>TARA_R110002051_G_scaffold241374_1_pt1 | contig 30643 bp, 34 predicted proteins | sample TARA_R110002051 | Tara Oceans TARA_R110002051 (sample SAMEA4397023) | marine metagenome | biome: Polar Biome; feature: [MES] marine water layer (ENVO:01000295) within the mesopelagic zone...; material: water (ENVO:00002006), including particulate matter (ENVO:01000060) such... | reverse complement strand
GGGCCTTTATCATTGGGGGCGAATGACGGCACCTCATCGCAGGCGGCAGCATCATTCGAACGTAACCGATCCCGGCAGCTCTTCCGGGGTAAAGAACACGTCGGCATGGATGTCTTCCTTGCGCAATCCGCGTGCAAAAGCCACCTCCATTGCTGCGTCCACCATCAGCGGCGGGCCGGCAACATAGGCCTTCCAGCCGTCAAGGTCAGAAATATCCTCCGCCACGACCTGCGTCACGAAACCGCTTCGATACTGCGCGGACTGCGCCTCGGACAGCACGGGCGCGAAGGTGAGATTGGCGTGCTTTTCGGCCAGTGTCTGAAAATGCTCCACGAGGTAGAGATCGCGCTCGCTGCGTGCGCCGAAGTAAACATGAATTGGCTGCTTCATGCCGTGAGTAAGGGCGGTTTCGACGATCGATTTGATCGGCGCCAGGCCGGAGCCACCGGCGATGCACAGGATCGGGCCGGAATGTTGCTGGCGCAGGTAGGAAGAACCCAGCGGAAGTTCCAGCGTAACCCTGTCGCCAGGCCTCAGTACGCCATGCACATGCTCCGAAGTGACGCCACCCGGAACGCGGCGAACGTGGAATTCAAGGCTATCGTCTCCGTGACGATTGGCCATGGAGTAGCTGCGCGCCGGCGCGCCGTCGAAACCGATCTGCGCGTATTGCCCGGGGGTGAACAGCAAAGGGGAACCGTCCGCAGGCGCAATCCGCACCAGCTTGATATCGTGCGTAAGATCGTCGAGGCCGGTCACGACAGCATCCAGACGTCGTGGAGGCTCGACGGCGTGATCTTCGTCGCTGCCGAGCCACGCGACAGCGGCATTCGTTTGCGGCACAGCCCGGCATGCGAGGATCAGACCGCCGGTCTTCTCTTCATCGGTGAGAGCGAAGCGCGAATGCTGGAGCAGTTCGACCTCGCCTTCGATCAGGCGTGACTTGCAGGAACCGCAGCGGCCGGATCGGCACCCGTGGGGATAGGAAATGCCTGCGGCAAGCGCGGCGTCGAGGATCGTTTGCCCTTCCTGGACATCCAGAGTGCTCCGTGCCTGACGGATATCAACGAATCTTGCAGTCATATCCGCTCCTCACATGCCCTCTGCCAGTCCGAGCGCCTTGGTCAGGCCCGGCTTCTGGCTCGGGAACGTTCCGTAGAAGACTTCGGAACCGAGGATGGTGATGGGAGCCACCCGGACGCCGGTGCGGGCCTTTGCCTCCTCGGCGGTCCGGGGGGCGGTGAGGTCGCGTTCCTCGTAGGCGAGCCCGTGCTGGTTAAGCCAGCGCTTGAGCGCGTGGCAGTCGGGGCAGGTCGGGGTTGTGTAAATGAGAATGTGCGTTTCGTTGGCTACCGTCATGTTCATGCCTTTCGCTGATTTGGAGGTGTTCGCTCTGCCGACCGCTGTCAGACGGCGGCGGGCTTGAGCAGGATTGTCCTCAGCGTGGGGCTTCCAACGCTTGTAAGGTCAAGGCCTTCCTTGCGCGGAAGAGAGCATTTCGAGGCGTGAACCAAAGCCGCTCACAAAAGCCCCGCGCCAACGATCCTGTCGATCGGTAGCGACCGCGTTGCGCATTGTGACTGTTCAATCGCTGGGCGCGGACAGGAGCTTCGAGAGCGCCGACTTCGTCGCCACTCTGCGGCATGCTCGGGGAAGGCTCCCTCTTTAGCAGACGCCGTCGAGCAAGGCATGCGTTGGTCGCCGCATGAGGTGACGGCTGCGTCACGGGTTCTCTCGGAAATAATTGTTCTCGGGGCCTTGATCTTTCCACCGTTGGAAACCGCACCTTCGGAAAAAATGACCACCGCCGTCTCCCGCATGCCTGGAGGGCGCACGTATGAAAGTGAACGAGAATGAAAAAGAAAGCCGCCACCCTGCTCCTGGCCGGTGTCGTGATTGCCGGTGGCACCTTTGTCTATCGCGACGAAGTGGAGTCCAATACCAGCCGCCTTCTGACGTTAGTATCGTCGACTGCCGTGCCCGAAGCCGCTGCCCAGACGGGCGAAATGCCCGCACCAAAGGTGCCGGTTGCCGAGGTTGTCACGCGCACGGTCGCGCCGTCCGTGGAATTCACCGGCCATCTCGAAGCGACCAAAGTCGTTGAACTTCGCCCCCGTGTCGGAGGGGCCATCGACGCCGTCAGTGTTCCCGAAGGGGGGCTTATAGAATCAGGCAAGCTTCTCTTCCAGATCGATCCGAGACCCTTCGAGGTTGCCTTGGACGCAGCCAAGGCTCAGTTGCAGCAGGCAAAGGTTCTGCTCGATCAGGCCGAGATCGATTTCAGGCGCGTCGAAACGTTGGCGCCCAAGGGAACGGTATCCCGCAAGACCTTGGATGACGCGCAGGCCGTACGCCGTCAGCGCCAGGCCCAGGTGGACATCGCCAAGGCTGCCGTTTCAGCCGCAGAACTCGATCTTTCCTTCACGCGTGTCACGGCACCGATCACCGGACGGGTCGATCGTGTTCTCGTGACAGAGGGCAACCTTGTCGCCGGCGGTAATGCAGGAGCTGCGACGCTCCTCACCACGATTGTCTCGACCGATCCGCTCTACGTCTATTTTGATATCGACGAGGCCACCTATCTCGGATTCGTCGCTCGCGCACGCGCATCCGAGACGGGGAGGGTTGTTGACAAGCTTCCGGTGCAGGTTGGCTTGATGACCGATTCCGGCTTCCCGCATATGGGCGAACTCGGCTTTCTCGGCAACCGTGTCGACCGGAGCACAGGCACGATCCGGGCCCGCGCTATAGTTCGGAACCCCGATGGTCGGCTCGCTCCTGGTCTCTTTGCGCGGGTGAATCTCGTGACCGCGGAGCCGGCTCAGACCGTGCTGATTGACGATCAGGCGATCGGTACCGACCAGGGGCGCCGCTATGCGCTGGCGCTCGGGTCCGAGAATAAGGCCGAGTACCGTCCGGTTGAGCTTGGGCCGATGATCGACGGTCTGCGCGTGGTCTCGAGCGGCCTTGAGCCGGGCGAGAAAATCATCATCAAGGGGCTGGTTCGTCCCGGCATGCAGGTGGATCCGCAGATGATTTCGATGTTGCCGGGCCAATCCGCCGAAAACGATCTGGCGGCGGCTGCATCGCAGGAGGCGCGTCGATGAACATTCCACGCTTTTTCGTCGACCGCCCGATCTTCGCGGTTGTCCTGTCCGTGTTGATGCTGATCGGCGGTGGCCTCACGCTGCTGAAGCTTCCGTTGAGTGAATACCCGCAGGTGCTCCTGAAGCCGCACCACGGCGACGTGAAGCGCGATCTCGTGACCCGGGTGATCGACGGCCTGTTCGGCTGGTTCTTTCGGATCTTCAACCGGTTCTTCGAAAGCGCTTCGAATGCCTATGTCTGGTCGGTGCGCCGCGCCGTGAGGCTGAGCGCGCTCGTCCTGCTCGTCTATGCCGGTCTGCTCGGCATGACTTGGATGGGTTTCCAGAGCGTGCCCGGCGGATTCGTCCCGGCCCAGGACAAGTATTACCTCGTCGGCATCGCGCAGCTTCCGACTGGAGCCTCGCTCGACCGGACCGAGGCGGTCGTCAAGAAAATGTCGGAGATCGCACTTGCCGAACCGGGCGTGGAAAGTGTCGTCGCGTTTCCAGGCCTATCGGTCAACGGCATGGTCAATATTCCCAATGCCGCTGTCATGTTCACGATGCTCAAGCCCTTCGACGAGCGCAAGGACTCTTCCTTGTCCGCTTTCGCGATCGCAGGTCGCCTGATGGGCAAGTTCAGCCAGATACCCGATGGTTTCGCGGGGATCTTCCCGCCGCCCCCCGTTCCGGGCCTCGGCAGCACCGGCGGGTTCAAGATCCAGATTGAGGACCGGGCAGGGCTCGGCTTTGAGGCGCTTGCTGAGGCGCAGGCCGCGATCATGGGCAAAGCGATGCAAGCACCGGAACTCGCCGGTATGCTCGCAAGCTTCCAGGTGAATGCGCCGCAGGTGCAGGTGGACATCGACCGGGTGAAGGCCAAGTCGCAGGGAGTGCCGCTCAACACCATCTTCGAAACGCTGCAGGTCAACCTTGGCTCTCTCTACGTGAATGACTTCAATCGCTTTGGCCGCACCTACCGCGTGGTGGTTCAGGCGGACGCGCCATTCCGCATGCAGCCGGAGGACATCGGCCGATTGAAGGTGCGCAACGCGGCGGGCGAAATGATTCCATTGTCGACCCTGCTGACGATCAAGCACAGTTCGGGGCCCGATCGCGTCATGCACTACAACAGCTATCCGTCGGCCGATATCAGCGGCGGTCCGGCGCCTGGCTATTCGTTCGGACAAGCGACTGCAGCGATAGAACGGATCGCAATGGAAACGTTGCCGCCAGGCATGGCCTTCGAGTGGACGGAACTTGCCTATCAGGAGAAGCAGGCCGGGAACACGGCGATGTATATCTTCCCTCTGTCTGTTCTGCTCGCGTTTCTCATTCTCGCGGCGCAGTACAACAGCTGGTCGTTGCCGTTCGCAGTGTTGCTGATCGCGCCGATGGCTCTGCTTTCTGCGATCGCAGGTGTCTGGTTCACTGGCGGCGACAACAACATCTTCACACAGATCGGCTTTGTTGTCCTAGTCGGGCTTGCCGCCAAGAACGCGATCCTGATCGTCGAGTTCGCCCGAGCGAAGGAAGACGAAGGCGTCGATCCATTGAACGCCGTGCTTGAAGCAGCCCGGCTTCGCCTGCGGCCGATCCTGATGACCTCACTGGCCTTCATCGCCGGTGTCGTTCCGCTCGTGATCGCAACGGGGGCAGGTGCCGAGATGCGGCATGTCATGGGCATTGCTGTGTTCGCAGGCATGCTGGGCGTAACACTCTTCGGCCTGCTCCTGACGCCTGTCTTCTACGTCGCCGTGCGGAAACTCGGGAAGCGGCGTGAAAACAGCCGAAGCATTGAAGGCGCTGCCCTGGAACGACCATAGGCAAAACAACAGCGATCGCATGCAGCCAGGCCGCAAGGCGGATGGCCGCATGCGATCGCTCCCAGGATCAGCAAAATTTCCGATGGGCTGGAGAAATGACCGCAGGCGGGCGGGGCAGCCTTGCATGTCCGGACATCGCACGGCGTGCCCGCAGCTGTAGTGTGGCAGAGGGGATTGCGGAACAATCGAGGCACCTGAGAACTCCAGCACCTCATCCTGCGCCGGTGCTGCATTCTGGCCATTGCTGCACTGCCGGCGTGCTGAAACCGAGAGAGCCTCAGCGACCAGATACGTTTCGAACGATCGCGGCTAATCAGAAAGGACTTCAATCATGGATATGGGCATCGGCGAACATGGCGCATTTCAGGCACACGCGAAGCTTCACATTCTGGGCCGAGCGGATTGGTGCCGCCCCCGTGTTCGCGACCGCGTTCTACTTTCCCTATCAGGCGATCCACTCTGCCGACTGGATATGAGGATCGCGGCTCATGCCGGCATACGTTTCAGTTCGTGAGAACGACGAACCGAATCTTGACCTTCTCATCGCTGGAAGCAGTACGATCAACGCAATGTATTGGAGGAAACTCCTCATGACATCTCGCACTGAAGGATTAGAAAGGGACATCCTGGCCCTGTTCAAGCGAGCCTGTCGGCAGGGACGGCTCGACGTGGCCGAGCATTTACTAGGGGCGCTAGAGACTTCCAGCGATATCGAAATGGGCTGGAAATCGCCCAACAGCAATTCTGCGCTTGCTGAGGCCTATCGGGAAATCCTCGATTCGCGCTCTTGACGTGCCGGGCGATCAGTCGCGACCAGGATGTAACCAAGGTTGAAATGGCGGCAAGGTATCCGCATGCGCTGCAGGCGTTCTCCAGGAGTTCTGGCCCAACTTGACCGAAGCGGGATTGCACTTTGTATTTGATGCAGGACAAACAAGCGGTTGCCGTTTTTCAATATCTTCATGTAATAGTTGACATGCACGAACTTGAAGGAAGGACCATGACGATCGCCTGCATGACAGTGTTCCGGGCGCTCAAGAGGCCGAAGCGGATGGTTTCGCCCGTCCTCCGGCTCGGCCTTGTCCTCTTTTTGGCGGTTGTCTTCACTGCTTCCGCTATTCTTCAAACTGGCGGAAGCCATGCCTACGCTAGTTCAAATGACGAGATGCGGCCTGCCAGCGCTCAAGGCGTCGATTGTGGCGAGGCACCCGCTAGCGCCGACCGTGACCGCACCACGCAACGTGACGATCAGCGCCCCTGCGACAGCGACCAATGCGTGTCCAATCCTGTTTGTTTCGTTTGTGCTCCGGTTCCGGCAGCCGGGAACTGGCAGCCATTGAATAATGAGATCGGCCGCCTGGATCCGATGCCGGTTTTTTCATCCGCTGATCTCCAGCGCCTGAAACGACCTCCACGACTGAGCGCAATGATCTGAGCGCACGGTAACGTCCTCCGTTCGTGTGCTCCCCAGCCGACCAAGTCGGATTCACATACCCCTCAGACTTCCAACCGTGAGACTTCTTTCCGCCCCACGTTTCCGGCGCTTGGAAAGCCTACGGATTTGCGAAAGTTGTCCGCCTGTGACCTCGATCAGCACGCGCAGTCCGCGTGGTGGACGGTGCGCCGAAAGCGCGGTTCTTTAGTCGGCACTGGCGATCGCAGCGGAAGTCTCAGGCGGCCCTGGAAAGGGAAAGCGGGCCATTTCCGCGATGTCGGCCAGACTTTCCAAATTTGCCTCGAACACATGCTCGACACGTCTACACGCAATGGCTGAGAGCCAAGGAGTAGAAAATTATGATGAACACCTTTTCGGCGCACGCAACATCGATTGCAACCGCAGCAGCACCGACCCCCAACGCAATTTCGCGGCGCGCAGCCATGCTGGCCTTCGCGACAGCATCCGCCCTGGCGCTGGTTGTTCCGTTCACTTCCACTGCACGTGCGGAGTCCGCAGCAACGGGCTTCGTCTACACCGCCGACGAATATGGAAATACCGTCAGCCGTATCGATCTGAAAAATGGAAAAATCGACATCGTTCCGGTTCCCATCACGCCACATAACGTTCAATTCGTGCCAGAGAAGAACCTGGTGCTGGCGGTTGGCCTGCCGAACGCCGAAAAAGCGCAGACCCCTGAGAATGGGGAGGAAGGAGGACATGGGGGCGGAGGTCACGGCGGCTCGCCTGCCGCGGGCCAATTGACTATCCTTGAAACAGCTGACATCTCCTCTGGACCGAAGACCTCGATCAGCGTCGGCGCGCATCCGGCGCATGTGATTGCAGACGCGCAAGGAAACCGTGCCTACGTCTCGAATTCCGAAGACGATACCGTGTCGGTCATCGACCTTGCCAATGACGAGGTTGTCGCCAGCGTCGCCACCGGCGACTATCCACACGGTCTGCGGATGAGCCCGGACGGCAAGTCCATCTATGTCGCGAATGTCCAGGACGGCACCGTCTCGGTCATAAGCACTGAGGAGCTTTCGGAGGTCGCTCGGATCAAGGTGGGCGCTGCACCGGTTCAGGTAGGTTTCACCCCGGACGGAAAGCGTGTCTATGTCTCTCTGCGTGATGAGAACAAGGTCGCCGTCATCGACACGCAATCCCGCGAGGTGACCGCACGCATCGATGTTGGCCGCTCACCCATCCAGGTTCACGCCACTCCCGATGGTCGCTTCGTCTACGTTGCCAACCAGGGAACCGAAGCGGAACCCGATGACACGGTTTCCGTAATCGATGTTGCAAGCGGGAACGTCATGAAGACGATCCAAACGGGCAAGGGAGCCCATGGCGTCACGGTCGATAGCGACGGCGCCTTCGTCTTCGTCACCAACATTATCGCCGGCACCGTCTCTCAGATCGCTGTCGAGAGCCAGTCGGTAGTCGAGACGTACGCTGTCGGCAAAGGCCCCAACGGGATTACCTACCAGGCACGTTAATCCAGGGCCGGGCGGCATTGTGCCGCCCGGCCCTCCCCACAGACCAAGGAGCACTAATTATGAGCACTTTCATAAGGGCAATTCTTGCAACCGCGTTACTGGTTTCCGCGCCAGCATTCGCCGAAGAGGCCCATCACGCACCTTCTCAAGGCGCCTCCGGGACAGCCGCCACCGATACTGCAGCGCAGCCGGACATGAAGGCTAGTATGTCCAGCAGCGGCGCCGCGGGAATGATGAATCCGGATATGATGAAACAGATGATGGGCATGCATGCCGAGATGGTGCGCGGCATGATGTCGTCAGGCGGGATGGCGATGAGCCAGGGCGCGGCGATGCGGCAGATGATGTCGCCCGAACATGTGGAGGGGAGGATCGCTTTCCTGCGGACGGAGCTCAAGATCTCCGCCGCGCAACAGCCTCTCTGGGACGCTGTCGCTGACGCTCTGCGGGCAGGAACAACGTCCGGCATGACATCAGTGATGCCGGAGGGGATGATGCAGTCTGATGCCAGCCCCATGCCGCAGAAACTGTCGGAAATGGAACGCCTGCTTTCGAGCCGGCTCGACGGATTGCGTCGACTGAACACCGCGCTCGTGCCCCTCTATGAATCGTTGGACGAAAGCCAGAAGGTGGTAGCGGATGACCTTCTCATGCCGATGGGCATGATGTGATCAGGTGAATGTTCCCGCCTTTGCGAGGTGTTCAATGGGGTGCATGTGCAGGGTCCCCTGACGAGCCTTACACATGCCCCCTTACATGCCCCAGTCTGTAGCGAAGATGGTGCATAAACTTTACTTGGCGAACACCCGGGGGCTGGCCGCATCGAACCGCACACCGGTGTAGACGCGGGCATCATTAATCGATTACCTATTCTCTCATCATGTTTCGAATCCTGATGGTCATTGTTACTGCGATCTCGCTTGCCGCTGTTTCTTTTGTGGTTCAAGCACATGAGACCGGCATGACCAGCGCGAAGGAATATGGCGGCCTGATACAGCACATGGAACACGCCTCCCCCTCGAAGACCGTGTGTTCCGAAGGCACGATTTGCAAGACGGACTCTGGCCTATGCGCTTTCAGTTGCGCCGGAATATCGATGTGGCCGCCGTTGGAACGCGACCCGGTGAAGCAGGACAGCAGGCAGCGAAAATATCTCGTTTTTCCTGATGCCGTTTTGTTGGCGACAGTGCCAAGCCTGAACGACCGCCCTCCCATATCGCGTCTCCTCTAAGCCCGCGACGGACCTCTTCCGCCGCGACCTACTGGAGCTTAAGACGGGACACGTCGTCCCAAGGTGACGCATATGAATACCATTTCTCGACGCGGCTTCCTGGCCGCAAGCGCAGCCATGCTTGCTGCATCTCAGTTTCCGATGCGGGCCTATGGCCAGCAAACGGCTCCGCTTAGCCTGGCCGCCGCCAAGCGCACGCTCGATATTGACGGCCGCGCCGCTACCGTCCTCGGGTTGGCCGGTCCGAGCGGACAGGGTCTGCTTCTCGACCCGGGCCAGCGTTTCAGTGTCGATCTGACCAATGATCTTTCCGTCCCCACGATCATCCACTGGCACGGCCAAATTCCGCCAAACGCCCAGGACGGGGTGCCGGATATGCCACAGCCGCTCCTCCAGCCCGGTGAAACACGCAGCTTCGATTTTGCCCCGCTGTCTGGGACGCATTGGATGCACAGCCATGTGCCGATCCAGGAAATGCAGTTGCTTGCCGCCCCCCTGATCGTGCGCAGGCCGGAAGACGTGACCGCCGACCGGCAGGAGCTGGTGCTTTTCCTCCATGATTTTGCGTTCAAAACCCCCGAAGAGGTTCTGGAGGAGATTACCAGCGGCGGCGGTGGAGGCCACGGTGCCGTAGAGGTGTCGGGCTCCGCGCAAGGCATGAACCATGGCGGCATGGCCGGGATGAACCATCGCCCAGCCGACGGCACGGAATCGATGCCCATGAACATGGGCAATATGGAGATGGATCTCAACGACTATAACTGGGACGCCTATCTCGCCAACGACCGGACCTTGTCCGATCCCGAGATCGTTCAAGTCGAACGGGGTGGCCGGGTTCGCCTTCGTGTCATCAATGCGGCCGCGGCCACCGTTTTTTGGATCGATACCGGCACAGTCGAAGGCTGGCTCGTTGCGGTGGATGGGCATGAGGTGCAGCCAGTCACGGGCTCGCGCTTCGGGCTTGCCATGGGGCAACGCCTCGACATTGAGATCGACCTGCCTAATGAAGGCAACGCATGGCCGATCCTTGCGCTGAGGGAAGGTGCACGCGAGAGGACCGGCGTCGTGCTCGCCACACCGGGCGCTAAAATTACTAAGATCGAAGCTCTCTCCGACACGGAAGCGCCAGCTTTCGACGCCCATCTGGTGCAAGAATCGCGCCTTGTCGCCATCGACGGTTTGGCCACCAAGGCGGCAGAACGCAGCCATACAGTCGTACTGGGCGGCGGAATGCAGCCCTATGTCTGGACCATTGATGGGGCAACTTGGGGTAAACATCGTCCGATCACGGCGGTCAGCGGCGAGAGAGTGGAACTGAGGTTCAACAACATGTCGATGATGGGGCATCCGATGCACCTGCATGGTCATGCGTTTCAGGTGGTCGGCATCAATGGCCGCCGCTTTGAAGGTGCTCGTCGCGACACGGTCTATGTGCCGCCGATGTCAGAGGTTACTGTTGCGTTGGATGCCGGCGAGGCAGCGAGTTGGATGCTGCATTGTCACCATATGCCGCATCTGGCGACCGGGATGATGACGGAATTAAGGATCGCCGCGTGAGGCAGTTCTGGATCGCAGCCGCTGCAATTCTTCCGTTGGCTGTCGGTCTGGCTTTGATCGGCGTGAGATGGGTTGGTCAGGAGGCAGCCGAGCGCGTTGCCCTTGGCCAGACCGTCTACAATGCGAACTGCGCGGGTTGTCACGGGGCGAAGCTCGAGGGCCAACCCAACTGGCGCAGTCCGGGTGTGGACGGTCGCCTGCCAGCTCCACCACACGACGTGACGGGTCACACCTGGCATCATTCAGACGCGCAGCTATTCGCCATCACAAAGAATGGCACCGCCGCAGTTGTCGGCGGTGGTTACGAGAGCAACATGCCCGGCTTCGGCGAGGTTTTGACCTCCGCCGAAATCGAGGCCGTGCTGGACTATATCAAAAGCACGTGGCCGCGGCGTGAGGCCGAATACCAGCTCAAGGCATCGAGCGGCTGACGCAAAACTGTGAAGCCATGGAAATTATTCTCGTGGCTTCCAATACCACAACCGAGCGCGGCCCCAGCCTGCGCATCCGAGTGCCACCACAGCCTCGCTTTAACGGCAACGTTATGCGGCGGGCTGCAGCTAATGCTAGGAATTTCAAATGAACAACGGAAAGATCATCATTGTTGCAGTTGCGGTCGCAGCGATCGCGACCGCTGTTTTCTGGAATCGAATGGGGGTGGACAGCCCACAGACCGGTCTTTCGGCCAACAATGGGTCGGCGACGCAGGTTGCAATTCCATCCACATTCTCCGAAACGGCCAAGATGGGCGAAAGGGCGTTCAACGCGATATGTGCCACTTGCCATGGCCAGAACGGTGCTGGAACCAAGGCTGGCCCGCCGCTCGTCCACCGGATCTACGAGCCGTCCCACCACGGGGACTACGCCTTTGAAATGGCAGTCGCCAACGGCGTGCGGGCACATCACTGGAACTTTGGCAACATGCCTCCTCAACCGGCGCTGACAAAAGCAGATACCGCAACAATCATCACCTATGTGCGCGAGCTTCAGCGGGCAAACGGCATCAATTAAAAATCGGTGATCTCAGAGCGGGTTGAGTCGGCCAGGGCAGATCGCGGAATATTCGTGAACTGCCCAGCTGCCTCGCCGTGCTGCGCCAGCTACAGTGAGGCCGATTCGCGCGTGCTGTCGTGGCTGGCTCCCCAGAGACTGTGGCTCGGTCCCCGCGGACATTAAGGTTCAGACACTCGAGCGGGTCCGGGCAGGTCGGCTACCCGAAGACAATCCGGTTCGACCAGGGGGCAGCTTCGTCCAGCGAATTCGTCGCCCGCGACCTCGACGTACGCTTACCACAGGCGTCGACGTCTCGCGGCCGGGAAAGCCGATGGACGAGCCTTTCTTGACTTTTCTGATCCTTGTCACAATCGCGAAGGCGGCTCGGTACGTTACATTGGCCTCTGCCGCGCTAGGAGTGCGAGCAGCGCTTACGTTGTAAGCTGCCAAACATTTCGGCGGCAAAAACGACAATGCCACTAGCTCACACTGTGTTTGTTCGCCGGGCTCGACGGAACTTTCTTCTCGGGCGCTGGTTTCGGTCGAAACGGAGTTGCCGCGATGTCCGCTTCGGCTTTTCGGGGTCGAACCTGCGTCTCTACGCTCGCGTTTACATGCGCGACCTCTACCAGTTCGGGTGGACGCATCACAGCCAGGCCGGAGCGCAAGAAGTTGCGTTCGTATCACGCTTTCGAGCGCAGATGGACAAAAATCGATCTATGACTCCACGGCGCGCGCGCTCGGAACGCCAGGTGTCGCCTTCACCTATGCGCCCGGTCGCGGGGGGCATTCATGCCGAATGGATACTGCAGGGCTTCTCCGGCATCCTGCAGGTGGATGGCTATGCCGGATACAACAGGCTGATCGCACCTGCCCGTGTCGGTCGTCGCCCGCGAGGTGTCGTGAGAAGCTCCAATGTAGACTCCATGGAGAACCTCCTTGTCGCTCTTCCATGGAATGTCGATTACAGATCAGGCGATGGACGACAATGTGGGGGCAGAACACCGGTTACCTCAAACCCATCAGCCGACTCCATAATTCGGAGCAGACTGTCATTCCCAACGAATTCCCGTCAATCACCGCTGCCATGTTCCCACAACGTTCTTCAACTTGGCCAAAATCCCAGCTTCGAGCCGACCGGGCCTAGCCACGAGGCGACACTTTCACCCCTACGGTGGCGAAGTTGAGAGCCAACGCTTCGGCAAATGCATTTTCCGAGAAACCGCTGGCGTCTCGATGACCATGGCCGCAAACTCGACTGCGTCTTCCGGCTCTGGCAACACCAACTTGGGGTCAGAACAAGAGCAGGCCGAAATCGTACGCTAAGGTCGAACAAATCCGGAACGATGCCGTAGATCGGATGTGCAACATCCGATCTCTGTGGATTGCCATCGACATGCGCCAATTTTGATTTCTCTGTCCGGCCCGACTCGACAACGCTTCACGCAGATTGGTCATGAATGGGGTCGGGCGATGGCAAAGCGCAAGCTTCTCAAAGATCAAGATCGCCGGAAGCTTGTCGATATCCCGGTCGACGAGGACAGCCTAATCCGCCACTATTCGTTGTCATTGGCGGATCGCCTGGAGATCGAACTGCGGAGACGTAATCACAATCGGCTCGGCTTTGCCATCCAGCTATGTCTGATGCGATACCCAGGTCGAGTGCTTGGAGCAGAAGAAACTCCGCCTCGCGCCATGCTGAAGTATGTTGCTGATCAGATCGGCGCCGCTCCAGACGAATTTGCTCTCTATGCACGTCGTGAAGAAACTCGTCGGGATCATATGGCGCGGCTAATGGTCTATCTGGATACGAGAAGCGCGACGCCGCCAGATCGCCGCGCCGCGCTATTAGCGGCAATTCAAGCGGCGACCATGTCAGACGACGGTGCTGCGATAGCCAGTTCGGCTGTCGCCGCATTTCGCGAACGCGGAGTTCTTCTGCCGGCGATCGACACGATCGAACGCATTGGCCTTGCCGGCCGTGCCATAGCCCGTCGCCGGGCAGAAAAAACTCTGATTGAAGAAATCCCGCTCGATAGGCTTCAATCACTGGATAGGCTGTTAGAGGTTGACCCGTCGATCGGCAAGACGCGCTTCCACTGGCTGCGCTCGGCGCCAGAAGCGCCGGCTGCGTCGAACCTCGTCGGGCTGACCGAGCGAATAGCTTTTCTGCGGCGGCTGGAGATCCATCCGGAACTGCAGGCGCGGGTATCATCCGGACGGTGGGACCAGATGATCCGGGAGGGCAACGCAACGCCGGCCTGGCTTGCCAACGAATTCAACGCCAGCCGTCGCCACGCTCTGATCGTGGCTCAAGTCATCAAGCTTTGCCAGAAGATCACGGACGATGCTGTGACGATGTTCATCAAGCTGATGGGCAAGTTGTTCTCGCAAGCCAATAATCGGAAGAAGCAGCGGCAGATGGACTGCAGAGCGAACACCGCCAAAGCGCTGCGCATGTTTCTGGATACGATCACGGCCCTGCAGTCTGCCAACGACTATGGTCGGAACGCATTAGATGTTCTCGACCAAAGAGTCGGCTGGGACCGGCTGCTTCGGATAAAGCCCGAGCTCGAGTCGATGGTCGACGACAACGAGGCGCCGTCGTTGATCGTAGCAGCCGAGCAATATTCGACCGTCCACAAGTACGTTGGTGCATTCCTTCAGGCCTTCACGTTCCGCTCGGCGCATCGCCACGACCCGCTTCTGGCGGCAATTGCGCTACTGAAACGGCTTTATACCGAGAAGCGGCGGACACTCCCGGATCGCTTGCCGATCACCCACCTCAGCCAAACTGATCGACGGCTTATCTTCGAACAGGGTAAACCCGATCGCCGTCTCTACGAGATCGCCACGCTCGCGGCTTTGCGAGACCGGCTTAGATCTGCGGAGATCTGGGTCGATGGCAGCCGATCTTTCCGGCCCATTGATGAGCATCTGATGCCGCGGTCGACATTCATCTCGATGAAGGAAGACGATCGTCTCGGTTTGGGGGTCCAGAGCGACGGCGCGCAGTGGCTTGCCGAAGCGCGTCAGATGCTCGACTTCAACCTGACGCGTCTGGCGCACAGAGCACGATCTGGAAAGCTCGAGGGAGTTCGTCTCGAGGCAGGAACCTTGATTGTCACACCAACCGCCAGCGAAGTCCCCGCAGCCGCCGAGGAGCTGAATGCCGAGATCAGCGACATGTATCCGTTGGTGGAGGTTCCCGACTTGCTGAGGGAGGTGCATGAATGGACCGGCTTTGCAGATACATTCACGCATGTTCGCACCGGCGACGTTCCGAAAAATGTCTCTGCCATGCTGGCGGGCGTCCTGGCGGATGCGACCAATCTCGGGCCGAAGCGAATGGCTGGCGCATCCAAGGGGATCAGCGCTCATCAGATTGGGTGGATGCGCACATTCCATGCTCGATCGGAGACTTACCGCGCGGCGCAAGCATGCATCACCGATGCCCACACCCAGCATCCACATTCCCGCCTTTGGGGCAATGGCACAACGTCATCGTCCGATGGCCAATTCTTCCGTGCGAGCGATCGAGCTGCAAAGCGCGGCGACATCAACTTGCATTACGGCAGCGTGCCCGGATCGAAATTCTATAGCCATCTGTCAGACCAGTACGGCTACTTCAGTATTTTGCCCATCAGTCCAACCGAGAGCGAGGCGGCCTATGTGCTCGATGGGCTCTTCGATCAGGACACGGTCCCAGACATCCAGGAGCACTTTACCGACACGGGCGGTGCCAGTGATCATATCTTCGGGCTGTTCGCCTTGATCGGAAAGCGGTTCTCACCGCGACTGCGTAATCTCAAAGACCGGAAGTTCCACACGTTCGACAAGGGCGATGCACATCCGGCGCTGTCGAACCACATCGGGGCGCCGATCAATGCCAATCTGATCATCGATCATTGGGACGATCTGCTCCATCTCGCGGCGTCGATCACGACGCGGTCCGTGGTCCCGTCTACGATACTCAAGAAACTGTCCGCATCTCCGAAGCAAAGCCATCTTGCGAGGGCGCTCCGCGAACTCGGCCGTATCGAGAGGTCGCTCTTCATGATCGAATGGTACTCAAGTCCGGCACTACGGCGGAGATGCCAAGCGGGTCTCAACAAAGGTGAGGCCGCCCATAAGCTCAAACGCGCTGTCTTCTTCCACGAGCGAGGCGAGATTCGCGACAGGTCGTTCGAGAGCCAAGCGTTCCGCGCCTCTGGTCTCAACCTCGTCGTCAGTGCGATCGTCCATTGGAATACCGTCTATCTCGACCGTGCAATCACACAGCTGAAGCGAGCGGGTCGAGACATTCCTGATACTCTGTCGAAGCACATCTCGCCGCTCAGTTGGGAACACATCAACCTTACCGGCATCTACACCTGGGATGCCGAACATCAGATGCCGAACGGATTTCGATCGCTTCGTATGCCAGCCGGGCTGCGGCGGGTCGCATAAGTTCTCAATCTGTTCGCCCTTAGCGTACGATTTCGGACTGCTCTTGTTCTGGCCCCGACGAGCGGCTGGAGGAATGGCGCAATGTGCTGCGCCAGGTCCAGGATTTCCCCGCGGTGCTGCAGGCCATCGTCGCGCTCGATGCCTGGAACGAGATTGCCGTTCTGCAGCACGCCTCCTGGCTGGGCCGGCTGTTGGCAGCGTCCCTCCTGCGCCAGGGTGGTATTACATCAGGCGCCCATCTTGCGGCATTCAATCTCGGCCTGAAAACCATTCCCGTCGATCGCCGCCGCCATCGCCATCGTGAAACCCGGCTGCTCGCCATTGGCCAGGGACTGATCGCGGCCGCCGAGATCGGCCTGAAGGAGCATGACCGGCTGGCGCTGGCGAAAACGCTGATGCAACGGAAGCTGGAGGGGCGGCGGACGTCGTCAAAGCTTCCGGAACTGGTCGAGCTGGTAATGGCAAAACCGCTGGTGTCCGCCGGAATGGTGGCGAAAACGCTCGAGGTGACGCCTCAAGGAGCGCGGCGGATGGTTTTAGAGCTGGGGCTGCGGGAGATGACGGGGAGGGGAGGTTTCGAGCGTGGGGAATTATCTGAACCACGGCTTATCTTCCAGTTGTTCATAGCTGACGGACCAGCTCGTCTCAGCACCAACGAGCACATTCCCCTTGCATTTTGACAAACGTCATTAATGGCATTTTTATTAAGACTGAATAGCGTGATCTGGGGGCTGGGAGGCGTCCAGGGGGATCGTCTTCTTTGAGGAGCATGCGGGCAACGGATGCAGGCAGGGCGCACATTTATAGCAGCGAGCTTTTGCCTCTATCTGGGGCTGATCCTGTCTGTCTGGGCCATGCCCACGGGCAGGTTCGTTCTGGTTTTATCCAATCCCAAGGCAGCTCCCGGTGAAGCTATCTCGCTTATCGCAGCCGCAGGCGGTGCTTTCGTTGCCCAGGGGCGCTTCCCGTGGATGACGGTCGGCTACTCAGAAGAAGCTGATTTTTCCGCCAAGCTTATGGAAGCGGGCGCTTTACTCGTGCTCAATCATCAACTGGCAATTGGTTGCCTGGAAGGGAATAACGGATGAACTCGCTTTCATCGCTGCGGAACAAAGCTGCTGCGGGTATCGTAAGTCTGCTATGGATAAACTTGCTTCTCGTGATCGTCCGCGAGGTCTTCAGCGCCGATGGCTTTGGATGGGCACCTGTTTTGGCCACTTTCCTAATTGTGGCGCTGGCGACTGGCGCCTGGTGGCAGGACCGCGCTGGACCCGCAACGCGCGTTGTTACCTCCATGGCGCATGCGGCAACCGTTGCCATGATCGTCTACGCCTTCTCCGGCTCGCCGTTGCAGATCGACATCCACATGTACTTCTTTGCCTCACTGGCAATTTGCGCTGTCTGGATAGATTGGCGGTCGCTGCTGGGCTATTCGGCGCTCGTGGCGGTTCACCACCTTGTCCTGTTCTTCCTCATGCCGCTTGCTGTCTTTCCGGGCGATTCTGATTTTTCGCGGGTTATCCTCCACGCGGTTGTGCTCATCGTGCAATGCGGTGTCCTCATCGCGTTGACCTATGCCGTCGTGAGGGCGTTCGAAGCTTCGGATGCAGCAGTCGAGGCGGCATGCAAAGCTGAACGCAATGCAATCGAGATGTCCCAACGGGCGCTGAGCGCTGATCGCGAGGCTGCGAACCAGCGCGCCTTGAATGCCGAGGAGAGGGAGCGTGAGGCGGAGGCCACAAGGTACGTCGTCGACTGTCTCGGGACCGCTCTTGGAGAGCTCTCGGCTGGCAATCTCGCACATCGCATTGATCAACCGTTCCAGGGCGCACTAGATGCCCTACGAGGTTCCTTCAACGCATCGGTCGAAAACCTGGAAGCGGTGCTATCCAAGGCAGGCCACGTCGCTTCCACCATTCGCGGCGGTGCTGCCGAAATCAGCCATGCAACTCACGACCTCTCGATGCGTACCGAGCGGCAAGCGGCCTCTGTCGAGGAGAGTGCGAGCGCTCTTGGCATTCTCACCCATACGGTCAAAGAGACCGCCCGGGTCGCCGAGAAGGTCGGCAAAATGGTCGTGAAAGCTCACGAAGGGGCGGAGCGCTCCGGGACTGTGGTGACCGATGCGGTGTACGCGATGAGCCGGATCGAAGCCTCATCGCGCGAGATTGGCCAGATCATCGGTGTCATCGATGAAATCGCTTTTCAGACGAACCTGCTGGCGCTGAATGCCGGCGTCGAAGCTGCGCGCGCAGGCGAAGCCGGTCGAGGCTTTGCCGTCGTCGCACAGGAGGTTCGAGAACTCGCACAGCGCTCGGCAAACGCCGCGAAGGAGATAAAGACGCTCATCACCACGTCCGGCTCCGAAGTCAACAACGGCGTGACCCTTGTGAATCAAGCAGGTGAAGCGCTGGGGGTGATTGCCGATGAGGTCCGGCAGATCAGCGGCGAAATCGAGAAGATCGTGTCAGGCGCACGCCAGCAGGCCACTGGGATCGCTGAGATCGACGGGACGATCGCCGAGATCGACCGGGGCACGCAACAGAACGCGGCAATGGTTGAGGAAAACTCCGCTGCGGCGCAGGCTCTTGCCAACGAGGCCTTGGCCCTGCAGCAGATGATGTCCGGCTTCCAATTGTCGTCAACGAGCGGCTTCAAGAGTGGCTTGGCTCCGGAGGAGCCGCGCGCTCTGCAAGCTCACCTTCAGGTCTCGCTGGTTTCGCAAATGGCCGCTCGAGGCCGGTGACCGCCTCTGCCATCCCTATGATTTTACCAAGGACCAACGGTGAGTGAATCGTGGCAGCAGAATAAAGAGTCCGCAAGTGGCCACCGCGGAGGCGTCGGCACGCAAGAGGATATGCCGACGCCTTGCTTCTCCTGGTCGACGATATGACCATCGGCCTCATCGGGAGGGTGGGCGGCTCCGTTACGCCGACTTCCTTCAGGTATCCCGTCTGAAGAGAGGCCATACGCAGTATTTTGGTTGCAGCTTAGACGGCGACCACGGCGGCCACCATGTTGTCAATTGCCGCCTGCACTTCGGCATACAGCTCGGCCTGAACCATACCGGCGTCAATTTCAACAACCAGCGCGAAGCGGGCATTCATGTTGTGCGGGTCAGGGATGTTTTTTGCCTTCCACCATCCGGCCACAGGGTGGATCGCGATTAGATTGCGGCGCGCAAGATCAGAGGCCGCACATGTCAACTGATCGATCTGCAGCGATCCGACATCGCGCCGGTTCGGCCCGTACATCCAGCCATCCGGCTCCTCGATCGCACCCTCGTCGGTTTGCTCGGCAATCTTGCTGATCCGGTTGATGAAGGCCCCCGCCCTTTCATTGGCCCGGTTCAGCTTGAAGCGCAGATTGTGCGAGGCATAGCGGTATTTGTTGCCGCGGGACGGTTCCGACGGGTTCGGCAGCATGAAGGTGCTGAGGCTGACACGCAGCTTGACCTCGGCAGCGCCGAGCCGACGCAGCTCCTGCACCGGCCAAGGAAGCTCGAACAGCTTTAGCTCGTTATGAATGTGCTCGGCATTCTTCGTGGCGCTCTTCTTGTACGGCTGGATGGTGTCTTCGACGATCAACGTTAGGGCATTCGACGCGCTACGGCGTGCGCGTTCCATATCGGGCACGCCGTAGCCGTAGCGTCTGAAGAGTATCCCCAGATCTGTCTTCGATGGCTGCGCCGGAACATGGGAGAGCATTTGGCTAGTCCATCGGGCAGACGACACGAATATCGCCCGCACGGTTTCAGGCCAGAGGCTCGGATAGTCGGACCAGAGCGCGGTGATGTCGCGCGAGGCGAGCGCTGTCGCCGCACTGGTCTCTCCGCAGGTCGTGAACGCGCGCTGCGGATATTGATGATCGGTGGTGAGCGGCGCAAGGGCCGGATGTTTCATCGGCGGCGGCGCGCCATGCAGAAACCAGTTGCCGCCCTCGTAGACGACATCAGGCTTGATCGGCCAGTAGGATTGCCAGCTTGCGGTCCGCGATGACGGCGCCAGATCGCCCAAGGGCGCAACGCAAACGCCGGGCTCCCCCGGCGGCAGCGTGACCTTCTGCGTATAGGCGCCAACACTGATTGCATTCCATGCTTGCGCTGGCGATTCCAGCTCGTTGTCGGGGTGATCGGAGACGGCGAGATAATTGCCACCGGTGAAAGCGTTCTGGTCGCTGTTGCCCGCCGAGACCAGAATAAGTCTCTGGCGTCTTTGCAGTCCTGACGCGCCGGACGCGAGCTGATCGATTTCACTCGACCAGGACGTCGGCGCGCCGTCATGTGGTGTGTCGTCTTCCGTGGTGCTCGCCAGGCAGAAGGTCCGCCGCCGGACCGCAGCCGCCTCCGCCGCATTGATGCCCTTGCGGGTCACGGTTCCGAGCAGATGATGGGGATTGTGACCGGCATCCGGCATGATCTTTGCTGATTCCAGCCGGTGACCGATGGTGATCGGAAAGGTGGTCTGCAAGGCCGTGCTCAGATCGCCGAACAGCGCCAGGCCGGCCAGCTGCGTGCCATGCCCGACGAAATCGTTGACGTCCCATGCCGCCTCCGCGGCATGCCGGTCGGCTGCCGCCAGTGCGGGCTGGATCAGAGGATGGGCCCGGGTCACGCCGCGATCGAGGAGCGTGATGTAGTTCGGATCGGCATCGACGGAAAATGTCGTGCGGCCGACGAGATCACCGACCCACTCATGCTGTTCCTCGATCGGCATGGCATCGAAATCGTCCGCGGTGCGGGTCGGCGTCGCAAGCGCCCGGACACCGCCAAGATTTCGGACTGCGGCTGCCAGTTCGACGGCAGTCGCAACCGCGATCACCACCACATCTTCCGGGAATTCCAGCCTGTCGGTTCCGACCGCAACACCGTAGTCCGCGGCACTGGCGAGAAAGCCAGGGGCGTCCGACCTTCCAAGCCAAACTTCCCAAGCCTGCTTGCCGGGCGGGGTCGGAAACCGGCCACCGGGACTGCGCCATAAGGCCCGGAGCCCGGCCTCGGAAATCGCGCTGATGCTTTGCACCAAATCGGCGTTCTTCGGCGGCTTGAAGCTTCCGTCCTGGTTGACCGGGAGATCACCGCCAAAATCCTCGATCTTCTTGCGAAGCTTCTCGATCCCCTTTTCGGTCGCGAACACCGTTGCTTCCGCCGGTGCGCCAGGCTGCTTTTCGACTTTGAGAAGCGTCAGCCCGCTGGCGTTCAGGCTCTTTGTGACCATCACCTCATGCGGTCGGCCTTCGATCGCAAGATAGACACCCGGAAGATTGTTCTCGGCAATATTTGGAAGGTGGTCGAGTGCTGTCAGCAGCGCCTGTGCATGCGCCTCACGGTGGTTGACATCACTCGGATGTTTTGACGATCCGCCGGTTTTTGCTGCGAACGGGCGTGCTTTTCCGATTCCGCTCAGTGTGAAGTGGCGTAGATCTCGAGCCATGCTTGTCTGTTCCTATGCCTTGCAGCGAACGCCTCCGCTCCAGCGATGCCACCACGGCTGAAGTCTCGACGGCGCCCGAATCGAGAATGACAGCACGGCGCGCCGCGTCTTCAGCAGCCGCGATCACGTCGGCCGTCGACAGGCCATCGGCGCAGCCGGTGATCTGACTCCAGTTGATCGCACCGACGTCGAAGCCGTGCAGCCGGCGGCGCATCGCCTTTTCGATCGCGTCCTCGTTAGGCAGATCGTAAGACAGGACCAGATCGAAGCGGCGCAAAACCGCGCGGTCGAGCAGTTCGGGAAGATTTGTGGTCGCGATGATGATCGACGGACCAGTGTCTTCGTCGAGGAACTGCAGGAACGAGTTCAGGACGCGTCTTGCCTCGCCGATATCGTTCTCATTGCCGCGACTTGAGGCCAGCGCATCGATTTCGTCGAAGAGGTAGACGCCGCGCGTCGTCTTGATCGCGTCGAAAACCATGCGAAGCTTCTGGGCAGTCTCGCCCATGAACTTCGTAATTAGCCCGTGCAGAAGAACGGTAAAGAGTGGATAGCGAAGTTCGGCAGAGAGAGCCGCGGCCGTCAAGGTCTTGCCGGTCCCGGGTGGGCCGGCAAGCAGCACCCGCCGCCGCGGCCGCAGGCCGCGCTCTTCGAGCTTTTCGGCATGATGGATTTCAACAACTAGATGCCGGAGCTCATCTTCAATGACCGGTGGTACAATCACATCCGCCATGCGGGCCGTTGGATAGCTGGCCCCGAGGAAGCCTGACAGCTCGCCGCGCGGTGCGGCAAGCGGCGTCAGGTTGGGTCGCTTCTGCTCGGGCGCGCTGGCGCCTGCCTCTGCCCATTGGCGAAGCTGTTCGGCAAGACGGCTGTGGCCCTTCTGGGATTCGGCGGCAGCCAGCTGCATCGCAAGGTCGTAGAAACGATCTTTGTCGCCTTCAGCATGGCTCTTCACGAGCCCTATGATCTGTTGTGCCGATGCCATGGTCTCAACTCTAAGCGTGTTGCCGGATATAGGAAGCCCGGAACGATTATATGGGAACTTTCTGAACAGATTTACTTGTATCCTGCCCGACTCGGCTCGCGCGGACCTTACGATCCGGAAGGAGCCACAGACATAACGCTCCGCCCCGATAGTTGTTCGCAAGCTGATAGCAGTCGGGATCGACCGACACCACCCGATTGAGGGAGAATGAGAAGAGGCGAAGAACGGCGAGAAGGAACATGATCACAGGGCTTCCGCGTCGGCGTCGGTTGCGCTCCCCGATCGCCCTGTGTTTGGGTGTATGTCTTCCAAGGACTGAAAAGGGAGGAAGAGTGGCTTTACCCGTCGTTCGGTGATCGGGTGCGCCAGGACAAACAAAATCCTTTTAGTTTCAGTTGCTTGACTGCCATTGTTGAGGACGCCGACTTATGGGGTCGACGGTTCGATTCCTATCAAGGCGTTCGATGCCAACAGCCGTCCATGCTTATCTGTTCTATCCCGGCAGACGGCAGAACTCGCCAGCCTTCAAGGTTGTTGTCGAGGCGTTGAAGATTTGATGTGCCGATCAGCCGGTTGAGCTGCAAATGGCGAGCCTGATCCTCAGTTGAGCCACGCAAGCAGCCCAACCACGCCGACGGCCTGTCTTTGTGCGACTGCGTCTGGTACCGAGATTGCGTGAGTTTCTCCTCGAAGGCCGTGCTCGTCTCAATGTCCAGTTCCAACAACAATGACGGGCCGCTTAAAACACTGGCCGACGCTTTGCGACAGTCGGCTGCGCGACACCGAGACGCTGGGCAACATCCACTTGCCGGGCCTCGTCCGCCGGAACTGTCGGTTGAAGTCTGCCAACACAGTTTTGATGTCAGCCTCAGGGTCTTCCTCCCGCCATGGCGTCGATGATCCGGCAATCGGCCACCTGACCGAGACGGCATTCGGCTATCATCCGCCGCAGTTCCGTTTTCAGGTTCGTAAGACGGGCGATACGATCTTCCACGGCGTCGAGTTGGCTTTGGGCGATGCGGCTTGCATCCTCACACGATGCTTCCGGTTGTTCCTGGAGAGCCAGAAGAACGCGCACCGATGCCAGATCGAAACCAAGTTCCCGGGCATTCCGGATAAAGCGCAGTCGTTGCGCGTCTGCTTCGCCATAGGTGCGACGGCCGTTGGACATCCTGGCTGGGATTGGGAGGACCCCGATGCGCTCGTAATAGCGAATAGTCTCTATGTTCACGCCCGATTTCTCGGATAAGTCGCCGATCTGCATTTTTCGTCTTGCTCCTGTAGTCACTACAGGTAGTACCATGGTCGAATTCGAATATCGAGGACCGACGAAATGGCAGCAGCTGCAACCGACACGATCCGCTATCAGGTGACGGGGATGGATTGTTCCTCCTGCGCCGCCAAGATCGAGGGGGCCGCGCGCAAGGTCGAAGGCGTGGCCGACGTGAAGGTATCGATCGCATCGCAGATTATGACACTGCAAGTTGACGAGCCGGCGAACCGCCTGCCTCTGCTGGAAAGCGCCATCACGGGTCTGGGTTATCAGCTTGACCGCATCGGCCCATCCAGCGACACGGCAGACGGCGATGACGACGACAGGATTCCGGACCTGTCGCATGTCACCCCGGCATATAAGAGGGCGCTCTGGATCGTCGTGCTGCTGAACGTTGGCTACGGAGTCGTGGAGATCGTCGGAAGCTTCCTCGCCGGCTCCCAGGCGCTACAGGCGGACGCCCTCGACTTCCTGGGGGACGGCATGATCTCATTCCTGGGGCTGGTCGCGGTCGGATGGGGCCTCGCCGCTCGCGCCAAGGCGGCTCTTCTACAGGGTGTTTTCCTCGGCCTGCTCGGACTTGGCGTCGTCGCGTCCACCATCTACAGGGTGTTTATCGAGCATCAGCCGGAATCCGTGCTCATGGGCGGCTTCGCGCTTGTCGCCTTCGTCGTCAACGTTCTGGCGGCCGTGGTGCTCATCCCGCACCGCAAGGGCGACGCGAACATGCGGGCGGTGTGGTTGTTTTCGCGAAACGACGCGATCGGCAATCTCGCGGTCGTGGCCGCCGCGGGCTTGGTCTGGTGGACGGGAACACAATGGCCTGACCTCGTGGTCGCGTTCGCAGTTGCAGGCCTCTTCCTTCAATCGGCGTGGTCGATCATCCGGGACGCAAGACAGGACCTCTCTGCGGCGAGGGACAGATGAGGGCGGTTGCTTCAATTGCCGTGGTCCTGGTCGGCGCGGCACTTGACCTGGGAGCGAAGGCGTGGGCGCGGGCGAGCCTTGAACCTTACGGTCCCCCCACGGACTTTCTGCCTTTGGTACCGTTGCGACTGACCTTCAACAAAGGCGTGTCGTTCAGCATGTTCGCTGTCGACGGCGAAATCGGCAAAGCCGTCCTGATCGGGGTTACGGGCATTATAACACTTGTCATCGCCATATGGGCGTATCGTTCGCGCGGCTGGCAACGGGCAGCCCTGTCGATGATCCTGGCTGGCGCGCTCGGAAACCTGATCGACCGCAGCATGAGGGGCGCCGTGACTGACTTCCTGAGCCTCCGCTTTGGTGAATGGGAGCCGTTCGTGTTCAATCCGGCCGATGTCTGGATTTCTTCAGGCGTGGCCCTTCTGTTGGTCCTGCAGACCACGCAAAGCGGAACCGCCGAGGTGGGCGACGGTACGTCAGCACGGTAACGGGGCCTAAGGGCCATTCCTGTCATTGCGGCGAGAGTGGCAGGGCGCGCTTGTGGGCCGTCGCGACGTGCGTCGCGAGGATGCGCTGAAACTCGGGTTCTCCGATCGGCTTTCCTTCCAGGAAGTCGTCGATGTCATCATACGTGACCCCGTAGACGTCTTCATCGGGCCGCAGCGGAGCGTCGGACTCCAGATCGGCGGTCGGCACCTTGAACACCAGGTCCCTCGGCGCTCCGAGATATTCGGCGAGCGCCCGCACGCGCCGCTTGGTCAGTCCGGAAAGCGGCAGGACGTCCGCAGCGCCGTCGCCGAATTTCGTGAAGAAGCCCATCAATGCCTCCGCCGCATGGTCAGTCCCGATCACCAGGTGTCGGATGGCACTTAACCGGGTTCTTCCTCACTTTGTGTGGTTCATTCGCCGTTAGCGAGGTTTTGGCTATGGGCGGGCATGCGAACGAAATCGAAATGGTCGCCCGGTCCAGGGGTCAAAGTACTGGGTGTCGCGCTCACCGTTGATCACGGTTGGGTTGTTTCCGCAGCTGGATCCAAGATCGGAGTATGCCCCGATTGTGGATGTCGAAGCCGAAGTCGGCATGGCTGGTCCTGCCGCAGCCTCCAGGATCTGCCAGTCCAGGGCAAGCCCGTGACAGTGAAGCTCCTGCTGAGCCGCTGGCGATGTGCACATGGGGAATGCGCACGACGAACGTTCACCGACCGTCTTCCGATGGTAGCTGATCCATACGCGCGTCGGACAAGAAGGGTCGGAGAGATTGTTGGCTTGCTCGGCCATAGCACTGGCGGCCGTCCTGGCGAGCGGTTGATGCAACGGCTCGGCATACCGGTCAGCGACGACACTATCCTGCGGCAACTGAAACGGGATGCTGCAGTTGCCCAACGCAATTCCAAGATACGGGTGGTCGGTATCGATGATTGGAGTTGGCGGCGCGCGACGAGCTATGGGACCATCATGGTCGACCTCGAGCGCCGCTCGGTTATTGACATACTGGATGACCGTAGCGTCGAGAATGCGGCCAAGTGGCTTCGGAGTCATCCTTCCATCGAGATTGTCAGCCGCGACCGCTGCGGCCTGTATGCGCAGGCCACCCGTGAAGGCGCACCGCAGGCCCGGCAGGTCGCCGATCGGTTTCATCTGGTCCAGAACCTTCGTTCGGCCATCGAAGAACAGATGAGCCTTTCCGGGCGTGCCACCGGCAGGGCCATTCTTTCGGAGGACGCAATTGTTGACGCTGCGACACATCGCCGGCGCGCCCGTCTTGCGCATAGGCAATCTCGCCAGGAGATATTCGACATGCTCCATGCCTTGCGCCAGCAAGGGCTGTCCTACAGCGAGATCGCCAGACGGACCGGCTATGAGCGTCGCAGCATAACGAAGTGGCTCAAGTTCGAGGCTCCACAAGACAGGCGACGAGCAGCACTGAACCCCACATCACCATGGTATTTCGAAGCCTTCCTTGCGCAATGCTGGAAGGATGGGAACCGGCGCGGACGGCATCTGTTTCACGACGTCAAGCAGCGCGGCTACACCGGCAGCTTCGCCAATCTGGAGCGGTTGCTCGGAGCTTGGCGGCGGGCCGAAAGGGGACAGGCCGATGATGTACCGCCCGCCGCGTTGAAGTCGGAACCGGTTCGAGATCCCGAAACCGGTCATGCAATCTCTCCGGTGGTTGCCGCGGCGCTATGTATCAAGCCGCGAGGCCTGCTGACGGACCGGCAGGCAAGGAAGGTCGACGCCCTGAAGCAGGGATCTGAGGCGTTTGTCGAGATGCGACGCCTGGCGATGCGCTTCAACGGCATCCTTCGCGGCAAGAGATCGCCACCACTGGATGCATGGATCGACGATGCGATCGACTCCGAGCTCATCCCTATCATGCGGTTCGCTCGCGTCCTTCGCAGAGACATCGATGCCGTCAACAACGCCATCGAGCTGCCCTGGAGCAACGGGCAGGCCGAAGGCCAGATCAACCGCCTCAAGACCCTCAAGCGAGCAATGTACGGTCGGGCAGGCCCTGAATTGCTGAAGGCACGAATGCTGCCGCGGCTCCACACAAAGTGAGGAAGAACCTGGTTAAGTGCAAAGCGACAGCCACCTCCATCCCGAGATGGGTGCGCACGGCTTCCAGTGCCCGCTGAATGACCTCGCTGCCCGCTTCGTTGCGCACCGCGATATGGCGCATGGCCTCATCGAGTATCTTCACATGTGTCCTCCGTGCTTCCCACATCAAAGACTTTGCCAATCAGTTCTTACCGCGCAATCAACGGCGCCCCTCTCGGCGACAGTTTTCATGCACGAGGCGGCGAGTTCGATCCTACGCCACTCAACTCCTCCTGATAGGCCTCCCTTTATTTCCCGATGAGCGTCGCGATAACCGAATGTGCGATAGGGCTAGACGAAAACCGAAGTAATCACTATTTGCCGCTAGTGAGTGCCGAGCACCTCGCGGGTATCCTCAAAATATCAAAGGCCCTGAGTGAAAAAGACCCACCGTAGTTTCTCCGTCGAATACAAATCCAGTCGCCGTAGAACAGATACCAAATTTGATTCCATCTGGGGCGATTTGGACCTGAAGTCCGTCGCACGTGACGTTGAGAACTCGGTGATGCCGATGCTCCCGGGTAACCCTCCAGTTGCTGAATCCGACGTCAAAGTTTCTGCGCCGAACGCAAATCGTATCCTGCCGACATTGACAGCGCCGGCCGCGACCTTGAATGCTGTCGCAGACACACAGGAGATCACTATGGCTGAAGAGAACGATACGACTGCCAATGCTGATATTACTGCCAATGCCGATGCAGTTTCTGATACCGCTGTGCCAGCCGCTGTCGAAGCGGAACCTGGGCCGAAGAAGCAGCGCAAACCGCGCATGAAGAAGGCTTCCTCTGCTGTTGCGGGTGCTGACACTGCAGTGGGCCTGGACGGCGGTAACGGTCAGAAGAAGCGCGGACGCAAGCCGAAGGCGCTCGCAGGGGCTTCAGCCGCCAAGCGCGAGCTCGTGAAACGCATACCCAAGGATGAGCAGACAGCAGCCGTGGAGGCGACTTCCCCTGGCGACGAGATGGCAGATCTTCTGCAGTTGGAGGAGGAGAATCAAAAACTGCGTAAGCTGCTGGCTGAAAAGCTGCGTGCGGAAAACGCCGACCTGCGGAAGAAGCTCAAGCTCGGTTGATTTAGGGCGGGCTTTGAATCTCAGCCGCACCTCTTGGCTCGCGACGATACGTTAGCGAGCCGGTCAACCCGTTGGCATAGCAGCGTGCTCGTATCGTCCAACTCGGTAAAGTCCGAGATTAGATGATGGCATCTCCATTGAAATTTCTCCGCCGATTGGTGTCACGTTCAGGCGAACGCAAGCAAGACGCCGATGAGGTGGGCGCCGCGGGACCGAAGGTGGCAGCCGCCGGCCCGGCCGAGAGGGTTGCGGGCTTGGAGGACGCGGCTCGGCTCGCAAGTCTTAAGCCACCCCATCAGGGTCTATCTGACGCTGTCTCCGCTGAGACTGCGCCGTCGGACAAGGCTTCGAACGGTAGCATCTCCGTCCTGTGCACCTGAACTTTTCGGGCATGGTTCCAAGGAGGGTCTGGCCGCCGCTGGCGCGGCCCAATCATGGGGTCACATACAGCAGGCAATTGGTTGCTCGTTTAGCTGAGCCGATTGGCGTCCGGACGTTATGGATCTGGCTGATTCCGGCGACTTATGCCTCGTCAGAACGCGCGCGGCCGCAGTCATTTCGTCTCGGAATGCGGATCTCGACCATCCGTCGGCAGCTGCCACAGATAGGATCATCGGGTCCGAGAGGATTTCGCTCAGTGTTAGTTCGTGTTGGATCGGCACCTTCGCCTCCTCTGCCTTAAGACTGCTGAAAATCCTTGACTGCGGCACCCAAGGGAGTTACCGGTCGGTAACGAATGCGAAGTTACTGACCGGTCACACTCATGTCAAGCTCGAAAGCCTCGGAAATGAAACGCAATGCTCCCTTAGATCAGGCCCCGGTTCCGCCACGGGAGCGTATCGTGTCGTCGGCGGCTGAGCTGTTTAGGAAATTCGGTATTCGTGGCATCGGTGTAGATGCCATCGTAGAGGCGGCTCACACCAATAAAATGACGCTTTATCGAAAGTTCGGATCCAAAGACGAGCTTTTATGCGAGACGCTGCGTCACGTCACACAACGTGCTTGTTCGCTCTGGGAAGAGCTGGAAAAGCTCCATCCAAATGACGCCGCGGCTCAGCTAAGGGGATGGCTCGACTTCCAGGTCGAACGACTGGAGCAGGAGCCGGGTGGGTGCGACATGGCAAATGCGGCTGTCGAACTTCGGGACAGCAATCACCCTGCACACGCTGTAGTTCAGGAGTTTAAGAACTCGCAGAGGAACCGTCTTGCGGCTGTCTGCGAGGCGATGGGGGTTTCCGATCCGCAGCTGCTTGCGGATACGTTGTCGCTTCTTCTGGAAGGTGCAAGGGTCAACCAGCAAGCTTGCGGAATTGACGGTTCGTCGCGGCGGTTCCGCGAATCTTGTGAGGTGACGGTCGTGGCCTTTTCAGGTAGTTATTCTGGTTAGGAGCCCAGCGGGCTACGCGCTCCTTGTCCAGGTGGCCGTTATTGGTGGCGGTATCATTAGCGATGTCAACGCTATGCGACGGGCGAGGTGTCTCGCTGACGAATTGCGAGTAATGATGGCCCCCGCTGGACGCCATCGAAGAGGCATCATGGGGTTAAAAACAGGAGAACTGGAATGGAGCAGAAGAGCGCAAAGGATCTTGTGGCGGAAGCCAGCCGGGAGGTGGAAACGCTGTCGGCGGCGCAAGCCGTGGAGTTGGCTAGCCAGCCGGACGTAGCGTTCGTGGACGTGCGGGAAAGCGAGGAGTTGCAGAAAACAGGGAAGGTGGAAGGCGCTGTGCACGTGCCCCGGGGCTTTCTGGAATTTCAAGCGGACCCGAATAGTCCGACACACAGGGGTGAACTCGGCGGGGACAGGAAGCTGGTGCTCTATTGCGGGTCCGGCAGCCGTTCAGCGCTCGCCGCGAAAACGCTGCGCGACATGGGCTTCCCCAGGGTTGCTCACGTCGCCGGCGGGTTTCCGGCGCTAAAGCAGGCCGGCGCCAAAACCGAGGCATGATCTTCCCATGCCGGCTCGACTCCTGCCGCATCGCATACGAGCGGGGTAGGCTGAGATTCGGTCAGGGGCAGTTTAAAACGCGTTACCCTATCTGCGGAGGTATTTGATGAGGGCAGCCGCTGCCAAAACCAGCACGACAAGGCCACTCAGCCAAGCCAGGCCCATACCCCCCATCATCCCGCTGCTCATCATGTCGTTCATCATCGCGATCTCCGCCAGGCGTTGGTTCGGTCTTAGTTATCAAGGTCCGCTAGCACGAGTAGTGCGAGATCATTCCCGTATGTAGGGAACATCGTCAACGGTAGACGCCGCGCAGCCGTTTAAGA
>TARA_R110002051_G_scaffold217375_1_pt1 | contig 30651 bp, 28 predicted proteins | sample TARA_R110002051 | Tara Oceans TARA_R110002051 (sample SAMEA4397023) | marine metagenome | biome: Polar Biome; feature: [MES] marine water layer (ENVO:01000295) within the mesopelagic zone...; material: water (ENVO:00002006), including particulate matter (ENVO:01000060) such... | reverse complement strand
GCTTAATTCAACCCAGATACTGTCCAAGGGATGGGGAGTAGCTCATCTCCTTTACCAAGGATCGCGGAGGCTATCTCAAGGAAACACTAGACGCCCTGTTTTACGCTTGCAACATCATGACGGACACACGGATGGGGGCCAGCCAGACCCACGCGGTCATCAGTCTCGTCAATCACGGTCTGGGTTTCGCGATCGTTCCCCGCTCGGCCCAGGTCATACAGATGGAAAACACCGTCTACCGCGAGATCGATCTGCCTGCGCAATTCCGTTCGGACATGTATCTGGTGACACGATCCGGACGGAGTTCAATCGTGCGCGACCGGGTAAAGCATCTCATTATCGATGTTCTCGGTCAGTTCAGGGACTCTGGCAATTTGTCATAGATCAGACAGTTTCGGGCACGGTTTGCTAGGGCGCAACGCGCTACGATTGTATCAGCGCCGGTCAGATCGTCATTTAGCGGCGATGTCACCTAACTTGAATTCGTATGCACGGGAAAGGTACTGCCTTCACAGACCCGCAGTGGGCCCTTGGCCGCGCATCCTTATTCGTCCTCGCTATTCACCTTTGCCGAAAGCGGATCAGTTTGAACAATCTGACGGCTCAGCAATCCCGCATCCTCAAGCGCCTCGATATCCGGCAAATCGCGCAGGGTTTCCATGTTGAAGGCCGAGAGGAACTGTTTCGTCGTCACGTAGGTATAAGGTGCTCCCGGCGTCGGGCTGCGGGGTCCCGATGCCAGAAACCCCGCACTGCGGAGCGCTGCGATGGTGTCGCGACTGACTTCCTTGCCGAAAATCCTGCTCAGTTCACTCCTCGTCACTGGCTGGAAATAGGCGATCGACATCAGCACCATCGACTCGAACTCCGAGAGCGCCGCCGCCCCGCCGCGCGTCGGCGCCATCGAAGCCCGGATCGCGTCCGCATAATCCGGACGGGTTCGATGCTGCCAGCCGCCGGCGACAGAGACCAGTTCGTAAGGCCGGGAACGGAGTTCCTCGCCCAAATCATCAATCAGCAAATCGATGCTGCACTCCTCGCCGACAACACGCGCCAGGGTTTCACGCGTCACTGGCTCGGACGAGGCAAAAATGACCGCTTCGACTCGCAGCATCCATTCCCGCCAGCGCATTTCCACCGGCAAATCCCCCAGCTCCCGATCAAACAGCCGTTCGGCTGTAGTGTTCGTCTTCTTTCGGGATGGTTTTGCAGCCGGGGCTCCGGTCATCGTCACAATCCATAGATCCGGAAGGACGACCGGCCGGACAGCTCGCGCACGGCGCCAAAACTCTCAAGCCGCTCGAACAGTCGGGTACTGGCCCAACGCGACAGACCACTGCCGGGGGCGGAAGCTGCAATCGCATCCTCATCGAGCAATGCCCGGATCACCGGCTCGGCTCCCTTGGTGCGCAGTTTTGGCGCTACGGCCAATAGCTGATCGGCTCGGCGGGCGATCTCGCCGGCTGAACGCAGGGCGCCCACTGTGCCCTCAACCAAGGCCAAACAGATAGCTGTGGCGAACGCCACTTCGCCGGGTCGGACACGCCCCCTTCCCCCGAGTGTACGGAAGGCAGGCCCAAACCGTTCGGCCATCAGCAGCGGCACCGGAAACGGCCATTTGAGTTGTTTGGCGATCAAAAAATCGGCAAGCGCCCAGGCGAGCGGTTCGGCATCGGGACGGGCGGCGCAGAGTGTTGTCACCAGCTCTGCAGCGGCAAAGGGTGGCGACCGCCCCGACTGAAGCGCGTTGTCGGACGCAGTCGCGGCAGTAGTCGCAAGCGGCTCATCCCAGACCAGACCCAGAAGGTCCGCAAGCTCGCCCACATGCTTTGAGGAATAGCCAGGTTTTCGCGTAGAAACCCTTTTGAAGGCCAAAAGCACCTTTCCAGCCGGCCCAGGATCATCACCAGCTGCCGTCAACAACACGGCGTCACGCAATGCGTGTTCGTCCTCGGTGCGGCCCATCAGCCGGACGGCGGCAGCGGCGCATTTGAGCGCCTGACGCGAGCGCCAGCAACCAGCCCAGGCCGGATCTGAACGAACCAGATCATCCAAGGATTTCAGGGCGATGCCGGCGGCAAATGCAGCGTCGGCCTCAGTCACATCACGGCCGTTCGGCCGGACCCACGCGGGCAGGCCAGACAAGAGAAAGGGCAATGAAGAAGGGGCAGCCGGCAGCGAATCCATGCAGAAGACACTACATCGATGGTGCAGTTTAGGCTACCATATTTACGCTTATCCGCACAACATGTCTTCACATGACTATGTGTGATAATCTTGCATTATCGTTCATTATGCTCTTTATAGAGGGAATGGCCCATATCGTCGAGCAAAACACAAAAAGTGACGTCGAGGAGCACTCAGCACCGCCGCACAGCACGGCGGTTTCCGATGATGTTTCGGCGGCGCAGGTGTCGACCATGCTGCCCTCCCCTCTTACCGAGACCACCGCTGGTCTGCCGATGCATCTCAAAGACCTTACCGATCGTGCCCGCGTTTATGTAGAAGCAGCCAGTTCCGCCAACACTCGCAAGGCCTATGCCGCCGACTGGAAGCATTTTTCCACCTGGTGCCGTCGACAACACCTGTCTCCCCTCCCCCCGGATCCACAAATCGTCGGGCTATACATCACCGCCTGTGCATCGGGCACTGCCTCAGGCGCTGCCATTGGCAAAGCCGTGGGCACCGCAACGCGCGGCATGAGGCCAAATACTGTCTCGACCATCGAGCGGCGTCTCTCGGCAATCGGTTGGAACTATGCCCAGCGCGGCCAACAGCTCGATCGCAAGGATCGTGCCATTGCCACGGTAATGGCCGGCATCCGCAACACCCACGCCGCCCCGCCCCGGCAGAAGGAAGCCATCCTGCCCGAAGACCTGATTGCCATGCTTGAGACGTTGGACAGGGGAACCCTGCGTGGCATGCGCGACCGGGCGATGCTGTTGATCGGGTTTGCCGGTGGCTTGCGCCGTTCGGAAATCACTGGCCTTGACCTTGGCCGCGATCAAACGGAGGACGGGCGCGGCTGGATCGAGATACTCGACAAAGGTCTGCTGGTCACGTTGCGCGGAAAAACCGGCTGGCGCGAGGTGGAGATCGGCCGCGGTTCTTCAGACACCACCTGCCCGGTCGTTGCCACAGAGACCTGGATCAAATTCGCAAAACTCGCCAAAGGCCCGCTTTTCCGCCGCGTGAGGGGTAAGGGCAAGAATGTCGGGCCGGATCGGCTCAACGATCAGGAAGTGGCGCGCCTGGTTAAGCGCGCAGCGCTTGCCGCCGGGGTGCGTGGTGACCTCAGCGAAGACGAGCGGGCCGGAAAATTCTCAGGCCATTCCCTGCGCGCGGGACTTGCGTCTTCCGCCGAAGCCGATGAGCGTTATGTCCAGAAGCAACTCGGCCATGCAAGCGCGGAAATGACCCGCAAATATCAGCGCAGACGCGACCGCTTCCGGGTCAATCTGACCAAAGCTGCGGGGCTGTGAGCCGGCTTCAATAGCCCAACATTGGTTTAGCCCTCTACACTCCCGCCATCAGGACATCGACCGCGCGTGTTATGCGATCGCCTTGATCCGCCTCATTTCCGATCCGCTGCAGACTGGACCTGCGCACGGCCGCTATCAGCCGCGTGGCGAGGACAAGACGCATACCATCAAAATGCAGTTCGGGATTTAGCTGCTTGACTGCCGGGTAGTCCGCAAGCAGAGGAATGACCACCACAGCCGGATCTGGCGGCAGCAGGTCGCTTTCAACGACGACCATCAACACGCCCTGGTATTGGGCGATATCATAACGGATCAGCTGTTCCACGAAGATCCGCCCGGTGCCGCGATGATATCAGCCAGAGGGTGACCGTTGCGCTCGTGCCATTCCGCTTGCGCTGCAAATGCATCGGCGTTTTCAGCGACCCATTTCCTCTGCCTCGCTTCAGCGATTGCCTTCAAAAGGGCCGCTTCCGCCACAGCGGACACATTGATCTCAAGATCTTTGGCGCAGTCGAGCGCCTCTGCATCAAGCGTCAAGGATGTCTTCCGCTTTGATCTGCCAGCCATGACAACATGCTCCTTTATCATACCGCAAAATATACCGCACTGAAGTACGGTGCAACCCACCCCCTCACCCCGCACGCCTTTCGCCAGATCCGTTTGCGCGGATTTGCGCCATCAGCATCGGTCCAAGCGAGAATTCGCCACGTTCGGCGCGGCTGGTCAGGTCGCGCAGATAGCCGCCGGCGGAGTTGATATGGCCGGCGCGCTCGAGAATGCAGGCGATGATTGTTGCGGCATTTTCTGGACCGAAAACCCCGCAAGCCTCCTCATAGGCAGACGGCGACACGCCGAGCATCGAGCGCACCACCACCGCAGCCCCCATCAGGTCGCGCCAGTTGGTGATTGCGCCGCCCGGCCCGTAATCACAGATCTCGCGGCAGGCGGACAGAACCATGCCAAGTGGGAAGGGTTTTTGGCCAAATCCGGCCGGACTCTCGCCTTGCAACCGGGATTGTCCCGCATTGCCACCCTGCCCCATCCCGGGCGAAGCTGATTTGATCTCCTTTACCGCTGGCTCCACGTGGTTCGGGTCAAGGGGTTCGGGATTTTCGCCTCGCTTTTCTTTCAAGCGCAGTTCAGATTCAATAAAGGAGTCTGGATTTGAATTCTGTTTATGACGCTCATTTTCAGGGGCATTGCCGCTTGGTTTGGTTGCTTTGATTTGAGTTTCCAACTGGTTAAGGATGTTTTCCCGCAGGAACTCGATCTCGTCGAGCGCTGCGGTGACTGCCTCCAGCGAGGGCTTGCGCGGATAGTCGGCGAAAATCGCGCGGTATTCTTCCTGAATGCTGAGCCAATCGCCCGCGGCCCCTTCCTCAAGTGCTGTTTCAATCAGCTTGATCACATCGCGGCGGCAGATCGTCAGCCGCTCCTTCATCCGCCGCATGTGCAAGCGTTCCGCTTCCACTTCGCTAGCCAGCCGTTTGATCTCCTCGGCACGGGCCAGCAGCGGCTTGAGAGAGAACCCGAACGCCTCGTCAATCTCACCGGCACGGCTGCGGCGGGCAAAGCGCTTGCCATTGGCGCTGTCCTTGCGGGTGAGAAGCCCGGCTGACACCAGCACAGCGAGATGGCGGCGGATGGTCTGCTCCGCCATGCCATTGGCGCGGCGCGACAATTGCGCATTTGACGGAAACACGATCAGGCTGTCGCCGGCTGCAAGCTCGACCTTGGGATAGAAGCTGATCAGCGCCGAAAGCACCGCCAATGCCCGGTCGGTGATGCCCAGGCGCGGCCGCGCTTCGCACAGCGCCTGATAGATCTTCCACTTGTCGACACTCGCATCGTCATCAATTTCAGCGGCCGTCATCTGATCTGCCAACATGGCATAGGTCATCGTACGCCGCCCAAAGGGCGTCGTGATATGATTCAGCTGCATTTTCCTTCACCTTTCAAAAGGCAATAGAAATTCATTCGCCAAATTGACGCCCAAGACTCTTGACTGTGATTCGGGGAAGTGCGATTCTCTAGTTGCTAGACACGAGAAGGGCTTCCACGACGGCGACGTTTGGGGGCCTTTTTCTATTGCGTTGCACTAACTCCGTTTATCGGTTGTCTTCGCCTTGATCTCGCTGAGATAGGCGTCGTGAATGGTTTCCATTTGTCCGGCCAGATAGGCGACAAATTCGGGTGGAACGGATTTGGCAAAGCTCATCCGCGCACCTGCATTGCCATAGCTCACCTCAGCCAGTTTCATGCCCTTGGACATGATGGTCTCACGCGGCAGCGCCTTGGGTTCGGGAGCCTGCACTTTCTCAAACAGGGCTGACAGCGCCAGCGCAAAACGGTCTTCACTCGACATATCCGCGCCGGCAGTGGCCAGGAGTTCCTCGACCATGCTGTGCGCCTTCGGGAAGGCCGACCATTTCTCCACCAGCTCAAGCCAGCGGCGGCGGCCGATCTCGGGCGCAGGGCCAATCGCCTGCAGCAGGCTCTGCGGCAGGGTTGCAGCAATCCGGATCATCTCGGAAATATGCGACTTTCCGGTCGACAGCGAGGCGCAGATGGTGGCCCGGTCATAGCCCGCCTTCTCCTGCGCAAAGGCAAAATTGCACTTCTCGATGAAGCTGAGATCGTTGCGGGCCGAGTTTTCCTCGCCCTGAAACACAATCGCTTCTGCGTCATCAAGCGGACGGATGATCGCCTTGAATTTCAGCCCCAGCTTTTGCGCCGCAGCCAGCCGCCGGCGGCCATAGACAATCTGGTAATGCTCAGGGTCGTCCTTGAGCGGACGCACCAGACCCGGCACGATCTGCCCGCGCTCGCGCATCGAAGCCACCAGTTCTGAAATCGCGGCCTCGTCATAGGCGCCGGCAAACCGGTCTGGAATGCTCGATGGCAAGATCTCGGCCGGGTCAAGTTCGCTGACATAGCCACCATCCTTGAGCACCCGTTCGGCCAACTCGCCGCGCTCCTGGATCTGGCGGACGCCAGCGGCAACCTTTTTCAGATGCGGTGACGTCAAGCTACGTTCGCGTGAGCCACCCGCCTGCCCGGCGCCGGTTGTCTCCCCCGGCTTGGTCACGGCTTCATCTTCGCTGAGTTTGCCCAGCACGTTGGCGAACATGCCTTTGGAATCTTTCCGGCTCATGAGCGTCCCCACGCATTTGTCAGCAGATCCTCGATCTCTGCGTTGACACCGTTGATCGATTCCATCGCCCGGTCATAGGTCTTGGGCGCTGAGAACCGCGAGCGCTGTACCTCGTACAAGCTCTGCTTCCAGGTTAGCGCATCTGCAACGGCTGTGGATTTTATGACGGTGTTGAGCAGAAGATCATTGCCGAAAACCTGCCGCATCAAGGCCATCATATTGGCTTGCGGATGGTCATTGGGCTCGAATTTGGTGATTAGGAATTTGGCAAAATCCCATTCCGCACGGGTGCCCATCTCATTGAGGATTTGCATGTAAGACCCGGCAAGCTCAAGGAATTTCGCCGTCGAGTCGACATCGAGCATGTGGGCGGGAACCGGAATAAGAACGCCCGTCGCCGCCGTCAGCGAAGACAATGTCAAAAAATTCAGCGACGGGGCCGAATCCATTAAAATGACATCATAATTGTCCTCAACCTGAGCAATCGCCTGGGTCGCCCGCAACAGGAATTCGGTGCCGCCGGATTTGCGCATTTCAAGCGCCACGGCTGTTTCAAACTCGGTGAGTTCAAGCCCGGCGCAAATCACGTCAAAGCCTTCGATATGGGTCTTGTGAATCAGCGATTGCGTCGGCACAGGGTCGTCAAAGCGAATGGCGGAGTAAAACGTGTCTCCCTCGCGCGGATCAAAATCCGGCAAGGAGCCGTGAAGCGCGGTCAGCGAGGCCTGCGGATCGAGATCAATCGCCAGCACCCGATAGCCTCTCAAGGCCAGATAATGGCCGAGATGGATCGTGGTCGAGGTCTTGGATGACCCGCCCTTGAAATTGGTGACCGCAATCACCTGACAATCCTCACCTTCGATACGGCGCGGATTGATCCATTTCTTGCGGCCGTTTTCAGCGAGCAACATGCGCAGTTCGAGAATTTGCGTCACGGTATAAAGCCGGCGGCCATTGCTGGTGACTTCCGGTTCAGGCCCCCTGCCCTTGAGCGAAATCTGGCGGATATAGGCTTCCGTTACCCCAAGAAGGCTTGCCACTTCCGAGGATGCAAAGGTTCGCATGACGCGGTGCGCATCGGGCGGATACTGGGCCAATGACAAATTGCGCAAGGCGTGATCCAACTTGTTGGAAAACGTCTGCATGAAGTCCAGACTGTTCAAATGCCGAGTCAACGCGCTGCTCCGTGCTGTGTTACGCAACTGTATTACCCGGTATGGTTAACAGAAGGTTAAACACTGTGTGACTACGCAAAAAACCGAAAATTTCGCAATTTGTCGTAATTTCAGATATCCCGATTCGGGAGCGGCTGCAAAGTCTTCATGTTTGCACTGACTGGCCGGACGCTTTCAGGTTCCCGCGGGGAACTTTGGAGGTGGATACCTTTTTTGAGGGACCATTTTCGTACCGTCGCACCGTGATTCGTCGCCGGTTCCCCGCGGGGAACCTTCAGGCGGAATCCCGTCCCCGACGCACAATCGCACCCCGCGACAGCATCCTACTGAACGGGAAGAGCTTCGTGCATGGTCTGCTTCGAGGCGTCCTGACCACAGTCATGCTTCAGGATATGACGGGCATCAATCCCGTAGAGTTCATGCGGCGTGTTTCGCCGAAGGCCAGCTATTCGGGTTGGGGGAGGGGTATTCAAACAACCTCAGCAAATCGATGTCAGGATCGCCGTAAGGCGCAACGCGGAAAATTTTGCCTTTCTGCCGGCTACCGATCCACGTCTCCACGCGGCAGGGGCCAAATGGCTCGAGACCGCACTGGCCTGGGCCGGTACCCGCGCTTGCGCTTCTGGCGCATCAGTTCGAGAAAAAGATCAACCGCGTCCCTCTCGTTTGCGAAATGATGCATCTTGCTCTGACCCCTTCTGCCGATGCGGCCCCAGGTCCGTGTCAGGCAGGCTTCGCCGAACAATGTTGCCGAGATTTCCATGGCGTAATAACGCGCCACGTTGTTCGAGGCTTGGCTGCGTTCGATATAGATGTAGTAGGGCTGCGCGATCATAGCGGCAGATTCGAACATCCGGGCGCGCGCGTCCAACGAGTTCGATGAATCAATCGCGCCGGAAAGATTCGTTGTTTTGATGGGTGTCGTGGGAAACCACAGTCTTGTTCAGTGCCGAGACCTATCAACGACCAAAGGACGGTCTGTAGCTCAGCGGTCAATCAAAACTCAGCGGGATTTCCTCCTGAGTTCGGAGATGGCAATCACTAGCCAGCCGCTGATCATCGCCATGCCTCCGGCTGGCGCAGCCATTGCAAACAATCGGGTGCCGGCAAAATGGCGCACCAGCAGATCGCCGCAAAACAGCGCCAGCCCAATCGCCAGAAGGCCCGCACCGGCAGTCCTTACCCGGTTGGGATTTTCAGCAAGGCCCAGCGCCACAAAAAGCGGCGCATGAAACAGCAAAAATTGAGCAGCCGTGGTGACATTGCCGCCACCTGCATGGGCACCATAGGCTGACAAGGCAACGCCTGCCGCACCCATCAAGCCGCCGACAAGAATGAAAATGCTCATGATCTGGAATCCAGTCGCTTCATGCCGCAGATGCGGATCAACGAGCTCCGCCTCAGCCTTTTGGTCATCGATGATGTCGTTAAAAGGGTTCTCACAGACCTGGGTGAAGCGCAATCCGAAATCATTGTTGCGCTTTTTCCAACGCACGATGTCGTCCCGCCGCTGACCTCATTCCACCATAAATCTGGAGCTGAAAGGAAGGCTTGCTGCTCCAATGGCCTTTGGTGAAGGGTTTATGATCCCGGCCATGGCCTTGGATCCAGGCGCGACACTTTCAAACTGTTCGCAGATTTTCTGGCAAATGCCCTGCGGGGCATAAGACGACAGGACGACCGTGTTGATTTCAACAAATTGAGTCAGGGATTCGTATGAAAGCCTTATCCGCTCGACCAACTCAGCCTCCCAGGCTTTTTGAGTTTCTCCATAATCGGGCCACTGTGACGATCGATCCCAAAGGGCGTCGGTGGAAATTTCCTGGTCATGAAGTTGAGTTTCCAGGCGACGGATTCCGACGTCATAACTCAGTGACGAGTTCCCATTGTAAATCTGGTGGTTGAGAATAAGGCGGCTGTGCAATTCGGCCCCGAGATAGAAGAACAGGTAGTCCGAAAGCGGTTTGGCAGCCCCAAACATGCTCTCGCCACTGGCTGCTGCGGTAATGTCGTTCTGTACAAAAACTGCAATCCCGATTTCGCTCTCTATTTCTTCCTGCAGCGCTTGCTGCCGCAGCTGATAGTCATCGGTCCTCAAATTCGTCTCGCGCTTTGCCTCGGGGAAGGCAAGGCCGATGCCGGCAAGCCGGCCACTGGCGCCTTGCGGTAGCATCCTGATTGCCTCATTGATCGTCTGCAGAAATTCAGGATGATTGGATTTCCCCGATGGCCCGTTGTTTGGCAACATGCTGTGGAACCGGACAGTACCGACAAAATCGATCAGGACAACTTCGGTGTGTTTGTAGCCTATGCTGATGCCGACCGAATAAGCCCCTTCGGGATTGAGTGAAATGGGAACGGTAGGCGGGCCAACACGGCCGCGCTCCTTGAGCGCCTCACCTTTGGAGACCAGTCCCTCTTTCTCCAGGGAGCGGACAAGAACCGATACGGTCTGGGCGGAAAGGCCGGTTTTCTCGCCGATCTCGAACCGCGATATGCTTTCGTTCTCCAAAAGAAGCGACAGCAGCAACCGCTCATTGTAGCTGCGGACGCTGACAGAATTCAGTCCGGTCGCCCGGTCTGCGATGCGCAACGGGTTGGGTGGGGCAAATCTCATGTCAGGCAAGGGAGCGCCTTTCATAATGAAATTGCTGACGGAAATTTTTGCGTTTGCGCGGCTGCATTCTACTCACTGTCACGTGTCCATCCGATGGAATCGACCTCCTGGGCAAGCGCCACCCCCAGAGCTTCGTGCGCCCGATCATTGATGTGAAACCCGTCGAGCGGATCGCATTCGACGACAGATCCTGCATCGAAGAAGTGCACTTCGAGCGAGTCGGCAATGATCTCGAACTGCAAGGCAAGTTCTCGTGATTTCCGCTGGGCGCCTGAAAAAATCGGCTCCCATTCCTTGATGTCATCAAGCATGGGAGGAGGGGAAACGACCATGATCTCCGGCACCGTTCCGTGTGGACCCGGCGTCAGCTCTTTGATGTCGTGGATCAGGCATCCAATGCCCATGGCCACCTCGGAGGCCGGTTGATTGAAACGCGCTTTGAGATCATTCGTGCCCAGCATGATGATAATCAGGTCGAGAGTCATATGGCTTTGAACGCACGGCGTCAGATAACTCCGGCCATTCTTGTGCGCGCCTTCGATCGGATCATCGCGAACGGTGGTTCGCCCACTCAGGCCTTCTTCAATGATATGCCAGTTCGGCCCGAGTTCCCGTCCCATGACCCCTGGCCATCTTCGAGCCGGGCCGTATCTTTGCAATGGCGTACCGCCAGGCACCTGGCCGTGTGTGTTTGAATCGCCAAAGCAGAGTATGGATCGCATCGATCTTCCAAGCGGTAATTATATAATATTTATAAACACTTACGTCGGAGTTCAAGAAGATTGTCTTGTTTAGAACAATGCCACCTCGGTGCACGGAATGCAAGCTCGTCTAATAATCATTCAAAGTGAATATCTATTGACAGCGCCGAAATGCCGTGTTGTTTTGAGGGTCAGGAGGAGGTCCTGAAATTCTGGAAGTGGCGAAATTCGTGCCTAACGGGGATGTGTTTTCCGCGGCGCCGAGCGGCTCACGCGAGTCGTGGTTGAAACTTCAGCTCAAGCGCCAGATCCCATAGCAAGACAACTGTCCGGATATTTCAGACGGTTGCTGAACTTTCAGAAGGCCTGCCTGACTGTCCGCCATGAGCCGCAATGCGGAAAACCGGCCGGATCTGATTTTGAGCGCAATATGGAGGAATGCTCAATGAAAACCACACTGAAAACTTTCGCGACGGCTGTTTTGATGGCAACCACCGTCATGATTGCACCTTCTCTCTCGCAGGAAGTGCATTTGCTGGATGGAGTGACGGCACGGACCGGTGACAATCCGGTTGTCGAGGCGGGCACTTTCAAGAAAGACGGCCCATGGGTCATCGGCATGAGCCATTTTGGCGTGAATGCAAATACCTGGACTGTTCAGGTTGCCCATGAGACGGAAGCTGCGGCAGCCAAAGACGATCGTATTTCCAAGCTGATCATTCTCGATGCCGGTTTTGACCAGAAAAAGCAGGTTGCCGACATTGAAGATTTGATTGCGCAGAAGGTCGATGCCATCATCGTGCAGCCGGTGACGTCGACTTCCGCTGACGCCTCCATCGCAAAGGCCGTTGCAGCCGGAATTCCAGTGGTTCTTCATACCGGCCGGACCGAGGGTGATGCCTACACCACTGAAATCCAGGGCGGGGCCGAGCATTTCGGCAAGGTCATGGGTGATTTTCTGGTCAAGGAACTTGATGGCAAGGGCAACATCTGGGTGTTGCGCGGCCTGGCCGGTCATCCCGAGGACACCAACCGTTACAACGGTCTCACGCAGGCGCTCGAGGGGACTGACATCAAGATCATCGCCGAAGACAATGGCGACTGGCAGTATGACAAGACCAAGAAGCTGTGCGAGACCCTCTATCTCAACAACCCGCAAGTCGACGGCATCTGGTCTTCGGGTGCCGACATGACGCGTGCCTGCGTTGATGTTTTCAAGCAGTTCAGCGCCGAAATCCCGCCGATCACGGGGGAGGGCAACAATGGCTTCTTCGGCCAGTGGATCACCGATGGCTTCAAATCGGTCTCGTCCGAATACAGCCCGGCGCAGGGCGCCGCCGGCGTTCGTGCCGCCGTCGCGCTGCTGGAAGGCAAGGAGTTGAAGAAGCACTACGACTACAACCCGGAAGGTTGGGATGTCGAGAAAGCCAAGACCTACTATCGCGATGACCTTTCGGCCAATGTCTGGTGGCCGTCGGAACTGAGCGAAGACAAGCTGCAGGAGCTTTACGGCAAGAAATAGTCCTCCCAGGACTACCCGCCGGAATTCGCATCAAGGCAATTCCGGCGGGTTTTTGCGCTTCGCGTTGCGCCCGGTTTCCGGGCCCATATGTCCGGGGGACGTCGTGACAAACCTGATCAGAATGTCGAATATCTCGAAAGCGTTTGGCGGCAACGTCGCGCTCAAGGGTGTGTCGCTCGAACTTATGCCTGGCACTGTCCACGCTTTGATGGGCGAAAACGGGGCAGGGAAGTCCACGCTGATGAAAATACTGGCCGGCGTTCACCGGCCGGACAGCGGAGAGATGTCCAGAAACGGCCAGAAAGTCGAATTCAACCACCCCAAGGATGCGCTGGATTTCGGCATTTCGACGGTTTTCCAGGAACTCTCGCTTCTCGCCAATCTCACGATTGCGGAAAATATGTTTCTGGGACGGGAGCCCACCAGCCGCTTCGGACGCATCGACTATGCAAAAATGGCGACGGAGACGACCAGGGCGCTGAACGAACTTGGCCTTGATCTCGATCCAGGCACACTGGTGTCTGAACTCAGCATCGCAGAACGGCAGTTCGTTGAAATCGCCCATGGCATAAAGGCCGATGCCAGCATTTTCATTCTCGATGAGCCCACTGCCGCGCTCAATGCTGCAGATGTGGAGGTGCTCAACACCAACATTCGCCGGCTCCGGGATGCGGGCAAGGTGATTGTCTATATCTCCCACAGGATGGACGAGATCTTCGAGATTTGTGACACCGTCACCGTGCTCAAGGACGGTGAGCTCGTCGCAACGCAATCGCTGTCCGAAATGACACCGGATTCTCTGATTGCCATGATGGTCGGCCGGGAACTTGAGGATCTCTTTCCCGAACGGGCTGCGCAGCCGGGCGATGTCTTGCTCACCGTTGAAAATTTCCGGATCAATCCCGATTCAAAGCCGTTCGATCTGGTTGTCCGCCGGGGTGAGATTGTGGCGCTGGCCGGACTGGAAGGGCAGGGCCAGCAGAAGCTGCTGCGCTCTCTGGTCGGTCAGCATACGCCAGCGGGCGGAACCGTGACGATTGACGGCCGACCTTTGAGGCTTCCCGTTCCCATCTCCACCGGGGTCCGCAAACTGCAAGCCATGGGCGCGGGGTTTGTGCCGGAAGACCGCAAGGAGGAGGGCTTGTTTCTGGGGCTTTCCATTGCTCACAATATTGCCATTGGTCTGCATGCCTCGCGCCCTGAAATGGCGATTGCAACAACCTGTCGACAGGTTGTTGACGCGACGATGGGCAGCATGAATGTCAAGGCAGCCAATGCGGCGGTTCCGGTTGGTTCGCTTTCAGGCGGAAATCAACAGAAGGTGCTGCTCGGCAGATACCTTGCCGCCAACACCAACCTCCTGCTCATCGAAGAGCCGACCCGTGGGGTCGACATCGGGGCGAAGTCCGAAATCTACAAGCTTCTGCGCGATTTCACCGCAGGCGGCGGTGCCGTTCTTGTCCTGTCGAGGGAGACAATCGAGCTCATCGGCCTGTGCGACCGGATCTACATTGTTCACGACAACACCGTGGTTGACGAAATCCATGCCTCGGAAGCAACCGAACACAAAATACTCAACGCAGCCCTGAATGCGTGAGCTTTCTGTACGCGGCGCGACGATGAAAGAAGATAGAACACAATGAAACTGAGCGACCTCATCACAGGCAGAAATTCCCGCCAGGGCGTATGGGGCTTGGCATTGCTGATGGCCGTCGGCCTGACGGTCTGGCTCGGCGTGACCACCGACCAGTTTCTCAACCCCGAGAATCTGCAGAACCTGGTTGCCCAGGCCATGCCGCTGGTCATTACCGCGATCGGGCAGATGTTCGTGATCTTGCTGGGCGGACTTGATCTGTCGGTCGGCTCGGTGATCAGTTTCACCACAGCCATTCTGGCCCTTGACGGCCCCGGTTATGTTCTCATCCCGGCCGTGTTCGTGTTCGCCGGCCTGATCGGCTGGATCAACGGCTTCGTCATTACCCGCCTCAATGTTCACCCGATCATCGCAACCCTTTCCATGCAGTATATCGTGCTTGGCATCACCCGGGCGCTCCGGCCTGTCTCGGGAGGGACGGTTCCGGATGTGGTGATATCTTCTGTATCCGGTTCTTTCCTGGGCGTTCCGATGCCGGTGTTCTGGGGCATTTTGACCATCCTGCTCGCCATGAAGCTGCTCTATGGTTCGCGGTTCGGACTGCACCTTTTCGCAATCGGCGGCGGCATTGCATCGGGAGCCGATCAGGCCGCCCACAATTTCGGTATCTCCGACAAGCGCAACATCACGCTGGCTTATGTCATCTGTTCCTGCTTTGCCGCGCTGGCCGGAATTTTCCTCGCCGGACGCATTGTATCGGGAGACCCGAATGTGGGGCTGCTGTTCGAACTCGATGCGATCACTGCGGTGGCGATCGGGGGGACGCAGCTCTCGGGCGGTGCGGGAAGCCTCCACGGCACCGTGATCGGAGCAGTGGTGATGTCGTTGCTGGCCAACGGAATGAACCTCTCCAACGTCTCGCCATTCATTCAGACGGCAGTCAAGGGCACCATCTTGCTGTTCGTCGTCGGCCTTCAGTCGCGCAAGAAAATTGGACTTTGAGATGACGACGTCTTTCACGCACTCGATGGTTCAAAGGATGTTTCGCATCCCTCCGTCCTATGTCGTTTTTGCTGTTCTGCTGATCATATTGTCGATCACCCGCCCGCACATGCTCAACCTGAACATCATGGGCATCTTCATTCGGCAGGTGGTTCCGCTTGGCATTCTGGTGCTGGGGCAATTGCTGGTGATGCGGGTGAAGAGCATCGACCTGTCGGGGGGCGGGGTCATCCTGCTGATAAACTACTACATATCGTCCGGCATGTTTCCGGATGCTTCCATCGGCTTTTTCATCGCTATGGCCCTGCTGACCGGCATGGGGATTGGTCTGTTCAACGGCTACATGGTCGGCAAGCGGCGCGTCTCCGCCGTCATCGTGACATTGGCGGTGAGCATTGTTCTCGTCGGCTTTGTCCAGTTCCTGGCGAGTGGCAAGCCGCCCGGCGATGTCCCGGCCAGGTTTGCCGAGATCTACAACACCAAGCTTGGTCCGATTCCGACGCCCGTCATTTTCTGGGTTGGACTGGCCCTGTGCATGGCGCTGTTCCTGTCGAAAACCATCTTCGGGCGCTATGTCACCTCGGTCGGCGAGAATGCTGAAGCCGCGCATTTTTCAGGCGTTCCTGTTGAACGCACAGTCATCCTTGCGCACACACTGGCGGGTGTTATCGCGGCAATCGCTGCGCTGGTGCAGACGGCTTCGATCGCCGTGGGCAGCGTGCGGGTCGGACTGGACCTTCCGATTCTCGCCGTGGCGGCAACCATTTTGGGCGGTGTCGTGTTCGGCAGGGGCGAAGGCGGCGTCTGGGGTCCGGTTTTCGGAGTTCTGTCCTTCGCGCTGCTGTTCGTGGTGATGACCACTTTCGGCATCCAGGACCCGGGCAAGCTCGTCGCGCAGGGCGTCATCATCCTGCTCGCAGCGATATTCTATGGCCTGCGCAACAGCAAATCCTGAATCACACGACTATCGAACACCAGAGGAACGCATCATGTCCGGAAAAAAATCCCTCCTTTGCTTCGGTGACTCGCTGACATGGGGATGGATCCCTGTGCTGGAAGGGGCTCCGACCTATCGCTATTCCTATCAACAGCGCTGGACCGGCGTCATGGCCGGGCAGTTGGGCGATGGATACCACATCATCGAGGAGGGACTGAGCGCCCGGACAACAATGCTCGACGATCCGACCGACCCGCGGCTGAACGGCAGCGCCTACCTGCCGTCCGCACTGGCAAGCCATCTGCCGCTCGATCTTGTCATTCTGATGCTGGGAACCAACGACACCAAGTCGTTCTTCCACAGAACGCCTTACGAGGTGGCGCTTGGCATGAGCAAGCTGGTCGGCCAGGTTTTGACAAGCGCCGGCGGTGTCGGCACGCCTTACCCGGCCCCCAAGGTTCTGGTCGTCGCACCGCCGCCGCTGACACCGATGCCGCACCCGTATTTTCAGGGAATGTTTGGCGGCGGCCATGAAAAAACCGGGCAACTTGGCCAGCAGTACAAGGATCTGGCCGACTTCATGAAGGTCGATTTCCTCAATGCTGCTGACTTCATCACCACAGATGGATGCGACGGAATTCACTTCACCGAAGAGAACAATTCCGTTCTCGGCCGGGCTATTGCAGCCAAGGTGACCGATATTTTTGGCGGTGCCTGAACAACGGGGAGGCGGGGAGTGCGAATAAGCTGATTTCGGGCATCAACTGGTGGCCAGTCGAAACCGGACGCTTACCTGCGGGCGCCCGAAATCGAGATGTCCATGCCGGGTTTTGTCGCAAACGAAATAGCAACGCCGATCCCACATAAAGGCGACTGGATTTCGGGGAGCTCTCCATGTTCAAAGGTCGCCATTTCGACAGATCAATGGTTGACGTGCTCCCAGCATATCGGACCATTTGAAGCTGGAATTTTCCATTCAAGGTCCCGCTGACGGGAGAAGGAGAGTTCCATGAAAGCATCGAAGTTTTCTGAAGCGCAGGTTGCGATCATTTTGAAGCAGGCCGATGACGGCACGGCGGTGGTCGAGGTGTGCCGCAAGGCCAGCATAACCCAGGCAACGTTTTACAGTTGGCGTAAGAAATATGCGGGCCTGATGCCATCAGTGATGACGCGTCTGCGTCATCTTGAAGATGAGAACAATCGTAGTACCAAGACCGCCAAGCGAGATCAGCCAGACCCCGCCCGCACCCGGAACCAGACCCAGTGCAAAAACGATGAACCCGACAAGAGTGGTGTAGACAGACCAAGGGGATGTTCCCGCTTTTTTTCGAAACTGAGTACGTTTCAGTCTGGCTTGTGCTGATGACGGTTTCGTTTGAGCGCATGGTAGTCTCCTAGATTCCGAGACAGGTGGGTCAACGCAGGCGGTTACGACAAATTCCGTGTGAAGTTGCGTGAAAAAGCACTGCGGATTTTCTCTATTGCTTCGCCGTCAATCGGTATCGCTCTGAGCCAAGGCTCCCAGAACCAAGTAGCGCATGAAGCGCTCTCTCAGATTTGAACAGTGGCGGAGCTCCAGCCTTTCCAGACATTCCATATCCGGGGGCGATGTTAGCCCACGGGCAGCCAGGCGCGCCAATTGCGACCATGAACCGGATGCATGTTTCAGGATCGCCAGCGCAGGCAGCAGCCGCTGTTCGGTTTCGCTGAAATCCGTTCCGAACGGATACTCGGGCAACACAGATCTGCGCCGCGCGGATTTAAGCCAATCGTTCAATCGTTCAGGCGAATTGCCGCGACCGGCAGGGGCGATCTCTAAGTCCTGATCAATCTTGCCGGCGTTTTTCGCCTCGGCGAGAAGACCTGCCTGAAAGCGGCTGTCGGCAATCCCGATGAGGGCGACAATGCACTCTTCATCCGTCTTGCCCCTGAGATCCGCCACGCCGTATTCGGTTACAACAATGTCGCGATAGTGCCGCGGCACGGTCTCATGCGCATAGTCCCAGCGGATATTGGAAACGGTCTTGCCGCCACTTTGTCGCGTGGCGCTCAAGGTGATGATCGAGCGTCCGTCCTCGAGCGCGAAGGCCTGTTCGACGAAATTGAACTGGCCGCCGACACCACTGACCACCTGCCCGTCTTCGATCCCGTCCGAGACCACGGCGCCCAGGCAGGTTACGATCATGGCGTTGTTGACGAAGCGAGCGTCGCGCCGCGCGGCGCGTTTTGATGTTTCGTCACCATAGAGCGCATTTGTGAAGGAGACGGGCATCATCACGATCTTGCCGCGCTGCCTGGCAGGCATCTCGCACAAGGTACGGTAAAAGTCACGGCACTCGAGAAAAAAACCGGCATGGATTGCAGCGCCATCGACCTCCCTGCGAATGATCCCACCCCGGAACAGTTCAAGAATACCGCCGACCAGCATTTCGGTAACCGCGTAAAGACCGGTTTCAAACGGAGACCGATGCGGTCCGGGGCCGGAAGATGCAAAAGGGTTCGCTTCAACCAGAGCCAGATATTCGCTGTTTTTCCGGTGACGCAGCAGCAGTGACTGGGCGATCGCATCCCCAATTGATCCAATACCGATCTGCAGCGTGCCGCCATCGGCTACCAGCTGCGACACATGAAGCCCGATGGCCATATCCTGAAGGCTCACAGGCCGGCGCACGACCGAGAACAACTCAAAGCTGGTTTCTGGCTCGTACTCCATGTCGGCTGCACCATCGGGGATTTCAGCGGGGCCCTCCATGAAAGGTAGGTTGTCGTTGATTTCGACGGCGAGACTGAAATCGGCCTTGCCCTCGCGGCGGGCCTTCAACAGATCGACGGTGATGTCGGTGTTGCAACTCAGGCTCAATCGGCCGTCCGCGTCGCGAGCAACCAGCTGTGCCACAACATTGGGCTTGAAGTCCAGCACATAGGACAGCGCATGGGTATAATTGGCCGGTATGTAGTGTCGCTGGGCATAGCTGTTGCCGAGCCATCGCCCGGCCTGGAAAAAGAACTCGCGGACCTCGATATTGGCGGGCAGCGTGCCCTCGTCGATCATCTGCGCATAAAGCAGCGGCTTGTAGCGGCCGAACAGCCGATCTGCTGCAGGCTCGAGGAACCGCCGCTGCAGGTCAGACCCAGCGTTTGGGCGTTGCAGCGTCAAGGCGGTCAGGATGGTCAACCGGATGGCACGATCGTCGCACGCGGCCTGGGTGAGCGCGTTGACAAGACTGTTGGCCTTGCCAAGACCGAGCGGCAGCGCAAGCCGGATCTCGCCGCCAGTCTGCGCGATCAGTTGCCGCGCCAGAGCCTCCGCATCGCCCGAGGACGGTTTGCCTCTGTCGATATCTCTCTCAGGCAAGATCTGCCCATCCCGCATCGGGGGCAAACCGGGGACCATGCCGCGAAGCCATTTCCTCAAGTGCCTTGACGATATCTTCCTTGCCGCGTTGCCGCGCGTATTGGATCGGGCCGCCGCGAAAGGGCGCGAAACCGGTCGCGAATATCATCGCAGCATCGAGCGTGTCTGCATCGCTGACCACATCCTTGCGCAGGCATTCCACCGCTGCATTGAGCATGGAGAGAATGAGGCGGTCCCGAACATCATCAGGAAGCGACGGCTTGCTCTCGTCCTTTTTCTTGTCCGGCTTGCCGTCTTTCCAGACATAGATGCCTTCGCCTGACTTTCTTCCAAGACGTCCGCTTTCCACCCGCTTCCGCATCCAGCCGGGCACCCCCGGAATCGGCTTGTCGAGGGCATCGCGCAGCGTATCGGCGACATCCAGGCAGACATCAAGTCCCACCCGGTCGGCAACTTCCAGCGGCCCCATCAGCATGCCGAAGCGTTCAGCGACCCGGTCTATCGCAAACGGATCCATGCCTTCATCGACCATCATCCCGGCCTCAAGCAGGTAAGGCGTAAGCACCCGGTTGACCGAGAAGCCCGGGTAGCTTCGCACCGGGGCGGGCGAGCGATTGACCGCACCGATAAAGGCATTGAGCCGTGACAGCGTTTTCTTGGTGGTCTTTGGTTGCGAGACCACTTCGACCAGCTCTAGCTTTGCGACCGGGTTGAAGAAATGCAGTCCGGCGAACCGGCCCGGCGTCTTCATCACCGAGGCAAGACCCTCCAGCTCCAGACTCGAGGTATTGGTGGCGATGATCGCGTCTTTTCTGGCGCGCGCTTCGATGGAGGAAAGCAGGTCGCGTTTCAGGTCAATCTTCTCGGGCGCCGCCTCGATGATCAGGTCGGCATCGGCAAGTCCATACTGCTTCGGGTCCGGCATCAGCCGATCCAGAGCATCCCGTATTTCAAGATCCGACAGATGGGCATCCCGCGCAATCCGCCCGGCTTCCTTGATCGCCTTCGCCAGGGCCGTGAGCTTCAAATCGCTGAGCGTAACCCGCAGACCCTTGATCGCGCACCAGGCTGCAATCTCGGCGCCCATGGTTCCCGCGCCCACGACGTGCACCCGGTCAATGCCGCTGGCGCCGCTGGCTTTTTTCTTCAGCGCCTCGCGCAGAAAGAAGACCCGTATCAGGTTTCTGGCGGTATCGGTCATCAGCAGCTTCGAGAAAGAGAGTATCTCCGCTTTCTGCATTCCGTCACGGTCGCCACCATGGCTTTCCCACAGGTCGATCAGCGCATGCGGGGCGGGATAGTGGCGTTGCGGAGCCTGATCTTCGGTTTGCGTCCGCATCCGGTTGGCGGCGAGCTTGCGCGCCGGGCCCAGATCGAAAACCGCGGCCTTGAGCCCGCGGCTATCCCGGCTCTTCTTTTTACCCAGGCGGGCACGGACAGCGGCATCGACGTGCCGCTCCTCCGTCACCTCGTCAATGATGCCCAGCGACTTGGCCTTTTTGGTGTGCGCCGACTTGCCGGTCAGCATCAGGGTCATCGCCTCGGTCGGATCGATCAGTTCGGACAGACGGAATGTGCCGCCCAGACCAGGATGCAGGCCAAGCTTGACTTCGGGGAAGCCGAACCAGGCACCGTCGACAGCGATACGCTGATCACAGGCCAGGGCCAGTTCAAAACCACCGCCCAGGGCGTAGCCGTGAACCACGGCAATCGTCGGACACGACAGGCCTTCCAGCCGGTCAATGACAGCATGACCCTGGCGCAGCCGTTGCGCCGCAGCTTCCTGATCGCCGGCATCGCGGAATTCGGAAATATCGGCGCCGGCAGCAAACCCGCCGGGCTTGGCCGAGCGAAGCACCAGCAACTCGGGCATCAGGCTTTCAAGCGCATCAAGAAGTTTTGACAAATCCGTCAGAACCGCCTCGGAGAGCGTGTTGGTGCTGCTGCCGTTGCAATCGAGAAGTGCCCAGGCGATGCCGCCCGCATCACGGCGCAACCGCCAGTTGCCGAAGGCTTGCTCCTCGCCAGAGCCAAGCTCGAGTTGGGTTTCGCCAATTACGGACAGGACAGGTTTGCTCATCACACGCTCTCCACAAGCATTGCGCCACCTTGCCCGCCGCCGATGCATTCGGTCGCGATACCGCGTTTCTTGCCCTGCCTGTTCATGGCCCGAACCAGATGCAGGACGATGCGATTGCCACTGGTGCCAACCGGATGGCCAATCGCCACAGCGCCGCCATCGACATTGAGCTGGTTGCGGTCGATACGGCCGAACGGCTCTTCCAGGTCGAGAACCTGGCGGCAGAAGCCTTCATCCTCCCAGGCTGCCAGACAGGAAAGCACCTGGGCTGCGAAGGCCTCATTGATTTCCCACAGGTCGATCGAAGATCGTGTCAGACCGTTGCGAGCCATCATTCGAGTGGAACACAGCACCGGTCCGAGCCCCATCACCGAGGGATCGAGCGCCGCCCATTCGCTATCCTTTATGACTGCGACAGGTGTCAGGCCATGGCGTTCAACTGCTTCCTCACTGGCCAGGATGACCCAAGAGGCGCCGTCGGTAATCTGGGAGGAATTGCCCGCCGTCACCTTGCCGTGCGGTTTTTCGAAGGCCGGTGAAAGCTTGGCGAGGCTCTGCATGTCGCTGTCGGGTCTGACACCATCATCCTTCTCGTAAACCTTGCCGTCACGGTCGAATGCCGGCTCGACCTCGTCGTCGAGCCAGCCCTCGACTTGGGCCTTTGCCAGCCGGTGGTGGCTTTCCATCGCATAGCGGTCTGCCTGCTCCCGGCTGATGCCGAACCGGTGCGCCAGAATCTCGGCCGTCTGGCCCATGTTGAGCGCGGTAATGGGATCCGTCAGCCCGCGCTCCAGACCGATCACCGGTTTGAAGAAATCAGCTTGCAGACCGCCCAGTCTGGACAGTCGATCCATCGGGGACTTGGCGCGGGCCATGCCGGCATACCACTCGACCGCCTCCTGCCGCAGCACCAGCGGCGCATGGCTGAGCGCTTCTGTGCCGCCGGCAAGGATGAGATCCGCCGATCCGTCGCGTATGTAGCGATAGGCGGTGTCGATCGACTGCATGCCGGAGCCGCAATTGATCTGCACAGTGAAGGCGACCATGTCGTCGCCCATGCCCAGCCGCAGCGCTGCCACGCGGGCGGGATTCATCTCGTCGGCAATGACGTTGACGCATCCCAGGATGACCAGATCATAGGCGTTCGCGGCGATCTTCTGGCGTGCAAGCAGCGGCCGGCCGCACTGCACCGCAAGGTCCACCGGCGTGAACGGCCCCGGCCCCGCGCTTGCCTTCAAAAACGGGGTCCGGGCGCCATCAACGATGTAGACTGGCTTGCCTTGTGTCATTGAGCGGCCTCCTGGTGGGCAGCGTTGCTCGTCTCACGGACGATCTCGGAAGGATCGAAATCATCGACCGAGATTACCTCGCCGACCAGTTCTTCGGCCTTGCGCAACAACCGCACGTCATCGTCCGTAGGAGTGCCGCCCGCCAAAGCCGCGTCGACAGAAAGACCCAACTCCTTGAGCTTGCGCCGCAACGGCTCCGTGGCGACGACCAGGGCAAAGGCTTCTTCCAGCGTCTTGAGCGCACCATCACCCCTGACGGCCTCGACACCGCGTGAGATCCGGCTGCGTGTCGGCGACGGTGTCAGCAGCAGTTCGGCAACTTCGCGGGTGAGCTCATCCGAGGGCCCACGGTTGGAACCGCCGGGCAATGTCAGTGCGCGGAGAAGCCACGCGGCCGGACGATTGGGCAGATTGGCCAGCACTTCATCCAGGCTCGAGGCCATCTTGGCGAAGCTTTCCTCGGCGGTCCATTCGACCAGCGGGAAATCTGCAGCGATGTTCGTCTCGTCGTGCCAGCGCTTCAACACCGCTGACAGCAGATAGAGTTCGGACAGAACATCGCCGAGGCGAGCCGAGAGCATTTCCTTCCGCTTGAGGGAGCCTCCCAGCGTCAGTAAGGCAAAATCAGAGATCAGGGCAAAAGCGGCGGAATAGCGCGCCATACGGCGATAGATCGGCGCCGCCACGCCGCCATTCTGCGGTGCAGGCGCAAACAGGCTGCCGGTCCAGGCCCGCCCGGTCGCCCTAAACAGGGTCTTCACGGAATGGCCGACATGGGCCCAGAACGCCTTGTCGAACGCGTCGAGTGCTTCATCCTCGTCATCCTTGTCGAGCGCGAGAATTTCATCGAGCAGATAGGGATGGCAGCGGATCGCGCCCTGACCGAAAATGATCATGTTGCGGGTGAGGATGTTGGCACCTTCCACGGTGATGCCGACCGGCACGGATTTGTGCAGATTGCCAAGGTAGTTCTTCGGCCCGTCGATGACGGTCTTGCCGGCATGCACGTCCATCGCGTCATCAACGGCATCGCGCATCCGGTAGGTGGCGTTGGATTTCATGATGCCCGAGATCACCGCAAGCTTGCGCCCTTCATCGAGCCCGGCGCAGGTCAGCCGTCTGGCAGCGTCGAGCGTGTAGGCATTGGCCGCGAGGCGGCCGAGACGACGCTGCACGCCCTCGAACTTGCCAATCGGAATGCCGAACTGCTCGCGGACGCGGGCATAGGCCCCGGTCGCATGCGCCGAGATCGATGCGGCGGCAGATGACAGCGAGGGAAGCGAAATGCCACGTCCGGCGGCAAGTGCGCTCATCAGCATCATCCAGCCCTTGCCGGCATAGTCCGGCCCGCCGATGATATGATCGAGCGGCACGAACACATCGGTTCCGGAATTCGGCCCGTTCTGGAAAACCTGACCGCAGGGGATATGACGCCGCCCGATGGATACACCGGGCAGGTCGGTCGGGATCAGGGCACAAGTGATGCCCTCGGCATCGGCGTTGCCGAGCAGCCCGTCGGGATCTTCAAGCTTGAAGGCAAGTCCGAGCACTGACGAGACCGGCCCCAGGGTGATGTAGCGCTTTGACCAGTTCAGGCGCACGCCAAGCGTTTCCTCGCCTTTCCACTCGCCCTTGCAGACCACGCCGCTGTCGCACATTGCCGAGGCATCGGATCCGGCCTGCTCGCTCGTCAGTGCAAAGGCGGGCACTTCCTTACCTGCGGCCAACCGCGGCAACCAATAGTCCCGCTGTTCGTCGGTTCCGAATTGGAGCAGCAGTTCGCCCGGCCCCAGTGAATTGGGCACCATGACGGTGACACCGGCGCTGACTGAACAGGTCGAAATGCGTCGCACGACTTCGGAGTGGGCAAAATTGGAAAACCCGAGGCCGCCATACTTCTCCGGAATGATCATGCCGAAGAACTGCTGCGACTTCATGAAATCCCAGACATGGGCGGGTAAATCGCCCGCGCGGGTGATTTCCCAGTCATCAAGCATCTGGCATAGCTCTTCGCACGGTCCGTCAAGGAACGTCTGTTCCTTCTCGGTCAGCGCAGCCGGCGGGGTATCAAGCAGTTTCTGCCAGTCCGGGTGGCCGCTGAATAGATCAGCGTCCCACCAGACCTCTCCGGAATCGATGGCGTCGCGTTCGGTGTCCGACAGGCTCGGCAACTGATTGCGCGCCCATTTGAAAATCGGGCGTGTGAGCGTGTCTCGGCGAAATGTTCTCATGGACATGGAGTGCTCCTCGAAACCCAATGTGCAACCGGCCAAAGAGTTCCGAAAAAAGCCACGGCTCAAGCGCGTCTGCGTGACAGTTCGCCCACAACATGCGCCAACCATGCGGCCATACCGTGACAGGGCTGGCCGGCATTGAAATCAGGTCTTTTGCAGGGCAAGGCGGGAAGCCAGATAGGCGCCGCCCACCACATAAGGCAGCGCCCCGAACAGAGCCATCAGGCCACCGCCGAATTGCTGATCTGGCAGAGGATCGAGTCCGAAAGCGCCGAGACAGAACTGCGGCGCGTAAATCAGCGTCTGCGCCAATACGAGCAACACGCCGAGCATGGCCATGTGCATGGATGCAAACAGCATCGCAAACGCTCCCGCAGCATCGGACCTCGCATCGCGACCCGCAAGACAGACCCACCACAGCGCAAGTCCGGCTGTCAGGAAGCTCAATTGTTGAACGGCAAAAGCCGAATTCATGCGTGCCGCCGCCTCATGCAGCACGGGCAGATGCCAGCCCCACACCACCGCGAAGTCGTAAACGGAGGCAGCGAATGCGCCAAGGTAGCGGTGACGCGGCGCAAAATCGCCAGGTAACAGCCTGAGCACGCCGATTATGATCAGCGGAGCTGCGCCCACCATAACCCCCAAGTGAAGGATCATGTGTGGTGAAAAGGCGCGCCGCGCCATTTCCGCCAAGGGTCCGAGCCACAACCCGGCCAGCAGCAACAGACCGACCGCAAGCGGCCAGGGCCTCATCCTGAGCATGCCGAGGTGGCCAGCGTGGGAAACAGCGTCCACACCGTTGCAACCAGCCCGACCCAGCCACCAGCGCGGCTGACACTGCGGGCAAATCCCGGCGCAGACCCAAACCTGGGCGAATACAAAAGCGCCAGCAGCCCAATCTGGAAAGCTCCAGCAAACAGGAAGGCCGCAACCAGCACGATTCGGATCCAGGAGACCCCGATACCGGAGACGCCGGGATCAAGTTCGCAGACCAACCCGTGCAGCGCGTAAACGGTGCTGAACGAGGCCAGCCAGACGACCGGCGAGAGCAAGATTCGCAGTACATCCCTCATCCGACCAACCCCGGCAGATAGACGGCCAGAATGATAAGACCTGTCACGACGAACAGATAGATGCTCCACACCATCACGATCGAGAGTTCGCCCCGGCGCCGCTGCGACATGTAGCCGGCCCCGTGCCTGGCCAGCAGGAACAGCAACATCAGGCTCGTCAGCACTGCATGAAACAGGCCGTAAGACCCCAGCACCACAATCGTGGCATTGTAGGCATGCCCGGCTGCAGACGGCGCACTCCAGAGCAACGCCGCAAAGGCAACCACAAGCCCGAGCGCACCGGCTACCGCCGCTAGAAGTGCTGCGACCGGCTTGCTGCCGTTCTGGTTGTTGCGAACGGCCATCGCCGTGCCCCCGGCAGCCAGCACCGCGCCGCCCGCTGCTGCGAGCATGTTTGGCAACGACGGCTCCATGAACGCAGGAGGCGGCCAGCCCGGAGCGATGGTCCACAAGAACGCATAGCCGAAGAGCAGCGAGCCAAACAGCGTTGCATTCGCCACCAGCAGGAACACGGAGCCCCACCAGCCCGGCGGCCGGCTGACCTCGGCAATGGTGGGGACGGTCACGCCATGGCCGATGGGCTGGTCGCCAAGATCCTGCCGCGAACCGAGCCGCCAGACCCATCGCCAGCCCAGCGCAACCACACCGGCGATGGCGAATGGCGTAATCACGTAGACCTTGATGAGAAGCGAGACAAAAAACAGGCCCGTGACGGCCGCCAGGATTATCGGCAGTCGGGTGTTGGCGGGATAGATTACCAGCTGTTCGGGTTCCCCGGTGGCGATGTCGACTATCAGCGTCTCGCGCCGGCCGGTTGCTGCATCACCCAGATAGCCGTCTCCCCTTGCAAGTTGCGCCGGCAAAGCGGGATTATCCCACAGCGGCTCGCGTGAACTCACCCGCGGCAGGCTCGCGAAATTATAGGCGGCGGACGGTCTTGGGATTGCCCATTCCAGCGTGCCCGAACCCCAGGGATTGCGTTGAGCGCGATGGCGCACAGCGAGGTTGAGCAAAATCTCGATCAGCACAAGGGTCAGCCCGAACGCCATCACGAAACCACCGACCGACGAAATCAGGTTGATGACTGTCCAGCCATCCTCGGGCAAATAGGTCGATATGCGCCGCCGTTGGCCCATCAGACCAACCCAGTGCATGGCGAGGAAGGTGACATGAAAGCCGGCAAAGATCAGCGCGAACGCCACTTCGCCGAGGCGGAAAAAACGCCTGTTGCCTGTCACCAGCGGCAACCAGTAGTAAATTCCGGCCAGCACCGGAAACACGAAGCCGCCGAACAGCACATAGTGCAGATGCGCGGTGACAAAGGCTGTGTCGTGCACCTGCCAGTCGAAAGGCACCACCGCCACCATGACTCCGGTCAGCCCGCCGATGACGAAGGTGACGAAGAAGCCGAGGATGTGGAGCATCGGCAGGCGCAGCGTCGGCGAACCTTTCCACATCGTTCCGATCCAGGCAAAGACCTGGACCGCCGTGGGGACCGCGACCAGGGTCGAGGCCGCGGAAAAGAAGGCGAGCCCCATGTGCGGAATGCCGGTCGTGAACATGTGGTGGACCCACAATCCAAAGCTCAGGATTGCCAGCGCCACCGCAGCGGCCACCACCCAGCGGTATCCGAGCAGCGTGGTGGACGCCATCACCGGCAGAATGGTGGACACCATCCCTGCGGCGGGCAGAAAGATGATATAGACCTCGGGATGGCCAAAGAGCCAGAAAAGGTGCTGCCACAACAGGCTGTCGCCGCCGAGTTCCACCTGAAAGAACGGCATTGCGAAGGCCCGTTCCAGCTCCAGCAGGATCGATCCAAGGATCAACGGAGGAAATCCGGTCAGGATCATCAGCGAGACCACCAGCATGTACCAGGCGAACACCGGCATCTTGCTGAGCGTCATGCCGGGGGCGCGGTATTTCAGGATCGACACCGTGAACTCCACCGCCGCACAGATCGCCGAGATTTCCACGAAGGTGATGCCGATCAGCCAGAAATCCGTGTTGATGCCGGGCGAATGGATCCGGCCGGTGAGCGGCGGGTACATAAACCAGCCGCTGTCAGGCGCGATCCCGAAAACAAGCGAGATCAGCAGCATGGCGCCGCCAAAAAAATAGCACCAGTAGCCGTAGGCCGTGAGGCGGGGATAGGCCAGATCACGCGTACCCAGCATCTTGGGCAACAGGTAAATCGCCAGACCCTCAATCATCGGGATGGCAAACAGGAACATCATTATGGTCCCGTGCATTGTGAAAAGCTGGCTATAGATCTCGGGGCCCGCGAAGACCGAATGAGGGGTCGCCAACTGCACCCGGATCAGCATCGCGAGAATGCCGCCAACCAGGAAATAAAAGGACGCGGTGACGATGAACATGCGCCCGACATCGCTGTGATTGACGGTGGAAAACCAGCCCTTCCAGCCCGGCTCGGAAGACCAGATCGCAGTCAGTTTGCGATGGCGCGCCAGTGCGTTCATTGCTCCCCCTCCAGGAATTTCTGCCAGTCTTCGGGTCCATGCGCGATGACGGTGAACCGGTGATTGTCATACCCGCGGCCGCTGAACTCCGCGCTCAGCCCGGCATAGGTACCCGGCGCGTCGGCTTCGATCCTGAGCACGTTGACATGGCCGGGGATCGCGTCGAGCTTGCCGGCAAGCCGCGGCACCCAGAAGCTGTGAATCACATCGGCCGTGGTGATGGCTATGTCGACAGGGCGCCCGGCGGGAATATGAAGGACATCTTGCGTTGTGCGCCCGGCGTCGCCATCGTAGGTAAAACGCCACGCCCAACTGCGTGCTTCCGCTTCGATCCGTGTAACCTCACCGCCAGCGCGTGGTATAAGACGCTCGCCGATCCACAGGCCATAGGCGAGAAGACTAAGCAGAATGACGGCAGGGAACACCAGGCCCAGCCCGATGATCCATACCCTTTCAGCCAAAGCCGGAAATATCCCGCTACCAGCGGGACGAAGAGCAAGCGCCAAAAGCGTCATCACAAACACGAATATCGCAGTGAATGTGATAAGCATAACCCACCATAGCGTGGCGATCGATTGCGCCGCAGGACCCCCGGGGTCCAGCATCGACAGGTCACCGGTGCAACCCGAAAGGGTTCCAAGCGTTACGCTCAGGACGAACAGTTTGAGGAGACGGGTGCCGTGGGTTTGCAAGAGATCGAGGCAAAGGAAAAACAACTCGTCGATCCGGTGGCTGAAACGCCGGGCTTCGACGAGACGCAATCCCGGATTGCCATAACCGGTCACCCGATCCATGCCATGAGCGTATCGTTTCCCATAGCGCTCACCTTCTGCACGCTTGCTGCCGATATGCTCTACTGGTGGACAGGCGATCCGTTCTGGGCGCGCGGCGCATTGTGGGCGGTAGGCGGGGCATTTCTGCTCGGAATGCTCGCAGGGTTGTCTGGAACTGCCGAACTTCTGCTTGTCTCCGGCATCCGGGTACGGGCCGCGGCGTGGACCCATTTCATTATTGCGGTCACGTTGCTGTCGCTTCTCGGCACCAATTGGGGTGTCAGGCTGTCTGGCTATGAGAGCGCCGTGCTTCCCTACGGCATCCTGCTCTCGGTGCTCTGCGTTCTGGTGGTTGGCTTCACTGGCTGGCATGGGGGCAAACTCGTGTTCGATTACCGGCTTGGAATTTCGAAGGGCAAGTGACCGCCCCGCGGCATAAGCAACCATTGTGGCATGTCGACCCAGTCGAGATCGGGCTTTCCCAATACGAAAAGCAGTATCGCGGTCGCGCAGGTCAGCACACCAGTCACCGGCAGATAGGGGTTTGGCGGTTTGTGATCGCCCGGTTTCTCAGCGATCCGAACGATGCTGTGGCCTATCCAGACGTGCAGCACGAGCAGCAGGGAGACAAAAACCAGTTTGGCAAACAGCCACGGCACGAAGACCTGGCGCAAGAAGATCAGCCACGTTCCGGCAATGACCGCGATGATTGCGGCCGGCGTTACGATCATCGTATAGGTGATATGCGTCCTGTAACGGACAATTTCGTAGTCATCCTGTGAAATAGGCCCATCGTGGCGCGCCAGCATCATCGGCAGTGCGATCAAACCTCCACACCAGATGCTCAGCGCGATCAGGTGCAGCGCCTTGAACAGGGGAACGGTGGACCCCAGCCACTCCGTCACAACAATGAAATCCCGGAGGCCGAAGCATCACTGTCCGGGCTCGCAGCCATTGATTTGCCGGGCCGCTTCCCCGGGTCGCGGATTTTGACTTTACTTGAGCCGGCAGGCTGCATTCTTGTTCCCCGATACACTGCGTCCCTAGATCAACACCGAAATCGCCTTTTGGTTCCACCTTTGGCAATTGAATTTGTCAGGGGCGTTGGTGCGCGGATCAGCCAATGAACGAAGCTCGGTCTTTGATGGGTCCGCTTATCTGGTTGCTCCCGCCGATGCTTGGC
>TARA_R110002051_G_scaffold129590_2_pt1 | contig 30865 bp, 34 predicted proteins | sample TARA_R110002051 | Tara Oceans TARA_R110002051 (sample SAMEA4397023) | marine metagenome | biome: Polar Biome; feature: [MES] marine water layer (ENVO:01000295) within the mesopelagic zone...; material: water (ENVO:00002006), including particulate matter (ENVO:01000060) such... | reverse complement strand
TACAGGCTTCTCATTATAATCGTCAAGAAGCTGCTTCATAAGCAAATCAGGACTACCTTTAGTACACAGAACCTGCAGCGATACAATCGTGCGAAACATGTCTGGTTTCTCGGCATGTGCCTCATTACTGGTACCGAATGAGAAAAGCACCCATAAAGCAAAAATAGCAATCTTCATCAGTACCCCGACTTCATTTTCTTGGGTGCGCTCTTAACTCTCTTCCCGGTCTTTTTAGCAAAAGAAGCAGCAGCCTTTTTCCCTTTCTGCGTGTAAGCAAATTTCTTTGTTCCAACTTTAGGCATGATGCCTCCTGTGATTAAAAATATAGTTCCGGTCCGGTTTTAAATTCCTTTCTCTTGAAATCATCTACATCATGCCAATCTTCCTTCCACCTTTCACCAATCTCTCTTAAACTGCGGTTCCAGCTTTTAATATACCAATCTTTATCTTCTTGATCGAAGCCTTCAATTTTGTCAACAGACCCAGCAAAATCAACGTTTTCAAATTTTTTCTCAACCTGTTTCATCATGTACTCAACGTCTGCAGACTTCAAAAATCCTTTACCATGATGATGAGACGAAGGGTCTACTCCAATAGACTCTTTTAATTTACTGTAACTTAACTCTTTTACCTTTGCTAAATACTCTGGACTCATGTATTCTAAACCGCTCAACCCCGCCTCCTCTACAACTTCCTTCAAATCAAAAACAGCTAAAGCATTGGCAAGCGTTTCCTTTAGCTCTAGCTCAGTAATCGTTCCTTGTTTAAAATCGCTATAAGCTTTTCTCACAGAGCTGGTTAGTCTCATAGAGGTACGCATACCATTTTCCTCACCTGTTTTTTCAAAATCGGTAAGATAAGCGGCAGCTTCCTCAACTATTAGATCTCCAATTGCATGTCCGTAGTACAGCGTTTTGCGGTGGAATGGGGCAAGAGGACTATCCTCTGCACCAAATCCTTTTACTCCTGCATTTTCCAAATCATCAAATACACTATGCAAGGCTTCATGCTGAAGAACTCCTGAAGGTGAAACCCCGTCAGCGGTATATGCGCGTGGACGTACAACAGCAGTCATGCGTGGAGGCGTCATCTTCTTCAACCCTTCTGTCGCATAATGGTAAATGCCATGCGGGTCAGCCGTTCCGGTTGGGTCTTCAAACTGGATTGCAGAATCTTGATCTGCAACTGGGTCTTCACCCTTAACCTTAGAATCCACGTCTCCAGAATGGATCCCCAATGCCGCCTGAGCTCTTCTAAGCGTGCCCTGAGTATCCTCTCCTATAGGAATAGCCTCATTAGTCCCCCAGCGAGAATAGGGATTATAATGCCCCAAAACATTACTAGATTGATTAGTTCGTGATCCTTTCCAATGCTCCCAAGGTCTATTCTCAACCCACTCCGGGTCTTCTTCTGTTCCTATAGTGTCTTCTGTCCAACCTGATCCCGGTAGTCCTTTGACTATTGATGGATCGCCGCCGCGAGGAATGTAATTTGTAATTGAGCCTTCAGGCATGGTGGCTAAATTCCTGAAAGCTTCTCTTTCTTTTTCTGTCGCTGTAGAAGGCGGCTCCCATGTATACATGGATTGCCTGTAATCAGGATCAAACTCTAATGAAGGAAATTGAAAAGTCCTTGAGTCTCTTACGAGAGGATTAGGATTAATTGTTGCCATATGCTCAATATCACCCAACCCCCACTGGGTTCTTTCCTCTGGGCTGGCAGTAAACTCATACCGCTCCATTGGAGTCATGTGATCATCATCCATGGGAGACTCATCCCATTGCTGATATGACGATGGCCCTTTTGCTTTAGCAAGCTCTTTTCTACGCCTCTCCAAAAAATCTTTGACCATGACGGATCTTCCGCCGAAATCGAAATGATTTTTATTTTTTGTCCCATCTTTTTTTTCGTAGTCAGCTAACTCAAACCCATACTTCCTTCCGTTCTTTTCAAGCCACTCTCGCGCCTCCGGGTCTTTAACGTCAATAGACAACCCTTTAAGGTGCCCTGAGTCTGGAACACCGCCAACAGCTTCATTATGCGATGGATTCCTGAAAGCGCTCTCTATCTTGAGCTTTTTCCCAGTTTCTGCCTCATACTGTTCCATTAAGGCTCTAAGATATTTTCCTACCTCAACATCAACTAATGCCGTATTCCCGTAAGGGGGGCTATACGTTCCGTCATTATTGTAAGTCCCAACAGAAGTCAACGCATGTCCTTCCACCGCTGGAAACCCCATACCTTCAACAAATCTAGGATGGCCCTCATCCCCCTGAAACCCTAGAGCAGGAGGCATATGCGGATTCACACTTGTTCCGTAGTAATCACCCATTGCATCATCAAACGTCCAAGGATTTACAGCGTTCCAATCTGCAAGAATCTGTTCCTCGCTTTGGATGTCACCCCATACATTATTCGGGGGGCGGTTTACCATACCGAAAGGACTTGGGGTTTCTCCAACTGTTAGTGGAGCGTCTGTAGGAAGGCTAAGAAGGGGCATTATTGCATTCCTGCTGCAGACAACTTGCCAGCAGTGATAAGACCCTGCCATGGAATAGATCTTGATTCTTCTAATGTTGAAGGAGTCATGGCTCCACCCGATTTAAAAAGATCGAAGTCCCATTGACTTGGGTATTGAGTTTGCGGAGTTTCCAAAAGATTAGAAATGGAAGGAAGCAAATCTGGATCTCTATTAAAAATATACGCTAGTCCATCCGATATATCAGAAATCCCTTTGCCGTGATGCTTTGTTTGAGAAGCGCTTTCTAAAATTATATCATCCAAATTCTTGCCTGTGTCCCTTACATACCTAGCAAGCTCTTCCAATCTAGGTTTAAGCTCTAAAGCACTCCATAGAACATTCTTATCACTCCTAGATGTAATAGCCTGTCTTTCATAATGAGTCAACTCTTCCCATGTTTTAGAAGATGGAGTCCACTCATGTAAGGTGGGATGTTTAACTTTATTTAACTCCGACGCCTCATTCGCAATATTTTTATTCCATTTATATCTTTCAAAAGAATCAAGCATGAGCTCAGAGAGGTCTACTATATCTTTATCGTATAAGCTGGCAAATTCTTTTTCCGGGTCTATATATCTTTCCATACCCGAATAATCCTTAACCATGCCAGCAGCAACGTCTGTTGGTTGGTGGTCTTTTCCTAGCAGCCTAGATTGAAGCCAGTCATTAAAATGATCAACTTCATGCTCAACTGTTTTCCCTTCCCTTCTCTTAGTTCTCCATTTCTTTTTGACAGTCTTCAACACTTCTTTTATTTTATTTTTATTTCCGCGATTAAAATTTAACCCCAATAAATCCCCCAAACGATCCAATTCATCATCCTTTGGTATCTTGCCAATTCCTTCAATTGGGGCTTCCTCTAAGGTCGTTGCTTTGGGGTTTAATCCTATAAGTGGACCCCCCTCAACCGCGCTTTCAAACGATGGATAACCACGGGTAAATACTCCTTCTGGTTTGTATACCTTTCCCTCGTTATAAGACCCAAGCATTCTAACTTCATTGTTCGCTATCGCATAATTCACCCAGTCACTTCTAGTCGTGAATTGATCGGGTGTACTAATGGAACTATCGTTTGGCTCCGTCCACGGGCTCCAATCAGTCTCAAGAGAGATTGTGTCAGTTAGCGCGTTTCTTTCAAAATCGGTTAACTCTTGTTGCCCCTCTGGTCGCCCTTCGACATTTAAATTTTGCTCCTCCCAAAAACGACTACCCAGACTTTGGTCACTACCTTTCAAATCATCTAGGGTCATGCCTTTAGGAGCCTTGAAGATCATGATTCCTCTTCCCTCAGCGGGGAACTCACCATACAGATCAATCTTACCTCCAGACTGGATGGCAGTCATAGGGTCTACTTCCCTTGTAAAATTGTCCACAAAGGCCCGCATTTCTTTGGGGGTGCCGGAGGGGATTAGCTCAAAATTCCTACCACGAAACCCTTTCAGCTTGCTATCAATGTCTATAAATCTGTCGGCTATATTCTCATTTCTAGCTGTGTAGATATAATAATCTGAACTCGTATCTTTAAACTGGTTTTCAACGGAGCTTGAACCTACCTTTCTCTCGGCCCATTCCATTCCCTTTCCTGACGGGTGCCATGATTGACCATCTCTTGCTGCGCCCTGCGCGGGTCTAAAGTAACCAAGCGCGCCACTATCTCCAGTAATCCTGTATACGAAGTCCTTCACTATAGGGACTTCCAGAGCCGCTGAATGCATCGCATTACTCATCGTGACTAGCTCGGACTCCAAAAGCCCTGCAGCACTTAAACGCTTCCATTCTCTTGGGTTAACTTTCTTCAACACCTCAGACATGTATGAAGGCTCAAGATACTTTTCCGCTCTATTCTTTAAAGCATTCTGAACGGATGTTTTATCATACCCTCTCACTGGCAATGGCTTGCCTGTTGTCCTCCCCACTCCAAACATCATCGGAAGGGCCATGTACCCAGCGTATAGGTAAGAAGCTCCAACCGGCCCCTGAAGCGCTTTAGGAATAAGGGGAGCGTCTCCAGTAGCGATTAGATCTGTAAATTGCTTTACCTGTTCGTCATAACCAACAAAAAATTTTTCAATTCCACCCACAACGACTTGCCCAGTAGCAGTCTGAGGGTGGTACTCAGGAAGCCAAGAAGGAGCTTGGTAGTTTTGTATGGTGTCCGTGGCGGCATCAGCGGAACCAGTCGCTCCTAAAGTGAGTAATCCACCCATCCCTTGTGCGGCCCCATGAATAAAACTGGAACCCATTGATAGCGCAGTATCTCCAAGCCCCAATAGGTTATCGCCATAGGTTCTTTTCAGAGTCTCAATTCCCTGATCCATCCAATCAGCCATGAGTCCTCCACCTGAACAGCCCCTCTAAGGCTTTAAACAGGCTCTCTAAGCGACGTTTCACTATTTCTTGTACCCTAGTAGCCTATCGTTCATTTCCTCCACTAGATCCTCTAATTTAATCCCAACGAAATTAGAAAACAAAAAAGGAAATACCGCATGGATAAACGCCACTATGGATAATACCCATAAAATACTGCCTAATTTTATAGCAAAGCAAAGGTGTGATCCGTATGACTCCTTAGCTCTATATAAATGCTCAAAATCAAAATGCTTCATGGGACTCCTAAAAAGGATGGAAAGTGTGTGTACAGGGGTCACGACACTGCGAAAGGGGGCGGGTGGATCGTTCCACTAAAAGCTGGGTTCGACCTCGTGGACAAGACCCGGTACCTTTTGACTGAAGGATTGTTGGGGTAATCATGAGAGGGGTCGGTATGATCCCAATCATTAAATCGTTCGCACCATTGCATAGCGCAACAGCATGAAGTCTGTTCGAGCAGTGCATAGGGCGAGCACTCTTCAACGTGTGGTTAAGTATTCCGCACACTTGGGTTAGTTCCATAATGGAGTTAACCCGCACAAGGTGAAACAATCAAATGAATACAAAGCAACAACTACAAAGTAAGTTAGTCAATGGAACAGTCAAGACGTGGGAAGTAGTGGTAGAGGGTTTCGCTCTCTATGCACAATCTAATGATGCAACTAAGGTGTTCCAAGTTCAGCTGGGATCAGACCTCACAAAACCAACGTGGGACTTCGCCATTAAACAATCAGGTGGCTATGGGTTTAGTGGCAAGGCAACTCAATTCGTTCTTGACCTCGGTACAGTTGGCGGCGTTAAGTACATTACTGAGTCGCACGTCAAACGCGCTAAGATGGTACTGGGCCAAGTGCAGCACTGGGGTAAAGAGTTAGACAAAGCCCATCGCTACTTCGAAGTTAAAGAGACGGACTGTGGTCATGGCCATGCTAACCTCGCCGTCGTGTTTCGCACTAACAGTAAGGGGGAATTGCTAATCATTGAGGATCTCAACCGTAGCAAGGGTGATAAGAAACGCGCCGACTTGAACGCTGTTAACAAGGGTAAGGGCACAACCGCCCCTCGCAAAGATGCCATAACGTTATGGGATAGCGAGGGCAATGCGATCAACATCACTAAAACATTCGATGCTGCGCGTGATGCTATCGACCACTATAAGGCGAACTCTACTGCTACCGCTGTTGGTGACAGAGCAAAGGCAGCCGCGACAGAAAAGCTGGCCGTGGCCGTGATGCAATACCGCGATGTTATTCGGAAGGCAATCAATGATCACAATGATTTGATCGAGAATTGTAGCGGTCTTCGAGCAGACAAGTTGGCTATGCCTACCGAGTTAAATAGTTAGTTCCAAGTTGGAGTTAACCCCATGCCTCGCTCCGTAAGGGGCGGGGTTCTTTTTTGTGTCCAATCCCCCGATTCGCTATTCTTACTCTTTGTTCTGCATAGTTTGGTGTGGTGTGGTCTGAGCCATGCCAACATCAAGCTATGCGAACAAGCGCTAGAGAAGAATGATGATAGGATTTCCTTACAACAGTCGCCAAACCAGTTCAAACCAGTTCAAACCAACTAAGGAGCAGTTCTATGCGTTGGAAGAATTTAGATCTTGTCGTACTGTTGTTCTTTATGTGGCTACTCATCTGGACAGTAGCCGATGTATCACTTCCTAGAGAGCGGGTTTTCATGCGGGTGACTGACAGCATCCGTGATCAAGGCAACCTCGATGGCCGCTCGACTTTGTTAACCTGTAAGGTTGTCATCTGTCAGACCTCTCATTCACAAACGGAGCAATCCTAAAATGCAAATATATCTAAATGATGTTCGTTGGATTTCACCAGTATCAAGCAACGCTAAGTATCCGTACACACAGATGGAGGTTGGTGATAAGGCAGTCATCGTGCCGCGCAGAAACATTGCGTCGCATGATCTTCACTTCCTTGATCACTCTGTTCGTGCATCTGCGTACAGTGCGGGTAACAGCAACCAAGCTTACGAGAAGACGTTCTCGACTCGTAAGATTTGGGTGACGGACGTATCACACGCTAAGATAAGTGATCGTCCTGCTTTTCAAGTGACACGAGTTCGTTAGTTCCATTGTGGAGTTAACTCACTAACAAACAGGGGTGTGTTGGAGCGGCGTGTGGTAGCGTCGTTACGGTCACAGTGTTCATCCTTGTTATTCCTCCTTTGCACTGTGATCGATCTACCACAACCTTTCAACAGGAGAAACAATATGTCATGTGAAGACTGCAACAATCGAGGATGGGTCAGGAGTTATTCTTATGGCAGCGTATACCATCCCGACGGGTACTACGTTCAGCACTGTGGTAGCTGTAACCGTTTCAAGTCAGACCAAGAGGTAATGGATTGGCTCAAGGAGATACAAGATGCTAATTAAAGAAGCGTGGGCCATCGTTGGTGGTCTATCCGACTGCACCAAGATGCCCAAGTTTTCCTATGGGTTGCCAGCAATTAAATGTATTGTTGGTGCCAAGCTAAACAAGGTTGTTGGTTCCGTCTGTAAGAAGTGCTATGCATTAACAGGGCACTACCTATTTGAGTCAGTCCAAAAGGCTCAGGAGCGCAGGCTCAAGTCGTTAGATGATCCTCGCTGGATGGAAGCGATGACCACTCTGATAAACCGTTATCATGGTCCGGGTGTACCGTTTCGTTGGCATGACAGCGGAGATATTCAGAGTCTCTTGCATCTGATTATGATTGTTACCGTTGCCGTTCGAACACCGGATGTCCAGCATTGGCTACCGACTAAGGAAAAGAGGATAGTCAAATCATACCTCGATGCCTTTAAGAAGTTCCCACCCAACCTCAATGTCCAGATGTCTGGGTACATGGTTGATGGGCCGCCGTGCAATATGGGTGAGCATAGCAGTGAAGTAAATCATCACATCACCTATACTAAGACCAAGGGTTCTGGCTATGTCTGCCCAGTTGAGATTGAGGGAAGTCAATCTAGTTCATGTTCCGAAGCTAATTGCTACGCTTGTTGGGATAAGTCAGTGCCTGTCGTAGCGGGGAGATTACATTAATGACCATCATTCACAATAAACCAATCAACCAATCACCTTCAGTCTTGCTTATGCACGCAAGCGAATTAATCCACGATGTTATAGAGGATCGCCTGCTTGCCAATGAATCCCTGCTTTCGGCATGGGTAGAGCGTGCTGTGGTCTGGTCAAAAGACTATGGCGCTTACATTAACCGCGAACATGGAGAACATAGCGATGTATAAAGACATTCGCCGCAACTTAGTAACGATGTATGTAAACAGTCTGGAACGAGAAGAGGTGTCCGACTTGTTTCTTTCTCTTTACACTGTAAGGCCCGACAACCAAGACGAGATGAGTAGCGTTAAGCGTAAGCTTATTCGCTTCTTATGCAACCCATCATACACGTTAGATAAACCATCCGAGGAATCCTTGGAGCCTAAGATGGTGCTAGTTAAATGAGCACCCCATCGATAGTGGCTGAAAAGGTTTGGTGGTTGCTTGATAACCAACAAATGATCTTCGATTGTTATTTTCGTCAAGGCTCACACTTGCGCGACATAGGAGGCGCAATAAGATTCATAAGCCACATGACCAATAAGGAATGGGATGAGGCATATGAAATGGCAATAGAAGTTATTGCCTACTAGGTTAGTTCCATTTTGGAGTTAACCTTCAACATTCAACAGGAGAAGTACAAATGCATATGTTAGATATGACAAGAGGTGAAGCGACCATGGCTTATGTAAAGGGTAAGGTTCCATGGCATGGTCTAGGTCGAGGGCTAGACCCAACCGATACGCCCACTCAGTGGTGGACTAAGGCTTGTGATGGTGCGCCGTGGGACGTAGCCGTGGTTCCTGTCGAGTATCATTGGCCTGCTGATATCAGGACGAAGTCGCCTGAGATGGCAGTCACATCTGGGTTAGCGTACCGATACGCACCTAAACAGCGCATCGCTAAAAATCAATTCCTTATTGTTAGGAATGATACTGGCGACGTTCTTAGCCCTAAGTCAATATCACATCAGTACAAGGTGCATTCTATTGGTGACATACTAGAGTTCACAGACAAGCTGTGTAAGGAGGCAGGGTTCTCTCCCGAAACCATCATATCGTTACATGGTGGTCGGAAGATAACCGTTCTGGCTCGTGCCACAAGAGATACATTTATATGTGGCAAACATATTCATTTTGATCAAGATAAGATAAGTCACTATGTTCTGATCACAACCTCGTTTGATTCTAGTCTGAGGACTTGTCTGTCCATCACTAGGGTTCGGGTCGTGTGTTGGAATACCCTGCAACAGGCTCTGCAAAATAACGAGGAGCTTCTAAGGATTACTCATAAAGAAGAGTTCATAGCCTCCTCCGTGTATGACCAACTCACTCTTGTTGAGGAATCACACAAGGAGTTCCGCGAGGATGCAAACTTTCTCGCTACTGTTCCGATAGGTGACAAGGGTATCCGTGATTACTTCATTCGTGTTGCATCCAACATAAGGTTCGACAATTACGAAGAGCTCATGGATATAGAGCATAACGAAGAAGATAAAAAATCTGTAATCAAAAGGGCAGACAAGTTCATTACCGTGTACAACACGGGACTTGGACAACGTATGCCTACCGCAGAAGGTACCGCATGGGGCGCTGTCAACGCAGTGATGGGTGTTGCCGATCACTGGGGTACTGACAAGGGTAGGGCTGGACGTTTCAGTTCATCCTTCTTTGGTTCTGGTGCCGCAATGAAAGAACGAGCATGGGATGAAGCGCTCGAACTAGCGAGGGCGGCATGAAATATGACACCCTCCAATGTACCTTTGTTATTCAAGGTTGTAGAGTGGAAGCCAAACACAGTCAACCTAGACTTTGGAGGCGGGTTAGCTGAGGAAGATACCACTCTTTACTTAAAGGTTAGAGATGTAACCAACTTGGTCTATGATCCAACCTACAAGACCCCGCATCGTAATGAATCCGCTATTGCCTCAGCTATTAGGTATGGCATGGCAGATTCTATTACGCTAGCGAATGTTCTCAACACGATACGCAAGTGGAAGTCGCGTGACTCGCTGTTGTATTACTGTAAACATTTCGCCAAGAGAGGGTCGCCCGTCCACATTAGTATCTGTGAGGGTGACGGGTCAGGTGTTGGTAAAGAGACTGAAGAAGGTTGGTCAGCTAACATTGAGGCTTGCCACTATGTTGAGTTGATTAACTCTCGCTTCCGCGTAGTCAAGGTCACCGATAGTGTGATCACCGCTATAAGGGAGTAACGATCCTCCTATTGCCCCGCTTCGGCGGGGTTTTTTTTGTGCCTACCATCTGCCTAGTTAACTCCAAATTGGAACTAACCCCTAGCTTGAGGTCTCAGGCTTTTCTTGATCCGCTTCTGGATCGACCACCAAATACTTTACTGTTACGTTTCCTTTGTCGTCCTTCTCGTGCTCTACCCTATACGTTGTTGGTTTCATTTCGTATAGCGTGAACTCCGTCCCATCTGCTGGGGGGATGGGTTTTGTCAGGTAATCAAGCAGCGACATCATTACCTCTCCTTTCCTCCGCCTAAACGCTGGGTGCAGCACCCCATCCTTAATTCAATTATACCATATTGGGGGTATAAAGTGCACACACTTTCCCCTTTTGTGATAGGTTTAAGTGAAAAAGGGAACCGATTTAACGGAGGCGTTTCCTCAACGCAACCTCGATGTCGTTCTCGAACAGGTCGAAGAGAGACATGACTTCCCGGTTGAACCGCATCTTCCAACGTCTGTTCCACCAGTTCCTATGCATCTGCATAAAGTTTGCTCGAAACTTTTCTGTCCTCCTTAAAAGTCCTGAACCATCACAGCTAAAGCATTCGATTATCTTCATACCAGTTGAGATCTCTCCTTTTCCGTTGCATCGCGGACACATATCACTCATGACTGCCTCGCGTAACGCAAGCGCTGCTAGTCTTTTGGGGAACTCTTTGTTTGGAAAAGTCCACCCAATGCCTAGCACATGTTTATAGACATGAAACAAAACCGGCATGAAGTAACCTTGCTGACCAGCATACTTCAGCCTAGCATATTTGGACACTATATCATCCACGCCTGACAAAACCATAGCCATGTCTTGCCAAGGTAGTCGAGGAGATGGTAGGCTCATTGATGACTTAGGGTTTAGAGACTTAAAGTTTTCTTTGGATATTCTTCTCACTGGAAATACCTTTGAATATTTTTCTTGTTGGTTTTCTTTCTAGCTTATCCTCTACCTCGCCAGTAGAGAGGTAATGCCGAAAACTTTTGCAAGCAATGTTGTTAAAAGAACAGTGATGATAAAGAGAGCATGGGCGACACGGTGTGTCAGTCCTCCTCATCATCTCCTGCCACTCGTAGTCTGTCATTTCTTTTCCTCAAAGCCCTAACAGGGTAATGATATCCCTCCAAAATGTAACGTTCTCCAGCATTGATCTGCTGAATCAGCTTAACACTAATGTTCCACTCCTTTGCTATCCCAGAAATAGGACTGCCATCCCTTAAATCAATCCTGACCTCTTCGGCTTCGTCTTCAGTTAGTTTTTTAGGGGGCATTTATTTTAAATTTTAAGAAAAAGTCTTTCGCTAAGTTTTTGTTAGTGAATTTTTTTGACACAAGGTGGTGGACGTAGATCGTATCCCCGCCTTCAGTCCCGTCCATGAAAATGGTTTTTGTTTTTTCAAGCTCGTAAATGTCAAGAGTTCCCGTTGAGTGTCGCGCCAATGGCCTCCATACACCCTCTAACCCCTCTTTCTCAAACTTCTCTGGTTTAGCCATAGATAAGCTCCTTAATGAATTCAATTGCTGTTCCATTCTTCACATGGGTTGGGCCAAAGCGAAACACCATCCACCCTGCTTTGGTTGCAAGGTTATACTTCTCGCAATCTTTCTCAAACCCTGCTGGATTGGTATGCCTAGATTTATTCCATATCCCACCTTCAATCTCCACAGCAACCATCTTTCCTACCCAAGCGAAATCGAAACGAAACCTTCTGTCCTTTAAGAATTTATACTCTTCTTGGAAAGCTGGCTTACCCTCTTCGTCATAGAGTAGGCCAGCCTCCTCAAGTTGCTTCTTAAATAACTCCTCCAGCCAAGAAACTTTCCTACTCAATTTTATCTATTAGCGTTGGGGTTGGTGATCTTCGTGAAGCTTTAAAAGAGAACGCTCCACCACTGAACCAAATCTGTAATGATGGGTGGGCTGGGTCATATCTGTTCTTCACACAACGCAAGCGCCCATCAGGTCTGGCAAGCCAATCCTCATTGTCCGGTTGCTTCTGTATTTCTTCTGCTTTTTTTACGTTTTTCCACACAATAAACGCATAATCTGCAAGGTCTGCAATCTCACTGCTGCCCTTTATGTCCATCTTGTCACCCATCTTGTGCTCTGACTCTCCTTTCCTCATGTGAGCAACCAAATGAATCTGCAGGCTGGTAGCCTTTGCTGTCTGTTTCAACATCCTTACAAACTTCTTCTGTGTCAGGTAAAGGTTCTCTTGATTAGCGTTGAGATCAACCATCATCAAGGAATCAATGACAACCTGAGTGAAGCCATTGGCTGCTGCCCACCGACATAATGCAATAACCTCTCTGGACGAAACGTGTTCATCTTTTCCGTAAATCGCGATCTTACCAGTAAAATACTCCATTGCATACAAAGCAGCTTTTCTGGTTGGTTCACTAACACCTAGTGCTTGCTTGATCATCCTCTCTACTTGAACCTTGAACGCCATCTCTGGTGACCAGAATAAAATCTTCTCGTCTTTGTCTGTGCATTTTCCAGATGCCCACCATAAACAAAACTGCTGAACCAACGCTGACTTACCATGACCATTGACTCCAGCCCATATAGACAAGGTTCCGGGCAATAATCTTAAATCATTCTCATACAGACACGGTATCCAACACCCAGCTTTCTTGTTTCTGCCCTCAATCCATTCAAGGGTTTCTTCCTTGAAGTCTGAAGGGTTGTATATATGCCCCTCCATGTCAGCGGCTTCCATAAACTTCTGAAGATCAGGCGTAATTAGAAATGACATTTCTCTCCCTCATTATAGTTAATAAATAAAATTATTTTAATATTCTCTTATGGGGCACTACTGTAGTGACTACCCTGAGCACCTCTGTAGTGTATACCACCCAACGCATACACGCTTGAATGACCCCTTCTCGTTCGGCGCTTTAAGACGCCTAGCTCAACCATTTCGCAAATCATTTTACCACAGTATCGCGGGGTGTGCCCGCAACGGGTGCTGATCTCCTGCCTAGATGGGAAGTGAGGAGAAGGACAGCTTAATATCGCGGTCAAGACCCGTAAGTGTCCGGCACGGAGGCGATGATCCTTGATGACGTAGAGGGGTAGCGCCCCCCAAAAACCATCCACCACCAAGCGCTCCCTGCCGTTACCATTGTTCATTAGGATCATTCCTCGCACGGATATTACCCACGGCAATCTGAATCTCTTCATTCTCAGACTTCAACAATGACTCGCCCCTATCAGGCAACCATGGGTTGTACCACCACTGGCACCAGTCAGGCATTTCGTTGTCAGCCTCTACCCCACACACCACACACGTTACACTCATACGAGCCTCCACTGTTGAAAGTAGTAGCAGTTCTCGCAACCCTTCCTTCCAATGTTCAAACTAATCTTCTCTCCCAACCCCCGCAAAGACCGGTATACCCCGCTCTTGGAAAGGCCAGACATCCCCATCAATTCTTTCATCCTCACGTTGCAAGAGCCCTTGTCATCTACCGTATGAAGCAGAGAGAGGGCTACCATCTTTTCGGCAGTCGTGAGAGACTGGGCCCGAAGAAGACGGGTCTGAAGAATCTCTTTCTTTTCCCTAAATGTGAGCATATCCGCCCCTTTTTTGTTAATGAGGGGTCCATTATACACCTTGCGAATAAGTTTGCAACCACCCTGTACATCGTGTATACTAAAGGGTATGGGCAAACGTAAGAATGGTTATCTAGAGTGGGTGAGGAAGTATCCTTGCATAGCTTGCGGAGCTCCAGAAGCAGAGCCTCATCATCTTCGCTCTCAAGCATTAGGTGCGGGGATGGGGCGAAAGGTTGATGATGTCTTTACTATCCCTGTGTGCAGACCTTGCCATCAGGAGTGTCATGCTCTAAACTACTCTCGTGAGGACCAATTTAGATGGACGCTGATGACAATCAAGAAGGCAATCAACGACGGAGTTATACAATTGTTTCCATCGTGAAGCTTATGGTGGATGATGCTCAAGAACATGAAACCCTTGTAAGAATTGCCACACAGATAATAGAGAACGAGATGAGAGACACCTTTGACGAAGCCAACTACAACATCAGCGATAACCCTCCGGTTGGTTTCTCAGCTAAGGTTGAGAGTGTATCCCTTCTGGAGAAGAAGGACATAAATTAATGGAAAGGATTCGCTTTGTTCTCAGTCATCCAGACATAACCGCTAGAGCAATTGATTGGCTTGTAGATTACGATCACCATGACATAATTGCTGAGATGACAATCAAGCCATACAAAAAGAATCGCAGCCTTGAGCAGAACGATATGTTCCACGGGTGGTGTGGCACAATAGCAGACAAGACGGGACACTCAAAGCAAGAGATAAAGCAGATCATGGTTGAATCAACCTTTGGAACTGAAGATTTTCTAAACCTTCAAGGAGGAACCAGAACGAGGGTGAAGGAAACTTCAGGTATGACGGTAGGGGAAATGTCCGAGCTTTTGGAAAGGACTATTCAAACTGGAATCGAACTAGGGGCGGAAGTCCCAGAGGTGACGCATGGGCAGTGGAAGTAGGGGAGAGGTTGAAGCGTTGGGGCCGACGGAAGAGGCAACAGAAGAAGCCTTTGATTGGCAAGAGGCTCAGAAAAGGGATGAACCAGAAGTTAATTCTTTACGACATCAACACGCAATGAGGGAGATTAAAAAGCCCTTCGCTCTTAGCAGGGTAAAGCCGCGCAAGGGGCATGGTGGAGGAACCCTGCACTACATTGACGCTCGTGATGTAATGTTCAGGCTCGATGAAGTAGTCGGTCCTCTTAACTGGCAAGACTCTTACAAAGAGGTGATGGGCAGGATCGTTTGTACCCTCAGCATTCGTTTTGATGGCGAGTGGATATCGAAGGAGGACGGGGCTGGAGACACCAAAATAGAAGGGGACAAAGGCGGGATTAGCGATGCCTTTAAAAGATCGGCTGTCAAGTGGGGTTGTGGACGCTATCTCTATTACTTCCCTAAAGATGGAGGCATTCCTTCATGGGCAGATCCCGATAGTGGGAAGTGGACTAACGAAGTCGCTGATAGGATATAAAGAATGGGACACTGGTACGACAAAGACGGGAACCCCCGCCACATAACAAACGGACGCTCCACTACGTTGCGTGACGCTAGGAAGCATGACCTTGTTCCATCTGTTTCTACCGTCTGGGGCGACATGATTAACAAACCAATGTTGCACAGGTGGAAAGAGAATGGCTTGATGGAAGCTCTCTATACCGGGGGCTGCGCCGAATGCGACGCTAAGAAGAATGGATCTCCTGATTTCATAAGGCGAGAGAAAGAAGCCAGAGGAATCTTCGGAGCCATCCAACAAGATACGCAGGATAGAGGAACAACGGTTCACGATGCCTTAGAGAAAAAATTTAAAGGAGAAAAGATCCCAGCAGGATTCGTAGAGATTGGTAACAATGTCAAAGAGGCTTTGGATAGAATATGCGGCAAGCAGACTTGGGTGCCAGAGAAAACTTTCGCTCACCGTGAAGGCTATGGTGGAATGGTTGATTTACATTCGGAGAGTTTTTGTGTAGACTTCAAGACCAAGGCACTTGAACCCGATAAAGAAGTTAACATTAAGAAAATGATTTATCCTGACCACGGAGTACAACTGGCGGCTTATGATCACGGGCTCGGTAACAGTGGCAGGACTTTAATAAATTTGTTCATCGACGTTAACAGTAGTCGAGTGTACGAATGGGAGCATGACAATCCAGAATATAATTTGGAATGTTTTTTGGCTGCTCTCAAGTTGTGGAAGCTGATGAAGAAGTATGATCCTAAATGGTATATAATGTGAGGAAGATATGAATCTGAATAAAGTGTTTTTAGTTGGTCGGCTTGGGGCTGACCCTATCGAAAGAGAGACGGCGAAGGGTGAAACAGTTCTGAACCTTTCTTTGGCTACCAACTCTGGTTGGGGAGACAATATTAAAACTGACTGGCACAAGGTGGTTGCTTTTGGTAAGGTAGCTACTGGAGTTGGAGGGGCTGGATTAGTTAAAGGGCAGGAGCTTCTCATTGAGGGTCGAATTTCATATGGCAAGTACACAGACAAGGCTGGTGTAGAGAGAATGTCCTCCGATATCATTGCATCCAAGGTTGAGTTTGGCGCAAGAGCTAAAAGCTCAAACGAACAAACAAGCCGAGAAGACGACAACATACCCTTCTAATTATCTAGTAGGGGTCACGGGTGGTTATCCCCTTCCCTCAACCATCTCTCCCTAACCCGTGGCTCCTACTAACCCCCCCTCTTGGAAAGAGGATGAAATTCAATTGAAGATCGCATACTACGGCGCGCGATCTATATGGGAGAAAAGATTTGAGAGATTGCCGGACGGGAAGGAAACTTGGGACGAATGGTTCAATAGGAGATATGGAATGAATCTTTACGACTTCTCCATTTGGGCTAACGAAAATAATCTTGGGGAGAGATTTAAAAAATGAATGAGTACCAAAGGTTTATACACAAGAGCAGATACGCTCGTTATCTTGACTCAGAAGGAAGGCGGGAGACATGGGGCGAAACAGTTCAGAGGTATTGTGACTTCTGGGAGAAGCCGTTACCTGATGAGGTGAGGCAAGCCATCTTGGACATGGAGATTATGCCAAGCATGAGAGCCCTAATGACTGCGGGGCAAGCCCTAACTAGGGACAATATGGCTGGATACAACTGTTCTTTTATTGCTATTGACCATGTTAGATCATTTGATGAGAACCTTTACGTTCTTCTTTGTGGGACAGGGGTTGGCTTTAGCGTAGAGAGACAGTTCATAAGCAAGCTCCCTGATGTATCAGATTCTTTCCACGACACAGACACTACCATCGTCGTACGGGACAGCAAGATAGGTTGGGCAAGCGCCCTTCGGGAGTTAATCAGCTTGTTGTATCAGGGTCTGATCCCAAAGATTGACTACTCTAGGATACGTCCTTCTGGTGCACGACTTAAAACCTTTGGAGGGAGAGCCTCTGGCCCAGATCCCTTGAAGAGATTGTTTGTTCAGTACATTAGAATCTTTCAGAATGCGAAAGGAAGAAAGCTTACCAGCCTAGAGTGCCATGACCTTCTGTGTTTTAACGGGGAGGCTGTGGTTGTAGGTGGTGTAAGGAGAGCGGCAGAGTTAAGCCTAAGCAACCTGACAGATGAGAGGATGCAACGAGCTAAGATGGGGCAGTGGTGGATAGAAGAACCACAACGAGCTCTGTCTAATAACTCTGTTTGCTATACAGAAAAGCCAGACATGGGAATATTCATGAGGGAGTGGGTTGCTCTTTACGAATCAAAGAGCGGAGAGAGGGGTATATTTAACCGACAGGCAGCTAAAGATCTAGCCCCAGAAAGGAGAGACACAGACCATGAGTTTGGCTGCAATCCCTGCAGCGAGGTGATACTTCGAAGTTGTGGTCTATGCAATTTATCAGAAGTTGTGCTTAGACCCGCCGATACTATAGACTCGGTTCTTAGAAAAATAAGATTGGCAACAATCCTTGGAACCTACCAGTCAATGCTTACTGACTTTAGATATGTGCGTCCCGTTTGGAAGCGAAACGCAGAGGAAGAAAGGCTTCTCGGCGTAAGCTTTACTGGAGTGTTTGATTGCCCGGTTATACTTAACGCAACCCCCGCGCAACTAGAAGACATGAAGCTACACGCTGTAGAAACAAATAAGTTATGGGCTAAAAAGTTAAAGGTTAATCAGTCTGTAGCCGTGACCTGTATCAAACCATCTGGGACTGTTTCTCAGTTGTCTGGTGTTGCTGGCTCTGGCCTTCACCCGTCCTACTCCAAGCATTACATCAGGAGGGTAAGACAGGATATAAAAGACCCACTGAACACAGCCTTGATTGAAGCTGGGGTATCTTACACGGTTGACCCATACAATAAGGACGCTTTAGTTTTTGAGTTCCCTATGAAAGCGCCAGCTAAATCAATCACGAAAGATAAGGTTGGAGCCATAGAGCATTTAGAAATATGGAAAAAATTTGCAATTCACTGGTGTGAACACAAGCCAAGTGTTACAATCTATGTCGCAGAAGATGAATGGTTTTCTGTTGGCTCATGGTGTTGGGAAAACTTTGACATAGTGAGTGGGGTAAGCTTTCTTCCCAAGGCAGATGACGCACACATATATGAAGCCGCTCCATACGAAGAAATAAACCAAGAAGAATACTCCAGCATGAAGTCAGACTTTGTTATTGATTGGGATAAGGTTGTTGAGGAAGAGGACAACACTATAGGCAGTCAGGAACTAGCTTGTCTAGCGGGAGCCTGTGAAATTTGAGAACGCAATACGAATCAAAAGAAGACAGGTCAATAGAGAGAGAGTTAATAGATGCCTATGTCTCTCCCAAAGCCTGTAAACTTCCCAAGTCTTATGGGTTTGATTTTTTGGTTCCCCAAGAGTCTGGACTTCAAGAAGCATGGGAGGTGAAGCGTAGAAAAAAAAGGTATGACACATGGTTTATTTCTCTCTTGAAGCTTCTAAAGGCGCAGCAGTACGAGGCTATAGGAATTAAAGCCAATGCTCTTGTGGATATTGCAGGGAATATTTATACTGTTCGTTTAACAGAAACCCCATATTATATCGAGTGGGGTGGTCGATCAGATAGAAACGATCTTGCTGACCAAGAACCTATGGTTCACTACAAACTGAAGGATATGTCTCCAAGGTATTTATGATATGACAATACGATGGGTGTGTAATGAGTGTGGGCAGGAAATGCCAGAAGATGGAGACGAGCCCATAGAGTGTGAGCAGTGTGGGAGCTTTGATATAGAGGACGCTCAAGAGGATGATGGAGATGGATGGTTTGCTGAAATACCAGAGGTAGGATAATGAAACTACTTATCATCCCAGACCCACACGCCAACCCTGACTACGACAACGATAGGTTCAAGGCGTTAGGGAAGTTCATTATGCATGAGCAACCAGAAGTAATTGTTTGTCTGGGTGATCTAGCTGACCTCCCTTCTTTGTCATCATACGACAGAGGGACTAAAGGATTTGAAGGGCGCAGATACCAAAAAGATATAGAGGCTACAAATCAAGCTCAGGTTCTTCTGTTTTGGGCGATGGCGAAATACAACGAAAGGCAAAGACGTAATGGAAAGAAGCAGTATAGACCTGACCTTTATATGTGTCTTGGAAATCACGAAGACAGAATAACTAGGGCTGTTAATTCTCAGGCAGAACTTGAGGGAACTATAGGTATAGAGGATTTATCTTATAACGATGTTGGGCCGGGGATCGGGTGGACAGTCATCCCATTCAAGGAGTGTTTAACTGTAGAGGGTATAACCTTCTCGCACTACTTCACTACTGGCGTGTCGGGGCGTCCCATCTCCTCCGTCCATCTTGGACACACACTCATCAGCAAGCTTCACTGCTCTGCTGTGCAAGGGCATTCCCATCTATACAACCATGCTGAACATACTAGACCTGACGGACAAAAAATATTCGGCTTGTCAGCAGGGTGTTACTCTCACCCAGACTACTCAGAGTCATGGTGTAAGGACACAGAGCACCAGTGGTGGAGGGGGGTGGTGATGCTTGATGGGCTTGACGGAGAAGGCTACTATGACGCTGTGAGGGCCATCACGCAGAGGAAGATCTTAAAGGAGTTCTCTTAGGGGAACTTATGTTAACCACACACCCTGAAGGGAAAGCATGTATCCCATAGTAGTCTCCCTTCTCATCGCGGGTGTTAGCAATCTTAACAACTTTATCTGTTTGAAGAATAAGCCAACCAGTAGTCCATAAGGTTGGCGGGTTTATCTCCTCTGCTTTATCCCAGCCAGAAGATTCAATCGTATCAACCCACTCAACCGTTATTAGTTTAGCCTTCACCTAACACCTCATCTACTTTATTGATGAGCCTATCCCTAAGCTTGTTCATTCTCTCTTTAAGAACATCTATTCTTTTTTCTTTCGCGTCACTGCTCATCATTCTGTTTCTGTTGATTGCAGCCCTAGCCTTGTAGAGTTTTGTGATCGCTCCCTCAGTGCTTTTCTTTAGGCCATTGAGTTGAGACAGCTTGTAATCTGTCCCCGCCTTAAAAGAATTCCACTCACTACCTAAGCCATAAGTTCTTCGTATCCCGGTACTTACCCCGTCTGCGATTCGTATGGCGCTAACGTATTCAGCATACTTCTCGTACCTGAACCCTCTCTTAGCGGCTGTGGCATCAGAGAAGAACCTACGACCAAGAGGTATCTTGCTCCAGTTTAAATCACCAGTTTCCTTATGGGTTATTCTACCCGGTCCAATCCCCCACACCAAGTCAGTCGTTCTCTCCACAAACCTTCCCGCTGAACCAGCATAGGTTTCCCAGAAGAACTCTAGGATGTCAGGCTCAAGGCTGGCGAACCCGGCCTCAACCTTGGATCCTCCCGTCAGCGCATTCAAAGCGCGAGAGATTGTTTTAAATGTGCCTCCGGTATTAGACCAGTACCTTTCAGAAGGGGGATCTGCAGAACCATATGCTGGGTCTTTGTATATCGGCCCACCAAAGAACGATTCGTTCATTGCCAAATCCAGAGCGGGGTCTAGGAACTGAGGCGTTACGGTTTTAACTGCTGTCCCTATTACTGTGTCGCTACCACCCCATGAGAATGGAACGAAGGATTCAACGGATGCATTCAAAAGGTTAAGGCTTGCCTTGCCCGGACCTACATGCCCCATCATCATTGCAGCAACTGTATCTCCAAGAACGTAAGGGATGTTGTACCCATAGGGTAGAGGGATTTTCATGAAGGTATCAAACCCCGGAAGGTAGATATGCATCTGTCTCTGGCGCTGATTGATATCGATTTGTCGATATCTATTCACACCATCCTCGTCATCACCAGCTAAGAGGGAATTTATAATCCCATTAGAAAACCCAAAGAGCGCTATGCTCCCCATAATTTTCTGAACGCGAGTGAACCCCTTAGTCCCGACCATCCTTCCTTCTTCATCATAAGACGGAGCTCTCCTCATCACTGCTTGGAGCAAACGAACCGTTCCCTGAACACCAGCGTTAAAGAACAAGTACAGTGAGTTAAAGGCTTGTGTCTTTTCACCCTTGTTGGAAAAGTTTACAGTCAGGTTTCTAGCAATGTCAGCCGACTTCATGTTGGCTTCTATCTCAGTCATTCCATTTTCAATCAAGGCTTCTCTAGCATTCTTAAAAACAGAAAGACGAATGGTGTTTTCAAAGACAGCGTTGTAGTCCCCCATAAACTCCAGCACTTTGTTTCTAAACCTACGGGCTCCATTCGGAGTGGTGTCCTTAATGTAAACATTCAGGCTCTTCTCAAACTCTCTGGCATCTCTGAACGCGAAGAAGTCTATGCGACCGCCATTCTCAGAAAATAGTTCAGCCATTTTTGCCCACTCAGAATCAGTCTTCTTATCCCTGATGAACTCCTTTAATCCAAACCCGGCAACCTTCAAATCTTTTATAACCTGTTTGGTTAACTGATTTGGATTACTTATCTTCCTAATCGATCCTTCCTTTAACTCAGACTGGAGGTTTGTCAGACCAGTCTGTATGTCACGAATGAAGTTAGTAAGGATAAATTCAGGGCTCAGTGTGGTATGTATTGCGCTGAAGAACCTATTGACCTGAGCAAACAATTGCATCATCGCGCCTGAGTCATTCATGTTGCTTCTATTGAAAGCTTCACCAATTCTTTTATCTCTACTAATGATATGGTAAGTTTCTCCATCCACCTTGAATGTAATGTGGTGGGCTGGGTCGGTAACCATATTAGAGTAAAGCCCTTCCATAAGAACTTCACCAGACTCAAACTCCTTAGCTCTTTTAAAAGAGTCTGGAGATAAAACCTGTATGTCTTTCTTTAAGTCATCTTCATTTTCTCTGACCATTCTCGCAAACGCTTTTACCACTTTATTCTTTTCTGCCCTGTCGATAGCAAAATCTACTTGCATGACAGACCATGCCCAAGTGTTTCCAGCAGGGGAATAGCGTCCAGTTCTATACTTGGATTCTAATCCTTGGACGGATATTGGCGAAGGGCTTAGAGTCTCCCCAAATAATTCATCAGAAATCGTATCGCCCTTCTCTCTCAAAGGGACATAAGTTTCATTGTATTTTTTATCTGCAAGCCACAACTCCAAATCCTTCTCACCAATTAAACCCTCATCCCTAAGAAGAATAATTCTATAGTTGTTTATGGTGTAAACCATTTCTGCAGAGCGCTGCAGATTCGCCCATTGCTCGGTAGTTAATTTTTTCTTTAGAACAACAAGCATATTTTCTGCTACTGCATTAGATATGCCAGAGCCATCCACTACCCCCTTCGTCTCCTTTAATTTTCTGTTAGCTTGAGGGGCGTGACGAGCGTAGAGATAGTTGTGTAAGTCTTCCCCGTCTACCTTGTGGTCTTGCATGTAGTCGGAAAGACGCTTCACATACTCATCATGGAAAGACCTTCTTTTGTAGTTGACAAAATTCTTATATTTCCCATGGGCAAGAGAAGCCATATTCTTTATAGATACCTTACCCCCTCTTCTGGCTATGGAGTGCTCAAGAGTTTCGATGTCATTAAAATAATTATGAAACCATCTCTTAACATTATCACCAACAAAAACTTGGTAATCCTGTCCCGCTACTCTGCGTATCCTTCTTCCACCAACCTCCATCTCTGGGTCTTGAGTTATATTCCTTACGACAAGAAAGTTCTCTAGGAATGTTCTTGCGCGAGGCATGTCTCTAAGAATCCAATCGCCAAGGAACCCTTTGTTCATAGACCCAGCAACCTGACCTGAGTCATGAAGGGATTGCTGCACCTCATTCTCTTCGTCGCTTCTTCCGTTCCAAGTATCGCTTGAACTATACATAGGAGCGTTCAGTTCGTTGGCTATAAAAGTGTACTGCTCTACCTTAGAAGCCTCCCTATAGGACTTAACAGCAGCCTTAGCCAGAACCAACAAGTCACTGGACTTAATCCATTTGGGATTCAAGAACAGCTTTAGTCTGGCAATGCCATAGAGGATGTGATCAATAAGGGTTCTCCAGAATGCATTCTGCTCAACCGCTTGATTCTCCACGATGTAGCCCATGGTTTCTTCGACAAGCCAAGACTCGTTTGCTTCTGGAAATTCCTTAGCCAGCCTCTCATACACTGCGCCAACATTGCCGTCTGTGTTAGCAAGCATGGCAACAGCACCCATGAGTTTTTGATACAGCCGCTTACCCATAATGGATTGAAACCCATGCACTCCAATTTCATGAAGGACCAAAGGAATGACTCTGCTCTCTGTGATATTGTCAGCAACAAACCAAACGTCAGTGTTAAATGCTACCGCTCTGATTCTCTTTGAGGAGTCTTGCAAGTGGGTAGGCAACTGGTCTTGTGACTTAACAACATGGATAAAGTTTAACGCCCTCTTGCCAAACGCTTCAGACATACGCTCCATTAGAGCATCGACTCCAATTCCTGTTTCTTCTGCATCAGCAATAATATACTGAGGCATAAGCCCACTGTCTTGGAATGAGCTCTCTAGAGCGATAGACCGCTTCACATCATCTGACGCTTTATCCTGCACTATCTCTTCGATGATAACTGCTGGTGGTTGACTAACTTTACTATTAGCTTGCAGCACTTCTAATTCAGCTAGTTCTTTCCTTGCTGCAGTTGCTCTAGAAAGACGACGCTTTTCTGCCATCTCTTCTCCCATCTGCTCTGGAGAAACAACAACGTCTTGACCTAACTTATAAAGATTTGATCGTTGAAAAACCTTTTCAGCCTCAGCCTTGGTGGTAAATATGTTTTCACCACTAGATACATTTCTTATATTGTATGGGTCATATACTTCATAAACATACTCCCACTCCCACGCTGCGTCCTTCTCTTTCGCGCTGGCGAATCTTCCGCTTGGAGTTCTCTCAAGTGTGGTAGTAAGACGCATCTGCGTAATGACTAGACCATACTTATTTTTCCAAGTTATTAATGGAGCCGTCTCAATCCACTTGCCACCTTTAAGCTCTTTCTTCGATGCTCTAGCTGCGGGTGTCATTTCTCCGGTTGCGTTTGTTTTAACAAAAACCCAAGGCTTCGTATCCCAAATCCGGGGGTAGTCAAGACTTACAGCCGTGTAAAAAGCGTCAGGCTTTTCTTCTTCAGCCTTCGTTAGTCTGGCAGATGTTTCCTTAAATATTTTTTGGATTCTTTTGTATGTAACTTCAATAGATGACTTCTTATGGAACACTACACCCAAAGACTTTCCAACTCTTCGTATAGATGCTTCCGAAAGATCCTCCACAGGAACAAACTTACCATTTCTAAATCGAAGCTCATTTATAAGTTGAATCTTTTGTCTGTCTTCTAGTAGGTCAGAAAGTACAGAAGGCGTGAGGGCTTGTAAGTCTGCCTCAATCTTCGCTCTTCTTTCATCGTAAGTTGTTTTAGAGATAAGACCTTCCGCATACAAGGCACTCAATATCTTTTGCTTTCTCTGATGGTTTATCTCTTCGCTTCCCTGCAGCAAAGCAGCCAAAGACTTATTAGTTGTAAACTTAGGAAGCAGATTCTCAGCTCTAGCTAAAAGGAGTCTGCTCTGCTTTGTGGAGGTGGATTCATTCTCAACAACCAAGTCAGCCACGTTTTGTTGTACAGCAAACTCTCTATTGATGCGGTTTATTATTTCCTTCCTGCGTCCAATGGTCTGCCTTCTTTCCCTTTGATCAGAGATCTCTTCTTTTGTATCCCCAATAAGAACCTTTTGGACTGCGTTGCGCTCTATGGATTCTTCAGAATATTTTAGCACCACCGAATCTTTTACGGAGGCTTCTACTTTGGACTGAGATCCGCCTGTCTCTCTGAGGGAAAGCTTCCCGTCTTTAACATCCTCTACGTTATATTCCCTAGAAAGAATATCTCTAACAGCATTTTCTATCTTACCTAAAATAGCCGCGCCTTCTTTTGATGCCTTTTCAGACGGCCCTTCCTTAATTATATTTCCAAACCTTTTTACCAAAGGAGTTATGGATTTCTTTATCTCATCAGAGTGAAAGTTAGGTGTAAGGGTGACCTTTGTTCCCTTCGCAACCTCCTTTGTCATAGCGGGAGGCTGAGAAACTCTAGAGATAAATGTTCTTGTTGACTCTTCTGATCCCTTATCTCGACCAGACATCCTTATGCTGTTGTAAATTTGTCCAACAGTAATATCTTTTCCAAGTTTAAGTTTCGGTGTAAGGCTTGATCCTTTAGGGTCGTTAAAGAGATAGTCTTTATTTTCAGAAGCGAGATCCCTCAGTCTCTCCTGAGCTTTGGAAATATTCTGCTCTCCGGTTATATCCCCTTCAAACGATATATCTCTCGATGCTTCTTCCACGGCAAGGTCATAAGCCTGATCAAGAAGGGATTGGTATTCTGGATTAACTCCACCCCCCTTCAATGTTCTATCTGGCTTGCTTGGTGTTGTATTAATTATCCAAACAACCCTATCTCTCACCCCTTTCAGCTTGTCTGCTGCGTATTGCTCCTCTTCGCTTATCTCTTTAGCGTTTAATAAAATCGACTCCTGATCAAAGTCTTGAAGGAAGCTGTCATTAAAGAGAACTTGCTTCCCATCCTCAACTGCGATGTTTTCTTCAAGGCCGGATAAGGATATAAAAGACGGGTCTTTCGCCTTTGTTTTGGTGATGGCACCTATGCTAATGTTTTCGGTTTGAGCCAATCTAAGCAACCACAACAATGGAATACCATCCTTGGTTTTTCCTGTTACATTAGCAATGTCTTCTTCTATGATTGCGTGCCCAGTCTCTTCTTTCACTACATCAACTATTTCTTTGGGGCTAAAGCGACCGCTTTCTTTTAGATCAAAAACTCTTGCAGTCATAGACAATACATCTCTAAGGCCAAGATGTATTCTGACGCTACGGGAATCATCGAAAGCTTGCTCGTCTACCTTTGTGTCGCCATGGTCATAAAGAACAAGTCTCTTGCCTAAAGATAGCGCCTCTCCCTTGATGCCTCTGGCTTCCCTGTCTGAAACGCGCTCTGAAAAAAAGCTGCTAAGGAAATCTTTCCTCTCTTCTTCCGAGAGGTTGTCGTAGGCTTCGATCGTTTTCGCTTCAGCGGGAGGGAGCGGTGTACGGTATGGTTCCCCTCTGTAGATGTTTCTAGTCTGCTTGTCTCTGTTACCAAAACCCCAAACAACTTGATCATCAGGGGTTTCGTTAACCACGTATCGACCAGACTGATCAAAAGAAACAATCTCAACTTTCTTTATTTTTCCAATTCGGAACTCTCTTTCTTTTTGCGAAAGCTTCGCCCACGCTTTCCCTTCCTTCTCTCCCTTGTCTTTTAAATCCTTCTGTTCCTTTTCGTAGATGCTTCTAGCTTTCTTTGTAGCTATTCTAAGATTGATTGCATCCCTAAGCTCCGCAAGAGTTACTTCTAGCTCACCTTGAGAATAATCTTTAATTTCCATCCAAGATGGGACAGGAACCTTCTTGTTAGTTAAATAATACTCTAAGTTGTATATCTGTTTAGGTGTAATCGAAGGTCCACCCTGCTGTACAAATGTAGCCTTCTTTGCCTCGTCCGCAAACACAGCAGTTAAGAATTTTTCTGAAGACTGCTTTGGCAAATTGTCATCAAACTCACCAAGCCTAAAAAGCCTGTTGTACTTCTCACCAGCCAACATCTTATAGTATTCAATAGTGTTGAAGAATTCCTTCAATGTCGTTGCGTCTGTCGGAGGCTTCCCCTCGGTAAACGCAAGAATTTCAGGACTCCATTCGGTTCTCTCTTCAGCTTCGACCACAGGTGACGAGACATCTCCACCAATTTTTCTTCGCTTAATTACTTTGGATACAGCTATAGACCTGTTAAGAGCATCAATCTTTTCCTCTCTAGACAGCCCTGTGTAGTCCAAATCAACCTTATCTAGCAGAGCATTTAATTCAGGTTCAGTAAACTGCTCTAGTGGTTTAGCGGATTTTTCAATTTCATTTTGAATTATTCTAGAAGGCTTCTTTAAAGTTCTGACTCTTGAAGCAGGACCAAGCTTTCTCTTGGTTATAAGTTTCCTTTTCTCTACAGATACCTGAGCCTCATCCGTTGCTTCTTGTAAAGCGTCGGCTCTTCCCTCTGCTGCTTCTACTGCAGCCTCTTCTCGCCCAGCAGCAACAACCTCGCCTTCCTTTAATGACTCAAGCAAAGTTTGTTCGTTATCCCTTAAAGATTTCTGAACGCTTATCCAAGCCTCCTCCTCAGAAACCTGTTCAGCCAAGCGATTCTTTTCTTCAACGGCTACTTGTAGCTTGTCGCCAACAAGAGCCTCCAGCCTTTCTCTTCTTGCTTCTGCGGTTCCACCAACCTTGAGCCCTACCGCTTTAAGAACCTCTCCTAGCTCTCTCTTATTTAAGCTTCCGAAACCTTCCTTTCCATAACCGCCAACAATTAATTCAACAGCAGTATTGCCGCCAATCTCTTTCTTTTGTGCTTCGTTTATACCTTCCCACCAATCAGAAAGGATTGATTCTCTTGCCGCCTTTACGTCTTCTCTGTACTCTACAGTGCCGGGAACGCGACCATAATCAACTAGAGTGTAGTCGGCTTCCTGTGCAGCAGATTCTTTTGGAGCCAAGTCGGATTCTTTTTCCCCATAGGCAACACTTACAGTTCCTTTACCAGTGTCACCAGTCTCTGCAACGTCCTTGGCTAATCCAGCATCCATAGTTTTCATAGCCTTTGCTTCAGCTATTCTTATTTCTTCTGCTGTCTTTTCTTTCTCTACTGCCCTAGTCAAAGCTCGTTCTGCTTTCCTTTCTTCTCTAGCTCCGAGCGTTCTCCCTTCTTTTGAAGATAAGGGTTCCACACCCCTTCTTCTCAAACGAGCAGGGCTAATCACCCCACCCATTTGAGCTACTTGTTCAGTAGGTAAAACAGTTCCCTCAATATCCCTTGCCTGACTTGAGACTAAAGGCGCTACCTGCATTGGAGGCGCGCCCAAAGAAGCTTCTAGAGCAATAGTACCTTCAGGGGCGGCACGAGTCGCAAAGCCGGGGCGTCTCCGTGGAGCGCCAGCGGGAAACTGAGTACCAGCGTACCCAACTGTAGTTGTCTCGTCATATGTAGGAGCAACGCCCTCACCAAAGGTTGGCGTGATTGGCCCCGTTAAAGCATTTACTGCGTCTTCTGTGACGCTTAGTTGTTTTGGTAATTTATCAGAATAGCGAGGAGTTGATGTTCGGCCGAATCCGCCGAGCAGTGTACCCAACAAACCACCAGCAGCACGAGCCTCGATTCTCTCTGCCTGTTGGGAAGCCGTCATGGGAAAGATCCCATAGGCTTTGTTTACAAATTCTTCTTCCAGACCATTGTCTTTAAGGTAGTTAACAGTCACCCCTTCGATAACAGTCTGTATATCTTCCACGAGTCCTTCAGTCGCGCCCAATTCCAATGCCCGATAAAACCGACTTTGGAAAGGCTTGTCTCTAAGGAACTTGTTAGCAATGTGACTACCAAGGTCTTTGCTTTTCCCCATTGCCCTAATTACTTTTGAACCGGGCCAAAGGTCTAGAGAGCCAGCAAGTAACCCAGCGAGTCCTGTTATACCGGGATTGCTTTCTCCGGTTTCTAGTAAGGCGCTGGAATAAATCTCTCCAGTATTTAAAGCCGCACTTCCTAATGCAACACCAGCTATTTGACCGCCACGGACAGCATTACCAGCAGCGTATGGCATTTTAGCCAACATGCCAGCCAGAGCTGCGCGACCAGTTAGTTGAGCGATAGTCCCAATACCGCCAGTAGCAAAAGCAGTGAGAGCCATGACCGCGAGATTAGGAACTTGTTTTACCGCTTCATTTATCCCCCATAGGGCGTAAGAGCCAAGCGTTCCTTCCGCCTGAGCTTCTGCCCAACTGTTAGGGCCATCATACAGAGCGTCTAGTTGGGATATGTCATAAGCCATATCCTGAGCTTGCTCTAGAGCGCTAACTCTCATTCTCAGGGCGGAATCTTTAAACCCGGCTTTTTCAAATAAGGAAGCCCCAACGCCAGTTGCCCATGCGGGAACACCCCGCATCTGGTGCATACCGATATCAAACGAGAGTCCGATATCGCTTCTGTCATCAACAGGGACTTCTGGCTGCGGAAGCTGATCCCAGAGGGGTTCTGGAGATGGAAAATTGCTAAGAGATTGAACCATTAAATTACTTTCCTCTAGAGCTACCGCATCAGTTGTTTGAAAGCAGCCCCATATTTTTTATCAGCCAACAGGATTTGTTTTTGACTTGGGCTTAGGGAGCTAAAATGTTGAGCCATAGCTTGCATTGCCTCTGCTTCTCCCATTGATTCTATGCGCTGTAATAGCTGCTGCATAAACCGCTTAATAGCTGCAACATCATCTGGCGTGGCTTGTGTAAGAGTCTGTTGGGTTGTATCTTGTGGGGAGCCTTGTTGAGCAGCGCCTTGTGCTTGGGTTTGTTGCCGCGCCAAAGCCCTAGCTTCTGCTGAGGCGGCGGGATCGTCTTCATAGTCACCAGCCATTCCACCCGCTGCCGATCCACCCCCCATCATCTTGTTAAATGCTTGTCGGCTTATTGGGGAATCGGCACCCATTTCATGAGTTGTCGCTTCACCAACCGTTGATGTAATTTCTGGAACTTGGTATTGATAGCCGTGATATTTCTTTAATGTGTTCTCTATCTTTGTCCCTTGTTGTTCCGAAATGGCATTTCCATCCATATAATAAATGCCATCCCTCTTGACCAACCTGTCTCCTCCTTGGGGGCCGCTAAACCCCTTAGTCGAACCGGAGGGTGGCCTCAACATTGGAAAATTTGGCCTTTTCCCGGTCAGGGTGTCCGGTCCTCGTTCCTCTTGAATCGTCGGTGTTTCAGATTCGGAAACTATGTCCTCTGGCTTTATAGCTCTGATTCGTGTAGCCGTAGCGTTAACAATACCAGTTCGTGTTTTTTCGTCTAGCTTGTCCCAATTTGGATGGAGCTTTCCATAGTCTGCTCTTATTTTCTTTAAAGATCCGGAATGGTTTTCATCTCCTAAAAGATCTTGATTGAGCAATTGGAGCTTATCACCAACCCCATAAGATTCAAGGTAAGCGGTTACCTCTTTAGTGTAATCTTTGATCTTAGTCTCTTTAGGCTTTCTTCCAAGCACAGAGTCCCATGCCGCTGTAAGGTTGCTTTCTGCTTTAGCTAGTCTTTCACCAATAGAAGCAGCACTAGCATCTTGAGCTGTTATTGCAGCAACATATTGTTTTGACAACGCATCAACATCAGAACCCATTCGGTCAAGGTACTTTAGCATTGTATCGTGCTGGGCCTTTGCTCCGGCTGCTCCAGATTTCCTTGCTGCTTCTTTATCAGCGGCGGCAGTGAGGTACATCATATTACCCACTGTCTCACCCTGCTTTATCATGCCAGCTCCAAGAGCTTCTAATCCAGCCCCCAATCCTTTTCCGAAATTAGCCACTGACGGTTTCCTCCATTAGTATTTCATCTTGTGGAGCGTCTTGAGGAACCTGAACCCCCATCTTCGACATGATCTCTGACTCAGGAGTTTGACCCTTTTAATATAGTTTGCAGTTGGTTAATCGAGTCAACTGGATTCACCCCTGTATCACCAAGCTCTCCATACTTATTGATAGCGTGGTACAATGCCTCTCCTTGGAAATCTTGAACTCTTTTATCATCA
>TARA_R110002051_G_scaffold319167_1_pt1 | contig 30911 bp, 32 predicted proteins | sample TARA_R110002051 | Tara Oceans TARA_R110002051 (sample SAMEA4397023) | marine metagenome | biome: Polar Biome; feature: [MES] marine water layer (ENVO:01000295) within the mesopelagic zone...; material: water (ENVO:00002006), including particulate matter (ENVO:01000060) such... | reverse complement strand
GTCAGGCAACTTTATGATAATCGCGAATCATGTCAGTTTTCTGTCTTTGTTTCATATTCTGATGATAGATATCATGATATTAATCTAAAAGCAGTGGTAGACCAATGGGGGGACGCAGCGGAACCTCTCGTGCTGATTCTTATACGTTTCAAGCGCAAAAATCGGCGGCTATTTGATTTAATGGAAACTTATCATATTCAGAATGGCAATGTACGAAAAGTGAAAAAGCAAAAAGCTCTTCCTTGGCAGGTACCTGGAAAGCGCTGGGAAGATCAGCGCTAACAATCTACTGTAGTCTCTCGCAGGCTTGCAGGGACTCAAACACCTGGGCTACATAGGTTCGCATCGACTAAACAAGACAGGCATATTTCTGTACAAAGGTGTACATTTTATGCCTGTCTGACTCTACAGTATTCAATAATTTATAAGGAGTTTAAATTGCATCCAGACCAACGAGACTAAGCAAGACAGGCATATTTGGAAAGTTTATTTAGCGAATTTGGCATTCCCATGACAAAAAAAATCTAATGAAAGGGGCTTACATAGCTTAATTTAAAGCGTATCTCACGTTTATTGATTCAAGGGCACGTTGCAATTGTGGCGAACAAGCCCTTTTAGGGACTAATCAAGACAGGCGTATTTGGGAAGGTAAAGCGGACTAAACAAGACAGGCATACTTGGAAAGTTAAAGCTGCTTTCACGAAGGCTATATTCGTCCCTAATTATGAAGGTAAACGTTTCTTTCTGGTTGATGGTTAGAAAAAAGCAGAAGTGCGCGTAGGAGTAGGAGGTGCTTAAGCGTATTTATTCCTTCACCATCGTACAGTGGCAATCATTTTTGCGAGATTCGCTATTTAGCTGCAACACTATCCCAGTAATCGCATTGTACCTTGTCGGCCTTGAACCCGTTGCTGATGTTGATTGTGTGCGTATTGCTCAAGGTGAATCACCTTGCCAGCGGTCTGTTTAAAGCAGGTTTCAAACTGCGGGGTTAAGATTAGACATTCAGATTAAAGAAAATGTACTAAGGGAGAGTTTTGGTGGTTTCGAATTATGCCTGTCTGGTTAAGTTTCTCTCTCTGGTTTATAAAAAGTTAGTAGAATTCAAACAAAGATCTGTCTAGTAGAGTCTGACCGATTCAATTTGCCAATTTCGTAAGCGTTATACCCATTAGGATTAGAAAAAACATGTATATAGGAGAGGTTTCAAAACTTACTGGCGCGTCAAAAAAAGCAATCCATCACTACGAAGCGCTAGGGTTGTTGTCTAAGGTGCCTAGATTAGGGAAGTACCGCATTTACGATAAGCACCATGTCGTCATAATCTCGATGATAAAAAAAGCGCAATCCCTGGGTTTTAAACTTTCAGAATTGCTGCCAATGATTGAGGTTAAGGCAAAAGAAAATCGCTTTCCGGTCGAGGTGGCGATAAATGCCATAAAGCAAAAGCAGAAGCAAATTAGAATCGAGATTGAACAAGCCAAACAACTAGATGTTGAGTTAGGGTCATTAAAACAAGAACTGATTGATCAATTTTCGCTTAACAACCCAAACAATTAAAAGCCCTTGACTGTTCCCCTAGGGGGAGAGTTTATAGTCTTGTCACTTAATAACTTTATAGGTGAATACAAGATGTCTAATGTATGTTTGGTAACCGGGGCGAACGGTCATTTAGGGGGGAACGTAGTTAGAGCGCTTATAGCGCAAGGCGAAACCGTAAGGGCAGGGATGCGTGATCTTCAAAATGTGGATAAATTTTTCCACTTGAACTGCCAAGTCGTCTATACCGAAATGCAAGATATAGACGCAATGAGAAAAGCCCTGGAAGGTGTCGATATTTTATATCATGTTGCCGCGGTATTTAAACATTGGGCTAAAGATCCTATTACTGAAATCGTCCAGCCGAATGTAAAAGGGACTGAAATTGTCCTTAAAGCGGCGGCTGAAGCCAATGTGAAAAAAGTGGTTTATGTTAGCTCGGTTGCGGCTGTTGGGCACGATGGAAACTATCTAGATGAAAATAGTTGGAACACGTTATCTAACAACGCCTATTACAACTCTAAAATAAAGTCAGAGCAAAAAGCTTGGGAGTTGGCAAAAAAATACAATCTTTGGATGGTTTCCGTTTTACCCTCTGCAATGATTGGTCCCCATGCTAATCGACTCACAGACACTATGCAGTTTATTGAAACAATTAGAACCAATAAGCTTCTGATAGACCCTCATTTTTTTTTTAATTTCGTTGATGTTCGCGATGTGGCAAAAGGCGTAGTTGCTGCTACTACGAAAGGCAGTTCTGGTAGCCGCTACATATTGGCTAATAACAACTCTTCGTCACTTACTGAGATATACAATGCTGCCCAATCAACGGGAATTAACTTAAAAGCTCCAGCACGACTACCAAAGTGGGTAATATATTTTATTGCCTTGTGCGCAGAGCTGGCAGCTAAGGTGACAGGTAAACCCGCAGAGCTTATTAGAAGCCAAGTGGCTTTATTCTATGGCATCAGGCAGGAGTATGAAATAACGAAAGCTCGTAATGAACTTGGATACGAGCCTCGCTTACCGTCAGAAGCGCTACGCGATGTATTTGAATACTTAAACGGGCGCGAAAGTAAATTACTGTCTTCGCCATAATTTCTCCAAAAATTGTTGTTACACTATGATTAATAGGCCAAATTAAGCATAAAGTGGCGAGCTCACGGTGGAGCTTTACTCATGAAACACAATCATTGACTAAACAAGACAGGCATCTTTAGAAAGGTAAAGCTGTTTTCGAATTATGCCTGTCATGTTTAGTAAGAAAAAGTAGGGGTATTGATGGGCTGTATATTTACTCAGCATCCTGCTTTTTTGGAGCTGTTGGAAATAAAAAGGAGTTATTCCGAAATGTTGGGGCGCTTTTTAAAGGCAGGTTCGCAATCTATTGATAATAGGTTTTTTTCGTGCGAAAGTTTGTAAATTAGGAATATGATGTACGGAAACTTTCCATCTTGTATAAAGGAATTTTTCCACATAATAAGCTGTTAGCTTATTTAAAATGGATATAACCACTATGGATGCACCAAAAATATGAAGTCATTACTTTTAGTATTTTCTATAATTTTTTCATTCCCATCTTATTCAGCTTTAATTTCAGTCGATTTAGATTCGGCAGGAGATGAGCTTTTAACATATGATACTAGAACTGACCTTGAATGGCTTGATTTGTCACTTACTGGCAGAAACTCGGTTAACAATATGCTCAATGGGGTTAATGGCCGTGACTTTTTTTCTGAAGGCTTTACTCTAGCCACATATGATCAAATTATAGATATATTCACTAGTGTTGGTATTTCCGAATTTGGATTTACTAGACCAAATATTGTCAACGATGCGGGGGCCGATTTATTAGCTAGTTTTGGTTTATTTCCCGAAGACGGTATGAGAGAAATTAATGGTATGGGAATATTTGTTTTTGGTCAATCAGGAGGATCAGCTAGTACATCACGTTATATTAGTATGGACAATAGAAATACCTTATCTGCGAGTGTATTACCTGGTTATTACTATGAATTGAGTGGTGGAAAGATTGTTGCTGGTAGTCAACTAGCTATTAGAAATAGTACAGTATATCCCTCTCAGATTGGCCATGTCCTAGTTCGTCAGACAACAACCGTGCATGTACATGAACCATCAATTTTCGCCCTAATGAGCTTAGGCATCATTGGTTTCGCTTTCTCTCGGGGTACCAAGCGGTAACATAATCCAACAAGAAATTAAACAAGGACAAAAAACAGTTGGTTTTTGCGCCTTCGTCGCTAATTTTAACCAACTATTTTTTGCCTGTTAATTAGGCGTTATGTGCCTAAAGTATGAATCTAAGCTCGGTTAATCAATTTATAATAACTTTGTCCGCTGGTATTACGGCAATAGATTTCGCATATCTGCCGTCAAAACATGAATTGTCTTTATCGCTTTATATCGTTCCAGTAGCGCTAATTTTTATATTTTTATTGTCTTTGTTAACCTCAAAGCGGAATTATAAAATCGCAGTTTTTAAAATTTTGCTTACTTATTCAATGTACAGTGCAATGTTTGTTGGTGTTCTCGTTCCATTTGGGCAAGCCATTTCATATTTATTTGAGTCAGGCTTTAATTTCCAAGGCTGGCTAAATATTTACAGTAAGTGGGCTTTAATTCAATTCGGTTCAGGTGTTATATTTGTCATAATGTCGCTCTATGCTTTTTTCGGTTTAAAACGTAATGTCGGCACATAACAAGCTAATTAATAAGGACAAAAAACAGTTGGCTGTTTTCGTTCCTCAACATTTTAGCTAACAATTTTTTGCCCATTATTAGTGGGTAAGACCAGCCTTATGAATAAAAACTCTCTTCTCTTGGTTCTTTTATGCTTTACCGGCAATAGTTTTGCCGATGAAACTCTGTGTGCACGCTTCAAAACGTTCGCTGAATCGGCGACAATCCTTAGTCCTGTTGGTTTTAAACTAGAAAGTGATTGGAGTAATATGAGTATAAAATGTACTCACAATCAAAAAGAATCCGAAGAACGCTTTTGCTCTTGGCTAGCGGAAAATAGCTCAAAAGAATTCGTGCGGCTAAATGTTACCAACCTCGAACAGTGCATATCAAACAGTGACTTTATTCAAAACGCTTTTTCATATTCAAGAATAAGTGCAGCATATTCGGCAACTGAAATTAGTGGCCTAAGTCAGGACATAGAGGTGGCTGTAAGCTACCAATATGGGAATGATGTTCCACAACCGTTTTTGTCGGTTGAAGTATCACGCTACGGTGGATAGGCATAACAAACCACTCAAGGCACTCGCTCTGCTCGCTGGGGCGCTATATTCACTTAGCTAGCAGGATGCTATGAACTCATATTTAGATAAAAAATTCTCTAATTTAAAAATTGAACAGCCTTTATTCTACAACTGGCCTATCGGTTTAAGATTTGAAATTGGGCTAGATGATATAGAGTTAAGTGATGAATACTTTAAAGCAGCACATGAACGTGCAGTTTCGATCTTTGAGGCCGTATTTAACCAAGACGATGAAGTTGAGTTAATCTATCAACAATACTCCGATGGTCGTAAGAAAATCAGAAAGGGTAGCTTCATACTTAAACAAATAGATTCTACTAAAATCGACTTAATTAAATATTCAGATGTCCGTGACATCTATGAGTTAAGTTATAAATCTGAGCACTGGAAAAGATTAAACATACCAGACTTGAGTATTAATAATATTAACTATAAAAATATACTGTTGTCATTAATCCATACGGACTTCAGTTGCCGAAAACCATCAGTATCTGGAGAATGTTTCTTCATAAATAAATCTAAAAATATCATTGTCAATTTGTATGATGATCGTGGCATGGATGTAATTAGCGCAAATAAAAGCACTCTTGTGCCTTTGTATAAACTATATAATGATTGGTTATTAAATTACGATCGTGAAAAAATGGACTCGGTATTCTCGTGAATATAACAAGCCAATCAAGCGGGACTAAAAACAGTTTGCTGTTTTCGTTACTCAACATTTTAGCCCCTTATTGTGGCGTTGGTATGACTCCCCTTGTCAATAAAAACCGAGCGTAACCCTGACACTCTTTCAGCCCATAATTAGCTTTGTTTCTCACTCATAATAAATGAGCTAACGCACCGGATGAGGCAGTAATGTCGTCGGTTGTCATGCTGGTATTCGTGGATTATTCATCTCTCAATGAACAGCGCCTACCTTACTCACTCCGCCGTGGTCACCTTCTCATCAGTCTATGTTCGTGGATCAATAACCGTTAAGTTATTGCCGTCATAACGCCCTCGTAGGTTGTGCCACATTCCGCGGCCTGATCCGAATGCATTAGCTCAAACTCTTTTTTCATGCAGGTACTCTGCTCAATCTCAATTTTGGATTAACTGGCGTAAGCACCACTTCTTTAGCGATAGCCCATATGTAGGCTGCCATCTCTCTGGCTATTGCGGTGATAATGAGGTTGTAATGCTTACCTTTGTTACTCATTCGCTGGTAGCGTTTGCACAGACGAAGCTGTGCTTTCCAAGCAATATCGACGATGTCTTTGGGTAAGCCTTCCTGTCGTAGTTGAATATCCGTCGAGATATTGGCTGGATAGCGATAACTATGTGCGCCCTCAATAAGTAAGCGCCTGGCTCTACCATTCCCACATTTGGTTATTGCGCCTAAGTGCCGTTTTCCGCCTGAGGAATGCTCGCTTGGTACCAAACCTAAATAAGCCATGAGCTTTCTAGGGTGGTCGAAACGATTTAAATCACCAAGCTCAGCAACAACCCCAACCGCCACTAGCAGTCTCACACCACGCATGGCTTGAATCGCTTTAACGACAGGATAATACCGCCACTGGTGAACGTGATGGGTTAATTCATTATCTAGCCTTTCTAGCCGACGAATGCGCTCTTCTATGGTTTGCAACTGTTCTTGCAAGACAATTTGCTGAGCCGGATGAGGCAAAATCAGTTCAGTGAGCCAGCGAAGGTGCTTCTTCGACCAGTTGGCAGTGCCTTCATAACGAATGTTGTTGCGCAGCAGTAAGGCTTTAAGCTGGTACTTAGCTTCTTTTAAATCTTTCATTGCTGCTTCTCGGGCGCGGGATAAATCCCGAACAGCTTCATCCTCCGGCTCAGGCACATAAATGGGTGTAAGATCTTCCGACTTTAGCAACTTCACTAATTTAAGTGCATCACGGCGGTCAGTCTTAATTCGTTCTCCAGGCTTTTTGGGTATAAGAGAAGGCGCGACGACATAACAACAATGCCCTAAACTCGTTATCAGCCGATAAATCCAATAGCCACACGGCCCTGCTTCATACACCACGTGAATTGTTGCCCCAGGATATTTCGATTCAAACTGACGGATAAGCTTTTTAACGCTGACTTTTGAAGAAGGAATGCGGCCATAGTGCACCGCACTTGCTCCACGCTGCTCTTCACAATAAGCCACTTCGTGAAACTCTTTATGCGTATCCAACCCTATAAAAATCATGCTATGTTTATTCATGCTAGCCTCCAAATGATTTAGTCTTAAGCAAACTAATTATGGCACTGGCTTTCAGCTAACCCACGAAAATGCGGAGGCTAGCATTTCTCAGGGAGTCATTGTGTCTATGACAGAAAGGATTCCGCCAAATGGTTCAAAATTTAGCTTTAATCTTTCTTTTATTCTTTGCCAGTTCTTCACTGGCTTTGGACAGTGAGGATATAAAGCAAGATAAATCTGTTAGTCTCGCAACGATTGCTGACAGCATCGCCATGCAATACCAGCAGATGGGCTGGTTTTCCGGCGCATTACTGATAACTAAAGATAATGAGGTGGAGTTTGCGTCATCTTATGGCTTTCAGAATGTCGAAGAAAAAATAAACAACAGCATTCAAAGTCGCTTTAATCTTGGCTCCATCATGAAAGACTTTACCAAGGTCTTGATCTTGCAACAGGTTGAGGCTGGCAAATTAAAGTTAAGTGATAAACTAGTTAGCTTCGAGTTGGGGTTCAAACAACCTGATGCTGATAAAATCACGATTGAGCAGCTACTAAATCATAGTGCAGGCTTTGCTGATATCTTTGTGGCTGAATATCGTCAGAATCAACTTGCATTTGATACTCTAAACAAGAAAATAGAGATATTGATAAAAAGCCCCCTTTTATATACACCTGGGACTGATCGAAAATATTCAAATTATGGGTATGTGGTATTAGGAGTGATTCTTGAGAAAGTAACTGGAAAGCCTTTCGAAGAACTACTCAAAAACAATATCTTCAATCGGGTTGAGATGTCTTCAACGACCTTCAGGCCGGTTAATTCTCATGAATATCAGTCAGTCCGATATACATTCCAGTACAATGGCAATTTGAGGAAGGTCGGTATTATTGAACACCCTAGTCCCGATGGCGGCATTGAATCGACTGTTGAGGATGTGCAACGATTTTATCGAGCGTTATTCTATAGCAATAAGTTATTAAAGAACTCAAACGCGATTAATCGCCATTTATTTGCAATGGACGGCTCCCATTGGGGCGCATATGGAGGTGGTCAGGGCGTCAGTGCAGCCGCGGAAGTAGATTTGGACACTAGCTATGAAATAGTTGTTCTGGCAAACACTGATCACTTAGTTGCCGAACGCATTTCTGGTCGAATACACTCTTACATCAAAAATGGTGAGTATCAACCAATTAGACAATTGGAAAAAAACTTTGCCTTTAAGTACTATCAATCAAAAGGAAAACAACAATTCTATAAACACTTCAAACAGGTTTATAAAGACAATGGTTACAGTCGATTCATCGGCAGAACAATTAATGAAGTAGGAATGGAACTACTTAGTACAAAATCATGGACCGAAGCATTTGATATGTTCGAATATTTAGTTTCATTGTTTCCCAATGCACCGCAGGCCTACGACAGTTTGGCATTCGCCTATTTATCGAAAGGAGATAGCGAGACTGCGAAAAGTACTTTTAGCAAATCTTTAACTATTGATGGTAGTTTTAAAAGTGATTACGTGAGTGATAATTACGGTCATAACAGTACGCTCAAGTAAGGACAGGCTATCGCCAGCCTCTTAGCTTTGCGTTATGTTTCATGGAGGATTAAGTGAGCATCGGCCCCGATTACAAGTCTTATTCAATCGATGAACTTCTTGAAGCTCATGAAACGATAGATCGGAAAGCTTTTCCATTACAATTTAAAGTTTTAAATGACGAAATCACTTCTCGCTCAATTGCTTTAACTAAATCAGGGGTAGAGAGAGCAAAAGGGTGAAACGGTAGATGTGTATGTTCCAAATGAGGTTCCTATTTGGGAACAACTCAAAAATATCCTTCTGTCCATTGGAGTAATAGTATTTGGCGGCATCGGAGTTTTTGAAAATGATCTCGCGGTGAAAATTTGTCGCCGATGTGAAACTGTTTATCATCTTAAAGATGAGGCTGCATGGGTGATGTATGCATCTATGCTGCTCATGGCCGTGGGGCTTGTCTCAGAAGTGGTAGATCACTATGACAAAAGAAACAATGAGCATGTATACCACCGAATTTCCAATTTAACCATGTTACCGGGCTTAGTGTTATTTGGACTTGCAATGTACTTGCATACACAATGAAACATAACAATTAAAACCAGTGTCCACTTTTATGGGTGAACTCTCCTGGGAAGTTATACATACGGAAGAAACATTAAGTTAAATGGATTACTCAAATAAGTGGTTAGTCGGCTTAGCCACATTACCAGCAACCGCTGTTTCAGTGACATTATTAGGCCAATTTGGTTTTTGGGGCTTACTTGTCTCTTTTGTAATTTTCATTGTGGTTACTAATATTTATCTTTTAGTCGTTGCTACCGCGGAAAAGTCCCAAAGGCTTATTAGGTTAAGCGCATTTTTTCTCGCACCATTCGCTCTCTTCGTAGTTGCAATGTATATATAACAAACAATTTATGGCACTCGCTGCCGCTCGTTGGGACGCAGACACGTGCGCGGCTTCGCTATTTTCGCGCACGTGTCTACGCCCCATATTTGGAAGTTAGCAATACAACAAACGGAGTTTTGCCAAATGAAGGGTCTACAAAAACTAGCTGGTATCGCAGCAATTTTCCAAGGGCTTATTTACATAGCAGCCTTTGTGTATTTTGGTGCTTTTTGGTCATATCCGGTTGATGGTAGTCCAGTCGAAAAAATGACTTACATGGCAGAAAATCAACTTCTATTTTCAATGATCTATTTTCTAATGTACGTGGTGTTTGGCATTTTTCTGGCAATACTCGTTATTGGTATGTATGAGAGGCTTAAACATAAAGTTAATCCCTTAATTACTATTGGATCTCTATTCGGGGGCATTTGGGTCGGTCTGGTGATCGCAAGTGGAATGATTTCGAATATCGGGCTTGATCATGCAATCAATCTGATGGATGCAAATCCAGAAAAAGCCCTTGATATGTGGATAATCGTTTCAGTGATAACAGAAAGTATAGGTGGTGGAAATGAATTAGTTGGCGGACTTTGGGTTCTATTGATTAGCGTAGCAGCTATACAAGAGGGCAGATTACCCCGGTCACTTAACTATCTCGGATATTTTGTAGGCATAGCGGGCATTGCAACTATTTATCCTGACAAACTATTTACTGAAATATTTGGCGTATCACAAATTGTTTGGTTTATTTGGTTGGGTATATGTTTACTAACCGAGGAAAATGCTAACAAATCAATCCAGCAGACCACTAACGTGTCGGCTGATTGAGGCGTTAACCGACCGAATAAGATCATGCGACGAATTAGTATCAATCGATCTAAAGAAAAAGTACGCGGCATAAAGAGAAGGCTTCGCGTCTTGGATAAGTGGGCCGACTCTTTTGAAGGTTACTTCCCTTCAGAGTATGCCCATGAAAAGTACTGGAATTGGAAGTTGCCTGTGCTTGACCGGTTAGTTGGTCCACCTACAACTCAAAATGGTTGGTTTAAAAACGCTTAGTATCAACTCCCAAGTGCAAAATTGATCATGCATCGTCATTCTTAATCTGCCGAGGAGTTTTGAACCCATACCGTTTACGCGGACGACTATTAAGTCGCTTCGCTCCAAAATTTAGCCCACGTGTTATTACCATTAAGCGGGGTGTTAGCATTACAAGGATTTGATGAAAGGTTATGGCTTCAAAAATTAGCGTTTTTTCTTTGCCCCTTATATTACTTACGATGTGTTCATGTTCTACATCGGCACCAATTGTTGTACATGACCAATTCGGTGAGATGAGTGCCGATAATGAACTGTTTCGCAAAGAAGTGAGTGATTGTGCGTTACAAGCTAGAGAAAGTGTTACTGGCACAACTTTAGACAAAAATTCACATAAAGAAGATGTAACCGTTGCAAGCGTCCAGTTATTATCATTTTTTAGCGGTAATGCTTCATGTCTTAAATCTAAAGGTTGGTACATTAAAGAGTAATGCTATAAGTCAATCAAGCGACTAAAGGCTAGCGGTTAACTAGCCTAAGCTTGCTCTCACATCTGCAATGGAAATGAAGAGTTTGTTTTCAGCGTCTTGAAATGCCTGAAAACCATAGCGTTCATAGAAATGTTTTGCTCCGTCTTTGGCATCAACAATAACAACTGGAAATGCAACGCTATCACTAGCGGCTAATAGCTTTGTGAGTGCGTCGATAAGCAGCCACTCATTAAAGCCTTTCCCTTTGTATCGGTCATCGACAGCAAGACGGGCAATCAGACCACCAGAAGTGGATGATTGATGCTTTTTTTGTAACTTATCAGGCAATGCCTGTAAGTCAATTGGTGTCATTGTTAGCGTGTAAAAGCCGATGACATGTGAGTTGTCGCTATCATCTTCCAAAACAAACGTTCTGGTGTTGTCCTTCTTTGCTTGCTGACTCGCTATTACCTTTAAGTAATTATTGAGAGCTTCGATGCCACAGTTGAATCGGTTTCTATCGTGTTTAGCTTTATCTAGCAGTACCGTATTCATCATTGAGTTTTGCTATCGTATCGATCAGCAGCAGCTTTTAGTTTTGAGTTCTGTGTTGCAGTACAGTCTAAAGCTTCCATAAGCAACATCGCGTCAGCTTGGCTCAGTTTTAAAGCCTGTTCACGTTCGATAACTTGTTTAGCTTTTTCGATTGCAGCGCTTAGAACAAACGAGTTGATGCTAGACATGCCGGCAATCGCGGCAGCCTTTGTAAGTAAGTCTTGTGTATCGACATCAACTCTAGCGGTGATGCGAGGCAAAGTAGTAGCCATAATGTTATCTCCTGTTGTGTCAAAATGTCACATGTGCATTATGGTCTTAAAGTGTGGAATAAGCAATTTCGATGTCACTTTGGCACGCAAGCGAACAAGTAATTAAAGATTAATTCGACACGCGGCTATTGAGGCGAAGTAAGTAGACCTACGCTTGGGTTTCTTCATCATATTGTAAATTATTGTCTTCGCCATAGTTTCTCCAAAAATTGTTGTTACACTATGATTAATAGGCCAAATTAAGCATAAAAGTGGCGACATCACGGTGGAGCTTTCCTCATGAAACACAATCATTTATTTTTAGTGTTACTTTTAAGTGGCGGCGCACTATCAGCTTGCCATCAGCCCGATACTGCGCACTGCGATATCATATCAGCGTCTGTAGAAGAGGCCGGTTTTAGTAAGTCGGTACAGGTAACATGTGACGACAGCTATGCTTATTTAACTTCTAGTACCTATCCTAGCCACGATATGATGAATGGCATTACGGGCACCAACGAACAAATTCCGGTACCCGCTTTAGATTATGCAGCCCCCATAAAGCTTAAACCTACCAAAGCTGAATCATTAACCAGTATTGATGCTGCATTAGGTGTTGCCGTTAATGGCGTTCCTATATACGACTATTCATCTCAAGGCGAACTTGATTTATCACACTACAACGAAAACGTTGATACCGTTAAATTAGGCCAGTTAGACAACTGTGGTGGTCACGCAGGGCGGGGCGACGATTACCACTACCATGCGGCGCCTACTTGTATGATTGAAACCATGGCGAATCGTAAAAATAACCCCATTATTGGATGGGCGTATGACGGGTATCCTATTTACGGAGACGATAATCCAGATGGTAGTAAAATAACAAAGGGCACACTGGATGACTGTAACGGTCAGGCTGATGATGTATTTGGTTATCGTTACCATACGTCAGAGGCGCCGCCTTATATCGTTCAATGTTTGGTTGGAAATGTTGATGTAGGTGACCTACCCAGAGTAGCACCGCTTACCAGCACCGATAAAGATGGTTCTTCAACAACACTGAATGCTATGCGAGATAACTTAACGCCTCCCAGAGATGGCGTTGAAAATTTAAAGCATACTGTGTCCGATACTGGTAAACGTTCTATGACCTATACCTATCAGGGCCAAGATTACTTTGTGCATTACACGCCGAATGCGTTAAAGCCAAACTGTTTTGATTTTGAACAAAAAACGGTGAGTAACGGCGGGGTAACAGAAACGGGTACGTTTTGTCGCAATACCGATTCAAAACAAAACCCAACCCAAAACCAAAGCCAAAATGAAGAACCAGGCAGAAGACAAGACAACTCTCCGCCACCGCCACCAAAAGGTGATAGAAAGCCACCTCGCCAAAACGACCCTAATAGTGCAAAAGTTAATAAAACGACACACACTACAATGGTGAACAAAAGCCATACTTTTAAACTTGAAGCATGGGCAGACAATTGGTTCGCGGCGTATCTTAACCAGCAACTTATTGTTGAAGATTCAGTACCTATTACCACCGAGCGTTCTTTCAACGCAGAAGAGGTTACATTTTCGGCCGATTACCCGCTCACTATCAATTTAGTTATTAAAGACTTTAAGCAAAACGATACTGGGCTTGAATATATTGGTACACCAAGGCAACAAATGGGAGATGGCGGCTTCATCATGCAGCTTACCGATATTTCAACCAATGAAACGGTTGCGGTTAGTAATAGCGCCTGGCATTGCAAGGTACTTCATGAAGCGCCATTAAATAAGCAGTGTGAAACTGAATTAAACCCAACCGCTGGCACAGCGCCGTGTGATTATACTAGTACCGAAGCACCTTCTGGGTGGAAGAAAGCAGGGTTTGATGTAAGTGAATGGCCAAATGCTACCGAATATAGCGCGGAAATGGTTAGCCCTAAAGATGGCTACAACCTTATAAGTTGGGATGAAAGTGCAAAGTTAATTTGGGGCGACGATTTAGAAACCAGTAATACGCTTATTTGTAAATTTACGGTTGAGAAGCCGTGAGAAAGTGCATGACTACATTCTTGTTTTCAGTATCGTATTTACGCGCCTTGCTGAAGGGGGTGTTTGCATTTACTTGTTTGCTACTCTCTTTTGCAACAAATGCTCATGTGGTTGAAGAAACCACGGCGCAAGTTATATTGCGAGACGGGCAAGTAGAAATACGGATGCAAACCGACAGAGCCCATTGGGTAGCAGCAGTAAGTGATAGCGCCGCGTTTTTAGTCGGTGATATAGACAGCGTTATGCCGAAGGGGCTATCCATTAAAGCCCAAGATACCTTTTTTGCGTCGATTCTAAAAAAGCAAACGGTAATAAGCGTCAATAACATTGAACAAGCTATTGATGGCATTACTGTAATAGAAAACGAGAACAGGCAAAAAATGACTGTGGTGATGTACGCCACCCATACGTTATCAAAGGTAGAAAGCATTGGGCTAAGCTTTCCACAAAGCTTAGGAAACATTCACAGCAGTTTTAGTAAACCTCAATATCGAACGATACCCGCAGGAAGTTACCGTAGCGTAACACTGAAATAGTATGGATTCTGTAACGGCAGAGAGGATAAAAACCAATGGCCGTGTTTAAAATTTCCCGCTGCTAATATTGCACACGCTAACTTCCACTTCTTTACAAACCTGTTATGTCATCAGTACAGTTTTGTCCCATTTTCTGGATACTTTCGTGACATCTTTCTTTCAGTATTGATAGGGCGTTAACACAAACCTATTTATTACTAAGGAAACATCATGAAGCGATTTAATAAAATTTCTGCAGCGGCATTGCTTGCGTTTGCAAGCCAACAAAGTTTCGCTGCTGATATAACAGTAGAAATTCAGAACTTAACTCACGGGTTGTACTTCACACCTATTGCCGCTGTGGCGCACACCGCTGATGCCAGCTTATTTGAAGTAGGCGAAGCTGCCAGCACTGAATTACAAATGATGGCCGAAGGCGGCAGCTTAGACGGTATCGCTACCATTGGTAGTGCTATCGGCGCAGACGTAATTGCTAATCCTGCAGGCGGGCTGTTAGCGCCTACCATGTCTACGTCAGCCGACTTAATGACAGCCGACGACAATGTTGTATTGTCGGTAGTAGCGATGATCCTTCCTTCTAACGATGGTTTTATCGGGTTAGATAACTGGGAAATTCCAACAGAAGCTGGCACTTATACGGTTTTCATTAATGCTTATGATGCGGGCACAGAAGCTAACGACGAATTACGTGGTAGCGGTGAACCAGGTATGGCGGGTATGCCAGTACCACCACCATTAGATCCATTACTTGGTAACGGCGGAACTGGTGTAGCAGGCGCAGATACTAACACTACCGTACATATTCACCGCGGAAACATTGGCGACGATTCGTTAACGGAAGGTGCAAGTGATGTAGACAACGCCGTTCATCGTTGGTTGAACCCAGTAGCTAAAGTAACAGTAACCGTACGATAAGGAGGCTGTTATGCAATATTTAGCCAAACATTATAAAAAAGCATTGGTACTTACGTTACCCTTTTTGCTTGCGGCGTGTGGTGATGACGATACCCGTGAAGTAATTGTAGAAGTAGAAGTGCCAGCTGAAATTCCCGATCCAGTGCCGGTATCGTACGACGTAACCGTAACTAATTTAACTAATGGTCAGCCAGTATCGCCGCCTGCGGTAGTGCTGCATAGCGAAGGTACGTTGTGGGAAGTAGGTGCTGTTGCATCGGTGGAACTAGAGCGTATTGCCGAAGTAGGCGATTCAGCCGACTTTTTAACATTAGGTGATGCAAGTGCTGGCGGCGTTGGCCCCATTACCCCAGGCGACTCACAAACCATTAGTGTCACTATTGACGATATCACTGACGCTAACCTGACTATTGCTGCCATGCTGGGAAATACCAACGATGCCTTTACCGGTATTAACAGTTGGAGCCTAGCCAACCTTGAAGTAGGCGCTACCTATACGACTGTTAGCCCAGCTTATGATGCAGGTACGGAAGCAAACACAGAAAGTGCTGCAACCGTGCCAGGCCCTGCAGCGAACGGAGAGGGCTTTAGTCCAAGCCGTGACGACACAGGGTTTATCTCAATGCACCCAGGTGTGGTGAGCTCGGACGACGGCCTTTCAACCTCGGCGTTAACGGTTGAACATAAGTTCGATAACCCGGTTATTCGTATACAAATTACGCGAACTGAGTAATGAAAAATAATGCCCAAGACTTAGACTAAAGTCTACTTTAACGGGCGGGTAAATAAAAAGCGTTAATCTTGTGAAAGATTAACGCTTTTCCATCGTTCTATTAGTTTTTGAACTGTGGCTTTCCCAAAAATGACCGACAAAATATTAATTGTTGAAGACGACCAAGATATCGCAAATTTAATGCGGGTTAATCTGTTAGAACTGGGTGTTGAAATAGAACATCAAACTGACGGAAAAGTAGCGTTGGAATGTGCGTTGTCTGATGAATACGCCATTGTGATTTTGGATGTAATGCTGCCTAGCATGAGCGGCTTAGATATATGCCGCAAGGTGCGAGATGCCTTGCCTATGCAAAGCATTATTATGCTTACCTCGAAAACCTCTGAAACCGACAGAGTATTAGGGTTAGAGCTTGGCGCCGACGATTACATGACAAAGCCATTTAGCGTAAGAGAACTTCAGGCAAGGGTGCGTTCTCAGCTTCGCAAATATCATGTGGTGCAACAAACTCAAACCACGCAACAACAAACAGATACACCGTTAAAACTAGGCCGCCTTGTTATCGACCAGCGAAATCATCAGGTATTTTTATCTGAAGAAGAATTGGTACTAACCGCCACTGAATTTGAATTGCTTCATCACTTAGCCAGTCACCCTGGGCAAGTGTTTAGTCGCAGCCAATTATTAGAATCGGTGTGGGGCTACCATCATAGTGGCTACGAGCATACGGTGAATTCACATATTAATCGGCTGCGTTCGAAATTAGAAAACGACGCCACTGCGCCCCAAATTGTACAAACCGTATGGGGTGTAGGGTACAAATTTAATCCTCAAGGAGTATAACGCTATGAAATTCGGCTTTTATCCTCGCCTTGCCGTGTGCTTGGTTGGCGTATTTATGGTGGTGATGATTGCCTGTTTTTACTCCACGAATTTATTACAAAAACGTACTCAACAAGAAGCAGAACAAAAACTGCATATTGGCTTAGCGGAACATCTTGTTAGTGATAACCCGTTACTGAAGGAAGGGGTTTACGACTACGAAGCCCTTGGAAACCTTTTTCATACGCTAATGATTTTGGGGCCAAGTTTTGAGTTTTATTATTTAGACCCTGAAGGTACCATTCTTACGTATTCGGCCGAGCCTGGAAAAGTGAAAGCCGATGCGGTGGATATTGCCCCTATAAAACAGCTTATCAATACCGATCGCGGCTTTCCCATTGAAGGTGACGACCCAAGAAACATTGGCCTGCAAAAAATATTTTCTGCGGCGCCGGTTTATAACAACGAACAACTGCAAGGCTATTTGTATGTGATTATTGGTGGTGAGCGTTACGACTCCATTATCGCGAATTTACAAAATAGCCAGAGCATGCGCGAAGTCGCATTATTTATGTTTGTTGGTTTGTTTTTACTCTTGCTAGCGTTGCTTGTGTTGTTTAAATATTTCACCACGCCCTTAAGACGCTTAAGCGATGATATGGACCGCGTACAAGAAGCCGATTTTCATCGAGAAAAACTACCCCCTAATTTGGCTACATGGAACAGAAACAGCGCCAACGAAATAGACCGCTTAGGCTGTGCGTTTACCGATATGCTTACCCATATAGACAATCAGTTCGACCAACTTAATAAAATTGATAGCCAGCGGCGTGTACTGCTTGCCGACTTATCACACGACCTGCGTACGCCTTTGGCTAGCCTACAAGGATACATTGAAACATTAGCGCTGAATGAAGACAGTTTATCTAAAGAAGATAGAAGGCATTTTGTGGATGTATCGCTTAAAAACGCGAAAAACTTAAAGCATCTTATCGACCAAATATTTGAGCTTGCGTATTTAGAAGGCGGGCAAGTTACCTTGCATCAAGAGTCTTTCCCGTTAGGCGAATTACTGCATGATGTGGCCGCGAAGTTCGAACTAGACGCGAAACAAAAAAATATCGCTATTAAAGTTATTCCCGATCACTTTGAATACTACGTGTTTGCTGATATTGGCAAGCTTGAGCGCGTGCTTACGAACCTTATTGCCAATGCTATTCGCCATACTCCGGAAAATGGCAGCATAGATCTTGCTGTGGTGTTACATAACGATAAGCTTAGAGTAGATATTCGTGATACTGGTATTGGAATTAGCGATAAAGAAATAGCGTACATTTTTGATGCTAGGTATCAGGCCAGTAATACAGAAAAAGATACGTGTAGCCACGCAGGTTTAGGTTTGGCTATTTGTAAAAAGCTAATGGCACTGCTTAATTCCGATTTGAGAGTAGAGAGTCAATTAGGGAAGGGTACGTGTTTTAGTTTTGAACTTACGTTAGCGAATAGTCATTAAGGTTGGGCTTAACGCGGTAGGTAAATTATAGCGGGCTTGATTTATAACGGTATTCGATTTACAGCAGGCTCGATTTATAGAGGCACTTTGATTTTAAGCGGGCATAAGGCTACGCAGCAGCACGGAAGAATTTCGTCATCATCAATAAAGGCGAGGGGATCGGTAGTATATTCTACTTCGCCTTCAATCAGCTTAGTTCTACACGCACCACAAAAACCTTCACGGCAATGGTAGTGAATATTGATGTTAGCGGCTTCAAGGGCGGTAAGAAGCGTAGTATCAGGGGGGGAAGAAATACACCCCACATCAACAACGTCGATGCGGAGTGTTTTATCAGCTGTGCTCATTATTTTTTGGCGCTACTTCTCAGCGTTTTTATAGTGTGATCTGTTAGCGCTAGCGCTTAAAATCAGCTTAGCGCTACAGTTCGAAATCAGCAAAATCGTCTTCACTCACCGCAGAGTCAATTTGACCTACCAAGTAAGAACTAATTTCAGACTCTTGTGGTGCTACCTGAACGTTGTCAGAGTTAAGGTAGTTATTCATCCACGGCAGAGGGTTACTGCTGATATCAAATGGTGCATCTAGGCCAATTGCCGTCATACGTTGATTCGCAATGTATTCAACGTAAGAACAAAGAATTTCTTTGTTAAGACCAATCATAGAGCCGTTTTGGAATAGGTAATCAGCCCATTCTTTTTCTTGCTCAACGGCATTCATGAAGATAGCGCGTGCTTCTTCTTTGCAGTCTTCGGCAATTTGCGCCATTTCTGGATCGTCTTTGTTTCGTGCCCACAAATTCAAAATGTGTTGGGTAGAAGACAAATGTAGGTTTTCATCACGGGCAATCAGGCGGATAATTTTTGAATTACCTTCCATCAACTTGCGTTCCGCAAAGGCAAACGTACAGGCAAACGACACGTAGAAACGAATGGCTTCTAAAGCATTCACTGAGTTCATGCACAAGAAAAGCTTCTTCTTTAACTCGTACATGTTGATGGTATGTGGCACGCCATCAACCGTGTGCACACCTTCACCTTGTGTTTGCCACAATTGAGTGGCAAAAATAAGGTCGTCGTAGTACTTCGAAATGTCGGCGGCACGGCGCTTAATTTCATCGTTAACCACAATGTCTTCAAAAATTTCACTCGGGTCTGAAAACAAGTTACGCAAAATGTGCGTGTAAGAGCGAGAGTGGATGGTTTCAAAGAAAGACCATGTTTCTACCCACGTCTCAAGCTCAGGTAACGAGATGATAGGTAGAAAGGCGATATTAGGGCTGCGGCCTTGAACCGAGTCTAATAGGGTTTGGTACTTCAAATTTGAAATAAAGATGTGCTTTTCAGGGTCGGTTAATTTTTGAAAATCAACACGATCGCGAGATACATCTACTTCCTCAGGGCGCCAGAAAAAGCTAATTTGCTTTTCAATAAGCTTTTCGAAAATGGCATGCTTTTGTTGGTCGTAACGAGCTACATTCACCGGATTACCGAAGAACATAGGTTCAACCAATGGGTTGGTACTTTGCTGATTAAACGTAGTATATTTCATGAGTGCCTAACTAAAAACTTAATGATAAACGCGTTTTATTTATTATGTTCTTGCTGCGATACCGATTTCGCAAAAGCGGGGGCGTGCTAAATTTTGTTATGTCGCGTAAAAAATGTAACAGGTGTGTGGGTGGGTCGGTTGTAGCCACGATTATATGTGGTTTTCATTTTAATTCTACCTGTAAGACACAATATATAGTGTCACAGTGTATATGTGTAACACTAAAAAGCCAAGTGAAATAGGTTGATATTAGCCAAAACTTTAGGCTTTTTGAGGCTGAAACTGTTACATTTAAAAAGCGTTTGGCAGGAAGGGAATTGGCATCTGTACAATATGGCAGGTTACTATGCCCGATATGCTGATAGGTTTATTTTATATTGCAGAGTTAAGCATTAGGGTACTGCGTACCCTAATAACCCGCAGCAATTGATGTTGTTGTAAAGCACAATTTTTTAAATTGGAAATATTTGTATTTTGGATGAATTTGTAAAAGCTGGTATTCAACTGCTAAAACAGTATCGCAGAAATCAAGACTTCCATAGATCTGAACCAATTGAGTTTAGTTCAGTAGGAGCCGCAACATACATGTCGTGGGTTGCTTATCCCTCTGCCAAACATAAAAATCGGCGTGAACGTTTCTTTCAAGCTATGTTATCGGGTGCGATTAGAGAGTATGGCAAATTGAAGGGGGATCTTTCCAAGAGGGAGCGTTTAATGCACGCTTTGGGAGTTGATTCGCTACTAAGTTGGAGAGACATTGATTCTGCAATTACAGGAAAAGGGCAGAAAATTGGGGGAGGGACTGGAAAAATTATAGATAGGTTTCACAGTTACCATGCATTCATGTCCTATGACAATGCTCTCGAACGTCAACTATCTGTTAGTTTTTATGACGTATTGTCAAAAATATCAACCGTATATGAGTCAGTAGGGTCTTCAATATCAGATGAAGAGACTAGATTGGATCATCTCAAAAGGGATTTTAGAGAAGGGCGTCCTGTACTTCACTTAACAGGAGGATTGGTTGAATCACATAGTGCTAAAGGTTGGTGTAATGAGTTCGGGCAATTAAATCAGGGGGTAAAGCCTGCAATTTTTGATTGGAGATGGTTGAGTCAAGCAATCGACGTAAGTCAGTTAATTCTTGGTATGCAATTACTTGAATATGAATCTGAGTCGAAAAACGGTAAAAAACTTCGCAGACATGCTTTCAATCCGTCTGAAGTTGTCGATATCTATTTTGGCGGAGATGGATCAATTTCTGGCCCCTAACATGACACGTTAAGATTGGTATATTTCTCCCATCAGATGAGGAGATAAACATGCCAAAATGTAAAGTTGAAGAGCTAGCGGTTGAGTGTATTTATTTGGAGAAAGAGTTGGTTGAGAAGCATACAATTCTATCACAGGCAAGATGCTATGAGAGTAAAAGAAATATTGTGTTAGATATAGATCGTTTACTTGCGATATTGATATCTAACAAATCTGCAATCGAGGAACTTACGCACTTGAGCACTGACCAATAAAGGCTGGCTGCTCATTCTCCCTTAGGCGCTGTCTTAATTTAGATGTGTAGTGTATCCTGTCAATAAAACATATTAAACTTAACAAGTTATACATGGATGTTCGTATGAAAAATATTAATATTGCAATATTACTGGCTATGATTTCTTCAACTCAGGCTAGTGAATTGAACGTTGATGAGCTTAAAGCCGAGGTAACTAGGATATCAAAGATAAGCAGCCCTAGTGCTCAGCAATCAGAGATAAGGAAGCTTGTCGCTTCTTTCAATGTGGAAGATAATGAAGGCGATAAGGGCGACTGGCAGGTTCGCACAGAAACTTCTCCCATTGATGACTCTAAGACCGTGGTAATGTCCTTAAAGGCTCAATCACCAATTAGAGCATGGGTCAATGATGTTGCGACACCTGAACTAATTCTTCGATATAAAGAGGGTAGTTTAGAGTCTTATTTCTCTCTAGGTGTAACGCCAGACACCGAACGTGGTGATTCCAGAACACTGACCCTGAGGTTTGATTCTGAGCCAGCTAATGATTTCAAAGGCTCCATATCAACCAATAATAAGGCTGTATTTCTTAAGAATACGAGAGAGCTTATTCGAGAGCTTTCATCTTCAAGAGAATTGACTCTTCGTTTTACACCGTTTAATTCCAACCCAGTTACGACCACATTTGACTTAAGTGGCTTTGATAACGGAGCAAAAGAGTTACTTTCAGCGGCAAACATCGATCTTAACGACAAAGGGTTACTTTTCGAAGATGAATACAAAAAATCACTAAATAAGGCGTCCAGTTATTCGAGATTTGGTATATCTGTCAAAAAGAATGTAGTTACTATAAAAACGGAAGGTGGTCGCTGGAAACCGTTTGCTCGAACTTCTGCTGCAACAGACCTAATCAGCACTGCTTTAAAAGCATTTAAAGAGCTTCCAGCAGATTTGAAATATAAAGTTGTTATTGATGTTAATGGTTCATCATTGACTACCAAGCAAACAAGTGATGGTGGTATGCCTTTTTCAAGTAGTGAGTTACAAGGGTTACTGAATCAAGCACTGGAAAAAACAGAGTTTAATCCGTCGTTAATATCAAAGACAAACCTAAATACTGTAGAGCCAAGTTATTACGGGAAAGATGCTCCTTCAATATTAGTGGGGAAGGTAAAAGATACCAATGAATCAATCAAGTTAACTGTCGAAATCACTAATTAGCAAATCAATCATTATTTGAAATTGCACCTCATGAGATGAGTTGCTAGTAACGTATTTCTATTCAATGCATTAGATTTTTCTAATGCTGAATGAAACGTATCTCTACAGCCAACAAATATCACTTGCTGTTTTGCTCTAGTCACGGCGGTATACAGCAAGTGCCTATCAAGGTTTCTGCTGTTTTTAACCACGACAATGACTCGTTCATATTGGGAGCCTTGAGATTTATGTACCGTCATAGCATAAGCACGCTCAATATTGACTAAATCGTTCAGGTCTAGCTCAACGATATTACCTTCAAAGTCAATGGTGACGTCCTCATCGTTAAAGCCTAATACTTTACCGACTGAGCCATTACGAATATCCTTTTTATAGTCATTGCGAGTGAACATGACCATCTCGCCAATCTTAATTGGTCTGCCATCAATGTTATGGTTTACATTTCCAAACTCGATATGCGCTAGCGTAAGCTTTTCACCAAGGGCAAACTTATCGTAAACATGGCTATTAAGGTTTACCACGCCGCCTTCTTGGTGCTTAACTGATGACAGTAATACCACGCTATCATCGGTGCCATTACCGCCCAGCTCTTGGTAGACTTTCATGCACATTGCTTCTATGTTGCTAGGTTCACAATCGATAAAGCTGACACCTTTGCCTAAACCTTGATATGGGGTAAACGGGACTTCGATTTTTTTTGCTGGGTAGTTTCGTATTGCAGAAGCAATGTTTGGAATGCCTGAGCTTTCAGACTGACGTTTAACCACTGATAGGTGCGGATTGGCTAAAGATAAGTTGACCAATACGTGTAAGCCAAGCCCAACACCAACAGGTGGTAACTGCTCTTGGTCACCCGTTAAAATGATTCGCCCTCGTTTTGGAACACGCTTTAATACTTTAAGCAACGACAAGACATCCACCATAGACGCTTCATCAACGATTATCACTGCGTCTTCGTCAATGTCTTCAGGCTTTACATTGTGCATAAACCCCGCAATGGTAAGTGCTTCTCTGCCTGTCGCTTCTGTAATGCGCTGTGCGGCTTTACCTGCTAAAGCCATGAGAATGACTTGTTTTGTTTGATTTAAGCTTTCTAGGGCGTAACAGATGGCTTCTATGACGGTTGTCTTGCCGCAACCAGCGCCACCTGTGAGTAAAGTAATAGAATTAGTGCAACATTGCAGTACGGCATTTCGTTGTTCCTCTGTGAGTGAAAAGCCTACGCCTAACTCGAAGGAGTCAATAACACTATCAATTCGTTTAGCGAGTGCAGGGTTGTACGTTTTATCACTTAACTGCTTGATGATACTGGCAACTGAAGACTCAACAATATTCATGCTTTTTACTTGCACAAGGTTGCCGTGAATGACCAATTCGTCTTGTTCAACAGCTTTGTCAAACGCCTTTGTGCCAAGCGCTTTGCCAAGCATACGGTCAAGTTGATATTTCACTTTAGTTGTTTCAAGGCACGTATTACCTGAATTAAAACCAGTAAACATCACCTGTTTGGCATAAGCGATAAGGCGCTCAGGTGTATCTTCTTTCATTTTAAGACGGTCTAAGGCATAGGCATCGATTGTCGATAAATCCGCCATGAATGCAGTTAAGAAATATGGGTTCATTTTGATCTTCTCATACGCTTGCTGTTCCCATATGGTGATCACTGAATCGCCAATGTAAGGAGGCACTCCTAAGTCATCAAGTAAACGCAATGCTCCCAGCTCTTCATATTGATTCAGTCCAGCAATAATACGTTGAGCAACCTCCTCACCCACAATTGGTAATAAACGCTCAATATCATTATTTCGAGCGATGTCATAAAGGGTGTCGCCAAAGAAGGTTACAAGCTTGTTCGCTTTAATTTCACTAATGCCTTTAAAGTCAGGTGATTCAGCCAATAAGCGCTTGAGGTTTTCATGAGCCGCTTTAACAAAGTCCATCTTTATCGGTGTGATGGTATTCTCAATCGCTGTGGTGCCATCTTTCCACTTAATTGGGGTTTGCTCGACATGGCCTTTTACATGCCAGATGTGCATCTCTCTAAATAGGCTAGGGGAGCGAGCTGTTTGGTAGTTCGCTTTTACCACAAAACGTTGATTACTGCCGACAGCTACGGCTGAAAATATAACGCCACCGATACCACCACGGCGGCGTATTTTGCGTATTTGTATTTCGCCTTCAAACACATTCATTAAAGCCGTCCAGTCGCTAACAAGTAATCTTCAATCGCAGTGAGTCGCTTGAGTTTGGTTTTTGTTTCTTCTAGCTCTTTTGTGGTTTTATATAATTGTTCTTCAAGTGCGGCGTTGGTTTCTTGAGATTTTTTAAGCATACGTTTATCAACGCTAGATTTTCCAGTTGTTGCTTTAGCTGAGTGCTGCTCTGAAGGGGTTCTGATATCTTCAATCAAAATACCTTTTGCGATTAAATCAGCTTTTACATCCTCATATTTGGCTCTGATTTTCGAGTTTTCAGTAATGCGTTTTCTATCAAATTCGCACTCTCTTGCGATCATTTTTTTGTTCAAGTCGAGTCGGTTTGGCAAGGTATAATCTTCCCAGTCACCTTGCTTTTTTCTTTCGTCAACGAAAGCGTTGAATCGTTCAAGGTTTACTTTGGCTGCCGGATTACTCATTACGCTTCCTTATGCTTTTTCATCTTGGTTGGATAAATGAATTGAGGATCTATTCCATGATCTTCCAGAATCTGATAGCAATCATTTAACCTGAGCTTGAGTTCAGCTTTATCGGCCTTAAGCTCATCAATTTTTTTCACTTTTTCCTTAAGAGTTTCCTCATAATCTGTTGATGTCTTTTTACCTTCGGACTTAAAGCCTCTTAATACTTCTCGTACCCTTTTGTACTCTGCCATGTATTTCTTATTTCGATTGAGAGTCATCCGAGTAATGCCACAGCGGTCGGCAATATAGTCGTGCCCAAACTCATGTTTGTATTCTGGATTATTCTCAAAGAAGCTAAGGTTAGATAATGCTATGGATAGCCAAGGCGGGGACTTACTCATAAGGCCTCCTCGGGGCTGAACACTTGTACTACTGGTATTTGGTTGTCTTTGGCATCTTTTGCACGCTCATAAGCCCTCAGAGCGCTCTCACAGCCATTAATGGTGTCTATGCAAAACTGGACATGCTGATCCAATGGCTCTTGCTTGTTAAGCTTGTGAGACAACTCTTCGTAATTTGGCAACAGTGCAGCCAACTGTGTTTCGTAATGTACTTTGGTGTTGATGATGGATTGCTTCGCTTCTTCATCATCAGGATCTATTCCAAAATGTTGACAGCCGTTACCATCCTCACCCCGAAGACACATCATGCCTTTCTCACATGGGCTTACGTCTAGGTCGCGATTACATGTTCCCCATGGGGTGTAGTGAACGACTGATAGTGTATGGTTTAGCGCATTTTCAATCTCGCTTTCGCAAACGTTATTATCTCTCATACGCTTTACACGTCGTCCTAAGACATCATCGGGCGGTGTTTCAGACATGTAGCGAGATCTCATATTTTCAGCTCGTTCCTTGGCTGTACGGTGGTCGTATTGTCGTGTTTGCCCAGCTTTTCTGCCCATGAACAAGTCGATCATACTTTCATTTTTGCCGGAGCGAAGTAGGGCAGTGGTTAGCCAGTGCCGGAATTGGTGTGATGTAACATTCACAATATTGTTGTTATCATCACGGATATCGTAGCGTCTGAACGCTGATTTACTTTTAGAAGAATCTTCTATTAACCAGTTAACTAGATCTGTTTTTATCATTGGTCTTGGCACAAATCCAATGGATGATGGGCCTGCATTGAACATGTCATCTTTCACAATGAATAAGAAGTCACTGAATGGCATATCAACTGAATAAGACGTGGATGAAATTGTTTCACTGACTTCGCCGTCAACTTCATTTTCATGAAATACTCGCTGTTGATATTCACGGTAATAATTCATGGCCTGTGAGGCGAGTTGCGCTTTTGAAATGACTATTTTCGGCGAGGTATTGCTTCCCGGCTTTGTTTTGGCGATGATTTTACCAACTATCGAATCTGCATAAATTCCTCTTTTTTCATTGCCATCCTTGTCCTTTGTTATTCTTAATGAATTATAAGTAATGCCTGATTGATGAATAGAACCAGTTGTACCAATTTCGTTCCTTAAAAAATACTCCTCAGGAGAGTATCCGTTTTCTTCTAACGCAGTTAGGATCATGGGGTGTCTATCTGGAAAGGCTAATACATCAACAAACGCTTGTTCTTTTCGGTTTTCTACGTCTTTTGCAAATGATCTGAATTGTTCAGTTATTTCAATAATACGTTTATGTGATTTGATGATCACATCCTGCCACTTACGAGGCACTGGACGAGCGTTGGCAAGTTCACCTTTCTCGGTCAATACCCTAAGGAACCACTTTTCAGTCTCTTCATCGTAACCGATACAATCCTTATGTAATCTGCATACTTCTCCAATGCGAAGGCCAAGTGCAAGAAAAAAGGGCATTGCTAAAAGACGTAGTTCGTCATAATAGGGCTTTGGCTCAGGGTATTTTGCTGGCTCCCCCCGTGCTAACCTGCGCTTGTCTTCTTCAAAACGTTGCTTTATTTTGCCAATGTAAATATCGATGTTTTCTTCATGTTTCTTATCTCTGGCATTAGCTGAAATTTCAGATGTAGCATCGGCCTTTCCTAGTGCTGGGTTTTTCATTTTAACCTTCGGCACGAAGGATCGGCATAGCTTATTCACTACAACGAATTTTTTAACAAAACTCACGATGGTCTTGTAGCGCTCAAAAGGGCCTCTGCGAATAAAATTTGCCTCAAGAGTTGGGATAACAGCATCCAACTTATCTTGATTGAGGGCCTGTAGTGATGAAATCTCGTAACCGTAAAACTCTCCCAGCCATACTATTTGGCTCATAAGCCCAGAAATGGTTTTTGGGTCGCCTTTATGGCCTTTAATTTTATGTAGAATGAATAGCCGATATACATCAGCCCATACGCCTGAGATGGGGATCTTTTTATCTTCTGGTGTCTTGCCCGTTACCAAATCGCCTGATTCTGTGTAGGGGCGCGTAAAGTAAATGGTTCTGTTCCGATACACCCACGTTTTATCATCCCAAGCTCCTTTAATCTTTCCTGCTTTTACAAGGGCATCAAACTCAGAAAGCGCAAGCTGTTTAAGCTCTATAACTCGTTCTTGAAGTTGCTGATACTGCTTGCTTAGGCGTTTATTTCGAAGCGGGATGATTGTGCTCATGATACTTCCCTGACAATGATTTTCTGAGCTTCAACAATCTGTAAGGCTCCCTCGTAAGCTTCATCCAGTTGGTGCTGCACAGGCCCTGATGAGTTGTTGCGGACGAAGTCACGCTCAGCCTCAATCACCTTAAGTTGAGACTCATGATCTGCATTCTTGAAAGGTCGGAACTGGCCGCATCCGTAGCAGCTCACAGAGGGGTGCCAATCGCATCGAGATTGTTTGAGACATTTCCCTAAATTGACTAAATCTTTACCTCGTACAACCGTGCCTTTAACAGTGTCATCGTCATCATCAATGATATAGCCTTCCCAGCGAGCAACCGAATTTGAGAGCACTTTCGATGATTCGAATGTGTCATCGATAAAATCAATAAGATCGCGGTTGTACCGAAAGTAGTGAGAGACCGATGCTGTCGAAGAATGATCTAATGCAACAGCGACTTCTTCAGGTGTTTTTCCTTCCAATACCATCCGTGTTCCAAGGGTATAGCGGAACCTGTAAGCCGTGATTTTTAAGGGGAGTGGGTTGTCGTCTTCATCTTTAACATAAGCTGAGTTCAGTCCTAGCTGAGTCTGGATTGTTTCTGAAAAAGCCTTGGTTATTCGTGAAGAACTTAGATGCCATGCATAATCAGATAGCTTTTTATCTTTTAAGTAATGTTCATTAGCAGCGCTTCTTTTAAACAAAGGACGTGGACGGCGAATGCCGTCCAGGTCGCATAGCGACCTGTCGGATTCGTTTGCTATTAATTCCTGAATATCATCTGCCAGCTCTTGTGGTAGTTGCCTCAACAGGAAGTTATTTTTATTTCGTCTTAACTGAGCAACTTTCCCTTTCACACGAGGAATATTGATAAACCAAGCAAAAACTTTGCTGTCGTAATACACGTCCTCTTCTCGGAGCAACGCCATTTGTATAGGCCTGAGTCCAAATTTCATGGCGAGTCTTACCATTACTTTGTGTTTTAATGATAATCTGCCGTCTTGAATTGCCGTCGATATTTGCGCTATTTCTGAGCGTGTGAAAGGCCCGTTTTCGTTATCAAGCAAAGAAACTCTTTGTTTGGAACCACTATTAGGTATCACCACCTCATCAAGCTTAAAAATAACCGTCTCATCAAAGCCCCAGTAAGAGTTTTCAATTGCATAATTAGCGAATTGTCTTATGGCAGTCCAAACTCTTTGGTTGGTTTTATTGGCGAGGATTATTGCAGATAACTGAGAGGCAATTCCTTTAGCAAAGTTTTTTTCACTACTGAAAGCTTTGTCTGACAACATGATATCAGAAAGAGCGATGAAGCCTGAACTCTGATGATTAAGTGATGCAGGTGAACGTGATATTGCGGTATCAATCCAGCACTTTGCAGCGATAAAGTTGATATAGGAATGGTTGGAATAACTATCACTTATACTGTAGGTATTTTCATCCTTACCTACATTGATAACACGATGTTTTTTGATTAGATGACCATCGCCATTTCTTAGCTTTAAAGTCTGCCCATGGAAGGTTTCTATTTCGCTAGGGAAGGGGTCGCAATCACCGTTCAGCTCTTCAACATGGTCGTACATAGCTTGATAAACATCAACGGTTTGAGGGCTAAGGTATTTCGTTTGTGCATGACCCATTTATGCTGCTTCCTTTTTCGCTAAATACTCTCTGATACGCTTTTGCAATAAGGAATTCGTGTAACGTTTGGGCATTGAACTGGTTGATGACCAACCGCCCCATGTAGTTAACGTATCTTGCATATCGCCTGCTTTTTTCATCGGAGAATTGGAGCCGTCATACTCCGTGTCAATACTGTCTCGCAACTCTCCACCTCTTGTTACCCGAAATTGATGAGGGTGCACTGCGTCTTTTAATGAGGGGATCTTGCGGTAAAGGCTATCGAGGACATATTCCAGTCCATCTGTCGTCATTGGCCCTCCGTCCTTTTCACTCACGAATAAATATGGAGTCAGTTTTCCATTAAACGGTTTTCGCAGTTTCGGTCTATCTTCTTCGATGTAATCAATCAGCAATTCAGCCAATCCTTGAGATATCGGAAGTTCACGACCCAGTGTTTTATGGGATGCGCCATCTCTTCGTCCACGGTGCTCACTGTCGTTAGTGCGTTGTGTTTTAATCACAACCGTGGCGTTGGTAGTAAGTTTGAGATCCTCGCCATTGTGCCTAATCAACATTAGTTCCGATGCTCGACAGCCTAATTCGCACAACAACATTACAAGACAAGCATTACGCCTTTGTAGAGATGGCCTAAAGGGATTGACATCGTTGATGAAATCATTCTCGCTTGGACGCACAATATCTCTGATTAAGTTAACTTGTTCTTCAGTGAGTGGCTCTGCTGATTGTGTTTGGTTTTCCACCTCGGCTGAAGAATATTTCTTTTTGCCAAGGTGTGCGTTAATTCTCGCCACTTCTCGGCTAAGCGCATCGGCACGCTCAATGTCTGATATTTTCTCTATATATCGGCTGTAGTGGTATTGCAGAAAAAGTTTTATCGAATCGATACGCCGATTGAACGTACTGGGACTGACTTGTATACCATCTTCAATATCATACTGAAAGTTCAGCAGCAGGAAGGTTGCAAGGTCGTTCACTTGCCGTCTTTTGATGATCTTACATTCTGCCGCGTCTTCGAAGAAACGTGGGTAGTGTCTGTCCACGTATTCATAAAAAACGCACAGGTCTCGCAATCGACCCTTAACTGTATTAAATCTGTTGCTAAGCCATAAGCTCCACCCCCACAGTGCAGCAGAAGGTTCAGGGAGTTCGTTTTTCCTTACATTAATCAACAACGGGAGAAGTTGATTCCCGTACTGAGGGTGAGGTATGTATTCGACTTGATAATTCATCATAATGTTACATATATAACACGCAAAAAATATCTTGTCAAAGAATATAAAAAAGGGGCTAGCAGCCCCTTTGGTTTAAACATTTGTTTTTATTGTAAAAAACTAAATGTTATCCACAGAAGTGTTACATATCAAATAACTCACGGGTCATATTTTGCACGCACCGCCTGCACAATCATCGTCTTCTTCTATAACC
>TARA_R110002051_G_scaffold6231_9_pt1 | contig 31068 bp, 29 predicted proteins | sample TARA_R110002051 | Tara Oceans TARA_R110002051 (sample SAMEA4397023) | marine metagenome | biome: Polar Biome; feature: [MES] marine water layer (ENVO:01000295) within the mesopelagic zone...; material: water (ENVO:00002006), including particulate matter (ENVO:01000060) such as...... | reverse complement strand
CCCAGCCATGTACAATCCGGGCGTATTGGCGCGTCGACAAGTGAGGGCTCTTGCGGAGCCGGCTGATGAAGAGATAGTCACCGGGACGTCGTCCGGCTTGGTCTATCCATGCGGCCAGTGCGTTCAGGGTTGCCGCTGTCAGTTCAAACTGGACCGGACGCGCGGTCTTCCGCTGAACAACTGTCGTGCGCTCGCGAATACGGCCGTCGGAAAGAATATCATCAACCCGCAGGCTCACCAGGTCGCAGGCCCGCAGCTTGCTGTCGATAGCGAGATTGAACAAAGCGAGGTCGCGCAGGCTCCCCGCTATCTCAAGCCTCACCCGGATTGACCAGACATCTTTCGGCTTGAGCGGCCGCTTCTGGCCGACCAGTCTTCCCTTATTCCAGGGGGTACGCAGTGGGGAACTTTCAAAACCATCAGAGTCAGTAAGCATCGTCGCATCCTCTCAAAAGAATGCTCCTTCCCTCCTGTCACGGGATTCAATGCCTTCGCGCTCATCTTGGCAACAGGCGACCCAAAGCGGCCTTTGTCCTTTCTCGGCACAGGAATGTTTGACCGGATTGCCTCCCGGAGACTATGCATCGACAGGTTAACAGGTACGGATGTCTTGTCTTGAAACAAGTGAGGCTGCAGCGACGGAGGGAAGAGGTTTCTCTGCGGGCCAGACCGGAGTTCTTCGGGATCGAAACCCTTTCCGCGCGCTACCTGAGGCAGACCTTCAAACCCCACGCCCATGACGAGTACCTTTTCGGTGTGATCGACGGCGGCGTGCATGCCGTATGGTGCCGTGGTGAAATGCACCAGGTGCCGCAAGGCTCTGTCGTTACGATGAGGCCCGGCGATATTCACTATGGCGGGGCGGGCGCCGACACCGGCTGGCAGCAGCGGATGATCTACATCCCGGAGAGCGGCATGCGGGCGGTCTTGGCCGACATCACCGGCCGCATGCCGACCGGCACACTGGATTTCGGCGCGGCCTTTCATGCGCGCCCGCATCTGGCGCGCCGCTTCGCTGCCCTGCACGAGGTCCTGCACAGCTCGGAGCAGACACTCTCGCGGGACGTGGCGCTGGATACGCTGCTGGGCGCGCTTTTGCGCGAACTCGGGGCTGATGTGTCGGAGCCCCGACTACAGCGCCGGGAACGTATCGCCGATGCGATCGATTACCTCGACAGCCACGTCGAGGAGGATGTCTCGCTGGACGATCTGTGCCGCGTCACCGGGCTGCGGCGCAGGCAGACCATCGACGCCTTCCGCCGCGCGACCGGCCTTCCGCCCCATGCCTGGCATCTGCAGAGAAAAATCCGGAACGTGAAGCGCCTGCTACATGAAGGCCTGTCGCCGGCTGCGGCGGCCGCCCAGACCGGCTTCGCGGACCAGAGCCATATGGGGCGGCATTTCCGCGCCATCGTCGGCATTACCCCCGCCGCCTACCTTCGACGCTGACACCGCGTTTTCATTCTATAGTGCTCCCTCCCGGATCGGGTACCCCGCAGAGATATCGATACGGACAGCGGGGACTAAGATGGCGGCATCGGAGAGTTTCAAGGCGGGGCGGACAGCACTCTGGGCGGATATTGCCGTGCTCGGCGTGGCGTTGGTCTGGGGCGCGAGCTATCCCGTCGCCAAGGGGGCGCTGGCCTACATGCCGGTGCTGCTGCTGATCTTCTACCGCTTCGCCCTGACCGCGCTTGTCATGACGGCCGTTGCACACCGCGATCTCCGGGCGATCCGACGGGACGACCTTCTTGCCGGGGCGCTCCTCGGAAGCATCCTGTTCGCGATCTTCCTTGCCGAGACCTGGGGCGTGTCCATGACCTCGGCGACGAACACCGCGCTCATCATCTCGCTTTGCACGATCTTCACGCCTTTCCTCGAATTCGGGCTGCAGCGACGGTCGCCGCCGGCCGGGGTGATCGCCGGAGCGGTCGTGGCGGTTGCCGGCGTCATGGTTCTCTCGGGAGGCATGGGGACATTGGGGACAGGAGACCTGCTTGTCCTCTGCGCCGCGGGCCTGCGCGCGGTTATGGTGGTCTCGACCAAGCGGCTGATGCATGGCCGCAGTCTCTCGTCAGCGGCGCTGACCGCTATACAGGCCGCCACTGTCGCGGGCCTGACGATGGCGGTGATTCTGGGGCAATCGGGACCGGCCGGGTTGCTGGTCGAGGCAGATATCGGCGGTTGGGCCGCGGTGGCGTTCTTGGCGCTTTTCTGCACTGTCGGGGCCTTCTATGTGCAGAACGCGGCGGTGCGGCGCACCAGCCCCACGCGCGTCAGTTTCCTGATGGGAACGGAGCCGCTTTTCGGATTTGCGCTCGCCTGGGCGCTATTGTCCGAACCGGCGACCCCGACCGCGCTGATCGGTGCGGGCCTTATCGTTGGGGGTACATTTCTCGGCCTTGCCGTTGAGCGCCACCGCTGAGCACGAAGCTTGTCCTTGCCGCACTTCTGTCTGCTTCCCACCCTTAAGAGCCGGACAACCTATTCGTCCTGCCAAAGGCGGTCGTTCATCAATCAGGCTTCATCGTACCGTCTTGAAGGATGCTCTTTAACCCAGTCGGGTAGAGTTCCAGACCGCCACAATCCAGCGTGTTCACGTCGAACCAGGATGCGCGACAGGGCGCTCCATTATCTTCCAGATATTCTATCGGTCCGTCATCAGAATAGGCGTCATCCGGGAAGGCAATGTTGGACACAAAGGCAACCTCATGCCCGACGACACCGTGATGAGTATAGATATTTTCCAAGATCACCGGGGTTCCAACGATTTGAACCGATACCCCGAGTTCTTCGTGAAATTCCCGCACCAGCGCATCCCGCCAGCTTTCGCCGAATTCCAGCCTCCCGCCAAGCGGTCGCACGCCTTTGATGCTGCCATCGTCATTCTGGATTTCGCTCGCCAGGAGGAGACCGTTCCGCCAGGCGAGGCCGAGCGCTTTGACTTCAATCCTCTGTGACGGTCGCCAAGTGTGCATTGGTTGAGCCTGATCATGAAATGTGGTGGGTAAAAGCACAGACAGAGTGATGCAGTTCAGGTGGTCTCGGCGATCTTTTTCAAAATATCGGCCGCGCTTTCGTCCGCCGGGAAAAAGGCCTCGATGGCGAGCTCTGAGAGGGTGATGTCGATGGGGGTGCCGAAGACCGTTACCGTGCTGAACATGGAGAGCAGTCCCGCCGGTGTTTCAAGCTGCAGCGGGATAGCGACGCCGCCGTAATCGGTTTGCCGTGCGGGTGGGGTGGAGGCGTGTGCGGGGTAGCTTTCCAGCTCGTCCATCAGCGCAATCAGGGTCGCATCCGCGCTCGCCTCGATCTGCTGGCGCAGGCGATGCAGCAGGTGATGGCGCCATTCGGGCAGGTTGCTGATCCGCGGTGCCAGCCCGTCCGGGTGCAGGGCGATGCGCAGCACATTCACCGGCGGCTCCAGCAGGGCGGGTGCGACTGCCGCCAGAAGCGGGCCGATCATCCGGTTGGCGCTGACCAGAGTCCAGTGCCTGTCGACGGCCAGGGCGGGGAAGGGCTCATGCCCGGTCAGCACAAGCTCGACTGCCTTGCGGGCGGCGGCGAGGGACGGATCGTTCAGCGGTCTGGCCGGGAAATGCGGGGCGTATCCGGCGGCAAGCAACAGGATGTTCTGCTCGCGCGGCGGCACCGCGAGCCGGTCGGAAAGATGCAGGATCATCTCGCGGCTCGGTTTGGCCCGTCCGGTTTCGACAAAGCTCAGATGTTTGGAGGAAATATCGGCCTCCAGCGCGAGGTCGAGCTGGCTCATCCGGCGGCGCTGGCGCCAGCCGCGGAGCTGGGCACCGACGGGCATGATCTGCTGGTTCATGAGAAGAGCTTAAAAGCGGGCGGGCGGCGAAACAATTACCTCTCAGTTAATTGAGAAGCGGTTCCGGCTGGCCCACGGTCCGCCCGACGCGCCGGCAAGCTCTGCCGGAGCGGTCGGAAAAAGGAGCCTGATCATGAAAGCCTTGTCTTCTCCGAGAGCCTTGCGGGCGGTGCTGATCCTGGACGCCGTGGCGAGTGCTGTTACCACTCTCTTGTTGATTGAGGGCGCGGGCCTGCTGGCCGTGCCTTTCGGCCTGCCGGAGCCGTTTCTCCGTGCGGCGGGCCTCGTCCTGATACCGTTTGTTCTTTTCGTCGGCTGGGCGGCAACGCGTGAGGCGCCGCCCGTGCCCGTGGTCTGGGCGATTATTTCGGCCAACGCCCTCTGGGTTGTCGCCAGCGCGATCTTCCTGCTCGGGCCGTGGGTGCAGCCGACGGCGCTGGGCACCGGCTTTGTGATCGCGCAGGCGATTGCCGTCGGACTGTTCGCCGAGTTGCAGCTCATTGCCCTTTGGCGGCGGCGTGCTGGTGTTTTCAGCGAAGCCTGAAACGGTTTTCGGTGGCCGCGTGCTTATGCGAACGCGCGGCCACCGATTGCCTTGCGTGGTTTGGTTCTGTCTTCCGGCAGGGGGATGAAATCCTCCTCGTCGCCCGGCACGGTATCGAACCGTCCCTGACGCCATTCCTCCTTCGCCTGTTCGATCCGCTCCAGCCGGGAAGAGACGAAGTTCCACCAGATATAGCGCGGCCCTTCCATAGGCTCGCCGCCGAACAGCATGAAGCGGGCGGACTCCGTTGCCCGGACTTCCACGGGAACGCCGCTTCTCAATATCAGCAATGCCGCGTCGCCATGCTCGGTGCCGTCCACGGAAAGCGCACCGGACAGGATGTAGAGGGCGCGTTCCTCATGGCTGGCCTCGACCTGAAAGCGGCCGCCGCGTTCCAGGCTGACATCGGCATAGAGCGTTTCGGAAGCGGTCTTGAGCGGAGAACGCACGCCCTGCATCTCGCCCGCGATCAGCCGCAGGGAGAGCGGGCCATCGGTGATGACGGGAATATCGCCGGCGCCATGATGCAGGAAGGCCGGGGCGGTTTCCTCCTCTGCTTCCGGCAGGGCGACCCAGGTTTGCAGGCCGAACAGGCGCTGGCCGCTCTGCTTCAGGGCATCGGAAGTGCGTTCGGAATGCACGATGCCGGTGCCCGCCTTCATCCAGTTCACCGCGCCGGGGCGGATTGCCTGCTCGGTGCCGAGGCTGTCCCGGTGCAGGATTTCACCTTCCAGCAGATAGGTGACGGTGGCCAGATTGACATGCGGATGCGGTCGCACGTCGATGCCCTGATTGGTCAGGAATTCCGCGGGTCCCATCTGGTCGAAAAAGATGAAGGGGCCGACCATCTGGCGCTTTCTGCTCGGCAAGGCACGGCGCACTGTCATTTCGCCGAGATCGACGGCGCGCGGGACAATCACGGTCTCGACGGCATCGACCGAGGCGCTGTCGCCAAGGGTGGGGTCGGGGCAGGGGCTCCAGCTCATCTGACGTATCCTTGTTGCCGTTTGGAGATAACAGAGATTGTAGCGCTCAGGCTGTCGGACGAGGGGGGATTAGAAAACAATCCGTTTCTGTTTCTGCCCGTGTTGCAGGCTCCGGCTCCGGTATGTTCACCGGAAAGAGAATGGCGATGGTTGAAGGATGGTGCCGCTGGAGGCGGTGACATCGCACAGCGATGGTGAAGCGGATGACGAGATCTGAAGTCAGGCGCATATGCGGCAATCAATGCACTTGCATCCTGTGGTGTGCTGGGTAATCGTCGCGCGCTGATTGGGGGAATGACGCAATCGTGTTGATGCGGGCAGGTAAAAACGGGTTGGGACTGGTCGTCAGGGCATTATGCGCCCTGTCGCTGGCGCTTGCCGTTCTGGCTCATCAGCCAGTACTGCCCGGAGCGTCCGGGCTTCCACATGCCGCGACACCCGATCTGACCACCTACGCTCTGCCCGATGGGACTCTTCCGGCGCTTTGCCTCGCTATTGATGACGATGGTGATGGCAAGCATGGCGATACCGGCCGGGGCGTTTGCGAGTTCTGCCGGATCGCGGCGACAATGCTGCCTGCTCCGGATCTCACGCTGGTCGAGTGCCGGCGCGAGAGTGCCGCGGCCCTGCATGTCCGTGCCCCTGAAACGCGCACGATGCAGGCTTTCCCGCCGACGGCACCGCCCAGAGGGCCACCGGCTTTCGCCGCCTGACGCCCCATCCGCGCGCCTGCCGCGCCGGGCATCAACAGCATTATTCCATCTGACTTCGGTATTCGATTTGGCGACGCACGCGGGCACGGTCCGGGTTTCCGCCATTGGAGAGATCATGAAAACACCGTCATCCGGCGGGGGCACCCCTGCTGCATCCGGAACGGCTTCCGGACATTATTACGCGGCGGCATGGCGCTGGCATTTCTATGCCGGTTCTATGTCGCTCCCTTCCTCATCATGCTGGCGATCACCGGCCTTTGCATGATGTACATCGCCTGTTTCGATGGCCGGGACGGAGAGTATATTGCCGTCACGCCGTCCGGCCCCGTGCTGACAATTGCCGAACAATCCGCATCCGCACTCGGGGCAGTCGCGGACGGCCGGCTTGTCGAGTGGATCGGCCCGTCCGGCGACGACCGGGCATCGGTCTTCAGGGTGGCCTCCGGGGACGCGCAGTCCATGGTCGCCGTCGATCCCTATTCCGGCGCGGTGCTCGATGTTTGGTCGCGCCGGGATGGTTGGTACGATTTCCTGACGGACATTCATGGCAGCCTGCTGTTGGGAGACACGGGGGACCGGCTGATCGAGATTGCGGCAGGACTCGGCTTTGTTCTAATCGTGACCGGGCTTTACCTCTGGTGGCCGCGCACGGGAACCGGTGCGGGCCGCACTCTGCTGCCCGATCTGTCCGCGCGGGGGCGTCTGTTGTGGAAATCTCTGCACCGGAGTATCGGGTTCTATGTCGCGCTGATCCTCTGCCTGTTCCTGCTGACCGGGCTTTCCTGGACCGGTATCTGGGGCGGCAAGTTCGTGCAGGCCTGGAGCACCTTCCCGGCCGAGAAATGGAACAACGTGCCCCTGTCGGACGCAACGCACGCGTCGATGAATCATGGCGCGACGAAGGATGTGCCCTGGGCGCTTGAGCAGACGCCGATGCCTGCTTCCGGCTCCGATGCGGGGCTGCGGGGGCTTCCTGACGGGATGCCTGTCACGGTCGACAGCATTGCCGCTTTCGGCCGCGCGCTCGGATATGAGGGCCGGTTCCGGGTGCTCTATCCATCTTCCGACACCGGCGTCTGGACGCTGTCACAGGATTCCATGAGCAATGATTCCCCGGATCCGACATCGGACCGTACAGTGCATGTGGATCGCTACACCGGAAAGATGCTCGCCGATGTCCGCTTTGCGGATTATTCGCTGGCAGGCAAGGGCATGGCCGTGGGGATCGCCTTCCATGAAGGCGACATGGGCCTCTGGAACCTTGTGCTGAACACACTGTTCTGCCTGTCGGTCATCTTCCTGTCGGTGAGCGGACTGGTGATGTGGTGGATGCGGCGTCCAGCGGGTGCCGGTCGCCTGGTCGCGCCGCCGGTCCCGGCGAACTTGCCGCACTGGAAAGGAGCCATGGCCGTGATGCTGGGCGTCTCCATGGCCTTCCCGTTGGCCGGGCTGACGCTGCTGGCGGTTCTGGCCTTCGATACGCTGATCCTGCGGCATATCCGGCCTTTTGCCCGGGCGCTGTCCTGACGCTTTTAGACCGGGGCCGGTGATCCGGCCCCGGTTTGCGGGAGGCTGATCCGCGCGCACAATTGGGGTTTTCGGTTGGAAATGGCCCGTTCCGTGCGATATGAAGCCCGGAATGCAACAACCGGACGTGGATTCCTTGCCGCAGCTTCATCGCATATCCGTCGCCCCGATGATGGACTGGACCGACCGGCATGACCGCTATTTCCTGCGGCAGATCAGCCGGCATGTCGTCCTCTATACCGAGATGGTGACGACCGGCGCCCTGCTGCATGGCGATGCCAAACGCTTCCTGCGCTATGACGCGTCCGAGCACCCGCTGGTGCTGCAGCTTGGCGGCAGCGAGCCGGACGCGATGGCTGAATGTGCCCGCATGGCCGAGGGTTGGGGCTATGCGGAAGTGAACATCAATGTCGGCTGCCCGAGCGACCGGGTGCAGTCCGGCAGCTTCGGCGCCTGCCTGATGCGGGAGCCGGATCTGGTGGCCCGTTGCGTCGCGGCGATGAGCGAAGCCGTGTCCATCCCCGTGACCGTGAAATCCCGCATCGGCGTCGACGATCAGGAGCCGGAGGCGGTGCTGCCGGATTTCATTCGTCAGGTCACGGATGCCGGATGCCGGCATGTCATCGTGCATGCCCGCAAGGCCTGGCTGCAGGGGCTCAGCCCGAAGGAAAACCGGGACGTGCCGCCGCTGGACTATCCGCTGGTTCATGCCATGAAACAGCAGTTCGGCGCGCTTCAGATCTCGATCAATGGCGGTATTGCCACGCTCGACGAAGCGGAAGCGCAGCTCGCGCATGTGGACGGCGTGATGATCGGCCGCGCGGCCTATCAGACGCCGTGGGTGCTGGCTGATGCCGATCGCCGGTTCTACGGTGCGGGTGAAAGCACGCTCACCCCGTGGGATGTGGCCGATGCGATGGTGGAGTATGCCGCGCGCCGCATGGCCGAGGGCGTGCCGCTGAAGAGCATCACACGGCATATGCTCGGGCTGTTCCAGGGCTGCGCCGGTGCCCGCGCCTGGCGCCGCCATCTGTCGGAAAATGCCTTTCGCGACGATGCTCGCCCGGAGTTGATCCGCGAGGCGGCCGAGCTGGTGTCGAGGCGGCAGGCGGCCTGAGTTCAGGTCCTGATTTAACTCAGGCCCCGATCTAACTCAGGCCCCGATCTAACTCAGGACAGCGCGATCAGTTCCGCCCGCAGGCCATCCGGATCGCCGCTTGGCAGCAGGGTGTCGATTTCATCATGGGTCGAGCGCCAGACGGGAAGGGCCGCGAGCAGCAGGTTGCGCCCGGCATCGGTCAGGGCAAGCAGACGCCCGCGTCGGTCCTTCGGGTCCACGCTGACTTCGACCAGTCCCCTGCGTTCCAGCGGTTTCAGATTTGCCGTCAGCGTGGTCCGGTCCATCGCCAGAAACGGGGCGACGTCTCCCATGCGTGGCGGCTCCGGACGGTTCAGGGACATCAGCAAGGAATATTGCCCGTTCGTCAGCCCGTAAGGCCGGAGCGCTTCGTCGAACCGGCGGGCAATGGCCCGCGCCGCCCGCTGGATATGCAGGCAAAGGCAGCGATCCCTTACCTCGCGGGTCACTTCAATGGGCAGATCGGCGCGCATACTCATTTTCCAATTATGTTGACATCAACATATAAATCAAGAACCATCCTCAACATTATACAGGCAGCTGCATGTGCGTGCTGCCTTCGGCTTTTTCGAGGGAGAGAACCGATGAGCTATGTGACCGGATTCGTTACGGCCGTGCCAATTGCCAACAAGCAAAAATATATCGATCACTGCAAGGCGGCCGCTGATGTTCTCAAGGAAGCCGGTGCGCTGAATGTTGTGGAGGCATGGGGCGAATATGTGCCGGATGGCGAGGTGACCTCGTTTCCGATGGCGGTGCAGAAGAAGGATGACGAGACGGTTGTCTTCGGCTGGATCGTCTGGCCTTCCAGGGAGGTTTGCGAGGCAGGGATGGAGAAGATGATGACGGATCCCCGGATGGACCCTGCGAATAACCCGATGCCGTTCGACGGCAAGCGGATGATCTTCGGCGGGTTCGCGAAAGTGTTCGAAGCATAGCGTGCCACCGGCTGACCGAGGCTCTGAGATGAGAGGAAACGGGTTTGACTGACATCGTCACCTGTATGTGGTTCGACCATGATGAAGCCGGAAAGGCGGCCGCGTTTTATGCCGCCACTTTCCCCGACAGCCATATCGACCGGGTGAATAATTCCCCGGCCGATTATCCCGGAGGCAAGGAAGGCGGTGAGCTGACCGTTGAATTCACGGTGCTTGGACGGCCGTTCATTGGGCTTAACGGCGGCTCCACCTTTACACCGAACGAGGCGGTCAGTTTCATGGTGCTGACGGAGAGTCAGGAAGAGACCGACCGGTACTGGGAGGCCATTATCGGCAATGGCGGCAAGGAGAGTGATTGCGGCTGGTGCAAGGACCGGTGGGGGCATTCCTGGCAGATTACGCCGAAGCGGCTGATTGAGCTGATCGCCGATCCCGACCGGGACAAGGCCCGGCGGGTAATGGCGGCGATGATGACGATGCAGAAGATCGACATCGCGGCGCTGGACGCGGCGGCGGAAGACGCGTGACGTAAGCGCGGCATTGCGCCGGCACCGCGTCAGGCCTCGCGCGACATCCGCCAGAGGATGAACAGTCCCGGCAGGGCAAGAGCCGAGCAGGCGCCCATGGCATTATAGGCGGCGGTGCCGAAATCCTCGTACATCATGCCGGCAAGCGGCATCATCAGGCCCATCAGGACACCACCGGTCAGCGCGTAATAGAGGCTCTGACCGGTGGCGCCGAGATGGTCGGGAATGGCCCGTGTCAGATAGGCCATGGCGCCCAGATGCGCGGCTCCGAAGGTGAGGGCGTGCAGGCATTGCAGGGGCACCAGCAGCACCGGATCGTTTGTCAGCGGGGTGAGCGGCCAGCGGATCAGGCCGCCAATGGCAGCGAAAGCAAGAAAGCCGAGCGGGCCGATTTTGCGGGAGAACCGCCCTGCGAAGGCAAACAGCAGGACCTCGGCGACCACGCCGATGCCCCACAGGAACCCGATCATGCTTTCGTCCAGCCCGGCATTGCGCCAGGAGATGGAGCCGAAGGCGTAATAGACGGCATGACTGACCTGCAGCAGGCCGGCGGTGGCGACGAACAGCAGGAAGTCCGGCCGGGCCAGCAGGGAGAGGGGATTGCTGCGGCTTGTCGTTGCGGGGCGCGCGCGTTCCGGCATGCCCCAGCAGGCAAGCAGGATCGTGCCGACGGCACCGGCCGCGATCCACATGATCCAGCCCGGATCGCGTCCGGAGAGGAAGGCGCCCGTGGCCGTTGTGCCGACGATAAAGCTGACGGAACCCCAGAGCCGGACCCGGCCGTAATCGAGCTTTGCGTCACGGACCACGCGGAGCGCGATATTCTCCATCACCGGCAGGATCGGATTGTAGAGCGCGGCGAACAGGCCGCAGAGCAGGGCGATCGGCCAAAAGCCGGTGGCGCCGGTAAGCACGAGGCACGTGCCGAGCGAGAGCATGGCGAGCACGATGGAAAGCCAGCGGCCATGGCCGCGCCGGTCGGCGATATGGGCCACCAGCGGATGGGAGATCATCTTCACCCAGAAAACGGCGGCCATGATCGAGGCGATCTCGATCGGGCTCAGCCCGCGGCTGTCCAGCCAGACCGGCTGAAACGGCAGCAACACGCCGAACAACAGGAAGAAGGTGCCGTAGAAGCCGGACAGCCGGAAGAACAGGTTCCGGCGTTCCGCTGCGGAGATTGCAGCGTCAGCACTCATTTGCCGTCTCGCGATACCAGCCTCAGGCGGAGCGGCGATGCCCGGGCCGGGAAGCGGATATCGCGCGGCTCAGGACTATCACCGGCAACACGCCCGCGGCAACGATGGTGAGAGCCGCCAGCGCGCATTGTTCCAGCAATTCGTCCGAGGCGTACTGGTAGACATAGGTCGCAAGCGTCTGGAAGTTGAACGGGCGCAGTACCAGCGTCGCCGGCAGTTCCTTCATGGTGTCGACGAAGACCAGCACGATGGCTGTCAGCAGGCTGCCCCGTATCAGCGGCAGGTGCACCTTGCGCAGGGTCGAGAAGGGGCCGTGTCCGAGGGCACGGGAGGCGAGATCCATATTCGGTGTCACCTTGCCAAGCCCGGATTCGACCGCGCCGAAGGAGACCGCCATGAAACGCACCATGTAGGCGAAGACCAGCGCTGCGGAGGTGCCGCTGAGCAGCAGGCCGGTACTGAAGCCGAGATGCGCCCGCGCGACCGCATCGACCGCATTGTCGAGCGCACCCGCCGGAATCAGAATGCCGACCGCCAGAACCGCGCCGGGGATCGCATAGCCGACACTTGCCAGCCGCGCCCCGATACGGACGGCGGGGGCCGGGTTGAGGCGGACGGCATAGGCCAGAAGCACGGCGGCGGAAACGGTCACAAGCGCGCTGACGGCGGCGAGCTCCAGGCTGTTCCGGGTGTAATGCAGATATTCCGGGGTCCAGGATTGCTCGAAATAGCCGATCGCGTAATAGCCGAGCACGCCTGCGGGAACCACGAAGCCAAGCAGGATTGGCAGGGCGCAGGCGGTTACGGCCAGGACTTTCTTCGTTCCCGTCAGATGATAGCCCGGCAGAGCGCGGACATGGGTCGAGGTGTGATGGAAACGCTGCCGCGCGCGGGACCGGCGCTCAACCCAGATCAGACCGACCACGAACAGCAGCATGACCAGCGCGATCTGCGCCGCGCCGCCAGGATTGCCCATGAAGAACCAGACATCGAACACGCCGCGCGTGAGCGTGCGCACGGCGAAGTAATCGACGGTCCCGAAATCGTTCAGGGTCTCCATCAGGGCGAGTGTCAGGCCTACGGCAATGGCAGGCCGGGCAAGCGGCAGGGCGACGGAGAAGAAGGCGCGCCAGACGCCGGAGCCAAGGGTCCGGCTGACTTCCAGCACGCAGACCGATTGCTCCAGAAAGGCGGCGCGGGCCATGGCATAGACGTAAGGGTAGAGCACCAGTGACAGCATGGAGATGGCACCGCCCATGGTCCGGATATCGGGGAACCAGTAATCCCGCTTGGTCTGCCAGTCGAAAACGGCACGCAGGGCGACCTGGAGCGGACCGGCGAATTCAAGCAGGTCGGTATAGGTGTAGGCGATGACATAGGCGGGCACGGCAAGCGGCAGCAGCAGCGCCCATTCGAAGATCCGGCGGCCGGGGAAGCGGCAGCTGACCACCAGCCATGCAGTCCCGGTGCCGATCACCACGACCGAGATGCCGACGCCCGCCATCAGGATCAGGGTGCTGGAAACGTAGGTGCCGAGAACGGTGGAGAACAGATGCGGCCAGATGTTCTCTTCCGGGAAGAAGGCCATCCAGACCAGCACGGCGACCGGTGCCACAACCAGACCGGCCAGCGTCAGGGCGGCCACCAGCCAGGGCATGCCGCCGCTCTGGCGCCGCGACCGTGCCATGCCGTGTCCGGTCATGTTCACCATCTCGTCCATCAGGACTCCTCAAACGCCGAGAGGCCCGCGCACTGGCGCGGGCCCCGGCTCAGGGCTACAGCCCCAGGTTCCGAATGTCAGGCGTTTAATCGTTGTAGCCGACCCGGTCCACCATCTTGATGGCTTCTTTCCGCAACTCGGCGACTTCGGCAAGGCTGAGCGTGTCCGACTTGAACTCGCCCCAGGACTTCACTTCCGGAAGCCACGGCACAGTCGGGTTGATCGGATATTCGAAGTTCTGCTCGGCATAAAGCGGCTGACCTTCACCGCTCAGGAATTCCATCAGCTTGATGGCATTCGCCTTGTTCGGCGCGGATTTCGCCATGGCGACACCGGAAATATTCACGTGGGTGCCGCGATTTTCCTGGTTCGGGAAGACGAGATAGACGGAATCGGCCCAGGCCTTCTGCTTCGGATCGTGCAGCATCTTGCCGTAGTAATAATGGTTGCCGACGGCGATATCGCATTCGCCTTCCTTGATCGCCTTTACCTGTGCCCGGTCATTACCCTGCGGCTTACGGGCCAGATTGTCCTTCACGTGGGTCAGCCATTCCTCGGCTTTTTCCTTGCCGTGGTGGGCGATCATCGAAGCGATCAGGGCCACGTTATAGACATGCTTGCCGCTGCGGGTGCAGATCCGGTCATTCCATTTCGGATCGGCCAGACCTTCGTAGGAGGTGATCTCACCCGGCTTCACCCGGTCGCGGGAGGCATAGATAATGCGCGCGCGTGTGGTCATGCCATACCAGAGGCCATCCGGATGGCGGTAATGCTCGGGAATATTCTTCTCCAGGGCGGGGCTGGTCACGGGCTGCGTGACACCGGCATCGACGGCATCGTTCAGCCGTCCGATATCGACGGTGAAAATCAGATCGGCCGGGCTGTTCGCACCTTCCGCCTTGATCCGCTCGATCAGGCCTTTTTCGGCGAAGATCACATTGACGTTGATGCCGGTTTCCTTGGTGAAGGCGTCGAACAACGGCTTCACCAGGAATTCCTGGCGATAGGAATAGACATTTACCTCTTCGGCAGCCTGCGCGCCGGAGACGGAAAGGAAGGCCGAGCCGAGTAACCCCAGTGCCAGCTTCTTGATTATCGTCACGGTGTTTCCCCTAAGTTTCTAATGAGAATTACTATCATTCCCAATTATCGCGGATACAGCTTTCCAGGGTCAAGCAGGTTTCCCGTCAAAATGGCGAGTTCACGCGCTCTTTATGTGTTTGGAATGACTCCATCTTTATTGTCCCGGCTGCGTTTGCCGCCGCCGGGAATCAGGCGCCGGTCAACCGCGCTGCTCTTGATCAGGGCGAAAACCGGCATACCGGGTTCGAGGCCGAGCCTGTCCACGCTTTCCCGGGTGATGCGGGAGCGCAGGCCAGTGCCTTCCAGATCCATCAGCACTTCCGCGAAAGCGCCGTCTTCCTCGAAGATCTCCGTGATCCGGGTGCGCAGGGCATTGCGAATGCTGAGGCCGGCCGGCTGCTCGATGGCGATGGAGACGTCACGGGCACGGATACGGATACGAACGATTGTTCCCAATTCCGCATCGATACCCGGCATGCGCAAAATCTGGTCGCCGATGGCGAGATCGGTCATCGCATAGGCCGGATCATGGGCGACGATCGGTCCCTCGACAATCACGCCAGCCTCGAACCGGCCGAGCATGGGACCGAGATCCATGCGCTGCATCACCTCCGGCACGGCGCCTTCGGCGACAACGCTGCCGTCGCGGATCAGCAGCACGTGATCGGCCAGCCGGCTCAATTCATCCAGTGAATGGGTGACGTACAGTACCGGCAGGTCCATCTCGTCCCGCAGCCGCTCGATATAGGGCAGGATCTCCATCTTGCGCCGCAGATCGAGAGCGGAAAGCGGCTCGTCCATCAGCAGGAGCCGGGGGCGGGAGACGAGTGCGCGGCCGATGGCGACGCGCTGTGTCTCGCCGCCGGACAGGTCCTGGACCCTCCGGTGCAGCAATGGTCCGAGATCAAGAATCTCGATCACCTGATCCTGGGTGAGGTCCGCCCGACCGGATTTTGCCCGCCGGGCGGCGTAGTCCAGATTGCCCCCTGCCGTCAGGTGCGGGAACAGGCGCGCATCCTGGAAGACAAAGCCGAGATGGCGGCGGTGCGGCGGCACGAAGATGCCGTTGGCGTCGTCCTGCCAGACCTCGCCGTCATACTCGACATAGGCGTCATGACCGCGTTCAAGACCGGCGGCCATCCGGAGCAGCGTTGTCTTGCCGTGACCGGACGGGCCGAACAGGCCGACAATGCCGGAGATCGGTGCCGTGACATCGACCTCGGCGGTGAATTCGGGAAGGCGGATCGTACCGCGCAGGATCAGCATGGCCGGGTCATCCCGCCCGCACCGGTGCCCGCCGGTGCAGGATCGTCACCGCCATCAGCACCAGGAAGGAAAAGATCAGCAGGCCTGCCGAGAGCCGGTGGGCTTCGTCGTAGGACAGGGTTTCGACATGCTCGAAGATGGCGATGGAAATCACCCGGGTCTTTTCCGGAATATTCCCGCCGACCATCAGAACCACACCGAACTCGCCGACCGTATGGGCAAAGGTCAGGACGGCGGCGGTGAAATAGCCCCGGATGGCGATAGGGGAGGCGATGGTCAGGAAAGCGTCGAGGGGGGAGGCGCCGAGCGTGGCCGCCGCTTCCATATGCTTGGTGCCGACCGACTGGAACGCGGTCTGCAGCGGCTGCACGGCGAAGGGCAGGGAATAGATCACCGAGGCGATCAGCAGCCCGGAGAAGGAAAAGGCCAGGGTCTCCCCGGTGAGCTGGACCCAGGCGCCGCCGATGGCACCTGCCGGTCCAAGCAGGATCAGCAGATAGAAGCCGAGCACGGTCGGCGGCAGCACCAGTGGCAGGGCGACGGCGGGCTCGATGATCCAGCGCAGCTTCGACGGGGTATGGGCCAGCCACCAGGCAAGCGGGGTGCCGATCAGGATCAGGATGACTGAAGTGGCGCCGGCCAGCTTCAGCGTCAGAAGAATGGCGGAAAGATCGCCGGGGCTCATTTGCGGCTCATTTGCAGGCGCCGGGCGGCTGATACCCGGCATCGCGGATGGTTGTGCAGCCGGTGGGGGATGTCAGAAAGGCCAGAAAGCCTTCAGCGGCAGGATTGCCGGCACCGCGTTTCAGCAGCACCGCGTCCTGCCGGATCTGCGAGTGCAGATCGACCGGAACCGTCCAGTGGCTGCCACGCAGATTCTCCGGTGCGGACAGCAGTTGCGACAGGGCGACAAAGCCGACGGGTGCGCCGCCTGCAGCCACGATCTGGAATGCCTGGGCGATGTTCTGTCCCATCACGATGCGTTTCTCATAGGTCTGCCAGAGGCCGAGAGCGGTCAGGCTTTCCTTCGCCGCCATGCCATAGGGAGCCAGCTTCGGGTTGGCGATGGCAATACGGTCGGCCTCTGCCAGTTCAAGGAAGGCGGCGCCGTCTTCCGGAATGGCTGCCGGGTCGGTGCTCCAGAGTGCCAGACGGCCGGTCGCATAGGTGAAGGGAGGCTGCGTCGCGGTGCCATCCTTGTGCAGCAATGCCGGGCGGGCCTGATCGGCGGCAAGAAAGACGTCGAACGGGGCGCCCTGCTGGATCTGGGCATAGAGCTGTCCGGTGGAGCCGCTGGCAATCACGATTTTATCGCCGCTTTCCGCCTTGAAAGCCTTGGCCAGTTTGTCAGCGGTGGAGGCGAAATTCGCGGCGACGGCGATGGTGGCTTCGTCGGCCTGGACGGATGTTACCCCGGAGATGCCGGCCAGGAAGCCAGCCAGCAGGATCAGGGTATGTTTCGTAAAACGCCCGGAAAATCGCGGTTTCATGATCGGTCCAGTGATGTGCTGCGGTGGCGCGGAAGGAGCGTTATATATCATTGGATATAACGCTTTCGTCAAGACGCAGCCGAATCCGCCTTGTCTTCCGTGTCGCTGGCCAGCAAACCACGCAGTCTTTCCATCTCCGGTTCCAGAACTTCGGCGGCCCGGGCTTCCATCTGCCGGTAACAGGCAGCGATATCCTCACCGAGCGCGGTCAGCCGTGCCCCGCCGCCGCTGTTTCCGCCTTTGGCCGTTTCCACCAGAGGGGAGTGGAAATGCGCGTTCATCCGCTGCACCAGCAGCCAGGCGCGGCGGTAGCTCATGTTCATGGAGCGGCCGGCCTTGCTGATCGATCCGGTCTCGGCGATGGCTTCCAGAAGGTCCACCTGACCGGGGCCGATGGCGACATTCGTGTCCAGCACGACGCGAAGGCGTGGACCGAGGGTTTTGTTTCCTGCTTTCATGGGGGGACTCTGCCACGGAGTTCTCCGGGGCACACCGGCAAAATCGAAAACCCGTCAACGGGCGAAGGGAGGCGTCGTGGAAAACGCGACCGAAGATCTTATTTACGAGGTGAAGGACGGCATCGGCTGGATCACCTTCAACCGGCCACAGGCCCGCAATGCCTTTACCTTTGCGATGTATGAAGGTGTTGCAGAGATCTGCCGGAATGCGGGCCGGGGCGAGGCTGTTTCCGCCATCGTGATGTGCGGTGCGGGCGAAAAGGCTTTCGCGGCGGGCACGGATATCGGCCAGTTCAAGGATTTCTCGACCGCCGAGGATGCCTTTGCCTACGAAGACAACGGCAACAGGATGATGGCGGATATCGAAAGCTGTCCGGTGCCGACCATCGCGGCGATCCATGGCGCCTGCACGGGCGGCGGCGCGGCAGTTGCGGCCTCCTGCGACATTCGTCTGACGGCGGCGGATCTCAAATTCGGTTTTCCGATTGCCCGCACGCTTGGCAATTGCCTGTCGAACGAGAATTTGCGGCGCCTGTCCTGGATCGTCGGTCCGGCCCGGGTCTCGGAGATGCTGCTGACGGCGCGTCTGGTGGGAGCCGAGGAAGCCAGGGCGATCGGCCTTGTCTCCGAAGTGCTGCCGGACCGGGATGCGGTGATGGCGCGCGCCGCCGAGATGGCGGAGACGATGAAGGGCCATGCGCCGATCACCATGCGGGTGACCAAGGAAGCGCTCCGGCGGTTGCGTACCAGCGGGGCCGTTCCGGAAGACCGGGATCTGATCGAGGCGGCCTATACCAGTGCAGATTTCCGCGAGGGCATGTCGGCCTTTCTGGAAAAACGCAGGCCGAACTGGCAGAACCGCTGAGCCGGACCTCTCAGGCGGCCAGATTCCGGGTCATGAAGACGCTGTGCGGGTCGAGAGAATAACTGCCGAAGGGCGGGCATTCCTCGAACCCGAAACGGCTATAGAGTGCGCGTGCCGGTGCGAAAGCCTCCATGGAGCCGGTCTCCAGGCTGACTTGCCGGTACCCGCGTTTCTTCGCCTCGGCCAGAATATGCTCGACCATGATCCGGGCCACGCCCTTGCCGCGATGCTGCCGCGCCGTATGCATGGATTTCAGCTCGCCATGCTCCGGCGATAATTCCCGCAGCGCGCCGCAGCCGAGCAGACCGCCATTCTCCCAAACGCTCCAGAACGTGATGTCCGGATGGCGCAACCCGTCGAGATCGAGGGCATGAACGCTTTCCGGCGGCGAATTGGCGTTGCCGTGTTCCAGATGTGCGGACAGCAATTCCGCGATTTCCGGTCCGGTCAGATCGTCGATCCTGATTTCCATCTCACATCCCCATCTCTGAAATGAAATGAAAGCAAAGCATATCGGCTGAACGGATTTAATCTCAAGCTGAACAGTGCTTGTATTCTTTCATGAATTTATTGTCAGAAGAGCGATTTAGACTTGCCCGCATCGAGGGAGCACGGCTTAGTATCCGCTAGTGCACTCAAAATAATTACGGTTTCGGCGTATCAATGAAAACCGTATGGACAGGCGGGACCGGCCAAAAATGGCTATTTCACTGCAGACAGCAGCACTCAGCGCAATGCTCGCGTCGTTGCTGCTTGCGTCGGCGCTGACATATTTTAGATCGATTCCGAATGCTCCCGATGGGGTGAGTTGGTGGGCCGGCGGATTTTGGGCCTATGCGGGCGCCACTGGGTGCGTTGTGTTTCTTGCGCCGGTGCCCGGGGCGATTTTTCTGGAAATCCTGGTGTCCGCATCGGCTGTCATGATCGCCGCCGGAACACGCCGTTTTCTCGGATATAGAGTTCTGGCCCAGGTGGTTGTTCTGGGGATCAGCTTGATCGTTTTCTGGATACTCGCCGCCGAGATTTTCCATTTGCCGGTTCTGGCCCGGACCGTGCCGGTCTTCATCCTGTCCGGTGGCGCGTTGATCATTACAGGCGGATCGCTCTGGCGAAAGGGCGGGGTGGACGGTGTCGGCGCCGGATACCGGATCACCGGGACGCTCTTCATTCTCTGGGGAGTGCATCAACTGGATTATCCGGTGTTGCGCCATGTGGACTGGTTCGCGCCCTACGGCTTTCTCCTGGCGCAGTTTCTGGCCATTTCCTGCGTGGTCGGACTGATGATCGTCGCCCTGCATAGTGTTATGGCGCGAGCCGACAGTGAAGCCGCGGCGCGTCATGCCGCCGATGACGCACGGCTTCTGCAGCTTAACCTGCAGCAGAGCATCATCGATGCCGTGCCGATGCCGATTTTCGTCGAGGACGGTAAGGGCGCTCTGGTGAATGCCAATAGTGCGTTTGCGGAACTTACCGGCTGTAGCCAGCCTGATCTTGCCGGCCGGAAAATCAAGGAGATCTGGGCGGAGTCGGGAATCACCCGGAGCAGCGGGAAGGGCAAGGGTGCCCTGCCGGACGATGCGGCCTGGCAGGTGGCCCGGCAGGTGTCGGAGAAGCTGGTCCTGCCGTCGGGCCTGACCCGGAGTTACGCCGTTTCGAAAATGTCCCTCGCGATGCCGGGGGAGTCCCAGTTCGGGACTGTCGTGGTCATGCAGGACATGACGGATCGTACCCGCACGGAGGAACAGCTCCACGAAAGTGAAAAGCGGTTCAGGGATTTCGCCGAGGCCTCCTCGGACTGGCTGTGGGAAACCGATGCGGACGGACGTTTCAGCTATTTCGCGCACGGTGCGAGGGACTATAGCGGGCTTGTCCCGGAAAGCCATCTCGGGCGGACTCGCTTCGAGTCGACGATAGAGGATCTGACCTCGGAAAAATGGCGCGCGCATATTGCCGATATCGAGGCGCGGCGGCCTTTCAGCGGGTTTCGCTATCTTTTGCGCGGCGATGAAGGCCAGGAAGTCGCGGTGATGATCAATGGCGTGCCGTTCTATGACGATGACGGCACGTTTCGCGGATATCGGGGAACAGGCAGCGATGTGACCCGGCAGAGAGAGGCGGAAATCTCCCGGGACCGTGCGCTGCTTGGCGCCGAACGGGCGAACCGGGCGAAATCCGAATTCCTCGCCACCATGAGCCACGAATTCCGCACGCCCCTGAATGCGATCCTCGGTTTCAGTGAAATGCTCTCGCGGGAAGTGCTCGGTCCCGTCGGTGCACCGGCCTACCTGGAATATGCCGATGCCATCAATGACAGCGGCACCCATATGCTGGCGCTGGTGAACGACATTCTCGATATCGCGGCGATCGAGGCGGGTAAGCGCGTGATCATGAAGGAGGAAATCGTCCTTCTGGATCTGTTGCGGGAAAGCATGGTCGAGGTGTCAAAAATCGCGGCCGACAAATCGATCAATCTCGAGGTCGGACTGCCGGGTGTGCCCTTGCGGCTGTACGCGGATCTCCGTTCCGTTCGCCAGGTCATCCTGAATTTGCTGTCCAATGCCGTGAAGTTCACGCCACAGGGCGGCTGGATCCGGATATCCGCGCAACCCGACCGGGGCGACATGATTGCGATCCTCGTCGAGGATAACGGCGAGGGCATCGCGGCCGACAAGCTGCCCACCATCACCGATCCTTTTTCCCAGGCAAGCAATCATCCGCATCACAGCCATGAAGGCACCGGACTTGGCCTTAGTATTGTCAAATCTTTGGTAGATGCCCATTCGGGTGAATTGCAGATAGAGAGCACGCTCGGCGTGGGTACAAAGGTGACGGTCTGGCTGCATGCGGCTTACGGCCCGAACCCGACGCTTGCGGAAGCTGAGCCGGTGGAGCCCAAGGTTGACGTCGAGGAAGATCAGGACGAGGTCTAGCCGCAGTTTCCCGGCGCATCAAATGGGCGCATTCTCCGCGTCCAGTTGTTCCGGGGGCAATCTGTCTGTACATCCTGAACAGTAAACCGAACCGAAAACAGGTGACCTGATGTTTCGATCCTTCTTTCTGACCCGCGAATGGGCGGTGTGGGCGTGGGTTGGTATGGCGTTGATCGTCGGAGGGACCTGGTATCAGGTTCAGCTCGATGTTCAGATCAACGAGTGGTTCGGCGGTTTCTATGACACCGTTCAAAAAGCGCTTTCCGAACCCGGCAGCATCACGATCGAAGAATTCTACGGCTTTCTGGCTACGTTCGGCCGGATCGCGGGTATCTACGTTGTTATCGCCGTCATGCTCGGGTTTTTCACCAAGCACTGGGTGTTCCGCTGGCGCCAGGCGATGAACAATTTCTACATGAGCCACTGGGGCCGGTTGCGCCATATCGAAGGCGCCAGCCAGCGGGTCCAGGAAGATACCAAGCGGTTTGCGAATATCATGGAAACGCTCGGCAGCAATTTACTGGATTCAGTAATGACGCTGGCCGCGTTCCTGCCGATCCTCTGGGGGCTCTCGAAGCAGATCAAGGTGGTGCCGTTCTTCGGGGAGGTCGAGCATGCGCTGGTCTATGTGGCGATCATATTCGCGCTCTTTGGAACGGCCGTGCTTGCCGTTGTCGGTTTGAAACTGCCGGGGCTTGAATTCAACAACCAGAAGGTCGAGGCGGCTTACCGGAAAGAGCTGGTCTACGGAGAGGATCACGAGGACCGTGCTGCTCCGCCGACAGTTTGGGAGCTGTTCCAGAATGTCCGGAGGAACTATTTCCGGCTGTTCTTCCACTACATGTATTTCGATGTGGCGAAATGGAGCTATCTGCAGTTCGGCGTTCTGGTGCCCTATATCGCCCTCGCACCGACGATTGTCGCCGGTGGCATCACGCTTGGCGTCATGCAGCAGATTGTCCGGGCCTTCGGGCGGGTGGAATCCTCCTTCCAGTTCCTGGTCCGGAGCTGGGGGATCATCGTCGAGCTGATCTCCGTCTATAAGCGCCTGCGCGCCTTCGAGGCACAGATTGGGACGCTGCCCCCGGAGGTGCCGCAGCTCAAGGCTCCGGAATAACGCATCGGACTTTCCGGCGTGACTTAGACGGGAGTGGTACGCCGCCAGTATGCCGCGCTGGAGCGGCGTTCCGCCGGGAGTTCCAGCTCTGACTTGAAGTATGTCCGGAGGGCTCTTGCCTGTTCGGCTTCGCCGGCGAACCAGTAGATAGCGTCCCCGGCGACGGGGGGCGTTATGGCTTTCATCGCGTCGCTGAGATCGGCCGTGCTGACCCAGTCGATGGTGAAGTTCGCGGGCAGGGCGATCTTGAACGGGGTCTGATGCGGATGTAGCCCGATAACGGCATGGCCGCCGGTTTCATCCGGGCGGTTTTCCAGAATACGCAGGATCGCGGGGATGGCCGTGTCGTCACCACCAATCGCGAGCCATCCCGCGGGCGGGAAATAGCCGCCGCCGGGGCCGATCATGCCGACCTTGTTGCCCGGCTCGGCCGTTTCCGCCCAGTCAGCGAAGGCCCCGCCGGCATGGCGGACAATGTCGATATCCACTTCACCGCTTTCGGGACGGATTTGCCGGATGGTGTAGACCCGGACGGTCAGTGCGTCGTCGCCTTCCGGGTAATGAACCGCGCCGGATGGCTCTATCGTTGGCCATACGACGGGACGCTGGCCCGGCACCTCCGGAAACATCAGGCGGACATGCATGCCGCGCTGGTCGAACGGTGCCATGTCCTCGCCCTTCAGTGTCATCCGCAGCAGCCAGCTGGAGAGAGGCTGCACCTGTGTGACCGTCATTTCCCGGAAATTTTTCGGCTGGCCCGGGGCGGGGGCGACGCCGCTCCAGGTAATGCTTTTCGCCAGAACGGGGTCTGTTTCGGACAAATAGTGGGTGATGGATCCCTGAAGTGTTGTCAGTGCCGCTTCGTCGGGTGAAACGATCCGGACCTGAAGCTCTTCGTCCTGTGCCAGCAAATGAATACGGCCGAAATCGGTCTCGTACGTCGCGTCATTGGCGGCGCGCGTCACGGGAAGAATGTCGTGAGACTCCAGATGACGAACATGTTCGTCGAGCCAGGTCCCGGCATTTCCCACCGAAACCAAAAGTTCTGCTTGCATGACCCCGTGCCAATCCCGGCTCAAAGGCCGAATTTGATAATGAGATTTGTTCGCAGAATCAGTCGTAATTCATGCGGATGTCAAGGTCTCGTGGCGCAATGAGTCAATTCACCCGCTGGCTATTGCCGATCCGCTTTCGAGCGCCCGTTTCTGGGCGGCAATCCGGAACTGCGCGTTGCTGGCGCCATATCCGGCGTATCCGCCTCTCCGTTCGACAATTTCGAAGAAGAAGCCCTCGCCGTAATTGGGGCTGTAGATCTGGAAATACTCTCCCTGCTCATCCCGGTCATAGAGAATGCAGGCGCTCTGAAGCCGGCTGAGAAGATCGCCATCGAGCGCGAAACGGGCATCCAGATCGTCATAGTAATTCGGCGAAATGGCGAGGGGCACGAAGCCGGTTTTCTTCAGGAGTTCCGCGGTGGCGAAAATATCGTCCGTCCTGAAGGCCACATGCTGGACGGCGGAGCCGAAGCTCTCGGTGATAAAATGCCCGGCGAGGGTTTTGCTGTTTTCGGCACCGTTCAGGGTGATGCGGAGCGAGCCTTCCGGATTTTCAATGGCCTGGCTCCGGACCAGCCCGGCGGGATCAACGACATCGACCATCGGCGTTTTATGCGTATCGAAGATCGATGTGTAGAACAGCAGCCAGGTCAGCATTTCCTCGTAATTCATGGTCTGGGCCAGATGGTCGATGCCGGTCAGCCCGACCGTGAGGTCCGGCGCCTGATCGTCTTCCGGCTTGAACTCGATCTCCCATACCCGGGCGAGCTCGCTGTGGCTGTCGAGAAAATGCATGATGCCGCCGCCGACCCCCCGGATGGCGGGGATTTTCAGCTCGCCGGGACCAACGGGTTGCTCGAACAATGTCGCGCCGAGTTGCCGCGCCCGCTCTACCGTGGCGGCGGCGTCCTCCACCTTCAGGCCGATATCGCAGACAGTCGTGCCATGCACCAGATAGGAGGAATGGGCGAAACCTTCCCGTTCGGTGTTGATGACGATGTTGATATCGCCCTGCCGCCAGAGCATCACGTCCTTCGCGATGTGGCGGCCGGCTTTCTGGAACCCGAGCGCGGTCAGTTGGGCGCCGAGGTCCTCGGCCTCCTTTTCGTCCGCCGCGAATTCGATGAACTCGATACCGGAGGCGCGCACCCGGTCCGGCATGTCCGGAACGTCCATCGCGATGCCCTGCTCGGAGCGTTTCACCCGGTCCATCAGATAGACCAGGGAGCGGTGCCCATCGATGGAGATGGTCTTGGGTGAGCCGCCACGGAACTGGTCGTTGAAGATCTCGAGGGAGACATAGCCGTCGTAACCGGTGGCGGCGACGGCGCTCATAAACCTGGTGACGTCGAGATCACCCTCGCCCGGCATGCAGCGGTAATGCCGGCTCCAGTGAAAGAGATCCATGTCGATCGCGGGCGCGTCAGCCAGCTGGACGAAGAAGATTTTGTCGCTCGGAATGGAGCGTATCGAATTCGGATCGAGCTCCCGCGCCAGTGTATGGAAGGAATCGACGATCAATCCGATATTCGGATGATCGGCCCGGCGGACAATTTCCCACGCATCCCGATGGTCGTTGATATGACGTCCCCAGGCCAGTGCCTCGTAGCCGACGCGAATGCCGCGCTTCGCCGCCCGCTCGCCGAGTTCGGCAAAATCCGCCGCCGCGCGATCGATGCCGCCGAGGGAGAGGGGGGAGACGTTGGAGCAAATCAGCACGAGGTCCGCGCCGAGCTCTCCCATCAGGTCAAACTTGCGCTCCGCCCGGTCGAAGGTGCGGGCGCGCTGCGGCTCCGGCATGCCCTCGAAATCGCGGAAGGGCTGGAACAGCGTGATTTCCAGGCCGTGGTCCCGCACCAGTTGGCCCGCATCGCGGGGGGATCCGTCGAAGGCAAGAAAATCGTTCTCGAAGATCTCGATGCCGTCGAAGCCGGCCGCGGCGATGGCGGCCATTTTCTCCTCGAAGTCACCCGAGATCGAGACTGTGGCGATGGATGTTTTCATCGGTGTCTTTCCTCCATTAGCACTGGCGCGGGGATTGCCGTGTTTACCCGTCGTTTGTCATGCGCATGCGGTTTTGAGCCAGGCGCACATCCGGCGCAGGGATGCTTCGGTCTCGGGGCAATATTCCAGTGCCCGCAGATAGCCATGGATCAGGCCCTCGCCAGCATCCCGGGCGACCGTAACCCCGGCCGCTTCAAGTGCATCCGCATAGGCGGCGCCGCTGTCACGTAGAGGGTCGTACTGGGCGACGGCAATGTAGGCCGGAGGCAATCCGGCATGGTCGTCGGCTGCGAGCGGGGCGATATAGGGATCGCTGTTCAATTGCCCGGCATCGGGGCAATAGAGTGCGTTGTTCTCCGCCATGCCGGCGACTTTCAGGAGTGGCCCGTTTGCATTCTCGGCGTAGGACGGGCGGGTGCGGTCGAAGTCGCAGGACGGATAGACGAGCATTTGCGCCCGCAGGGGCAGGTCCAGCTCCCTGCATTTCAGGGCGGTCGCCGCCGCGAGGTTGCCGCCCGCGCTATCACCGCCGATGGCGATGCGATCCGGATCGATACCGAGCCTGGCGGCGTTCTGGTGTACCCACTGCGCGACCGAGACACATTGCTGGAAGGCGGCGGGGTAGGGGTGTTCGGGGGCCAGTGCGTAATCGACGCTGATCACCGTCTGCTGGTTCCAGGCTGCGATGCGGGAGGTTATGTCCCAGTGTGTCTCCGGGCTGCCCTGCATCCAGCCGCCGCCATGCATGTAGATCAACGCGGCTTGCGGTGCGCTGTCGGCATGGCGGAAGACCCGGACCCGGACGGGGCCGCCGGGACTGTCGATCCAATGCTCTTCGTCCGTTTCCACGTTCTCCGGTGTCTCCAGCCGCATCTCCCGGGCGATGGCCTCGAACCTGATGCGGCGGTCCGCCGGCGTGGCGCCCGGGGCCAGGCTGGACCATTTGCTGTCCCAGACATCGAGGAAGCGGAGAATGCCGGGAAGAATCCGGCGCGTTTCATCCAGTGAGTTAAGCATGCTGCGTCCTTTGTCCGTATCGGTCCGCATGACGAAGCGCAGGATCATGTCGCCGACATGCCGGCGCAGCATCTGCTGGCCTCGGGGGCTGAACAGGTCGTCACCGAAAATCCGGGAGAATGTGGACCGGTTGGAGACGTTGAAATAACAGAGCGCGGAGATGTGCCAGTGCAGCTCAAGGGCTGTCAGTCCGCGCCGGAACAGGCCGAGCTCGCAGCCGCGGGCATAGATGTTTTCCAGCAGCCGGATCGCCGAGCTGTTCTGGCCGACGATACCGTCGGACCGGGACATATGCTCGCCATTGTGAATGTTCTCGATAGTCACCAGCCGGACGAAAGTGACCGCGTTGCGGTGATGATCGAAGGTGAATTCGGCAAGCTGGCGCAACGCCTCGACCGGCGGGACATGGGCCAGATCGAGGGCATCCTCGGAGCGGCGCATTTCCTGATAGGCTTCTTCCAGCACGGCCCGGTAGAGGCCTTCCTTGTCCCCGAAATAATAATAGATCATCCGCTTCGAGGTTTTGGTCTTGGCCGAGATCTCGGCAATGCGCGCACCCGAGAGGCCCTTCGCGGCGAAGATCTCGCGGGCGATCTGGAGGATGTTTGCACGGACCGCGTCAGGATCCTGTTTCCATCCTCCGCGGAACAACTCTTCGGTCTGATCTTCCGGATGGTCTGGTGACGTAACAATCTCGCCCAACGGTTCCCCCTGATCTTCTTAATTGCCTTCGTTGGTCGCAGCATACCAAAGCGTCTTGCCGGGTGCGCCCCCGGCGTGCCGGAGCGGACCCTGATGGCGGCCTGTATGCGACACTATTGACAGATTTAACCGTAGTGAACAATATCGAGAAAAATCAGCCATGCTGTTAACGGCTGGGCATAAGGGATGGACGTCGTGGGAACTGAAGTCGAGGTTATGGGCGAAGCCCCGTTGCCGGGAGCCGTACTTGCAGGGCTTATCGGGCACGGCATTCAAGCCTCGCGCACTCCCCGTATGCATATGGAAGAGGGTGCCGCGGTTGGCTTTCCGTATGATTACCGGCTGATCGACCTGCCGCTCGGCATGGGGGAGATAGCGCTCGCCCAGCTTCTGAACAATCTCGAAGATGCCGGGTATTGCGGTATCAATGTAACCGTACCGTACAAAAGAGAAATTCTGACGCATCTCGATGCGCTTTCGGACGACGCGCGCGCGGTTGGCGCCGTCAATACGGTGCTGTTCACCAAAGACGGCCGGATCGGCCACAACACGGACTATTGGGGATTTGCGGAGAGCCTGCGGCGCGGCCTGCCCGATGCCGCGCGCGATCATGTGCTGCTGCTCGGTGCCGGTGGCGCGGGGCATGCCGTGGCCCATGCGCTGGTTGATGCCGGTGTGAGGCAGTTGCTGGTGCGCGACATGAACCAGGCGCTGGCTGATGAGCTGGTGGATGAATTGAACGCGCGCGTCGGCCCTGGCCGCGCCCGGGCCGTGACGGATATTGGCGAGGCCGCCGGTGCAGCCGACGGCATCGTGAACGCCACCCCGGTAGGCATGCTGAAAATGCCGGGCATGCCGATTGATGGCGCGTTGATCGCACCCCGCCAGTGGGTCGCGGACATTGTCTACTTTCCGTTGGAAACAGAGTTGCTGGCGCATGCCCGGGCAAAGGGATGTGCCGTGTTGTCGGGCGCCGGTATGGCGCTCTTCCAGGCTGTCCGGGCATTCGAGCTGTTCACCGGCGTTACGCCGGATGCCGACCGGATGAAGGCGGTGTTCGACTCATTCGACTGACCGCTGCGGAACGCAGAGTCCGCAAAATTCGCAAAAAAGGGAGGAAACAATGCGAAACCAAACCATGAAAGGCGCCCTCAGAGGTGCCGTCGCCGCCGTCGCTCTTGTGGTTACGGCGGGAGCCGCAGCCGCTGCTGACGTTGTGGAAATCATCTATTCCGACACGGTTCAGGAAACGGACCGCCGCAGCGGTATCCTGAAGGAGCATTTCGCCGGATGCCTGGGCGATGGCTTCGAGTTCAAGCCCTATTTCGGCGCCACCCTGTTCAAGCAGGGCACCGAGCTGACCGCCATGCAGCGCGGCAATCTCGATATGGCCAACCTCGCCAGCTACGATTTCGAGAACCAGGTTCCGTCCGCCTCGATCCTGGGCACCGGCTATCTGTTCCGGGGCTATGAGCACATGCGCAAAGTGTTCGACGGCGACGTGATGGATGGCCTGTTCGGCGAGATTCAGGAAAAGACCGGGGTCAAGGTCCTGGCCAATCCCTATATCGGCACCCGCCACGTCAACATCAAAGGCGACAAAAAGATCATGACGCCGGCGGACATGGCCGGCATCAAGCTGCGTATGCCGGGCGGTGAGGGCTGGCAGTTTCTCGGCAAGGCGCTCGGCGCCAATCCGACGCCGGTAGCGTTCACGGAGGTCTATACGGCGCTGCAGACCGGCACCGTTGACGGACAGGACAACCCGCTGCCGACCAACAAGCAGATGAAGTTCTACGAGGTGACCAACCAGATCGTTCTGACCAGTCACCGGGTTGCCACCAACATCTTCGCCATGTCGGGCAAGAAATGGAACAGCCTGAACGACACCCAGAAAGCGAAGGTCAAGGAATGCGCCATGCAGTTCCAGGCCGCCATGGACCAGAGCACGCTTGGTCTTGAGAAAGAAATGGCGGACTTCTTCGAGAAAGAAGGCCTGAAGCTCTACAAGCCGGACATCGATGCGTTCCGTAACCACGCGCTCGATATGTACAAAAACTCCGACTATTCGAAGAACTGGCCCGCCGGACTCCTCGAAAAGATCAACAAGATTTAATATCCGAGGCGGCACCGGCGCTTTTGCGGCGCCGGTGCCGCTGTCTTTTCCGGAGGGACCGCTTTGCTGGGTTGGCTGTCGCGTCGCGCCGAGAATTTTCTCGCGCTGGTGCTCGCTGCATTGTTCGCGAGCTTTCTCATACAGATTGTTTTCCGCTACGTGCTGAACCTGCCTTTGGGCTGGACGGTCGAAATGGTGTCGATCTGCTGGCTGTGGGGCATTCTGTTCGGTTACGCCTTTGTTGTCCGGGATAGCGACATTATCCGGCTGGACATCATCTATGACATGTTCCCGCGCGGCGGCCGCCGGACTCTGGACGTGATCACGGGGCTGATCTGTGCCGGTCTGTTCGCCTGGACGCTGCCGATGGCCTGGGAATTCATCGATTTCATGAAGATCGAGAAGACGGCCTATATCCGGCTGCGCTTCGATTACGTCTTCGCCATTTATGTCCCCTTTGCGCTGGCCGTGATTTTCCGCTCCCTGCGCAGTGTCTGGTATGGCCTGTCCGGAACCGGCCCCGCCTTCAGCCTGACCCACGGGGCGGAGACCCACGATTATGATTGATCCGTTTACAGTCGCGCTGCTGCTCATCCTGTTCCTGGCGTTCGGCGGGCTCTCGATGGGGCTGGCGATGATCTGCGGCGCCTTCACCTATCTTCTGCTCGGCGGTTTCGATCCCTCGATCGCGTCCGAAACATTGTTGCAGGGGCTTTTCCACGGCTACACGCTGCTTGCCATTCCGCTCTTCATCCTGGCCGCCGACATCATGAATATCGGCACGCTGGCGGATCGCCTGTTGCGGTTCAGCCAGGCACTGGTTGGCCGCTTCAAGGGCGGCCTCGGCCATGTGAATGTGGTCTCGTCGCTGATCTTCTCCGGCATGTCCGGCTCCGCCGTCGCCGATGCGGTCGGTATGGGCAAGATCATCATCACCATGATGACCAAGGACGGGAAATATACCGGCTCCTATGCCGCTGCCATCACGGCCGCCTCGGCCACCATCGGGCCGATCATCCCGCCCTCCATTCCCATGGTGCTCTACGCCCTGGTCTCGGACCAGTCGGTTGGATACCTGTTCGCCGCCGGGATGTTGCCGGGGCTGCTGATGGGCGTCGTGCTGATCGTCATGAACATGATCATCGCGCACCGGAGAGACTTCGCGACCGATGAGGCCATCCCGCTGCGGGAGCTGCCGGCGACAACATTCCGCGCCATTCCGGCCCTGTTGCTGCCGGTTATTCTGCTGGGCGGGATCTATGGCGGGGTGATGACGCCGACGGAAGCGGCTGCCGTGGCGGCGTTCTATGCCCTCTCGATTTCTGTCCTGTTGTACCGCTCCGTCACGTTCAAGGGCTTCTATCAGGCCCTGCTCGGCTCCGCCCGGTCGACGGCGACGGTCGGTATCCTGATCGCGGGTGCCTTGACCTTCGACTATGTGGTGACGCGGGAGAACGTGCCGCAGATGATGGCTGATTTTCTCAGCCAGTATGATCTTTCGCGCGCGGGTTTCCTGCTGGCCATCAACGTCATGTTCCTGGTGCTTGGCTGTATCCTTGAGTCAGGGGCGATCCTGCTGATCATCGTGCCGATCTTCCTGCCGACGGCTCAGGCGCTGGGCATCGATCTGGTGCATTTCGGGGTTGTTGCCGTGGTCAATGCCATGCTTGGCCTGATCACGCCGCCCTACGGCCTGCTGCTCTTCATCGTGGCCTCGATCACGAAGCAGCCGCTGATCCGGATCGTGAAGGATCTGCTGCCGTTCCTGGCAGCCCTTCTGGTTGCGCTTGGGGTGATTACCTTCGTGCCGGACTTCGTGCTCTTCCTGCCGCGCCTGCTCG
>TARA_R110002051_G_scaffold259449_2_pt1 | contig 31086 bp, 30 predicted proteins | sample TARA_R110002051 | Tara Oceans TARA_R110002051 (sample SAMEA4397023) | marine metagenome | biome: Polar Biome; feature: [MES] marine water layer (ENVO:01000295) within the mesopelagic zone...; material: water (ENVO:00002006), including particulate matter (ENVO:01000060) such... | reverse complement strand
GGGGGGGGGGGGGCAAGTGACCGAAGCTATGGTGCCTCTTTTGGCCGTCGGGATTGGCGGCGCGATCGCCATCGTAGGGAACTTCATTACGCAGGTTCACTCTTATCGTCATCGGCGCCGCGAAATCTCCTTCGAGCGCAGCCTCCAAGCACTAGAGCAGGTCGAGCTGACGATCATCCGCGCACGTCGAGGGGAGCCTCTTCGAGCAGAAGAGCTGGATCAGCTAATCGCATTCATGACATGGCTTCCTGGCCCCCTCGCCAACAAAGCGCTTCAGCTCGTCGGCTCGCTTGAAAAGGGGGGCGTGCCAAAAGAGAGCCTTGCGGAAATTCACACTATGATCGTTAACCTCAAACGATCATTACTCGGGAAATAGCGATGAGTGATGATCCGATAGGCGAGATATATAGCTCCGCGTCATTTCTGGATGATGGGCATCAGGAATTTCGACATGGGAGTGCATTCTACGAGGACCATATCTTTGTATCAATTATACTGGATATGAACTCAACACACATGCGCATGATGGAGGAAATACTTCAAACAATTCAGGATGAAAATAGAATAGATCAAAAATTTTTATATATAGAGCCTGTGTCCGTGCAAAAATGGAATAGGCTAATCAGCTGCGACGAATACAACACCTATCGTGACTGCCTGAGTGCCCTAGAGCGCTTCACTCGGTCCGAATTCTGGATAGATTACGCTAAAAAGAATTCATTGAGGAACATAGTAGACCTTGGTGTGGGTGCTGGAATTAAAGACTATGAAATAATAAAGTCTCTCCATGAGATACATGACAGGGACGCAATACACTTTGTGTTATTAGACACAAGCTTCCCTATGCTCGAGACAACTATATTGGATATTCGAAAAAAGAATAACGATCAAACGTATTCCAAGCGCACCAGCGGTGTGCCGCATGCGAATCTTATAATCCGAGCGATAAGGACTGATTTTCTGCACCTAAATCGATGCCAGCACCTGCTCCGAGCGGCCGACTCACCGGTGGCATTTTTCATGCTCGGGTGCACATTTTCAAACTTGTCCGAAGCCCAATTTGTTCGCTCGTTGCTTTCAGCAACGAAGGCTGGAGATCTGTTCGTTGTCGGCGTCGACCTCTACGATTCGTCTCAAAAAGAATCTTCCATCGAGCGCCTTAAGGCTGAATACAATCACAGCCAACTTTATGATTTAGCATCGATACCAATAAATAGCTACCTACGGGGTCACGCAAGCAAGCTGGATGGTTCAGTTCAGGTGTCTGTAGAGCCAGGGGTCCTACATAGTGACGTGCGGGACGCCCTAACTGTAACAATCAGCACAAAAATCAATGACCAGCTCATACGCCTAGCCGCATCAAGCCGGTATATGGAAACCTCTTTGATCCAATTTATTCAAGAGTTTGGTTTCACATATCGCTACAAGCAAGTCAGTCCGAGAAACCCCAACTACGTTCAAATCGCGTTTGAAAGGAACTAACATAATGGTGACGCTTGTTCTTCTCGTCGCACTCGCGCTGGTCATCACGATTGGGTTTTTTGCTAGCCGAGCCACAGCAAATACCGCCCAATCCTACTTTATTGGGGACAGGAGTCTTGGCCCGATTCAGACCGCACTGAGCGCTAGCGCTACCGCAAACACGGGTTTCGTGGTGATCGGAGCCGTTGGTATGGGCTATTCCATGGGCCTTACATCGATCACCTACTCACTCGCCTGGCTCGCGGGAGATATTGTGTATTGGTTTTTCGTTGCCGAACGAATTAATAGGGTAAGTCGGGATGTAGGGGCTGTGACAGTGGTCGACATTGTTGAAAAGAAGGGGGGCGGGAGACTGCTCTCCGTCGTTATCTCGATGTTGATTGTAGTGATGTTAACTATTTATACTAGCGCACAATTTACAGCTGCCGGCAAAGTGTTGGAGGGTTTTTTTCATATAGAGTCGTTTGCGGGCGTTCTTGTCGGACTACTAGTGGTTTTAGCGTATACACTTTTTGGTGGCTTTCGCGCTTCAGTCTGGACGGACGTGTTGCAGGCCATATTTATGTTTGCATTAGCATTCGGCTCACTTGTCTGGGTTGTCGTTTCTTTTGGTGGAGTGGGGGTGTTCTCCGAATATTTGGGCGCTGTGGGTTCAGGGTACGCGGATATAACGGGCGGTCGCTCGACACTCAACTTCATCCTCTTTATGGTCGGATTTGCATTCGCTGGATTTGGCTTTAACCTTAGTCAGCCACAGGTCACCACGCGCATTATGGCGTGCCGGGATGCCGCCTCGGTGGGGCAAGCTAAATGGCTCTACATTTTTTCGCTTCACTCAGTTTGGATCTCGATGTGCTTCATTGGAATGGGCGCGAATGGATTGCTGGCTCCCGTGGCAGACCCGGAGCTGGCCTTGCCGGCGCTTGCCCAAGCCAATTTCAATGAGTTTTTTGCTGCCGCCGTACTGGTGGGGATGTTCGCGGCTATATTATCGAGTGTCGATTCACTCTTAATATCAACATCCAGTAGCATTGCAGTAGACATCCTTCAAATTAAGCATGGGACTGCGATATATCGTGCTCTTGTAGCGTTCGTCGGAATAGCGGCGGCAGTTATTTCTGTATATCTATCAGCCACCGTTTTTCAAGCCTCATTACTTGCGGCGACAATATTGGCCGCGTCAATTGGGCCCGTCGTATTCATTTCCGTATTCAATTTTCGACGCTCATCTACGTCAATGTTAATATCATTGATAGGCGGTTTGTCTTCCGCATTAATGTGGCGCCATTTCGCGTTAGACGGTATAATCAGCGACAGTATTGTAGGATTCACTGTGGCAATTCTTCTAAATGGCCTCATCGCGCCAAAGCATTCAAGCGACGGGGAGTTAGACGGTAAGCATTAATAGGTTCTGGATGTCGCCCCACGCCTGGTCCTCAAGATGTTGAGCACTTCGACGAACAGCGAGAAGGAGATCGCGAAATAGAGATAGCCGCGCGGAATGTGGAAGCCGAGGCCGTCGGCGATCAGCGACATACCGACCAGGAGCAGGAAGGCGAGCGCCAGCATTTTCGTCGTCGGGTGAGACTCGATGAAATCCGACACCGCGCCGGAGGCGAACAGCATCACCCCCATCGCGATCACCACGGCGGTGATCATGATCGGGACCTGGTTGGTCATGCCGACGGCGGTGATGACGCTGTCGAGCGAGAAGACGATATCGATCACGGTGATCTGGACCACGATCATCGCGAAGGCCTGGCCGCCACCGGTTTTGGGCGCCTGGCTGACGCCTTCGACGGTGTGGTGAATTTCCAGCGTGCCCTTGGTGAGCAGGAAGAGGCCGCCGCCGAGCAGGATCAGATCGCGCCAGGAGACTCCATGCTCGAACACGGCGAACAGGTCGGCCTCCAGATGCGCCAGCCAGACCAGACCGACCAGCATGATGATGCGGAAGACCAGCGCCATGCCGAGACCGAGCGTGCGGGCCAGGGCGCGTTTGGCCCTGGGCAGGCGGGCCGCCATCAGGGCGACGAAGATCACATTGTCGACGCCGAGAATGATTTCGAGAAATGTCAGCGTCGCCAGCGACATCCACATCTCGGGTGACGTCAGGAATTCAAGCATGGCGGTATGTCCCGATGGTGCTCATCTGAAGTGATGGCGGTGATCACATGAAGCTATAGGGATCGACGTCGATCGTCACCCGGATCGAGGGGGGGATTTTCACGCGTATTTTCCATGCTCGCAGATAGGCCGAGATATCAATCGTCTTGTCGGCCCGCACCAGGATGCGGCGGCGATGCCAGCCGCGCACCAAAGCGCGCGGCGGCTCCGCCGGACCCCAGATTTCGACGCCATCGGTCAGCGGTGCCGCTGCCGCATAGCGTCCCGCCGCCGCTTCAACCGCTTGAACATCGCGCGCCTGAAAGCTGATCGCCGCCATGCGGCCAAACGGCGGCAGGCCGAGCGCTTCGCGGGCCATCATTTCGGTCTCAAGAAAGGCATCGCGGTCCCCGGCGATCAGCGCCTGGATCGCTTCATGCTCGGGCTGGTGGGTTTGCAACAGGGCGCGGCCCGGCCGTTCGGCGCGGCCGGCACGGCCAGCGACCTGGACCAGGGTCTGGAAAGTACGCTCGCCGGCGCGCGGATCACCGCCGGCCAGACCGAGATCGGCATCGATCACGCCCACCAGGGTGAGATTGGGGAAGTTGTGGCCCTTGGCGGCGATCTGGGTGCCGACGAGGATGTCGATCTCGCCGCGCTCCATCCGGTCGACCAGATCGGCGCCGGAAGCGCTGTCGGAGGAGTAGATCTCGATCTTCGCGTCGGGGAAGAGATGTTTCGCTTCCTCGGCGACACGCTCCACCCCCGGCCCGACACTGGTGAGGCTGTCCTCGACCTTGCATTCGGGACAGAATTTCGGCCGCGGCATCGAGAAGCCGGTGACATGGCAGACCAGCCGCCCGGTATAGCGATGCTCGACCAGATAGGACTGGGTGTCCGGTGAGGTCATGCGGTGGCCACAGGCGCGGCACAGCACCAGCGGCGCATAGCCACGCCGATTGAGATAGAGCAGCACCTGCTCGCCGGCCTGCAGCGTCTCCACCATGGCGGAAATCAGCGGCGGCGAAATCCAGCGTCCGGCCTCGGGCGGGTGTTCACGCAGATCAATCGTGTCGACCTGCGGCAGCACCGCCGAACCGGGACGCGCCGGCAGGCGTACATGCACATAGCGCCCGGCCTGGGCATTGGTCAGGCTTTCCAGCGAGGGCGTTGCCGAAGCGAGCACGATCATCGCGCCCTCGATCTTGGCGCGCAGCACGGCGAGGTCACGGCCCTGATAGGGCAGACCTTCATCCTGCTTGTAGGTCGGGTCATGCTCCTCATCGACGATGATGAGTTTGAGATTGGTGAAAGGAAGAAACAGCGCCGAGCGCGCGCCGACCACGATCCGCGCCCGCCCCTCGGCAACCTCGCGCCAGCAGCGGCGGCGCGTTTTCGGCCCGGCCGCCGAATGCCAGATCGCCGGAGCGCAGCCAAAGCGTGCCTCGAAGCGCGACAGGACGGCAGCGGTCAGCGCGATCTCGGGCAGCATGATCAGGATCTGGCCATCGGGATGACGGCGCAGAACCTCGGCAATCGCCTCGAAATAGACCTCGGTCTTGCCCGATCCGGTGACCCCGTCGAGCAGGGCGCTCTGAAACCCGCCCGCCCGCACCAGCCGCCGCAACACGCCGCCGGCCTCGGCCTGCAACATGGTCAGCGACAGCCCCTCGGCCTCGGGATCGGGAATGCCATAGGGCGGATCGATCGGACGCGTCAGCGTCGTTAGTGCGCCGGCCGTCGCCAGCCCCTTGACGACGCCAGCCCCGACACCGGCCTCACGCGCAATATCCGCCGCCGAAGCCTCCCCCAGCGCCAAAGCCGCATCGAGCACCGCCGCCCGCGCCGCCGTCATGCGCGGCGCTTCGGTGCCGCTGACACAATAAAGCGTTTCGGTGGGTGAGGGCTTGAGCGCTTCGGCGCTGCGCAGCACGGATCTCAGGATCACGCCGGGCGGCTGCACCAGATAGCGCGCCAGCCAGTCGACAAATTCCCGCGTCCCCGCCGGCAAAGGCGCGCCGCCCATCGGCGCCTCGACCGACTTCAAAGCCCGCTCGCCAGCCCCCGGTTTGAGCGCCCAGACGACACCATGCACCATCCGCTTGCCCAGCGGGGCCAGCACATGATCGCCCAACCCCAGCTCAAGCCCTTCAGGCACGAGATAGTCGAACGCCTCCGGCAATGGCAGCGGGAACAGGATCGAGGCGCGAGATGACGATTCGGAGGACACGGGGGAAGTGTGCCTGTTTGCGCGGCGGAGTTCAAAGCGGAATAGCGTTGTGGAGAGCAGTGTTTTGAAACACCACAAACCCACTTTCCCCCGAAGGAGCGTAGCGAATTTCGGGGTCTGCCATTCGGTAGCGGTGCTGGTTCAACCCACCTCCGGCAGGCCCCGGCACAAGGCCGGGGGAATAAGCGGTGTGAGTCTTGGGTATGGAGTTTGGAGACGGAGAAAATTGAGCCCGCCACGTCCCGATTATCTCTCAATGCCTGGCCTCAGCGCCGGCGGGTCAGACGGGCGTCAAACCAGGCTTGCAGCATCCCGCGCGTGGCGGTGTGCTGGCGCAAGAGGGAGTCGAGCATGATGCCCGCCTTGGCGCCCGCATTCGGGGCGCTGGTGCCGTGCATGAAGGCTGGGGCCTGCGGCGTGTGTCCGGGTTTCGTGTTCATCATCGCCTCCCTGGCTGATGATGAGAGCTTGCCCGCAGCCTGTGTCGCGATCATGCCGCTGGCAGGGCATGTTTGGGGCGGCGTTGTTCATTCTGGGGCCGGTTTCCCTTAATGGCGTTCGGCGATTACCCAGCAAACACCTCAAAAAATCTCAAACCTATTTCCCCCGGAGGAGCGCAGCGAATTCCGGGGTCTGCCACTCGGTAACGGCGTTGGCTCAACCCAGTTCCGGCAGACCCCGGAACAGGTCCGGGGGAATATTGTATTGTGATTGTTGGGAATATGGATTGGCGCTTAGCGCGATTCCCAGCACCGATTCAGCGCTTCTCATTTGAATTTTGTTTGACTTTTTATCAATTACAGGCTATCAAAAATCGCCAGTTGGATAGATCATGACCTATCAAGATGACAAACTCACCCGAGCGCGCAAGCAGCTCGACCAGAAACTGGCCCCGCTCCGGGACCAGGCGGCATTCGTGCGGCCTGCGAAGGGTTGGGTGCGGGCGATCCGGGATGCGCTGGGCATGACGGGGCGGCAATTGGCCGAACGGCTTGGGATCAAACAGCCCACCCTGGTCGCGCTGGAACAGGGCGAGGTCAACGGGACGATTACAATGGGCCGCTTGAAAGAGCTTGCCGAGGCGCTGGACTGCACGCTCGTCTATGCGCTGGTGCCCAACCGGCCGCTGCAGCAAATCGTTGCGGACCGCGCCCGCCATCTGGCCAATTTGCGCCTGATGCGCACGCATCACTCCATGCGGCTTGAGGATCAGGGTCTGGCGGAGGCCGATCTGGCTGACGAACGTGATCGCCTCGCCGCAGGCCTGTTGCGCGACAATGCACGGCAGATATGGCGGCCCGACGAGGATGAAAAATGAGCGGGGGCCTCGCAGACGGTGCGGACGACGCAGCCACCGCCCTCGAGGAAGACGAGCGCAAACAGCTCATTCCGACCTACATCACCAGCCGGGCCGAACTGAATGAGGCTGAGCAGGTCAATATCTCCGATGCCGACGGGTGGGCCTTCTCACGCCAGCGCAATGTCCTCGATACCGCCTTTCTGCTGCGGCTCCACAAGCGGATGCTCGGCGAGGTGTGGCGCTGGGCCGGCAGCTACCGGACGACCGAGCGCAATATCGGCATCGAGGCCTGGAGAATCCCGGCCGAGACCGCTCAGCTGCTCGATGATGTCCGCTACTGGATCGCAGCGGAAACCTACGGACCAGACGAGATATGCATCCGCTTTCACCATCGCTTGGTTGCGATCCACCCCTTCCCCAATGGCAATGGCCGACTCGCCCGGATGGCCGCCGATTTGCTCGCAGTTCGGCTCGGCCGGCCGCGCTTCGCCTGGGGGCGCAGCGAACTGGTTACGCCTGCCAGTGCCCGAGCGACCTATATCGCCGCGCTCCAGGCCGCAGACCTGCACGATATCGCGCCGCTTTTGCAGTTCGCGCGCCCGGATTGAGGGCGCATCTACCGACGCTGAACGCTCCCGATCCTAGCTGCGATGCTCCGGATTCTCGAAATCAAAGCGGCAACCGGCTTTCCAGGCGTTTCGGTCATTGCCGTGGTTGGGCAGGCCGCCGGCGGTTTTGAGCATGTGCGCGAGGTGGATCAGATTCCAGCTCATGATGGTGGTATTGCGCTGGGTGAAGTCATTGTCGAAGCCGGCGCCGTCATCGCCATAGCTGGCACCGGGCCCGGCCTCGCCGATCCAGCCGCAATCGGCTTGCGGCGGGATGATATAGCCGAGATGGCCGAGGGCGTAGAGATTGGTCATCGCGCAATGCTTGATCCCGTCCTCATTGCCGGTAACGACCGTGCCACCGACCTTGCCATAGAAGATCGACTGGCCCTTCCCGTTCAGCTTGCCGGATTCGGCGTAGAGCCGTTCGATCAGGCGGCGGCAGACAGAGCTTTCCTCACCGAGCCAGATCGGGGTTCCGATCACCAGGATATCGGCCGCCATCACCTTGGCGCTGATCTTTGGCCAGTCATCGCGGGCAAAGCCATGCTCGGTCATGTCGGGATAGACGCCAGGCGCCAGATCATAATCGACCGGCCGCAGCATCTCCACGGCGACGCCATTGGCGGCCATGATGGCGCTTGAGACATTGAGCAGCAATTCGGTGTGAGAGAGCGTGCCGCTCGGTTTGAGGGTGCAGTTCAGGAAGAGCGCCGACAGGGACGAGAAATCGAAATCATGGCCTTCACACAAGGCCTTCTGTTTCGCGTTGAGAACCATGCGACACGCTCCTTGGTTTGATGGTGGCTGACGGGGCCCAACACGCGAAAAGCGCGTCTGTCCGTTATGCGCCTGGGTCTGGAAATTACGTCTGTCCCAAGCTTTTTACCAGTTTTTCCCGGTTTTGGATGGCGTCCTGAGTCCCCGCCCCGCTGCGGCGCCATGTCACCTGTCTTGCGGCGCTGGGCTTGATAAGTGTCAATACATACGATTTTGCACGTTGGACCAATTGATGACGCCTTCGCCGACGCTTCTCAAATATGCGCGCCAGAATACGCCGCGCTATACCAGTTATCCGACCGCGCCGCATTTCCATGCCGGTATTGATGGCGATGTGTGGGCCGAATGGCTTGGAGCGCTGGGCGCGGAAGCCGCGGGCTCGCTCTATCTCCACATCCCCTGGTGCCGCGAGATGTGCTGGTATTGTGGTTGCTCGACGCGGGCGACCCAGCGTGCCGAGCCCGTCGCGACCTATGCCGGGACATTGCTTAAGGAAATCGATCTCGTCGCCGACCGGTTCGCAGGTCGGCCACGCATCTCACATATCCATTTTGGCGGCGGCACCCCGACCATCCTGACCGAGGAACAGTTCAGCGCGGTGATGCAGCGATTGCGCCAGCGTTTCGACGTGTCGGAGACGGCCGAGATTGCCATCGAGATCGATCCGCGCATTTTTACCACCTCGCTGGCCGATCATCTGGCGTATTTGGGTTTCAATCGCGCCAGCCTCGGCGTCCAGACTTTCGATGCCGCTGTCCAGACCAAGATCAACCGCATCCAGCCGGTTGAGGCCGTGGCCGGCTGTGTGACGGCGCTACGCGATGCGGGCATTTCCAATCTGAGCTTCGATCTGCTGTACGGCCTGCCCGGACAGACGCTGGAAAGCTGCCGCGAGACGGTTGCGACGGCGCTGGAGTTGCAGCCCGACCGGTTCTCGGTGTTCGGTTATGCCCATGTGCCGCACATGAAGCGGCATCAAAAACTGATCCATGATGACGAGCTTCCCGGCGCCGAGGCGCGGATTGAACAGGCCATGGCCATCGCCGATGCGGTGCAGGCGGCGGGTTATAGTCCGATCGGCATTGATCACTATGCCCGCGCCAGCGACGACATGACCCGGCAAGCCGCCAGCGGGACGATGCGGCGCAATTTTCAGGGTTATACGACGGACCAAGCCAGTTTTCTGATTGGTCTCGGCGCCTCGGCGATCAGCCAGACACCGGAAGGCTATGCCCAGAACACGCCGGATGTGGCCAGCTGGAGCCGGGCGATCGAATCCGGCCATCTGGCGACCGCACGCGGTGTCCGGCAAGGCGGCGAGGACCGGATTCGCGGCGAGATCATCGAGCGGCTGATGTGCGATCTCGAAGTCGATCCCGACGCCATCGCGGCGCAGTTTGGCGGCTCCATTGAATGGCCTGAACTGGACGATCTCATCGCGGATGGCGTCATCACCCGGCAGGGCTGTCGGATCAGCATCGCTGATGACCACCGGATGTTGGCGCGCGTCGTCGCGGCGCGGTTCGATACCTATCTGCAGGCGAATGTTGAAGCGCGCCACTCCGTCAGCGTCTGACCTGCCCGGCATCGCTGCTTTTCCTTCAACCGGTTTCCTTTTCGGAAACCGAATGGGGCAAGTCTGTTGCCTGATCGCAATGGAGCTGAATCATTATGACGGAAAATGCCGGGAGCCTGCTGGCCGAACCACTGGATGCTGAGCGCGTGCGCGCCTTCCTGCTCTCCAATCCGGACTTCGTGCGCGAGGATGCTGAACTGTTTGCGCAAATGGCGCAGCGCGACACCGGCGAAGGGATTATTGATCTCGGCGCGGCGGCGCGGGCCAAGCTGTTGGCCGAATTGCGCCAGCTCAAATCGCTCAACTCCAGCATTATCGAGACGGCGCGCGCCAATCTGGCGACCCAATCGCAAATTCACATGGCGGTGCTGGCGCTGCTGGAGACAGACAGTCTGGTGGCGCTCGACCGCAAAATCTCCAGCCGCCTGACCGGCGCGCTCGGAGTTGATGTCTGCCGCGTACTGATCGAGGGCCATGCGCCACTGCCGGCCGGAGAATCCATTCTCGGGGCGTCAGAAGGCTTTGTTGGCGAAGTGCTGGGAAACAAGGTCGAACGGCTCGGGCCGGTCAATCCGGACCGGGCGCATGCGCTTTACGGCCAGCAGGGCAAGCGGGTGAAATCGGAGGCGATTGTGCGGCTCGATTTCAACGGTCATGACGGGCTGATGGCGGTTGCGGCACGTGACCACACTCTATTCGAATCCGGCCAAGGCACTGAATTACTCAACTTCCTCGCCCGCTGCGTCGAACGGATGATCACCCGATGGCTGCACGCGAGCTAAATCTTCCCCTCGCCAATGCGCGACTGGTCTTCGGCCAGCATCTGGCCGGCGAACGCCGGCTGAGTCCGAAAACCGTTGAGGCCTATGGCCGCGATCTCGACCAGTTTGCCGCCTTTCTCGGTGGGCATTTGGGGCGCAGCGTCTGTCTGGCCGACATGGCCAATCTGAGAGCGACGGATTTTCGCGCCTTCATGGCGGCGCGACGGCGCGGCGGTCTGTCAGCGCGCTCCCTGGCACGCGCCCTGTCAGCGATCCGCACTTTCTACAGCTATGCCGAACGGCGCTGGGGCATTGAGAATGCGGCCCTGACCCTGATTGAAGGCCCCAAGCTGGGCCGCTCCAAGCCGAAACCGGTCAGCGAGAGCGGCGCCCGGGCATTGATTGACGAGGCCGGACGGGCGCACGGCACGGATTGGGTCGAGGCGCGCGATGTCGCGGTTCTGTCCCTGCTCTATGGCTGTGGCATGCGGATCTCGGAGGCGCTCAGCCTGGCCGGCCGCGACCGGACTCTGGATGGCAGTCTGCAGATCATCGGCAAGGGCGGCAAAACACGGCTGGTCCCGATCCTGCCCGTGGTCGCGCAAGCGGTAGCGCATTATGCGACGCTGTGCCCATTCGACCTCGGGCCCGGCCAGCCCCTGTTTCGCGGCACGCGTGGTGGGGCGCTGGGGGCGCGGACGGTTCAAAAACTGATGCAGGATCTGCGCGAGCGACTCGGTCTGGGGCCGACCGCGACGCCGCACGCCCTGCGGCATTCCTTCGCGACCCATCTTCTCGCCCATGGCGGTGATTTGCGCTCGATCCAGGAATTGCTCGGACATGCCAGCCTGTCGACGACGCAAATCTATACCGATGTCGAAACCTCACGCCTGATGGCGATCTATGACGGCGCGCATCCGCGCTCAAAGCGCAGCCGAACCTGATCTCCGTCAGGCGGCGATCTGGGCCCGGTCATGCGACCAGCGGATCACCTCAGTTCCAGCGTCGGGATCGAGGAATGTCCCGGCTTGAACAAAGCCCGCTTTTTCGAGCACCCGGTGGGAGGCATGACCATCGCCGCGGGTCTTGGCGATGACGCGTTTGACGGTGTCATGATTGTAGGCCCACCCGATCAAGGCGTTCACTGCCTCGGTCGCCAGGCCGCGTTCGCGATAAGAGACGAGCATTGAATAGTCGATCTCGACCTCACCAGCCGCATTCGGCGTGCCCTTGAAGCCGCCAATACCGAGCAGACGGTTCATGATCGGTGAGATATAGACCCAGGAATACCAACCGGCATCGTGTGGATGCGCCGCCAACTGGTCGCGCGTCCATTCCATCGTCTCGATACCGACCAGTTCGGGCGGCCAAGATGGCTCGGGCTCGACACCCAAGGCTTCAAAAAACCGGGCGCGATCATTGAGCTGCCACTCGGTCAGCTCGACGTCGAGGGCAACCAGCCGGAGCCGTTGCGAGATGATTTCAATTCTGTCGCGCATAATTGTGCGTTCCATTCACTCGACATAACGGTCCCGTGGCTCGGGTGCCAGCTTGGCTGGTTATGCCGTAACAATATGGGTTTGTCCTCACAACCATTTGCGAGGAGTCCACGCCGCCCCTCAGCCCGTTGTTTCTATTCCGTCGCGCTGGAGACAAGGCCAACCCGAATCTGGAGATTAGCAGAAAACCGGCCTTGTGTCAGGACTGCATGCTCCAACCTTCGACGCCCATCGCCGCCTGACGCACGGCTTCGGTCAGGGTCGGATGGGGATGGCAGGTGCGCGCAATGTCCTCGGACGAAGCGCGGAACTCCATGGCCAGGCAGATCTCGGCGATCATTTCGCCGACATTGGCGCCGATCATATGCGCGCCCAAAATCTCGTCAGTTTCCGCGTCAGCAAGAATTTTCACAAAACCGTCAGTAGCGTGATTGGCGCGAGCGCGTGAATTGGCCTGGAAAGGGAATTTGCCCTTTTTATACTTGCGCCCCTGTTGTTTGAGCTCGTCTTCGGTCTGTCCGACCGAGGCCAATTCAGGATAGGTGTAAACGACGCCGGGAATGACATCGTAATTGACGTGCCCCGCCTTGCCGGCAATGCGCTCGGCGCAAGCGACGCCCTCATCCTCGGCCTTGTGAGCGAGCATTGGCCCATGGGTGCAATCGCCAACGACCCAGACATTTTCGGCTGACGTGCGGAAATGATCATTGGCGATGAAGCCGCGAGCATCCGGTTCGATCCCGACATTTTCCAGCCCGAGCCCGGCGGTAAAGGGCCGCCGACCGATGCAGACCAGAACCGTGTCGGCCTCGATCGTCTCCGAATCACCACCCTTGGCGGGCTCGAGCGTGATTTTCAGGGTATCCGGATTGGAGCTGTCGACGCCGGTGACCTTGGTGGAGAGCCGGAAATCCATGCCCTGCTTGGCAAAAATGCGCTGTGCGGTCTTGGCGAGTTCGGTGTCCATGCCGGGCAGGATGCGATCAAGATATTCGACGACCACGACTTCAGCGCCGAGGCGGCGCCAGACCGAGCCCAGCTCGAGCCCGATCACACCGGCGCCAATCAGGACCAGACGTCCCGGCACTTGCTTGAGATCCAGGGCACCGGTCGAGGAGACAATGCGGGCCTCATCGATCGTCACGCCCGGCAGGGGTGTCACTTCGGAGCCGGTGGCGATGACGATATGCTTGGTATCCAGCACCGAAGTGCCGCTATCGGTTTCGACCTGAACCTTGCCCTGACCGAGGATCTTGCCCCTGCCGCTGATGTATTCGGCGCCGTTCTTCTTGAACAGGAATTCAATGCCCTTGGTGAGCCCGTCAACGGTCTCGTCCTTGTGGGCGAGCATGGCCGGCAGGTCGAGTTCGACCTCACCCGTGACAATGCCCATCGCGGGGAACTCGGTCGTCGCGCTCTCAAACAGTTCGGAGGCGTGCAGCAGGGCCTTTGAGGGGATGCAGCCGACATTCAGGCAGGTTCCGCCCAGTGTGCCACGCATCTCGACGCAGGCGACTTTCAGGCCAAGCTGGCCCGCGCGGATGGCGCAGTTATAGCCGCCGGGGCCACCGCCGATAATGACAAGATCATAGGGTTCGGACATTTGGGCCTCGCGGATTGGTCGGGACGTCGAAATCGGACAGGCTTACTATATGCTATTTTCTTGCAGCGATGGTAAGGCCCGACCTGCGTTCCGGGCCTCGTGCTGCCGTGAACGCTGGGGGCCGTCAGCGCGTTGGTCGCGGCCAGTATCGCAACATGCCAGCACCGAGCAGGACGGCAAAGCTGGCGATATTCATGATCACATCGTGAACCTGAAATGCCGGCCGGTCGATATTGAGATAAAGCGGTTCGGCGATAATCCAGATCCAGTATCCGAGATCGAGAAACACTGCCGCAGCCGCAGTCAGAAAGGCCAGGTTGATGCCCCTCGGCCACGCGGCGATCAATAACAGCCCCGTCGCCAGAAAGCCGGCCATGTATGCGGTCCAAATGACCAATAGCCAGTTGGGAACCTCTCGCAGGGCCGTCAAGATTTCCGGTCCGTTCGCACCGAGCGGCGGCACCAGCCAATCGCCGACCCAAGCGTCCAGCAAGTAGGGCAGGCTGTAGACCACGCGACCGAGCGCGAGGACGATGATCATCCAACGTATAATCTGCATTCGTGTCCCCCGACTCGCTGTTTGGTCTCAGAGCAGACCGGCTGCCCTAAAGATCGAACAACAGACGCTGTGGATCTTCCAGATTATCCTTCACCCGCACCAGCCAAGTGACAGCTTCCTTGCCGTCGACGATGCGATGGTCATAGGACAGGGCCAGATACATCATCGGCCGGATCACGACGGCGCCATTCAGCGCCACCGGCCGTTCCTGGATCTTGTGCATGCCGAGAATGCCCGATTGCGGAGCATTCAGGATCGGCATCGACATCAGCGAGCCATAGACGCCGCCATTCGAGATGGTGAAGCTGGCGCCCTGCATTTCGTCGATGGTCAGCTTGCCGTCGCGGGCGCGTTTGCCCAGACGGATGATTTCTTTCTCGATCTCGGCCAACGACATCTGGTCGGTATTGCGCACCACCGGCACGACGAGGCCGCGCTCGGTGCCGACGGCGACGCCGATATCGTAGAAATTCTTGTAGATGATGTCGGTGCCGTCGATCTCGGCATTGACCGAAGGGATATCCTTCAGCGCCGCGACACAGGCTTTCACGAAGAAGCTCATAAAGCCCAGCTTGACGCCATGCTTGGCGACAAAGGCCTCCTGGTGCGCTTTGCGCGCATCCATGATCGCGCCCATATCGGCTTCGTTAAAGGTCGTCAGGATGGCGGCGGCGTTCTGGGCATCCTTGAGACGCTTGGCGATGGTCTGGCGCAGGCGGGTCATACGGACGCGCTCTTCGCGTGGGCCGGTATCGCGTGGTGCTGCGGCCGGGGCCGAAGGGGCGGCTGGTGCGGAAGGGGTCGCAGGCGCGGCGGCTGGGGCAGAGGCGGGCGCAGCGGCAGCCTGCAGCGCGTCGCCCTTGGTGATGCGACCATCGCGGCCCGTGCCCTCGATGGCACCGGCGTCGAGCTTGTTCTCTTCAATGATGCGGGCGGCCGATGGCATGGCAATCGCGTCACTTTTTGCGGGCGCATCTGCGGTCGGGGCTGCAGCCGGGGAGGCTGCAGCACCTTCGGTGATCTTCGCCACGGCATCGCCGGGCGCAACGCTATCGCCCTCGCCGACCATCAGCTCGGCGATCACGCCAGCAACGGGTGACGGGACCTCGACAGCGACCTTGTCGGTCTCAATCTCGACCAAGGCCTGATCGACCGTGACGGTATCGCCAACCTTGACCAGCCAGGCACCGATTGTGCCCTCGGTGACCGACTCGCCCATTTGCGGCACGGTTGCTTCAACCGTTTTTCCGCTGGTGTCGGCCGGCGCAGGTTTCGTTTCGGCGGGTTTGGCTTCAGCAGGCTGCGCTTTCGGCGCGGCCGGGGCTTCGGCTTTTGCGGCCTCGGGCTTTGCGGCTTCAGGCTTTGCAGCTTCGGGGGCAGGCGCAGCGGCAGCGGCTTCGCCCCCGGCGCTAATTGTCGCCAGCTTGGCGCCGATCTCGACCGTCTCGCCTTCCTCGACAAGGATGGCGCCGATTGTGCCATCACTCTCGGCGCGAACTTCAATCGCGACCTTGTCGGTTTCAAGTTCGACGAGGACGTCATCCTTGCGGACCGCATCGCCGGCCTTGACCGACCAGCTGCCGACGGTGGCTTCGGTGACGGATTCGCCGAGTTGTGGAACGGTGATGTCGGTCATGATTGAGTCTTTCCTGTTCGCGGTGAGGCGGTTCGTGACGTCGCCGGGCGTCAGCCCAGAGCCTCATCGACCAGAGTTTCCTGTTGATGCTTGTGCTTGGCGGCAATACCGGTCGCGGTCGAGGCCGAGGCCTGGCGGCCGACATAGACCGGACGCGATGCCGTCCCTTCGAGCTTGCTCAAGACGAATTCGAGATTCGGTTCGACGAAGGTCCAATAGCCCATATTGCGGGGCTCTTCCTGACACCAGACGATTTCGGCCTTCGGGAAGCGCGCCAGTTCGGTCAACAGCGCCTTGAACGGGAAGGGGTAGAGCTGCTCGACCCGCATCAGATAGACATCGTCAATGCCCTTGGTTTCGCGCGCTTCGAGCAGGTCGTAATAGACCTTGCCGGTACACAGAACGACGCGCCGGATATCGGCATCGCGCTTCAACTCGGTCGAAGAATGCGAAGCTTCACCCTCGGGCCGTCCGGCCTTGTCGGCATCGTCCCACAACACGCGGTGGAAGGAGGAGCCCGGCCCCATCGCCTCGAGCGAGGAGACGCAGCGCTTGTGACGCAGCAGGCTCTTGGGCGTCATGATGACCAGCGGTTTGCGGAAACTGCGGTGAATCTGGCGCCGAAGGATGTGAAAATAATTCGCCGGCGTCGAGCAATTCGCTACCTGCATATTGTCCTGGGCGCATTGCTGCAGAAAACGTTCCGGGCGGGCCGAGGAATGTTCCGGCCCCTGGCCCTCATAACCATGCGGCAACAGCATCACCAAGCCGGACATGCGCAGCCATTTGCGCTCACCCGAGGAGATAAACTGGTCGATGATGACCTGGGCGCCATTGGTGAAATCGCCGAACTGGGCTTCCCACATCACCAGCGTATTGGGCGCCGAGAGCGAATAGCCGTATTCGAAACCGAGCACGGCCTCTTCCGACAACATCGAATCGACGACGTCATACTTCTTCTGGTCGCCACCGAGATGGTTGAGCAGGGTGTAACGCTCGGCGGTCTCTTGGTCGATGATGTGCGAATGACGCTGCGAGAACGTGCCGCGGCCACAATCCTGACCCGACAGGCGCACGGGGAAGCCTTCGGTCAGCAGGGTGCCGAAGGCGAGATGTTCCGCCGTTGACCAGTCAATCCCCTCGCCGGTTTCGATCGCGGTGCGGCGTGCGCCGATGACGCGATCCAGCGTGCGGTGAATATTGATACCTTCCGGCACCGTCGTCATCGCCATGCCGACGGCTTTGAGGCGTTCCATCGTGGCGCTGGTTTCGCCCCGGCGGTCATCGCCTTCCGGCAGGCCGAGACCCGACCAGCGGCCATCGAGCCAGTCGGCTTTCTCGCGGGTGAAGGTCTTGCCGGTCTCGAATTCGGCTTCGAGGAAGCGGTCAAACTCGGCCGCCATCGCTTCAACTTCGGCAGCGGTGAGCGAGCCTTCGGCGATCAACCGCTCTTCGTATTTCTGGCGGACCGGCGGCATGTCCTTGATCACCCGATACATGATCGGCTGGGTGAAGGTCGGATCGTCGCCTTCATTGTGGCCGTAGCGGCGATAGCAGAACATGTCGATCACGACATCCTTGGCGAAGATTTGCCGGTATTCGGTCGCGATGCGGGTGGCGTGCACTACGGCTTCTGGATCGTCGCCATTGACGTGGAAGATCGGGGCCTGGACCATCAGCGCCACGTCGGACGGGTAAGGGCTCGAGCGGCTATCCTTGGGATCGGTGGTGAAGCCGATCTGGTTATTGACGATGAAATGGATCGCGCCACCCGTGCGGTGCCCGCGCAGGCCCGACAGGCCGAGACATTCCGTCACGACACCCTGACCGGCAAAGGCAGCATCGCCGTGCAGAAGCAGCGGCAGGACTTTGGTGCGCGGCGTACCGGCCAGCTCGCGGCAATTCTGTTCCTGCTTGGCGCGCGCCTTGCCGAGCACGACCGGATTGACGGCCTCAAGGTGAGACGGGTTGGCGGTCAGCGAGAGGTGGACGGTATTGCCGTCGAATTCCCGGTCAGACGAGGCGCCGAGATGGTATTTGACGTCACCGGAACCGAATTCTTCCTCGCCCTGAGTATTGCCCCCCTGGAATTCGTGGAAAATCTGGTGATAGGGCTTGCCCATCACGGCGCCGAGCACGTTGAGACGGCCACGGTGTGGCATGCCGATAATGATGTCGTCGACACCCATGGCGCCGCCGCGCTTGATGATCTGCTCCAGCGCCGGGATCATCGCCTCGCCGCCATCGGCACCGAAACGCTTGGTGCCGGGATAACGCTTGTGCAGGAATTGCTCGAAGCGCTCGGTTTCCATCAGCTTGCCGAGAATGGCGCGCTTGCCGTCAATCGTGAAGCGGATCTCCTTGTCCGGTCCTTCGAAGCGCTCCTGCAGCCAGGATTTCTCCTCCGGATTGGAGATGTGCATGAATTCAATGCCGACCGGGCCGCAATAGGTGCGGCGTAGAATGTCCAGCATCTCGCCTGGCGTCGCGGTTTCGAGGCCGAGATAGCCGTCGATGAAGACGCTCTCGTCCATCGCGGCGCCGTCAAAGCCATAGGTCGCCGGATCAAGCTCGGGCTGGGCTCCGAAATCGGACAGGCCCAATGGATCGAGATCGGCTGCCAGGTGGCCGCGCATGCGATAGGCACGGATCATCATGATGGCGCGGATCGAGGCCTGGGTTGCCTTGCGGATCGCAGCGGGATCGGCCTGCGGCGCGGTGCGCGTCACATGCTCCGCGACCTTCTCGACCATCGCCGCCTCATCGGCCCCGATATCACCGAGTGCAGAGACCATTTCGCCATTGGCCCGTGGTGGCCAACCGGCCCGCTTCCAGCTCGGCCCGGCAGCAGCGCGCGCCGCATCCGCCGGCGCATCGCCCATCGCGGCGAAGAATTGTCGCCAACTGTCAGGAACACTCGCCGGGTCGGCCGCATAGGCGGCGGCCATCTGCTCGAGATAAACGGCGTTGGCGCCCTGCAGGAAAGACGTATCCAGGAAGGACTGATTGTCGGAGGAGCGGGTCTGGTCAGACATGGGGGGAAATGGCCTGATATCGCAAAAAGATTCGTAAGGGACTAAGCCGATACGGTTAACAACCATCTATGGCCGTTCTGTGGAGAACAGAAGCCTTGCGCAGGCTTCTGGTGCCAACTTGCTGACAGGCGAGCCAGACACAAAAAAGCCGCGCCGGGACTAACCCGCACGCGGCTTGTTCGAGTTGTTTTGAAAAAGCTAGCCCTTGAGGACTTCCGCCAGCGTCGTGCCCAGCCGCGCTGGGCTCGGTGACACCGTGATGCCGGCCGACTTCATGGCTTCGATCTTGCCTTCTGCGCCGCCCTTGCCGCCGGACACGATGGCGCCGGCATGGCCCATGGTGCGGCCTGCGGGTGCGGTGACCCCGGCGATGAAGCCGACGATGGGCTTGGAACGGCCCTTCCTGGCTTCATCCTTGAGGAATTGCGCGGCGTCTTCTTCAGCCGAGCCGCCGATCTCGCCGATCATGATCATCGACTTGGTTTCCGGGTCGGCGAGGAAAAGCTCGAGGATATCGATGAATTCCGTGCCCTTGACCGGGTCGCCGCCAATGCCGACAGCGGTGGTCTGGCCAAGGCCGACCTGGCTGGTCTGGAACACGGCTTCATAGGTCAGCGTGCCGGAGCGGGAAACAACGCCGACCGAGCCCTTCTTGAAGATCGAGCCCGGCATGATGCCGATCTTGCACTCTTCAGGCGTCAGAACACCCGGGCAATTGGGGCCGAGCAGGCGGGATTTGGAGCCTTCGAGCCGCGCCTTGACCTGAACCATGTCGAGCACCGGAATGCCCTCGGTGATGCAGACGATGAAGGGGATTTCCGCCTCGATCGCTTCGATGATCGCGGCGCCAGCCCCTGAAGGCGGCACATAGATCACCGAGGCATCGGCCTTGGTGGCGTCGCGAGCTTCGGCCACAGTGGCGAAGATCGGCAAGCTTGCCGCGCCCTCAACGCCGGACGACCAGGTCTCGCCACCCTTTTTCGGGTGCACGCCGCCAACCATCTTGGTGCCGTAATAGGCCAAAGCCTGTTCGGTGTGGAAAGTGCCGGTCTTGCCGGTCAGGCCCTGGACGATAATCCGGGTGTCTTTATTGACGAGGATCGACATCTAATTGGCCTCCTTCACGGCGGCGACAATTTTCTGGGCCGCGTCGTCGAGATCGTCCGCAGCGATCACATTGAGACCGGATTCATTGATGATTTTCTTGCCGAGCGCGACATTCGTGCCCTCGAGGCGCACGACGAGCGGCACTTGCAGGCCGACTTCCTTCACCGCGGCGACGACGCCCTCGGCGATGACGTCACAGCGCATGATGCCGCCGAAGATATTGACCAGAATGCCTTTGACGTTGGGATCAGCGGTGATGATCTTGAAGGCCGCCGTGACTTTCTCGGTCGTGGCACCGCCACCGACATCGAGGAAGTTGGCCGGCTCGGCGCCATAGAGCTTGATGATGTCCATCGTTGCCATGGCGAGGCCGGCACCATTGACCATGCAGCCGATATCGCCATCGAGGGCGACATAGGCGAGATCATGCTTGGAGGCTTCAATTTCCTTGGCGTCTTCTTCGGTCGTGTCACGCAATTCCATGATGTCGGGATGGCGGAACAGGGCGTTGCCGTCGAAGGAGACCTTGGCGTCGAGCACCCGCAAATGACCGTCTTTCATCACGATCAGCGGATTGACCTCGAGCATGCTCATGTCCTTCTCGGTGAAGGCCTTGTAGAGAATTTTCGCCAGCGAGCCCATATCGGCCTTCGCATCGCCCGTCAGCTTAAGCGCGGCAGAAATCTTGTCGGCATCGGCGTCGGTGACACCTTTGAGCGGCTCGATATCCAGCGTCTGGATCTTTTCCGGGGTCGAATGCGCGACTTCCTCGATATCCATCCCGCCTTCGGTCGAGACCACGAAAGCGACCTTGCCGGTTTCGCGATTGACCAGGATGGAGAGATAGAGTTCGCGTTCGATGTCAGCGCCGTCCTCGATGTAGAGGCGGTTGACCTGTTTGCCGGCCGGGCCGGTCTGGTGGGTCACCAGCGTATTGCCGAGCATTTCCTTCGCGTTCTTGACCACATCCTCTTTCGAGAAGGCGAGGCGAACGCCGCCCTTGGCGTCGGGGCCCAATTCCTTGAACTTGCCCTTGCCGCGCCCGCCGGCATGGATCTGGGATTTCACGACCCAGAGCGGCCCGGGCAGCTTGTCGGCGGCGGCTTTGGCCTCGTCGGCAGAGAAAATCGCAACGCCTTCGGCAACCGGTGCGCCAAAGCTTTTCAGGACGGCTTTCGCCTGATGTTCATGAATATTCATGTGTGTGGGCCTCGCGGGGGAGAGATCGACAAATAGGCCGGGTGGGACCCGCCTTATAACACCCGCCCGCCTCAGCGCAACGCCTTGGCGCGGGCCGGATTCACTCAGAGATGAACCACATGCGCCTCATCGTCCAATGATACAGGCCTGTGAACGATGTCGTTGAATTCCAGCGCTTGGTCTGGTGCCGGCATGGGTTGGTCGGGTCCGATCAGATCGCCACTGAACAGGCGCACGCCAGCGCTGACCGAAGCGCCGAGCAGGGCGGCGCTCTCGATCTGGGTCAGGAATGTGTCGGCCTTGAGGTTCTGGGCCGAGGTCACCAGCCCGAGCACAGCCTGGATGGTCGCGGTCGAGACCTCGCCATCACCGAGCCGGTGGGGGATCTCGGTCCCGAAAATGCCGATGCCGCTGCCCTCGAACCGGCGCAGATCCGAAACGCCATACGGCAGGCGCGCGATGATTTTCGCCCCGAAGGGCATCATCGAGCGAAATAATTCCTGCATTTGCGCCACCGGTGCCCCGTCGGGAATCGCATCGATCCGCAACTGGAAGTGACGCCGAATCGGCACGGGCACCGATTGCAGAATGGCAAAATAGCTCATCCGTTCGGATAGCGAGGAGATAGTGTCGTAATGTACCGGCACGATAATGCCGCAACTACCTCCTTCTGCGTGTACGTGCTGGAAGCCGCGCTGCGCCGCGACGGCGACGGAATGGTCGAGCAAGCGGTTGAGCGGCCTGGAATCGAGCACTGTAAATGTGTCACGGCCATAGGCCGGCCAGCCATTGATCACCCGCCGGGCCACGCAAAGATGGTGCGTGACAGCATTATTGCGCGCGTCCCAGCAGGGTTTGAACACGATTTCGTCCCAAGGGGTGGCGTGCGTCTTGGTAGCCGATTGGGTCCAGCGCGGCGGCGCCGGAGTGCTTACCGTTTCCGGCTCGGATTCAGCCCAGGCCGGCGGGTCTCCATCAACAGGTGCATTCGCGCGGGTAGGCGGATTTGGCTCGGCCTCCTGCGGCTGGGCTTGAGCAATGATTTCAAGAAATTCCTCAGCCGAGACGCTGCGAGATTCGCCGACGAGCTTCAGCGTTTTCAGCGTCTGGTCGCCGAGGAAGAACGCGGAGAGTTCGGTGGAAATCTCGGTGACTTTCTGCGCCGCTGCATCCCCACTCAAGGCGCTGAAGATAATCAGGAACCCGCCTTGGCAGCGGAATACGACATCGTCCGGGTCCAACCGTTTCTCGATGAAATGGGCGCTGACATCATAAATCTTGGCGCGCAAATTGAGCCAGTCCGGGCCAGCCTTTTGCTTTATTTCCTCAAGATTGAGGAATTGAAACTGGCCCATCTCGACATTCGCGCGACCCGCGAGTGCCAGTTTGAGCTTCATTTTGAGTTCGGGCTGCATTACCGGCCGGCATCCTCACAAGACTCGCCTAAAGGGAGTGAGCCGAGAATGCCGTTGGAGGTATTGAAAAACCGTAAGCCCCGCTGGGCCGAGACCTGGCGTACTGCAAGCGCAAGCGCTGCGGCCCTAGCGCAGCGTCGCCATAATCGCCCCGTCGATTGAGACGCTGCCGCCGCCGCGGACGGCCAAGTAGAAAGCCAGAGCGCCATACACCGCCGCGCTCGTCCAAGCTTGTGGAGCAATCCACCAGGCGAAAACCGCCGCAGCCAGCAACAGGACCAGACCCACCAGCCGGGTCAAAAAGCCCACCGCCAGCATGACCGCAGCCAAATGCGCGCCCCAGACGGCGATCTGGGCCAATTGTACCGGGGTCACAAAGGGTACGGCCCAAATCTGGGCGGCACTCACCGCCGACGGCACGACATCGGGCCAGTCGGCCGCATAGGCGCGGCCCCAGACCCACAGGCCGGGAATGAGTGACCAGCGCAGCGCTGCACCAACAATCCAGTCCGGCATGAAGCGTTCCGCGCGCGCTGTCGTTTCAATGTCCTGCATGCCCGCCCCCGATACCCCATGCCTTCATCGAAGGCCGTCTGGTGGCAAGCATGCCCGCCACGCCGGACGCTGGCAATCGGATGCACCTAACGCGCGAACCGTGTCCCGGCCCAATGATCGATCGAGACCCGGCCCGGCCCGTATCCAGCGACGAATACCGTCATCACAACCCACAAGGCATGGGTGCCCCACCAAGCGTCCGGATAGACGAAGAGCTGGATCACCAGTGTCATGCCGAGCAGTGCCAGAGCCGACAAGCGGGTCAGAAGACCCAGGACCAGCAGGATGGGAAAGGTGAATTCGGCCAAGGTCGCCATCCAGGCGGCCAGCTCGGTCGGGATCAGCGGCAGGGCATAATCGTTCTGGAACAGAACAAGGGTGGACGGTTTCAGGGTGAGCGGCAATTCGGGCAGGCGCAGGTGTGAGCGTTGCACCGCAAAATCATTGATCATCTCGGTGTAGTTGAACACCCCAACCGTTTGCACCTTGGTCAGAAGCGAGCGCCAGAACACGCCGGCCAAGGCCAAGCGGGCCAGCAGTTTGAGCGCATCACCGGCGAGATATTGTTGCACGAGGCCAAACAGGCGCTGATGGGCGTCATGAGCCGTTTTCAGGTGAGCTGCGATGGTCATGGTCGGGATCCTCCAAGGATTGAATTGGCGAGCGCCTCGCCGAACATGGCAGCGGCATCGTGGGCGTGGTCGATCTTCAGCGCCGCCCCGGCCGCGTCCTGCAGACTCTGCCGGTGCGCCAGAGCGACGAGGAAAGCATGATCGCCGGGCGTCAAAGCGCGATGTTGGACCTCGCCGCGATGGCGCCAGACCATGGCAAAGCTGGCTTCCGGCCTGAGCTTAATCTGGATCGGCTCGGCATCGCCGCGATTGCTGCTCCAGATCGCATAGGCCGGCCAAGCGGAGGACAACAGGCTGACAGAAGGGTGCAGGCCCGGGGCCAATAACGGCAGGGCTTCCGGTGCCAGCTGCGCGATCTGACCCGGGTCGAGAAATGGCGCATCAGCGGCGTGATGCGCCTCAAGCCAGGCCCGGTCCAAACGCGCGACATCTCCGAGATAGACCAGCTCCGCTGCCGGTGCGTAACCGTCGATGAAAGCGGCAAAGCCCTCACCATACTGGCTCATTGAGGGCTGAACCGGCGGGAAGGCCTGCCAATAGGCCTTCGCCAGCGGTGCGAAGAAATTGGCGCCGACGAGCCGGTCGACGGCCGGATAGGCGGCACGCAGGACTTCGATGACGCCGTGCACAACATTATTCCGGTAAACTGCCATGCGGCGCAGGCCCGAGGGCGTCGTCAACCAGGGCTCAATCGACGCGGTGTCGCCGCTCGTGATTGCTCCGGCAAAATCGGAATGGAAGCTGTCAGACAAGGGCGCGCCCTTCCTGCAAGGCAAGGTCGAGAACCTGTTGCGCCCGATTTCGTTCGGCCATCAATTCGCCAAAGGCGGGAATATTATTATCGCGCTCGATCAAAACCGGCCGTGGCCCGAGGCGGGCGATCACGGCTTCATAGAGGCTCCAGACCGGGTCGGCGATCGGCGCGCCATGGGTGTCGATCAGTAATTCATCGCCCATCTCCGCATCGGCCTCATGGCCGGCGAGATGGATTTCTCCGACCGCATCGGCCGGAATGGTGTTGAGCCAAGCGATGATGTCGAAGTCGAGATTATGGGCGGTGACATGCAGGTTATTGACATCGAGTAACAGACCGCAGCCGGTGCGACGCACGGTCTCGGCGAGGAAGTCGGCTTCCGGGATCTCCTCGCGCAACGGCAAATAGCGCGACGGGTTTTCGATCAGCACCTTGCGCCCCAGCGCTGTCTGCATCGCATCGACATGCTCACAGAAATGATCGAGCGCTGCGCGCGTCATCGGGGTGGGTAGAAGATCATTGAAATAGGTGCCCGAATGCACCGACCAGGCGAGATGTTCCGATATCCGTACCGGTTGATAGCGGTCAATCAGGGTCTTCCAGCGCTGCAAATGCGCCGGATCGGGTGGCTCCAGCCCGCCGAGCGACAGGCCGATCCCGTGCAGTGAAATCGGTCGCTTGGCCCGGATGGCATCAAGCCAAGCCAGGCGCGGGCCGCCGGCTGACATGTAGTTCTCGGGGTGAACCTCGAACCACAGGCCAGCCGTCTGGTCATCCAGAGCCGGGCGGAAATGCTCCGGCTTCAGGCCGAGGCCTGCTGAGGGGGGTGATTCAGGGATGGACACGCGGCCTCGCCTCACGATGCGCTGCCGGGGGGACAGCCCATGCATCGAAGTAGGGGTTACGGACGTTCGACGGCCGTAAGCGAACCATGGCCATACGGCGTCTCGATCGACTCGCAGGTGCCGGCCGGGACAGAGGTCCAGGCATTGCCCTGATAATCGACGGTCGAGGTGCCGGCGCAAGTTGTACCCGGGCCCGCCGCGCAATCGTTTTCGCCGGCCAGGGCCACGCCGTAGCAATGCTCCATAGCGGTGTCATCGGTTGCGACATTGGCATTCGCAGCAGCGGCAACGAGCGAGAGGGCAAAGGCCGAGGCGGCGAGTGTGGCAATTTTGCTGTAGGTTTTCATGTTGCGTTATCTCCAGGACAGGGACGGTCTAGGGCTGGGAACAAAAGACCCAACCGATGCCCATGAATCTATCCAGTCCTGACAGGAACACCACTCACGTCATCGCCAAGGCGCTTCACCAATCCGTTATCCCCGGCGTGATCACTCTGTAAACATGGTCACCCGGCCGGTCTGGGGCCCAAACTCGACAGTCTCATAGGTCGCGGGCTGCGGGCGTTCCGCCGGGCAGGCTTCGCGGAGTGATGCGCGGGGTGTTGCCAGCCCTTCGGCCGTGTCGGCGGTGCAGATCAGCGTGCTACTGGATGACCGGTCGCCGCGCTGGGCATACAGGACGTGATTGCCTTGCGGGAAGCCGCGATAGATCACTTCGCAGGTCCCACCGGCAATCTCATTCCAAGCGTCAAATTCGAGCCCACCATCGGTCCGCGTGTGGCCAGCGGCGGCTTGCGCCGGCCGGCTGCCATTATTGCAGACCTCCAATTCGTGTACGAAAGCGGCCATGCCGCGCGCATCGGTTGGCGCACCAGGGCACAGGGCTGCATCGCCGCCGGACAGGCCCTCACAACGCACCTGATAACCGACGCGTCCGAAATTCCGACCGCCGGGCCCACGATGATTGGTCGTCTCGACCGGCAGGCGGATGAAGGCACGGGGCTGTTTTTCCGGTGAGCAGGGCGGCGCGGTCGCCAAGGTCAGGGTGGCGGCGGCCGGGACGCAATAATCGGTTCGCGTTTCGTTGGCCGGCCAAGTCCAGCTGCCCGACATCACATGCAGGTCGAGATCATCGCCGATCACGCCGTTCAGGGCACCATTGAGACATTGGCCGGGCGCGATCAGGAACCAGGTGCGCAGCGTGCGCGCCTCCGACGGGGTCGTCCGGTAGGCCGCCGCTGCGGCGACGGCAAATCCGGTCTGGTTACAGACTTCCAGCAGCACATCGCGCGGCGCTTGCGCCTGTGCCTGCGCCGGGACAGCCAGGCTGAGACCGGCAATAAGGATCAAAATCCAAAACCGCATCGCACACTTCCCTTCCGGTCAATCCCTCGCCCCTCCGGCAAATTGCTGGCAATGGCCGGGACCGTCAACCGTATGGTGTAGCTGATCAACCGCCGAGAACGACGATGTTCATCAGGCGCCCGGGGATGAAGCTGAGCAGGCCGGGAATCATAAGCGCGCCAAAGAATAGGCCTATCGCCTGACCGCGGTGACGGCTTCGATCACCCCGGCGGGCAGCGAGGGTGAGGCGAAAAATCCCAACCAGAGTCAGCGGCACGAAGATGTGCACGAAGGAGAAATTGCCGCCATTGATCTCCCGGATGAAGATCGCACTGATCGCGGCCGACGCCATTAGCAATACAAACGTAATGCCGAGGGTGCGGTGAGGCAGGTTGCCCTTTGGGGCGAGCAGCTGGATCGAGCCAATGAGCAGGGCGCCGATGGCGCTGAAGACATGCAGTTGGATCACGAAGGGGGCAGCGGTAAAGGCGTCGATATTCATGGCGGTCTCCCGGTATGGTTGAGTTCGGTGAGGCCCAGAAGACCCATTGGCGGCGATGATTGAAGCGCGATTGCGCAAACGGGCTGATGCGCTTCGCGAAATGCGCTAGGTGTTGGTTCGCGCATCGCGAACGGCCACCATGATCCAGATCGAATCCCTCAAACGCCTGCTGCCAGCCCTGGCCACCGTCCTGGTGATTGGGAGTTTTCTGGCGATCCTTGGCCCCTATCAGACCCACCAGCTCGGCGTGCCCGGCGTCTGGTTTTACTGGGTCGGGTTGATGGCTCTGGGCTGGGCATCCAATGCGCTGGTTCAGACTTTTCTGAGCCGGCTGACCGGCGGCTGGCCACGCTTCGCCCATTATACGCTCGCCTCGCTCTTGATCTCCGTCCCGGTCACGGCCGGCGTCGTCGCAATCCAGGCCTTGGCCTCACGGCCTTTCACACTGGTCTCCCTGCCGATCGTGTTTTTCTTTGTTTGGGTGATTTCAGCGGCTGTTACGACGCTGGGCTGGCTGTTGGAGCGACGCAACCCCATGCCGGACACGCCGGCCGTGGGCCGCGCCCTGCTCGACAAACTACCGCCACGCCTGCAGCGCGCGCCCCTGCTGGCACTGCAGTCGGAAGACCATTATCTGCGTGTCCATACCGGCGCCGGCGATGCTCTGATCCTGATGCGGTTGAGCGATGCAATCGCCGCCGTCACCGCACTCGACGGGCGCCAGACGCACCGCTCCTGGTGGGTCGCACGTCAGGCCATCGACACAATTGCGCGCGGTGATGGCCGCGCCACTTTGACTTTGAGCAATGGCGTCGAAGCCCCGGTCAGCCGCAGCCATGCGTCGCATCTGCGCGAGGCTGGCTGGTATTGACCCGGGCTCGCGCCTCGGCTCACACTCGCCTCATCATGCTTCAGCCCGCAGGACACCCACACCGATGAAACCGACCATCGACTTCACGCTCAATCCCGATCTCGATGTCGCGAACTTTGCCCGGCTCTACGCGCAACACGGTTTGGTCCAGATCCCGGATATTCTGACCGAAGAGGCCGCGAGTGCCGTTCATGACATGCTGGCCCGGCAAATTGCCTGGCGGCTCGCCTTTACGGCGCCCAAAGACGGACAGGTCGCCAATTACGGTTCGGTGGTGTGTCTCGACCAGGCGGAGCTGCAGGCGCTTGGCCGCGAGGGTGTACAGCGGATGTTGGCCGGTGTGATGGATCTGGCGCGCGAGAATATCGGCTTCCTGTATTCGTCCTACCCGATGATCCAAGCCTACACCGAGGGCTGGGATCCAGGCCATCCAATTCACAAGCTGACCGAATTCATGAACTCGCCGGCCTTTCTCGATTTCGGACGCCAGGTGATCGGTGCCGCAGCGGTGACCAAGGCCGATTGCCAAGCGACGCTCTATTCGCGGGGGCATTTTCTGACGCGCCACCGCGATGACGGCATGAATAATGAGCGCCGCGCCGCCTACACGTTCGGCTTCACCCGGAACTGGCAGACGGATTGGGGTGGCTTGCTGATGTTTCTCGACGACAAACAGGATGTCGAGCGTGCCCTGATGCCGCGCTTCAACATGCTGTCCCTGTTCGACGGCAGCAAAATCCACTCGGTGAGCCCGATTTCACCCTTCGCCGGTGCCGGCCGCTATCAGATCACCGGCTGGCTGCGCGATGACGAGCCCGCCTTTTTCAGCTGAGCGGTCCACGCGACCGCCTCTTGCTGCGATCGGCGATCTCTAGGCGATGCCTGCGATGACGCGTTTGCGATTGTCTTTCCAATCGCCCGCGCTCTGACCCCAAACATCGGCCATGATCGTAAAGCCGGGCACTTGGACCTCGCGTCCCATATGCACCGATCCGAGCCGGCCGGCGACGCGCTGGCTGCCGAGATTATCGGCATGAATGAGGTGAATAGCGCTGTCCCAACCGAGCGTGTCGAACACATGGTCCATGCACGCCGCCCCGGCCTCGGTCGCATAACCCTTGCCCCAGCTGGCCCGATTGAGCGACCAACCGATTTCCGGCTGTGGCCAGCCGTGGGGATACCAGGGACCGATCCGCCCCAGCCATTGCCCGCTGGCCTTTTCGATCACCGAGAAGAAGCCATAGCCACGCAATTGCCAGTGGCCGACAATCCCGCACAAACCGCGCCAGGCCAGCGGCGGTTCTTGCACGCCGCCGATAAACCGGGTCGTGACCTCGTCGGCCATCAGTTCGCAGAGCGGTTCAAAGTCTTCCATTTGCGGCGCGCGCAGCAAGAGTCGTTCGGTTTCGAGGACTGGTGTTTTCATGCCTCGAAAGCGACACCACGCTGCCACAAAGGTCAAGTAGAACCAGACAGATGATGCACATCCAGCCTGCAGGGCTGAAGCCACTCGGACTTCGTCGGGCTCTGGCGTGACGATTGCAAGGATGACGATACGAACTGGGTTTGGAGAACACCTGCCGCCATGGACGCCAAGAATCGTCCCGGAGTGATACGCCTGCTGATCTACATGCTCGTCGCGGCGAGTGCGTCGGGCGGCTTTGCAGGCTGGGTGCAGTCGAGCGAAGCAGCCCTGTGGGCTGCGAGCCTGACGATTCCTGACTGGACTCCGACCGGCATGGTCCCGAACCTGATTTCGATCCTGGTGATGCAGTTGATGGCGATCAGCCTGTGGCTCACCGAGCGCGGTGACGGCAGTTGGCTTCGTTTTGTTGCGGCGATTTTGACACTGGGTCTGGTGGCTGGCCTGGCCCTGCAGCTTTGCATCACCTTCGGCGGCCGTGATGTCAGCGCCGGCTTCCTCGCAGCGCTTGCGGTGTGGCTGTATGCGCTGCTGACGGTTGCGATTGTCGGGCGTCAGTCCCGGCCGGCTGGCTTGCTGCTATGGCCACTCTTCGCCTGGATCACCTTTGGGGTGGCAGTCAGCTTTGAAGTGATGCGGTTGAACGATACTTCGTCATTTGTCGGCGGTCTTTGAAACCAACACTGGATTTGCACACAAGAACGGCCGCCGGATCGCTCCGGCGGCCGTCTTTGAATCAGGTGTTTATCAGGGTCAGACCAGAGACGGATCGAGCGCCTTGCAGGCTGCGACCAGGCCTTTGACCGAGTCGACCGAGACGTCGAACATCGCCTGTTCTTCAGCATTGAGCTGGATCTCGACCACTTTCTCAACACCACCGGCACCAATCACGACCGGCACGCCGACATACATGTCATCCTGTCCAAACTGGCCTGTCAGGTGTGCGGCGCAAGGCAGGACGCGTTTCTTGTCGCGCAAGTAAGCGGTCGCCATCTCGATCGCGCTTTCAGCCGGTGCATAGAAAGCCGAGCCGGTGCCGAGCAGGGCAACGATCTCGCCGCCGCCGCCGCGCGTGCGCTTGACGATTTCTTCCATCTTCGCATCAGTCGACCAGCCCATGGCAATCAGGTCGGGAACCGGGATGCCGGCGACCGTCGAATAGCGCAGCAGCGGCACCATGGTATCGCCATGGCCGCCCATCACGAAGGCGGTGACATCTTCGACCGAAACCGCAAATTCCTCAGCGAGGAAATGACGGAAGCGG
>TARA_R110002051_G_scaffold167858_2_pt1 | contig 31134 bp, 20 predicted proteins | sample TARA_R110002051 | Tara Oceans TARA_R110002051 (sample SAMEA4397023) | marine metagenome | biome: Polar Biome; feature: [MES] marine water layer (ENVO:01000295) within the mesopelagic zone...; material: water (ENVO:00002006), including particulate matter (ENVO:01000060) such... | reverse complement strand
TGTTAATCCCTGTTTGGAGGATTTTAGTACCAATGAGGATGCTAGGTCCTCGATGTCCTCTGAATCTAGATATAGCTTTATACCGTTCTCCAATGGAATTATCCCCTTCCAGGAACTCGCATTGGCCTCCAAGTAGATTTTCCAAGGTTCTTCCGTGATTAAGTGATTTGGTAAGTATAAGTATGCGAGCTTTTCCGTTTTTATTTTTGATTCCATTGACTATCTCCTTTATTATTTGATTCCTTGAATCATTATAGACAATATAGTTTTCATAGATATCTAAGTATCCCATGTCTTCGTCTATACCACTAGCTTCATAAGGTCTGTTAATTAACTGAATGTAAGGCTTCGTCAGCTTCCCATCTTCGACCAGTTCAGCCGTATTCACTACCTGCCATACAGGCCCTAAGGCTCCCTCTAAGCTTGTTCTAGGGATGGGATCAGAAGGAGGGGTTGCTGTAAATCCTATCCTATAGGTGGCTTTAGGGAACGACTGGATAGCAGGTAAGGTTACTTTTCCATTACTAAACTCATGACACTCATCAACTAAGATAGCTTCTGTTTCCTCAAGGTGTGTATCTAGTATCTTTTCAATGCTTTGGACGGTACATAGCATGATATCACCATAAATATAACCTTCTCCGTAACATAAACCTAAATTATCAATTCCGCAATCTTCTTTTAGAAATTTATAGGTTTGAGTAAGCAGTTGTTTAGCATTAAATAGAATCACAATCTTTCTACCTTTTAGTGCTTTTACTATACCTGCCATTATAAGAGTTTTACCTGAGCCTGTAGGAGATTTTATGATGCCTCTTCTGTTTTTGAGAGCTAGAGAGATTAGTTCCTTTTGGTATGAGTAATATTTAAAGTTATCAATAGACGGAACTTTTAGTACCTCATTATTTGGAGGATCTTCGTTTATTATCTCTGGGGTGCATTCTATCTTCTTTAGATCTTCTAATATTTTTGGAATTAAACCCGTTCTAAATGCTCCTGATTTAGAGATAAAGTGTTGTTTGCCGTCCCACTGTCTTCGTTTGTAGGCAGGAGAGTAGGTTGCGCCTGGGACAGAATGTGTATAGAGATCATACAAAGCTTTGAAAAGATCAGGATTATCCGTCTCTAGCCTAGACTTTAAATTTTTTACATATATCTTCATCTATACTATTATAGTATTAGGAGAAATAAATATGAAACCTATCGCACCAGATCAAGCCAATAAGCAGACTATTATTGATGAATTATTAAAAAACTTACCCCCAGAGACATCCGTAGAGGTTAGTCTTCCCTCAGAAAATAGAGTATATTCTTTACCAGACCCACTAGCCTTAGTAACACTTAGGCCTATGACGTTTGAGGATGAGAAGTCTCTTATCTCATCGCCTAAAGGCCAGGATCCAATTAATATTATACTAAACCGCTGTTGCAGTAATATTAATATAGGAGAACTACTTCCTATGGATAAGCTATACTTGATAATGAAGTTAAGGGAGATTTCTTACGGAGATGATTACCACACTAATCTAATCTGTCCTTCCTGTAAAGAAGAGAACCCTACCGTGATAAGATTATCTCAACTAAATGTTAATCCAGTCCCTGATAATTTCCAGGACCCTACTGAAGTTGCCCTTCCCTCAATAAAAAAGAAAGCAAAAGTGAGACTTCCTAGATTAAGTGATGAAAAATATATGAAAACTACTGAAGAATCTCTCTCCAATATTTGGAGATTTGTAACGGAGATCGCTGGACATACCGATAAGCACATTATCGCCTCAGTCCTTGAAAAACTTCCAATTAAGGACATGAGGATAATTTTAAAGGCTATGAAAACAGACTTTGGCGTTGACACTAAGGTTAAGTTTAATTGTGCAGGCTGTTCTACACAGTCCGTGGTGGAGTTGCCTATCGACTCAAATTTTTTCGATGTGAACTAGAAGGTATTATTGATATTGATTCTCTTCTACAAGAAGCCTATATATTAGTAAACAAAGGGTATTTCTCATATACCGATGTTAAGGAGATGACTCGTTCCGAAAGAACAGTATTTCTCAACCTAATGAAAGAAGATATAGAGAGACAAAACGATGCAATTAAATGATACGAATTTAACAGATAGACATAATAGGCCAAGTGTTACAGAAAAAGTAGCACTCAGAACTTTCTTCTTAAACGGAGGAACATACGTTGACCCTTATGATATAAGCGGGGTTACTATTTTCAATAAGGCAGACAATTTAACTCCTGCTAGTTTAATTGATGGAACCACTGGATTATTAAAAGGGGATATTAGTGCCGACAAGATAAGAATGGCTTATGGTGTGTCTGGAGATCCTTTGGCTACCGACCCGAAACCTCATGACGGTTCTGAGACGGGAACTGGAGCCCCTAGGGTAACTTCTAATTATCTCGATAGCAATGTTTGGTTTCCTCCTTACATTCCTTCGCCAGAAGCTAGTGGAATCCTAAGAATGGGGATTGGTGATTACTTATGTGTTCTTGATGGACAAGTAGACCTTTCTGGTTTGTACACTTATAATGGTAGTTCTGTTGAGGTTAGAAACGGAGCATCCTCTGTGCTGGATTATATTGATGTGTGGACTGTAAAATTCTCTGCAAATTCTGAATATCAGTGCATGATAAATGGATTTAAACTTTACAATGATGTTTTTCAAACAATCACAGAGCCTGTTATATTCACAGCAACTAATAGGCTTGTGAACAAACACGTTAATTTGGGTTCTCAAACTGATCTAAAAGTTACTACAGAAATAACAGTTCAAAATCGTACTCTAGAATCCGCTACGAAATCAATTCTTGAACAGTCCTGTCTCAGAAATACAATGTTTAGGTTGCAAAAAATAAACCAAGGTACAGTAAATCTTCCCTCTAGAGTTACTATCTTGGACTATGCGGACACTTCGGGATATGTTACAGTCACTGGGGATAATACGATGCTCTATGCCCTAAATACTCAAGCAATCGTTTCAGCGGAAAATTCCCCCTCATTAGGTGGTGTAACAGGAACTTACGTTTTAACGTGTGCTTATTCAATTTTAGATCAGAATTACGTCCAAGGTCCGTTCTTTTTTGAAATAAAATAATTAGTAAAAAGAATGCACAAAAAAAGTCCTCTACTAGGTACATAGTTTAGAGGACTTTTCTTATGCCATCAGAACCAACAAAACGATCACTTAAAGACAACATCACAGACGGAAAGAGTTTTAACCCAGGAATTAACACCTTAAACTCTTCTGGGGATGTTTCTTCCTGCGAATTTATAGACTGGTTTCTACACACACAAAGCATGGGGGGTATGTGGAAGAGGTTCTGGGTCTTTACTCAAGGGCCAACAATAGCAGCGAATGCAGTCCCTTCAGGATGTCCTGTGATAACCTATACAGCCTGTGACGTTAACTGGTGGGCTGCGACAGACGATAGAGTACAGCGAGCTTCTTATTGTAGTGGCGCGGCTTCGGCTATGGATATAGATTATGCGTCTGATGAGACTTATGGAGGTTTTGGTGTTTCGGGAACTTTCTGGACTCAGGTGGCTGGGACTATGAGAAGAAGAGCTTTAACTACTGATCCTAAGGATAATGTAGATACTGCGGAGGGGAATGTGATCGTATCTAAAGTGCCAGGGGAATATATGTATGGGCAGGCTTACGATAGTTCAAGCTCGTTTGCAACACAATTCCATAAGATCACTCAAGCAGCGGCGCATAATTTACCGTACTTTGATCCTACTCTAGTAACGATTTAACCAAGTACTCGAAATCATACGCCTGAGTCTTCTCTGTAATCCAACTGTGCAGGTCAGCCCCATCAATATGGGCCTCGTTCCAATCTTTGTATCCTGAGGGTGGTGGGCAGACCTCAAAGCTTGCCATCCTCATTTCTTTTCTAAGCTGGTCGAAACGCTTTATACCTTTTTCCCCAGCAGCATCATTGTCATAGCCCAGAATAACTTTACCACCGAACTCACATAGGATTTCTGCTTGTGTGCGAGAGCAAGTGCTTCCGATAGTGCAGGTCGCATTCACACCTTGCCTCTGAAGGGCCACAGCGTCCAAGGGGCCTTCACAAACTACTACATAGTCTTCTGACTCGTCGAAAGGGTAAACAACGTCAGAGGAGCGTACAGCGCCCTCAGAGGCAGGGTTGAGATACTTAGGCTGCTCTCCGTTTAGAGCCCTTGCTTGGAAATAGTAAACATCGCCATCTTTTCGGAAAGGAATGATTAACCTACCTGCAAACCTACCCTGGGTGCAGAGGTAATAGGGTTCCTCTTCTAAATCAATCTCATTGAAAAGTTTTCGGCCAAACACAAAGGACCAAGCGGCGACCACCGCTTCATTCTCGCTGTAACCTGACTCGATAGTGACTGGGATTAAAGATGAAAGATCTATCTCCGCATTCTTCTGTTGTACTGGTTTTTGGGGTTCGGGGACATCAATTCCTAAAAAAGAAAAGTTTTTTAGGATAAGGTCAGTTTGCGCCTTGTGGTAGGTGATCTGCTCGGCTTCAGCGTACAAAGCTATGAAGTTGCCCTTCTTGCCCGTTTTAAAGCACTGCCAGAGCCCTGTCTCTACGTTGACGCTCATATGCCTTTTCCAATCATCTCTAGTAAATAGGGAGGGCATGATGAATTCGGACTGACTAGCCGACAGTTTCCCACTATCTCCAAAATTCTTGGAAAGATAGTCTTTAATGTATTGAGGTGACAAAATGTTCATATCTACTATATCAGAGTCGAAGTACCAGACTTTTCGCCAATGTGGCCTGAAATATCGTTATCGGTACGTCGAAAGACTCCCTGAGCCCGCTGAGGCCAACACAGAAGCCCTTCACTTTGGGTCCTATATCCACAAGGTCCTTGAAGATGGGGTAAACGCTACGACAAAGGATCAACTCCTTAAAATTGCAGAAGAGACCCGAGGGACTTATAAAATTACAAAAAAGTATACAGGCAAAGATGTTGTCTGTATAGAAAATTTCTTAAAGTTTAACTCCCAACTGTCTGAGTCGGTGTCTACGGAGCAAGTCTTCGAAGTTCCGATTAAAGACGATATCACACTAAATGGCATCATTGATCGTGTGGTTAAGGGGACAGACGGAGGATACCTTGTTATTGATTACAAGACATCTAAGAGAGAAAAATCGAAAGTTGAGCTTTATCAAGACAGCCAGCTAAAAGGCTATGTCTATGCTATAAGCAAGCTATACAATGTTACCTACGATAAGATTGTTGCTGCCCATTACTACCCTTTGACAAATAATCTTGTAACAGTGCAGTACTCAGTTCCTCAGATTAACCAGCATTTACGGAACATTGTGGATCATGTCTGGAAGATTCGTAAAGCGAAAAAAGAGGACTTAAAGCCGAGCAGGAATGATTTCTGTAACTGGTGTGCCTACAAGGGTGCTTGCCCTGAATACTGTACCGCTGGGGAAGTTACCAAAAAGGTAGAAGAGCTTAAGTCTTTAAAGAAGAAGAAGACTTAAGCTTCCCGTAAACAAACGGGTAGAAAATATCTATCTCTATTGATTCAAAGAATTGAAGTACTTGTTCAGGAGAGTACTTACATTTCTTAGTCAAGTAGTTATAAAGCATTTCTATCTTGATAGGTTTTTGTTTATTTAACGAAGCTAGAAGTTTAAGCTGGAAGTGCTTTATAAACTTCTCTGAGTATTTATACCTCCATCTTTCTACAAAGGAGGAACTAAGTGTATCGTTTATTAGGTCCAGGAAATCAATAATATCTATATCTGTATTTTCATTGTACATGTTTAAGCCTGTTCTAATATATAATATAGAAGACCATGGGATTATTCAGCAGAAAGATCCAAAATTTTTTGGAAACAGCCTCAAAAGACGAAGATACAGACGTTGCTATCGTCACTAGGTCTATTTCTGCAGCCAGACCTGGAGATATATTATTTTTTCGCTACGAAATGCCAGGGAACAGAGCCTTCCGAGTTGTTATGGCTGTAACTCCTGTAGTGAAAGATGCCAGAACAGGTAATCTTCTTCTAACCTGCTTCAAGCTTCCAGAAATGGATTTTGACCAAGAAGCTCTAGATAATCTATATAAACAGAGGGCTGATGACTTCAAAAAGAAGAGTATTACTCCTTTGACCAGTACGCTTTCGCACTCAGTTCACGGATATAGGACCTATATTTTAACTAAAGGTCCAAAAAATAATGTATGGGGAAACATCTACCGAGTTAGAAGAACCCCTAAAGAATAACCATGATAGGACCATTATTAACAGCAGTTGCAGCAGGGTTAGACACCTTAAGGAAGACTCTTGTAGAGGGAATTTCTGCAGGTAATAGCGTAGACGAAGCTTTAAGAGCTTTAGGTACATCTTTTGAGCAACAGTCTGTGCCTCTAACTGAATCTATGAAGAACCTACATGGTTCACTTGCAGACAGGTTAGTACCTGCTGTTCTTACCATGAATGCAGGCTTACAGGGTAATAGCCAAGGTATCCGACAGCTAATTAATCAGCAAAAACTAACAGGTACGCAATATGCAGCCACAGCGAAGTCTTTTGCTCAGTTAGAGGCGTTAGGTGGCCTTCAGAGGGTCTCCACCAACGCTCTAGCCATCAATATGATCGAATTGGGAGGACAGTTCGAAGTTACCACCGATGTCCTTGTGCAGGCTGTGCAGGGCCTTAGCAACAACTTGGTTGATATGGATCTGCAAGGTATGGATGCTCACATTATCGAAGCCGTAGTTGCGACTCAAGCTAAGATCCCCCCTGCTCTGCAGGGGCAATTCAATAAAACCATGGATCTCCTCTTTGGCACAAGCATGGAATCCTTCCAGAGCAGGATTACTTTGGGACTAGGTAATTTCCAGACTCTCATGAAGCATAGCGGTTCAACAGCAAACGCAATGAGAATTCTGGAAGAGTCTGTAATGGAAGGAGGAGACCGATTTAGGCAAGTTGCAGGGAGTGTGGCAGACTTTGGTATTGCTACCGCTGGAGCCATGTTCGGAGCAGCGAAGTCTTTTGTGCCATTGGCTGAGGCTTTAGAAGAAGGAGGGAGAGTCCAGAATGAAGCTGTTCAAGACTTTGCTGCTTCACTTAAAGTAATTATGAAAGATGTGTTTGTTCCCTTACAAGTAATGTTTATGGAAAAACTTACCCCAATCATCATTAGATTTGCAGGAGAGTTTAAGAAAATCTCCGAGGTTGCGATGCCAAAATTTGCTCATTTCCTCGGACAGGGAATCGAAAAGCTTATTGAATTTGGAACCCATATTCCTCAATATGTAGAAACTATAGGAAATGCGGCTCATGGTTTATTTCTTGCTATAAAAAATATGGCATGGACCCAGCTTTGGGAAGATATTAAGACAGTCTCTACTTCTATATGGACAAACACTAAACTAACTTTTCTAGCAGGGCAAGCAGAACTTGTTAGTATTTGGGCAGGAATGAAAGAAGACTATGCCGCATTAAAGCTCTGGATTCATGATATCACCAGCATTCTTGAAGATATCCCCTTCACAGAGGCAAATCAGATACACCTTGAGCTTACGGAAAAACTGTCAGAAGCCACAAATGTAGCCATGCGCTCTCAAGATAAAGCGGCAGACGCTGCTTTGAAGCTAAAAGAGTCCTTAGCTGCCGCTGCTCTTACGGGATCCGACGTAGACAAAGCCTTTAAAGGTATAGCAACTGCACATAAATCTTTTGAGCTAGACGCAGGAGCGGGAAGTTTGGGGACTTTTATTAAGACTGGTCTTGATCCCTTTGTCCCTATACTTACGGGTATTGAAGCAAACACAGCGAAAACGGCAGCGAAGCTTCCTGAGAATGCGGAAACAACAGCACCTACATCCATGGCATTTTTCCAAAGTACACTATCGCAGGCAGTGGGGACTATAGTAGGTATAACAGGATCAGAGAGGCTCGAAAGGGCTGCGGAAAGGCAGGTCGAGCTTTTACTTGAAATCGTCAGCGATGATAGAGCAACAAAGGCAAATGAAGCAACAGCAAAAGAATTAATAGAAATGAACAGCCGAGGCTCCGAATTATTTGATTCTAATGTGGAGCGCGAGGTGATGATTCAAGCTTTTGAATAAAAGGAGAACTTATGGGATTATTTGATTATTTTGATAAATTTATAGTGGACCAGGCAAAGCCCCCAGAACCTAGGGGTGTAACCAACCCAGGCGTTGTAGATAGGAATCTAGGAGATCGTTCTTTTTTAGATTTTAAATTTCCTAGAAAATCAGAAGGAGGCCCTGCACTTAGCGTTAAGCTTCCTTTTTTCGAAAATATAGAACTAATAGAAAATAAGAAGGCCCGATATCAGACATACAAACCTGTATCTAGGTCAAGCGATTTATACACCTATTTAGGCGCAGACTCTAGAAAGCTTACTCTAACCTTTTTTCTAACATACCATAATATTCAAGCTACTGAAGGCGGGGTCCAAGACTATATAAATGCCCGAACAAGTGAGAGTGTAGAAGAGATAAAGCAGCTATTTAAAAGAAAATCCACACCTCCCCCTGAGTCTCCAACACATGCGTTTTCCGATGAATACATAGATGATGTTCACGATTCCGCAAAACAAGTATTGGGGAACTGGAAAGGATTCCTAACCAACGAAGAGTATAGTTACTTTACTGCAAGGTATAAGCTTGCAAATGAACAGCCTTTGGGATTTCCTGGCGCACACAGCTTTTTGCCAGGAGGCGCAGGCTCACTATTAGAAAAAATGTTTGCAGGGGATCCGATTAAAGATAAACTGCACGATGGTGCTATAGCTAAGAGAGCAGATCTTATAGATATGATCGTTTATTGGGTAAACATAGTAAGATCTAGCGTAACCAATAATGCAGTTGATCCCACCTTAGGGCCTCCAATCGTAAGACTTACCCATGGAGTACTTTATCAAAATATTCCGTGTATCTGTACAGGATACGATATCACTGCTGATGCTAAGGCCCCTATGGATGTAGAAACTCTACTCCCCTTCAGGATTAAAGTAACAATGAATTTAGAAGAGATTAGAACGGGAGACTTTGGACAGTATAGAGATGGAGCAGGCGAAAACGAAGCAGGCGCGATATCCAGAGATAATTTAGCAGGATGGGAATCAGTTATTGTTCACGAAACGATGGACCCAGGGAAGTTGTAGTATGCCTTCATTAGGAAAAAACAGAGGCCCCTACTCTTTAGATTATCAAGTAGTAACGCACAGAAACTGTAAAGTTACTACAACTTTAAATACCCCAAAGTTTGATAATCTAATTAAGAATATAGATTCGGCCTATAATTATGAGGTAGGTTATGTTCCAAACGGATTTCAGCATAGACCTGACCTTATTTCTAATATATTCAATGGAACTCCTGACAAATTTTGGTTACTTATGTTAATAAACAACAATACAGACCCTAACGAAAGTTTCAAGCCCAGTGAGCGAATATTAATACCTAAAAACTTAAAATGAGCATTCCCACAGCAAATGTATTTATTAGCTTCACTCAAGAAGCTATGACTCAGTTTTTAGAGGGGAGACAGCTTGCATCGGGAGACACAATAGATCCCAACATCGAAGAGGACGAGTCGGCAGCTATCAGGCATCTGCGAGGAGGTCTCGACGTTTTCAGTTTTTCAAATGCGAATGTAGACGAAGGAGGGGCTCTTCAGATCTTAGATTTCAATCATGAATTGGGATTCAAGGCTGGAAACATAATGAAAATGAGTTTCTTAGATCCCCGTCGAGAGTTTGAAAATAGAGTATTTCAGGGACAACTTACCCAGGAGTTAGCGGCATACGGGATTGATTATAAGCCAGACACTGATTTTCCTGACCCCCACCACCAACAAAAAATTGTTTATGTGGGTGGGATACCTGAGAATATTAGGAAGGCAGTAGCGGGTAAGCTTAAAGAATTAAAAATAGCAAGAACGGATACCAACAAAAGAGTGTACGTTATGTACGGGGTGGGTGATAATCCTGACTCTTGGAGTGGGCCTCATCGAATGTATATAATGAACGCTCTAATCGACGCGAAGGCTTCTCGAATTATTACGCTCAAACTGGCTGCCTCTCCTAAAGCTCTAGAGGCCTCCCACAACCTAACGACTTACGGAGAGCCTGTGAAAATGCCGTCTCAGGGGAAATTGGCTATCACTGGATTCTCTAAGAGATTTGCTAATATTGCTGTTGATATCACAGACGGAGGTAAAGGCATCGTCCATCGACATAACACTCACCCGTCTGAGTTATTATATGGATTTAAGGATAGCAATACCAACCTTCTCACTACTATAGAAGCTACGAGAGGAAATATAGACAATGAAGTATTAAATAAGTTTATTTCTAAAGTTGATATTCATTCAGTAGTTGTAGACTGTATAAGAAGCTTCGTTCAGAAAACTACAGGAAATCCAAATGTTATTGCCTTGTTTCCTAATTTAAATTTTATATTGGCTCCGCTGATACATGAGGCTATTACAAAACACGGATGGACTGGAGGTGGATCACCCCTTGACGTAGCGAGGAAGTCTATGGCTGTCGTAGACTACATTTGCGTCTCGCTCGGACTCCAGCTACAGAAGTTTGCTAGAGAAGTAAAGAGACAGGCTGACGCTCCTGGTGATGTTTCTCGTTTTTCTTGGTACGAACCTAGTAAAGAATTCAATGATAAAGGTTTTGTAGATTTCTATGCCACTATTTCCACGGCAGAGGCTGAAGGGAATGATACTAGTTATTTGGATCCACAAGAAAAGTTAAAAAAAATATTTTATGAAATAAACCATTGGGGCCAACAATATTTCTCAACTAATTACAGCGTAATTACCGAAAGCAGCGATCCATTGATTTCTCTGTGGAAAGGATTAGGAGAAGGGGACTTTTCCGAGGGAGCGACTACAAAGAGCACAGACGGTACTCGTTTCGTTTCTAAAAATCCTACGTTCGAGGCTTTAGCTTGGGATTCGGAAGGGCATAACTCTGCTGTACTTGTCGGATCCATGGCTATGATTTCTGGATATTTGTATGGGAGTAAGGTAGTTACGGCTGAGAACGTAACTACTAATACAGACAAGTATGCGGGGGACAAAGAAGCTGATTTGTTGATAGGATTTGCTCGCCATCCACTACACCCAGGCGATAGCCTACTATCATCTGAAGGTGTTAATGCTTCTATCCGAGAAGTTGTTTTGGCTAAACACACGACAGGTATCACAGCAGAAATGTTTGGAGCAACCTTAAAAGCTCCTGATGTTTTTGCGTTTAGCGAGACTCCAGAGGGCGAGAAAGCACAGGAAACTATGAAAAAACATGGTGTGCCTATCTTTAAGTATAATACTAGCAATCCAAATATTTTAAAAGTGAAAGCTAACTATAACCCAGCGTTTTGGGCTGCGGTAGCAATGCTAAGTCCTCTTAAACACTACAGGAACTGGGGAGCGGGGCGAGTGGTGAACGCAACACAGTCGGGAATCACCAACACGACGGATCCCCATACCCTAGTCGCAAGAGCTAGGGCTTACATGAGCAGCGAAGGCCTAGGGCCAGACAGCCTTCGCACCGCAATAAGTGACGGGTTAAAAGCTTCCAACATAAATCCTGAAATAGCCTCATCCTTCGTAAAAGAGGACATAGTGACAGATATTTTAAAAATTGCAGAGGCTCAACGTCTTCTAAATGTTGACAATCCACTAAATATTACAATAAAAGTTGACGATGCTCCCAGCAAGTTAGACGCTTCTGTGGCTATAGGGTCCTACATTAATGACGTATACAGAATGGTAAATCAAGTAACTATTAAAACATTACCTTTTTTTAGTTTTTCAAATGGATCTTATCTATTCAAAGAGTGCGTTATGCTGTCTCAATTTCCAAACATAAGACAGATAGAAGAACTTCCATACTCTAACCTAGACGCATTTCTTTCTGGAGTATATAGAATTTCTGGATTTAAACACACTATATCTGGGAAAACAGTAGATTCTCAATTTAGACTAGTAAAAAATATATAATCATGAGTGAACAGACAACATTATTTTCTTTAGCTACAGTAGTGGATACGAGTAAGTATACCGATGCTGGGACTTTCTGGGCAACTGTGGATGCCTTAAATGATGGGGCTTTCCCCATCAACTACACTAGCCCCTACTCTACACGGACTGAAGGTGGCTTTATTGCTATCCCAGAGGGAGCCTCTAGAATTCTAGTTTGTAGACCCGCAGGACAAACGGCTTTATTTTATATAGGGTCTACCTTTCTGAGTCCAACGGATACGGGATTTGTGGGAGGAGAGGAACTAGAGCTAGGAGACCTGCAAGGCGTAGAAAAGGTCGATCCTAAATTATACTCTATGCGAAATGAGCCTATGAGGATGTCCTGGAAGGGCACTAGAGGGAATGGCTTGATTATTTCTGAACAAACTGATACTGATAAATTTAATATAAAGACAGAACTTGTGGGACAGCATGGTAAGAAAATAATGATTAATGACAACCCAGCGGTTGATTCTATAATCATAAAGAATCAACATAATGATTTTATCCGTCTCACAGGCACTCCTGACTCGCTAGGAGTTCAGAAGAGATCCGCTTCAATTGAGACACACGGATCTCAAACTTATATTAACAAAGAAGGCCAGACTGATGTGATGGTTGTTAATGGCACTGAGTTAAATCTAACAAATTATTCTACGGGAAACAATAAAGTTCCTGCCGAACCATTAAAGCATGGAAATATTAATCTAGAAAGCAAAAATCATGACATAAATATAATGTCGAGAAAGGATTCTGGTAGAATTTTTATTGAGACCATAGATACTAATGGAGATAATCAAGTAATTGATATTGAAACCAAGGGTGGAAGTGGCAGCACCATAAGAATTAAGTCTACTGGAAAGGTTGAAGTGATCGCAGATGGAGACATAGATGTGGTTGCAGAGGGAGTTATAAATTTGAAATCAGCAGCAGATATAAATATAGACGCAGGGGGTAATATAAACCTAAAAGCAGGGGGTTTAATCGCAGCCGATGGAACGATGACCTTCCTCCAATCAGGGATGGCTATGCCCTCTACAGCAGACGTAACTGCTACCCATACAGGAATCTACGAAGTAGAAGGAATATACCCATAATGGCAACTTTTGATGCAGAAACTTTTCTTAAAGTAACAGGAGAAACAGGCACAGGATTTTTTGATGCCGTAGGAATGTCTTTCGGTCTTCCTAGCTGTATGCTCAATATATTTGACGATCTAAATGTCGCTGCGCTATTGCCTAGCAATATGCTTGTGGATATGGATGCTGTTATGCAGGACGCTAAGGACAAAGCAGATGATGCCACTGCTTGGTTATTTAAGTGGACAATGTTAAATACTGGAATTATGGAATGGGACAGTGAGACAGGTCGCTTTAAATTTGCTTCATCTTCTAAGTGGTTTGGCATGGATAATGATGATACCCAGACCAATAACGATTTAGGGGGAGTCCTGGCAGCATTTCAGTGGGCTGCGTCTTTTGGAGGCCAATTGTACGCTAACTACCAAGGAATTGCAAACCAAGTAGCAGGTATTACGGATTGTCTTGAATCGTTCAAATCTACTCAAGATTTCAACGCAGGAAATGCAGCAAATCAGAGGGAGTTGATGTCTGATGATCAAGCTGCGGCATTTTTAGATGGAAAGTATAGTGCTATGGCTGCAAAAGTTGAGTCGAATGTAGCTTTCTCTAATAAAGTAGGGGAAGCACAAAAAGCAATCGCAAGCATCCTCGACGCTAGAGCCAAAAACCCAGAGCTTGAGCCTAAGTTCCTCAATACCAGAGAGCTTGATAGATTCTTAGTTGGCACATCATATGATAATCAGAGAGTGGATTATGTAGATCCAGGCTTAGAGTCAGCAGATGAAGATGACGTATTTAGGTTGGTATACGGTCCTCCTCGCACAAGTAAAGGGCACTACCTACTAAGCAAAGATGGCTTGTACTACGATTCCCAAAAAGGGGGACTAGATCCTGTATATCTGTCGATATCTGCTACTGTGGAAGCAGGAGATTTATGGAAATATGATTATGATGCAAACATAGGAGGAAAGGGAACTTCGATTTCCTTAGAATCTTTGAATGAGTATACTGACAGCCTTTTCGATCCCAACCTCATTGACGATAGTAGGGTACTGCAGTCAGCGTATGACGCAGATCATTTTCTTCGCACCCTAATTCAACAGAAAAACAAACATGTTTATGATTTATCTGCCACTTTAGCTGAGTTTATTGCCGACTATACCGAAGACTCTTCAATAGTAAGTAATCAAAAAAGCTTAGTTCTCTCTGAGATTTCTTCTCATAATAACAAAATTAATAGACGAAAGAAGCAGATTGAAGTTGCCATAAAAGCTCCTGCTACTTTTGGTAGAAGGAGAGAAGGAAGGCCACTCTTTGCCTCAGGGCATATACCTATTAATGATTTTTCATACTTGGAGCAGTACAATCTTGTTGTTGATTTAGAGAAGCAAAGAAGGCTTACCTTTAAAGAGGGCGAAGTTGTTGGAGTTGTACTTCCAGTAAGATCTTCCTTTGTGGTCGCTCCTCCTCGCCCTCCTTCGTTGGGAACTCAACATTTAACTGTTCCTGAAGTAGGGAAAGGTAGTATTATATACACTCCCTCAGGCCAGGGGTCAGGAACCATGCTATCCTTAGATGATTTAATTGAGTCTGACGGGCTATTCGGTATTTACAACTTTTTAAACTCCGACGTAGTTACTCCATCCTCGACTGAATATCAATTAACAAACTGCGCTACTGATGACATATATAACAATGCTAAGTTGGTGGCTCCGAACAATAGAAATGTCTTCTTTTCGGGGCTATCTATTCCGTATTTAGAAGGTATTGTTAAAAACAAGAACAGTGATCCTGCTGCAGCCTCTGGGATGGGGTCATTTGTAAGACTTCCCGATTCTCCAGAGTATAGAGATCTCACCTACAACCGAGCAGGCTTTACAGTAGAGTTCTGGACCCATATTCCTAACATTATGGATGAAAAATCAGGGTGGTTAGAGCAGGGCCTCAATGGAGGGGTAACTACAGGTGTCCCGTCCCCATCCTCACTCACTAAGGTTGTTTTAGCTTGCGAGAATGTTGGCAGTAAGCCAGGAGCCAGCGCGTTAGACACTGTAGGGAATTTGCGAACTCAAGATAATGTGAAACCCGATGATGGCGACCAGTTTGTTAAAGGGATGCTTGTGGGTTTCACAAGAGATAGGAAGTTTAATATGCCTCGGTCAGGATCAACTAATTTTATAAACGAGAATCTACCTGCTTCCTCTCTTAGTTTCTTTGTTGCTCCTACTCAGTCGCTCGGCCCTTCATCTCTGTCGTTTATCAATAGCGATCACTGCCAGAATGATGAGATATTCTACGGTATGAAAGTAGATGCAAGTTCTGTGGTTAGTAATAAAAAGTTTGGAGATGTTTCTTCTTCCTTTATTTTAGTTGATCTAGTTGTCGATCCACCTAACGATGAAGTTCGCATGTATTCAGATGGTGTTCTAATGGCAACCTCTTCACTTCCTAGTGTATTTGGGGTTGAGCCACACCGTTCACCGAATCTTCCTGGATTCTATAAGAAAAACAGCTTTGAATATTCTTCAACTACGGTAGATGCTCCTACCACCCTGCATGAGGGTCCTAGGTTAAATCCCTTCTATACTCCATGGATTGTAGGAGGAGGATACACAGACGGAATGTATCAGAACGGAAATTTCATGGGAGGAGAATATGGAGGGAAGACAAGTGGGCTTCGTGGGTTCTTAGGTAGTTTAAAATTCTATTCGAAAGCACTAAATAGTTCAGAGGTAACTAAAAACTACGAAGCACAGCAAGGCTACTTCAAAAATATTCAAATATAATGGGAAATAACAGTACAACAACTTATTATGGAGCCAAATACGATCCAATTACAAAAGACTACATTTCTGATAAAAGAAACGGTGGTATAGGGGTAGCATTCCCACTAGGAGTACGCAGAAACTCAGGTGGCTTCTTTTCTGCCGCAACAGGACAATCGAAAGTTAGGATGGCGTTACACCAATTGTTACAAACCGAAAGAGGAGAGCGCGTAATGCTGCCTAAGTATGGATGTAATTTACAAAAGTTTCTTTTTCAGCCACTAGACAGAACCACATTTAAAGCAATAAAAGAAGAGATTTTATTCTCATGCGAAAACTATTTAGATGGAGCTACTGTTAGAAAGATATCCGTTTTAGCAGGAGGGGAAGTGGGTTCTATGGGAAATCATGCATTGCATATAGCTCTACTGCTGCAGATGGATGATGATGAAGCGATATTTAATGAGGAGATAATAATACAATGAGTTTTTCTGGCACTATAGCCTCCGATTATATGAAGTTGGCAAAGATTCCAACATGGAAAAAGCCTCAATACATAGATTTTGCGGCTAGTGATTTTCTAACGCTTAGGAATTCTCTAATTAGGTATATTAAAGCAGTTTATCCATTAGAGTATGATTATTTTTCTGAATCAGATCTAGGGATGATGCTTTTAGAAACTGTAGCCTACATGGGTTCGGTAATGTCTATGAAGGCTGACATGCTTGCAAACGAAAACTTCTTTGCCACAGCCAGACAAAAAAGTAGCGTTAAAAAGCTATTAGAATTAATAGGTGTTAGAATGAGAGGACCCTTATCCGCAGCAGCAGACGCGGAGATCACATTCGATAAATCACCTGCAGGAACCACCCCTTCGTTCGTGCTTACTCCTGAGCAGCGGGTAGCCACCGTTACCTCACCAGAGGATGGAGCCGCTCTAAGCTATACACTCTATAAAACAGTTAATGGGTATTTAGAGGATGCAAATGCAACAGGAGATTTAACTCTTTATTGGAATGAAGCCTCTAATCCCGCCGCAGCAAGCAACCCTAGCAGCGTCTTCTCTAATCTCGTATTACAGGAAGGAGCCTTCGTTACAGATTTTGGAGACTTTGCTGCTACTGAAGGAATAAAAACTATCCCCTTAAACCAGTCCCCTGTTATCGAAGGAAGCGTCTCTGTGTATATAAACACAGCGCAATCAGTAGCTTCTGGAGCATATAGCGAGGTAGACAATGTTTACTTTGCATCAGGGTCAGGCGATAAGATCTTTGAACTATTGTATGACGATAACTTTGCGGCGACTGTAGTTTTCGGTGACGGGACAGTTGGAGTCTCTCCTAACGATTCTGCTAGTTATGTAGTTACTTACCGAGTAGGTGGAGGATCCAGAGGCAATGTGTTACCGAAAGCTATAGACCTTACGGTGCAGAGCACAACAGACAGCGCAGCAGCCACAGGACAACTGCTCAATACTTCAATAGCGGCAGGAGGTTCAAATGCAGAGTCTATACAACACGCAAAGAAGTATGCTCCATTAACTTTTGCTAGGCAAGACCGTATAGTTACCCTGGAGGATTACATTGTATTTGCTAATACATATATTAGCAATATAGGAACAGTAGGTAAAGCAAATGCTGTAACAAGAAACGCTTTCTCTTCTGCTAATATTATAGATATTTATATTTTAGAAAAAGCTTCAGATCTTCAACTACAGAAGTCCACGCCTACATTTAAAAGAAATTTATTAACAGATATAAATAAAAAGAAAATGGCTACCGACGAAGTTGTAATTGTAGACGGTTTAATTAGAACTTTGGATTTAGTAGTTACTATAAAGATAGATAAGGAAGAAAAAGAAAATCAAAGTTCTATTATCTCGGAATTAAGGGGTAAAATTTTAAACTATATGAATTCAGATAATAGAGATTTTGGGCAAGCTTTGGTTTTGAGCGACCTTAACAGAACTATATTCGAAGTAGATGTGGTAAGGATGTCATCTATTGATAATTTATCCACTAATATTGAGGTTGATTTTAATGAAATAATTCAGCTAAATAACTTAACGATAAATTTCGAGTACCTTGACTAATGGCTGATTCCTTCGACCCAAAGAAAAGACTCTACGGAAAGAGGAACTTCGTTGAACTCTTAGAGAATATCACTCCTAAGCTATATCAAAATGAAGATATAGCCATGAGTGGGCAGGGGCTGGACATTACCTCTAAGGTTATCAATTCTAATCTCTACATAGCTGCTAACATGGCTGAGATTCTCCCTATTTCTGCTGTAGCGTATTCTGAGACATCTTCTATGGGGACCATATCGGGAATAGCCCCCTTCTTTATTAAACAGAATAACTTAACCAATATTACTCCGTATTCGTTTGAGACTAAAATCCTTAACCCTTTGGGAAAAAGTCTAACTAATTTCTCAACTAGTGCATCATTTAATGATTACCTCTCAGGGACGCTACTGCCAATCATTCAAAACGATGACGGTTGCCTCATTGACAATATATCAAGTATCTCTGCTCTAAATTCTAGTATTGAGCCTAGTTCGATCCATAATTATCTAGCCGATGCTTTAGGTTGGTTCTATTTCCTCAATACTTCAGGAGGCGCAGACCATAACAGGGACTGGCAACCATCTTCTTTTGTTCTCTCATCTTACAACGGTTTGTATGTAGGGGGGGAATTAACCACTGTTGATGGTATAAAAGGCCTCACTAATTTAATTTTTAGAAATTATGCACTAAGTGCTTCGTTTGCTGATAATAAGTACATTCCTACCGAGTATTTGTCAGGAACTGCTCTGTATACTAGTGGTTTCCAAAGCTTAGATAAGTTAGAGACTATACTAGATGTTATCTATTCCCCTCTTTATATTGACAGTCAAGATTTCAAAGTAAAAGATACCCTAGATGATTACATAGATGCACAGACTATATTAAATAATAAAACTTCTGATGGTCCAATGAGGAAGTTCTTTGAGGCTATCGGTTTTGGTATGGCAGACACCATGAATCAGGTTGATACCTTAGAACTTATTTATGATATAGAAAATGTCCCCGATGAGTATTTGTCGTATGTGGCCCAACTAGTGGGGTGGAAGCTTTTTGGAAACTCTACAGATAAGTGGAGACAGCAGCTTCGAAATGCAGTAGAGGTTTATAAGAGAAAGGGAACTCTAGACAGCATTCAGTATGTAATGAATTCTCTAATATCGAATGCTGTTATGGATGTCTCTGGATCGGTGCAGGAGCTTTGGGAGTCGTATCTTCCGTTTCTGTGTTGGTATGCCTTAGCAACTGAGTCGCCTAACTTCTCTAAGTTTGAGCACTGGAGCCCAGCTAAAGCACAGAGGTCAGGAGTTTTTGCTTACAACCCTAATAACTTACAGGAAAATATTAAGCTAGTGGTAGACTCTATATTGCTAGACTTGTACAGAGTCTTTCCTGAAAACTTTATATTTTTTGGAGACAGGTTCCCCGTCTATAGGTTCGTAAAAGTTAATGATGATGGGACTCCTGGAGATTTATATACTCTAATTTACGAACCAAATCCTAAGCCATACCACCGACACCCTAGATCAAGCAGGCAATACCGTAGATTTAGGCGAGACGCGGAGCAAAATGGAGAGCTTTGCAAGTGGGATGCCGCTTTGTCGCATGGCCCATATGGTCCTGGCGTGTATATGGCAGGGGATGGACACCCTACCGATGAAAGACCCACTTACTTATCAGCTACAGGAGATCCTTATTTTGTCTACTCGTATAGAGGCAGAGAAAACTACCCTATACCTCCTTTTGAAGAAATAAAATATTATAAAGACAGCAGTATAACTGCGAACATGTTAAAGTTCTTAATTGAGCGGTTGTTGTGCTTTGGAGTAAAAAAACCTTTCGCAGACAAGCTACATGATTATGTACTGAGTAGCGTTGTTACTGCATCCTCAAATCTTGGAAGTTTAAACGAGTGGCTATTCTTTGACCTATCCTCTCAGCAAGCTCCTAACTACTATGACGTTCTTAGGGATATAAATAGATACCCCTACGATGTACTAGGTTTGTGGAACGGTAAATCTTCTCATCTATTTATTGATTATAAGAATGAAGATTTTGATTTTGAGAGTGTTACATTAGATGGTGATTCTAAAACTTCTTTATATGAAGCTTCTAGGGTTATAAAACGGTTTGTGCCTGCTCACGCAATACCCAGGATTAACCTTAGCGTAAGCGCAGACGATAAGTATACCGTTTCCGCATCAACATTCAACTATGTTGGTCTAGATAAAACAGATGCTGGTTTTGCGGGAGCAAGCGGAAACCCCTCTAGCGTGATGCAGGGATTTGAGTCTAGTGGTGTCCTTATGACAGGACCCCCTGGATCTCATCACGGAAGAAATCAGTTTAATACTTTTAAAAGAGATAATGTTGATACTTTTGATGATAGATTAATTTCTTCTTCTGTCGTAACTACTGCTGCTCCAAGGAAAGCTATACGGAGAAGAAACTATCGCTTTACACTCCCTGAAGCAGGCTACTATGATCGTGGAGGATTTAATGCTCCAACGGACCTGAACGCATCCTGTATGGAGTTTGGCTTTGACGCTGCTCCTGCGTCTTCGGGTTTGGGTGAGCTTACCCTCGGATATCTCTACTCAGCTAACGCCTTCTATCCCGTCCACGACACAGGGAGCCTTTCAGGAGTATGGGATCAATGTGAGGATTTGGACTCGCCACGGAGCTTCTCAGGAGCTTACACAAGCAGGACGTACCCCTACCGTGGACTAAGCTCTACTCCCCCCATAGGCGTAAACCAATCTCGCTGGACTCAGTTTGGTAATTATAGGATGAATTCAGGCATTTCAGGGGCAGGAATCACCAATGGAAGATGGGAACTAGACGGAGGAGCGAACGCTAAAATCTTATATGTAGGCACTCGCACGGACCCAGGGACTTGGGCAGGGCTTGGGCTCGTAGACAATAGTGTTTCAGCAAACAACATAATGAGCCCATTCTCTCCTGGAAACCTACGGATTGGGGACGGAATCGTTGCGATAGCCACTGCAAACGGCACAGCATCTAAAATTGGCAAGAAGCTTAGATTCGCTGTTACCGCTCAACCCACTCTCGGATGGAACGGATATACTACTGGAGGAAATGCTTGGAGGGGTTGGTATTGGATGATCCCCATTACTACGATTGCTGAGTGGGGAGACGAAGTAGCACTAGATAGTAACACAAATGCTTATGTGGATTTGTATGGTATAACACAAGAAAAGGGAACAGGTCGCAATCAGGATAGAGATCAACTGCCCTCCGTTTATGCTACAATGCATAGCGTAAACGAGAAGATGGCCCGCGCAATGGCTAAAGACTTGGTAGCCAGCGACCCTGATAGATATACGGCCAGCGCGTATTGGTGGGACGCTGAACAGTCGCTCGCAAACTCCGCAATAGCCAGCGGTTATATTGGGGATACATTTAATGTATACAGAGACTTTAAGTTTGGTCGAGGTCTACACAAAACCTTCAGAGATTATTGTGATTATTATCAAAGACATCCCTTAGGGGCTAATGCGCTAGATGAGACAGGTGCTAATATTTTCAGTCAAGTATTTGGTAGAGGACTCTACAACTCAAACTTTAAGATTGCAGGAAGGTTTGCTAATACAACTACTCACAACGGATACTTAGGAAACTTTATAGCGTCCAGCCTAGAAGACTCAGTAGCTATTGCAGGAGGACCTTCAGGAGTTTTCTCAACCTCAGCCGTGTATTCTGAAGTGGTTGCGAATGGGTACGCCTCTGGAACATATATCGCCAGTGCTTTAGAAGAGATGGTTTTACCTCTTTCGGGAACCTTCACTCCTGGAAAACCCTTAAATGCAGAGTTTAGAAACGCTAAGATTTTAAGTGGTGTGGAGTTTGTACAGACCTCAGGAGCCCCCTCATCAAATGAGTTTAGACTATTCAAATTAGATGAAAGCTTTGCGGAGATTGGGCAAGAGAATTTCTTAATAAACAATACAGTAATTAAACAAAAATCACGAAGTGGGCTTCCTAGGATTAGATTTGATCTGTCTGCGTATGGTCCTAGAGTAAATCACTTAGTCCCTGAGCATATTTTTTCTTTAGATATTAGTGCTATGGTTGGAGAAGAAAACACCAATCGACTAGGTGGAGAAAGCATGGGGGTCTGGATTCATACAAATGTTACAAATGGGTACATGTGGAGCTTCGTTCCTAATTATTCTAATTATGTTAAAGAGGGTAATAGGATTGTGGATGGAAGATGGATTTGGCATAAGGAGTGCGATCTTAGTATTAGAGAAGTTACTCATAATCTGTGCTTCAAACACAACTTCCCTATGAACACTAGAGATATTAGAGAAGATACCGCCAAATGCTTCGGTAATGTAGACGTTTACGGGTCTGTCCAAGTTAATAACGCTTCGCTAAATGATATAAGATCTCAAGAAATTACGAATGTGGCTATTAAATTTGATACTAGAAACTTCTCCATCTATAATAACATGGAGTACTTACAGGTAATACCTATTCCAGAAGAGGTATACAAGCTGGATGATGGAGTACACGCTAAGAAAACAAATTATTATGTGGAGATTTTCTTATTACCTACATTAGACGAAAGTAAATATTTATTAATTGAAGATATTAAATTACAAGATTTAACACAAAGAGAAAACGCAGCAGTGGGAACGAACACGGGGGTAGAAACTTTGGGAACTCCCTTTAGGCCCTTCGTTAAAGAAAATAAAATAGAATTGGATAAACAAGAATTGCAAGGAGTATTAAAATTCTTTACAGGGTTAATGGGTTCAGGAGTAGGTACATATCAAACCTCGCTCGCATCCAGAGATAAAGAGGCTACTTTCCAAGTGATGGGTCGTGAAGGAGGAAGTAGATTAAATTATCGCCTTCATCCTTCTTGGAATCCTCTCTTTGCATATCAGGCTGCTATAGCAGGCTCTACTCCACTTAATAACCAAGTTAAAGATATAGAGGTAGTAAATTAGATGAGAGGAGAAGTAGAAATTTATCGAGGAGATGAGTTACTCCATAAGGAGAGCAATCTCATTATGGACGGAGCTAGTGAGTTACTTGCTGACATCATGAGCATTTCTCCATCTGTTTCCGCGCTGGGTGATGACACTCTTCCCTCTTTAGCGACTAAAGCGATCCTGGATGCATCTAATTATCGTATCGCTGCTATATCTTTTGGAACAGCAGCGCAGTCCTATCAGCAGAATGCCCACGAATATTCCGAGGCAAAAGTTGATTTGTTGTCAGGAACTTCGGGACCAAAATTTGAATCAGTTTCTGCGGTGTGCGCTTTTCTGCGTCATGGGGGAGAAGGTATAAAGCAGGATGGGACCGCACTTAACTACGCAATGGTTAGCTCTTATGATCCCGTCCCAGCACTAACCTCACCACCCAACCCCGTTATGAGTTCCTTGGAACTTGCTAGTGATGTTTCCGCTGTAGTAGGGTCTTATATTCTAAGCTCTTATGTTGCAGGTAATGGACAGAATTTAAATCTTGTACCTAGGGAATACCATTATAATCATTTTAATAATACCGATCTCGCATCCTACTCATCTATCGCCGCATCCTTTTTAGGTTGTTGGCCTGAGGGGAGTGGAGCAGGGGGAACACACTTCTCAGGCTTCTCTGGTTTTGATTATACCCCTACGGCTGTTGCGTTCTCAGGAGTGTACAAAGGAATATTCAATGAAGCGCAGTCAATGGATACTTCAGGGTTTGTAAACATGGTAATGTCTAGTGTACCCCATGGTGGGAATGCTGCTGCACAGGGATATGAACTTAGTAGTGCATATAGTGGGCTAACAGTTTCAGCTAGTTTAGATAATAGAAACTCTGGCGAAAGTTGGTCTAGTACGGGAGAGGTTGTATATGAGGTGATGATTGGCTCAGGAGATGTGGGTCTTTCTAATTTCTACGGTGGTATATATAATATGGGTCTATGGACTATCGACATGAAAAGAACTCTTCAAGCAGGAAATACTCCTCCTTATTTGTTTGATCCCCTAAATAATCCTAGGAAGTATAGACTGTTCTCAACAAAATCGCTAACTCAGAACCTAGGGTCCTCTAGAACTGTGGAGAGTGCCGCTGGCAGGACCTACGCAGCAGTAGCTAATTACAAAGACCTAAAAATAAAATGGAAATTATTCTTTAAATGAAAACTTTTACTGAAGAGCTAGGAATCAATGGACACTTAACCATCATTAAGCAATACACAGATGGTAAAGAAGAGATTATATTTGATGATCACAATATAATTGTGTCGGGAATGGGTACAGGATTAGCTGCGTTATTTACAGGTTCTGGTTCAAACAGTATTCTCGATTACCAAATTGATAGGTTTCAATTAGGTACTTCAGGAAGAGCAACAGGCGTAGCTCCCGATGTGTTAGAAGTAAGTAGTACATATCAACTGTCAGGAGAATTAGCCTATTCTCAGTATGGAGGTGGGAGTAATCTTTATATAGATGAGGCCAATCTAATACGACCTACAGGATCGTGGGGAGAGAACAAAGCGTTCGCCCTAATACCAGCGGGAAAAATCACCCGAATCAATGACACCTCTGTTAGATATACTTTGGTTGTCGATGAGGAAGCGGCTAATGGGATACTTGATGCGGCTGGGCAAACTTCTTACTTATCTGAGGTAGGATTGTTCTTGAAAAATCCCTTAGGGACTGCAAGCCCGTATAGTTCTATTCTTGCAGCATATAGAACATTCACAGCAATTGAAAAAACTAGTGATTTTAGTTTAATATTTAGATGGACAATTAATTTCTAATATGGTATTCATTCGAGGCGACATATACACGGCAAGCGGAAGCACTCCCTTATTTAATTCTTGGACACCTTATGTTTCCAAGTTTGATACTAGTACGTTCTATAACTGGGAAGAAGACAATGTTCCGTTATATGATTTAGAAGAAAGAACTTACGAATTATGGGAGCAGCAAGGCTTTCCCACATCTTCGGTCCCAGGGTTTGCGCTAACCGTTTCCGCTGACGCTCCAACATCGGATCTACAGGCCAACTCTAGAATTTTCACTTCTCTTAGCTCATGTATTGCTGCTATCCCCAAAGTAGTTAGATTTCCTGTTTTCATAGAAGTCGCCAACTTTGGGGACCTAGGAACCCTAGAACTACACGATTTCCGTATAGAAGAACGCGGATCTATTGAGGTTATAAATAGAAACTTCGCAAGAAGTTATACTACGTCATCTGTCTGCAAGGGTAGGGAGACTGCGTTAGGAAATAATTATGTAGATTATTACGAATCAGGTAATGTTAGTGGAACTATTTTCTCAGGCACTAATCAAGATTGCTCCATCTCGGCTATCAGTATCAGCAGTACGGTCAACAATGGAGGGGGGAGGGACGCTCTTTATAGGTACAGTGCTGTAAACTCGGTGCTGTATCCTCAGTTTCCTGATAGAGTTGGTTGCTTAAATGTAGGCATTAAGAATACTTCAGCTACGTTCCTTCCAGGAACTCCTGGTAGATTTGGAATAGAGACTTATGAAAAAGCGGGGACTGATGCCCAGCTTCCCGTTACTGATGTAAGTGCCGTCGATCAGTATACAGGCAGTCGTTTGCTTAGAGATTCTGTTGCTACTGGTAAAAAATTAGGAGGGGGAATCTATGGAAATTCTTTAGCACATCTAAGTGTTAGAAACTGTGTTGGTCCAATCTACATTAGAAACTTCTTTGTTGATGGAGAATCAGCAATCGGAGGAGGTGGCCGTATAAACGGGATCTCAATTAATAATTCCAATGTTGTCCTAGAGAATTGCGCGGCAGTACGGTGTAACAATGCAGGGTTCTACTTTGAAAACTCAGAAGTAACTCTCTCTCGATCAGCATTCTCTTACAGGAATTACACTAGAGATACTACTACTTCTAGAGTTTCTGATAAGGGTGCAGGGATCCAAGCCTTCAATAGCCACATTACATTAAGTGCCATTGTTTCGGGAACGAATGCTACAGACACGGAAAAGAGGCCTCCGTATGCTTGGAACCCAGGGCTAGACTTACCTGCGTCTGGATATGACACGGTATTCTCTATGTCTAGAAATACCATAGGTTTAGAATTAAATAATAGCATCCTAGATGGAGGTTTCCCTAGGGAATCTGTGGAACTTCCTAATACTGGAGGCATGCTAAACTTAGAGTTGAACACGAATAAAGGACTCCACGCCTCTAACTCTAAAATATATCTTCGCGGACTTTTAGATATTTACGGAAATAAGAAGGGGTCAGAGTTAATCAATAGTAACTTGCGAGTGGAGCAGTTATGTGTTGAGGACCATACTAATGAAGGTATTCTAGCTAATAATACTGAAATAGTGTATGATACTTTATCTATAAATGGGAAGCCTGCAAATCCAGGCATAACTACAGGCCAAGCAACTAGAAAACAATACGACTTTAGAGGAAATGGGCAACACCTAGTTCTTAGAAATCAGTCGAGCTTTGGATTGAAAAGAAAAAATCACATACCGCAATTTTACGGTCATATGATCTTTAGTGGTTCTCATGCAATAGCTAACACTGCTGATGGCATAGGCTTTGGTGTCCTCCCTGCTATTTCGGTAGAAAACAATTCATACGCTAACTTCGTTCACTCTACAATGCAGAGAGATAAGGCTCATGTCAGCCAAAAGACTGTCTCGCCTGGGATGTTGGTTTCTGTGAAGGACTCCTCTGAGGCAGAATTCTTTGGGACGGGGAATGGAGCTACGGTATTGTTGGGGCCTGCTGCCTACACTAAGCAGCAGTTTGTAGCGGGTATCGCAGGAGAGAGGGGCTCTAAGTTGGGTATTCATGGTCCCACATGTATTGCTCAGTTCGGTATTGACGCTCTTGTGCAAGATAATTCCACACTAAATATTGGGCCTCCTAGGGTGAGAGATTCCTATGCTGTTGATGGTAGTGGTTTTGATCTTAGTTCAGGTGCAAACCATACCTCAGTTGAGCTTCATTCTACGAGAGCTTGCCTTGTTGCCAATAACAACTCGGAAATCAACATGAATGATTGTGGAGACTACCACAACTTCTGGGGTGAGTGGGATCAAGGAAAGCTGATGCTCGACTTAACGCAAGATTATAAGACACAGGTTAACTTGCAATTAAGTGGCTTAATCAAAAATGGCTCAATTCAGTTCTACCCCAATCCACAAATCGCAGCAGGTATTGCCGCAGCATACAATGATGATTTAGGGAATCCAGTAGGAGAAAACTTCGTATTTAGTCCATTCCCTACGTTTACCGCCAAAAATCGTATAAACCAATATCTCATTACTACGGACTTCTTAAACTCTACTAAAATTACTACACAGACTCTAGAGGGGATAACACTAGGAGGAGTCTGTGTTCGAGCAGTGAATGGAAGTAAGGTGAATGTAACAAATGTTCACTTCCCCCTAGGCGCAGCGGATAGTCCATTAGATGGAGTGGTTTACAATGCCAGCGGTAGTATTTGTGATCGTCTTATGATCTGGAACATGGCTGATAATTCAGAGCTTAAGAGTTCGTTCAATTCAGTTAGTGGATGTTATCCCTCCGACGTAGGATATCATGGACCTAGTTCTATCTGGACCTCAGCGTTAGAAGCTAATAACAATGATGCTACTGCAGTCCATATTCCCGCATCAGGCGCTCCTTCGGGCACTCCAGATACAGGTATCTTAAGCGTGTTAGATACCTTCGGGAATGGTTCGACATCAGGGCTCTGGTTGGTTCCAAGCGGGGTAGGTATTAATGATCCCTTCAATAGGTTCTATCCTGTGAGTGGTATGGTAAATGAGGAAACCGCTCGGAGGCTTCATGGTGCTGGATTAGCTGTCTCAGGGAATTTAACAACTAAATCCAATACTGTATATGGAAGTACAGGAAAGACTTACAATAACCAAGGACCTTTTAGAATTTACTTTTCACCAAATTCGTGTACTAAATTCTTAGCTCACGATGCCACCTATGGTTTCACAAAAGGAGCTATGCCTAATGGGGGAGGGGATGTCCATTGGGAAACAGGAGCCGCATATCAAGTATTCGCACAAGGTTACAATATGTCAGCACCCGTTTCGGCTATCGTTCCTACAGGAAGCACCTCTTTAAGCTCCCTGTACCCTAATCTGCTTAAAATTAGTGATAAAGACACGGGAGATCCCTATGTTCCCGCTGCTTTAGCTATGTCTGGCTTTTATTATTGCAAAGAGTTCTTAGATGATAACCCGACTCAATGCTTCTTGGATGAGTCTGCTGGTAATACGTTTGCCAACTCTAAGAATGCTTCGGTTGGAGGATCAGGAAGACCTAAACGGGCAACCATTTATCGCTCGGCAGACCAAACAACCACGGGAGCGGAAGCTTATGATGGATCCGCAATCAAAGGATTTAGATCCTCTAACATATTTGACCTCAAGAGGTATAACTAATGGCCCAATTTAGATACAACGAAAGCTCCTTTAGGTTTACTGAACCTGTAAGGCTATTTAAGCAGAATGACCCCTACTATTTTGAAGTAGACAATATTCCTATAAAGCAACTACAAGAAAATTGCTTGTGGTTAAAAGATCAACTTCAACAATCTATTACAGAAAATTCTGTGCAAGATGTCAAGAGACAAGATATCGCAGAGTTGAAGCCTTATGCAACTGGAGGGGACCGTTTGGTTAGGGTCATGCCTGGGAGATTTACTGCTAGAATAAACGATGCCACAACTAAACAACCTTTACAATACCTTACCCAGGTTATGGGAGATGCGATGGGAGATGTTGACGCATGGAGCGCCAGAACTAACAACCCTGGCACTCCAAACAACAGCCTACTGGCTGCTGCCTTAGATAGATTCAAATCGTCATTGGCTAGTAACGCTCTAGCGATGAATGGTTTAGCTGAAAGAGCTTTTACTTGGTCAGTTCGAGATGTCGATTATGTGGGAGATGCAGGGGGGCTTACTACAGGGCCTTTAAGTTATTTAGGCGCAACAGGTGCTGGAGGCTATGGACCTTTTGTTATTTCTCAAGCCCTTCTTTGGGCTAAAAGCTACAACAGCGTCACAGATTCCTACCTCATCCCTAGTTACTCTACCACTAACGCTGTTGTTGGATTTGGGAAACTCCCTCTAAGCGAGACACACTTTGTTAAAAAGTGGAGAGGTGTCAGTAGGTTATCTGTGGTTGACGTTCCTAATGAATTGTCTGTGGAGGTCCCAGCATTTAGCGACGATGATTTCTATTACATAGATGAAAGTGGGAGCAGAATTAATATTCAAAATGTTGAGAGTAGAATTGATTTAGTTTTTCTCTACAGCAAGCCCGTGGATGCTCCATCAGCAAAAGTGATACGGGGAGGGGTAGCTTCTGATATAACTGCTCCTGTGTTGGGGATAGTTAGGGGTGCAGGTATTGGAGCTAATTTCCAGGGAATGGTTGATATTGATAATTCATATAGAGCCGAACCTGCCCTAGATGAATACGGAAACTCTATGATCCTTCCACATGCTGCTGACCAAAATGCTGCCAACTTAGGCTTCTTGGCTACTGCCAACAACGAACTTACGCAGGATGTTCGTGGATCCTTCCCTTCTCCTGACGATCTTCTAAACTTAGCTCCTCTAATTGCCGAAAGTTTAGAAACTAATGCTGTAGAATTAGTGGGACAATCAATCCTCCCTGTAGCTTATGTCTTTATACAAAGAGCGGGGAGTAGCGATACAGAAGGAGCGATGGTTCTGGAGAATTCTGATGTCGTAGATATTCGGCCATTCTTTAGAACAGCCGAGTTAGCATATAATGAGAGAGCAGGTATCGCCGCTGCCTTACCACAATTATCGTTAGCTAATCCCGCAGTAGGAAAAGCTCAACTTGACACGGAGCTAAGAAAAGTCGTTAACCATTTTAATGGGGTTATGGCTTCTGAAGAAAATGACCAAGATAATGTTAGTGTGGTGGCTGCGGGTTATGTATTCGGTGGTTGGAATTTCGGCCCTGAAGGTGCGCTCTACGATTTCTATCAATCACGTTTTGCGGGGGATAGCATCACAACAAACGACAGCCTGCAATATATTAGGCAGTATATTATTGGAAAGTACGGAGTTGGAAGCAACGGGGCTCAAATATCCATCCCGTCATATCCCGATTGGGACATGTCTCAATGGTGTCAGTTGCAAGATCTAAGTGATAAAGGTCTGTGGCCTAATGATTATATTAATACCTTCCTAGGTGTTACGGAGTCTGGGGGTGTAAATGATGCCGCAATAGTCGCAGGTAGTAATAAAGAAGTTACCAATGCTGATGGTACAGGCCCTGACGGCGCAGCCGCACCTACTCGATTGTCTGGTTTTACGAACACTGAAACGGGAGACGCTTACAGTAAAGTGAACTTCCATTATATCTCTAAGAGAATTAAATTTAATAGAGATGCTTGCCCTTGGTTAGCAGATTATATGGTAGATGTAGAATTTGCAAACTGCCTTCCTCAAGTACATCGAGGATATAAGCTAAACGATAATAGCCCTATGCCTTCTCAGTATGCAGGAGTTTGGGTAGAGAAAGGTTATGATGATTTTGTAATATATGTTGCTTTTGCTGCTAATGACCTTTATCAAGCACCTAATGTTCCTAGATTTCCTTCTCCACACTCCCTATCTTTCACGACAACAGGGAAGAAAAAGAAAACAACTCAAACTTTATCGGTGTCCGAACGAGGAGGAGGCCGATTTAGCAGCTTTATAGTTCCCGTAGACGATATTTTAACGTCAGATACTACACCAATTAGTGAATTAAATGGACTTGGATATACTGGAAACCCCAGAGTAGGAAAATGCACCTACCCAACTGTTACCTGGAAGATGATAGGTATTCCAACCTCAGACTCGCAGTATCTATATGGAAATCTTAACAGTACCAATCCAACCATCACGCTTAAACCTCAATCTTAGGCTATAGATGGCAACGGAAGTAATCACATTCGGGTGTGGAGAATTCATAGGTGGAAGAGGTCCAGGAGGACCCCCACAAGATTGCATTGATTGTGGCCCAGAACATCCCTCTCCACCTACGATAGTTGATCCCACATGTATAGACTCCTGTGGAACCACCCCTACCACCCCTACTCCTCCTACTCCTCCTACTGTAATTCCTCCTATATCAGCGGGTTGTGTATGTA
>TARA_R110002051_G_scaffold6231_8_pt1 | contig 31142 bp, 26 predicted proteins | sample TARA_R110002051 | Tara Oceans TARA_R110002051 (sample SAMEA4397023) | marine metagenome | biome: Polar Biome; feature: [MES] marine water layer (ENVO:01000295) within the mesopelagic zone...; material: water (ENVO:00002006), including particulate matter (ENVO:01000060) such as...... | reverse complement strand
GCCCCCGCCCGCATCTTGCGGTATTCGCGTGAGGTTAGATCACGGGCACGGGGTTAGTCTTCCCGCTTTCTCCAAATGTTGATTTCTTACCGTCTGTTTGCGCCCCGGAAGCCGGATGCTTCCGGGAAGGAGCGGCGCTGCATGGGAAACGCTGGAAAAAATCAGCGAAATAGGCAACATTATTGACGCAAATTAGACCTCATCCGAGGCTCTATGACAGAATGCAGAAGACAAACGTATCGGAGAGGGGGCTCTTACTTCGGCCCCTGAAGCGCAAAATGCTTACTGAATGAAGGACGTCTGGTTACTTAACAATTGAGTGGAAGATTGATGAAGAACTCATCTGAGGATCAGAAAAAGAGATCCGATTTCCATGAGGTTGGCGTCGACTTGATGTTGCAGAAAATTGAGCCGCTTTTTTGCTCGAAATTTCCTGCGCTCTCAAACATCGCGATTGCCGGCCTGGTTTCGATCGCCGCGAAAGACCACGTCCCGCATGCCTATCTGTTCGTGTGGGTCGGTCTTATGTCTGCCGTGTCCTTGTATCGGATCAGTCTTGTCGAAAGGTTCGGGCGTGCCCAGGTGACGAGCGCGGAAGCGCCGCTCTGGGAAAGCCGGATGTTTCTCTGTGCCGCCGTGCAGGGGGGAATCTGGTCGCTTATCGGCGTCGCCATTGTCGCCTTTCCAATGCCCATCGATGTTTTGGGTGTTATGTCCATGGCTGTCTGCGGGATGCTGGCCGGTGCCACATTCACCATGACGGGCAGCCAGAGGGTTTTCCGGGCTTTCGTTGTTCCCGCCAGTCTGGGCCCCACGGTAGGGGTTGCCATTATGGAGGGCGGCCCTGGATTTATAATCTCGTCTATGGGGCTGGTTTTCCTGACCCTGGTCCTGATCTGGGGCCGCGCGATCGCGCGATCGGTGGACGAGCGTCTGTCCCTTGCGGCCGAGAAGGAGCACTTGCTCGCCAATCTTGAGCTCGCACACAGGGAAGCGGAGATTGAGAAGAATCTGAAGCAGGAAACCTTTAACAAGCTCGGGCATGAATTGAGGACGCCACTCAACAGCATCATCGGCTTTGCGGAGATCATCGGCACGGAAGCCGTCGGCCCGATCGGCAATGTGAAATATCAGGAATACGGATCTCTCGTCGCCGAGAGCGGAAAGCACCTGTCAAACCTGATTGACGAGATGCTGAATCTCGGGAAAAGCGAGAGCCTGCAGGCAGCAATCGACAAAGAGCCTGTCGAGGTTGCGGAGATCATCTCTTTCAGCCGGGATTTGCTCGCTCCCCTGGCAAGGCGGCGTGATGTCGAGCTGAATATCTCCTGCGCTGATAATGCTTCTCCGGTGATCGCCGCTGACCGTCTCAAGTTACGGCAGGTTCTGATCAACCTGATGAACAACGCAATTCACTACACGCTGCCAGGTGGAAAGGTAGATGTCGTGCTGCAGGAAGGTCCCAGCGGTTTCCTGGAAATATGCGTGTCGGACACGGGAATCGGCATGGCTGAAGAGGATATCCCCAAGGCGCTGGAGCCCTTCAACCAACTTGAGAGCGGCAAGATCCATAATCCAGGCGGCAAGGGCATTGGACTTGCCCTGTCCAAGAAGTTCGTCGAGTTGCATGGCGGCAGCCTGAGCATCGAAAGCGCGTTCGGCGTGGGGACGACTATCCGCGTCTTGCTCCCTGTCGGGACGGAGGGCTGAGGCTCTGGAAGCGGGGAGCAGGCTGGAATGCCTCTCGTCCAAAAAAATTGCCGAGAACCCAAAGGTTCCCGGCAAGTTGAACAGGGAGGCTTCACGTCTGGGAGACGTAGGACCCCGAAGGGCCCTCTACTTCAGGCGGGGGCCTGAAGGACAGATGCTGCAAAGCAGCACCGTGATAATGAGTTAGATATGTCTATAAGACGTTAACGACCATGCATTTTTGTTCAGTTCCGATATGCAAAAATTGCATGGCCTTTGCCCTTAAGATGTCAAATTAGTGAAACGGAAATAAAAACGAATCAAAGCCCGAAAATCCATTCGACTTTAAATTCGTTATGCGGGTAGCGAAATTGGCCTTTTTCCCGTCAGACTCAGAATTGCGTCAGGGCGACTTCCTGAATAAGAAAATCGCGTAATACGGTAATTCTTTTCGAATGCCTGAGCTCTTCCGGGTAGACGAAATAGGCCGGAACCTGCGGGCCTTCGATATCCGGCATGATGCGCACCAGGCTGCTGTCTTCCTGGGCCAGATAATCCGGTATGGCGGCAATGCCGACACCACCCTGCACCGCGCGCAGGATCGCGTAATAATTATTCACCGAGAAAGTGTTCATATGCGTGCGCCGGTTACCGCCGGTCGCGACATCGCGCAGCCAGTTCACGTTGGGGAAGGGCGGGTGCGGCGTATCCCCGTAAAGCACCAGGCGGTGGTCCTGCAGCTCTTCAGCGCTTTGCGGCATGCCCGCATGTTTCAGATAGGACGGGGCGGCGTAGAGATGCAGCTTGATGTTCTTCAGGTGACGCTGGATCAGATCCGGCTGGCGCGGCGGTGTCAGCCGGATGGCGACGTCCGCCTGCCGCATGCCGAGATCCAGCTCGCCGTCATCGATGATCAGATTGACCGTGATTTCCGGATAGAGCTCGAGAAACTTGCCGATGCGCGAGGCGAGCCAGGTTGAGCCGAAAGCGACGGGGGTGGTGATCTTCAGCGGGCCGCGCGGCAATTCCTTGCCTTCGGACAGGCTCGCTTCCGCTGCCGCGAGTTTGGCGAAGACGTCCCGCGCCGTCCGGTACAGGGTCTCGCCCTGCTCGGTCAGGATCAGGCCGCGCGCGTGCCGGTGAAACAGCGCAACCTTGAGGGAATCTTCCAATTGGCTGATTTGCCGGCTGACAGCGGACTGGCTGAGGTTAAGCGTCTCGCCAGCGTGCGTGAAGCTCCCCGCTTCGGCAACGGCATGAAATACCCGAAGTTTATCCCAGTCCATGGCCATGATGAACCGATCTGCCTTTTAGCTCAATGTTCCGTGCATCAGTCTAAGCCAGAGGAGTCCCATGGGCCAGAGGAACACGATGTAAAAAGCACTTTAAGGCAAAAGGGTTATCGGATCGTTACCGGGAGCGGCGGAATTATTCCGCGGCTTCGGCCGCGGAGTCCTCAAGGGCTGCCAGGTATTTTTCTGCTTCCAGCGCGGCCATGCAGCCCATTCCGGCAGCGGTCACGGCCTGCCGGTAGACCTTGTCGACACAATCGCCGGCCGCGTATATGCCGGGAATGGACGTGCGAGGGCTGCCTGTTTCGGTGATCAGATAACCTTCCGCATCCGCTTCCAGCGCTTCGACGAAGGGTTTCGTCGCCGGATCGTGTCCGATGGCGACAAAGAATCCGGTCGCGGCAATCTCTGAGACTTCACCGGTCTTGATGTTCTTGATGCGTGCGCCTTCGACACCGGCCATCGGACCGTCGCCGCCGAGCACTTCTTCGACAACACTGTCCCAGACCATGTCGATCTTCTCATGCCGGAACAGCCGCTCCTGCATGATCTTCTCGGCGCGCAGCGTATCGCGTCGATGCACCAGTGTGACCTTGGAGGCGATATTGGCGAGATAAAGGGCCTCCTCGACAGCGGTGTTGCCGCCACCGACCACGATGACGTCTTGATTGCGGAAGAAGAACCCGTCGCAGGTTGCGCAGGCCGAGACGCCTTTTCCGCTGTAGGTCTGCTCGCTCTCCAGACCGAGCCAGCGTGCCTGTGCGCCGGTGGCGATGATCACCGCATCGGCAACGAACGTGTCGCCGCTATCCATGGACAATGTGTAGGGGCGTTTGGAGAAATCGACCGAGGTGACGAGATCGTAGACGATCCGCGCGCCGACATGTTCGGCCTGCTTCTGCATCTGCTCCATCAGCCAGGGACCCTGGATGACGTCCGCAAAGCCCGGATAGTTTTCCACCTCGGAGGTGATCGTCATCTGTCCGCCCGGCTGCAAGCCCGCAAGCACGACCGGTTTCAGGTTGGCGCGGGCCGTGTAGATGGCGGCGGTCAGTCCGGCGGCGCCGGATCCGATGATGACAATTTTCTCGCGGTGTTCGGTCATGGGGGCGGGCAGTCCTGCTATCTGGGGGCGTCGCAGCCGGTCTCTGAAGGTTTCTCCGAACATAAGCAACCGGTCGGAGCGGAACAAGCCGTGCGAGGGTTATTCATAAGAAGATCCTGCATGTTTAGGCAGTTCGTCATCGCAGACTGTCCAGGAGAGACGTTCGCGCCAGAACACATGGAATTCCGGAGAGACCGAATCCGGCTCCTCCAGCGTGGCCGCGAACAGATGGATTTCATCCGGAAACCGATTTGAACGGAAGGCTATCGGGGTTCCGCATTGCCCGCAGAACAGGCGCTCCACACCGGGAGAGGATGTGAAGATCGCGGGAGGTTTGCCGGTGAAACGCACCGCGTCACGGGGAACGCCGATATAGGTGGTGTAGGCGGAGCCTGTCTGTCGCCGGCAGCTTTCGCAATGGCAATGCCCGGCCCAGTTCACCGGGCCCGTAAAACTGAAACCCGTGGCGCCGCAGAGGCAGTGCCCCCGCTGTTCGGATGCCGTATTTGTCATGGGTCTGCCCCCGTTCCTGCCGTTTCCAAAACACCGAAAAGCGGATTCTTGACAGCTATTCGACGCATCGTCATGTCTCGGGGCGATCCGGAAATTGCTCCCGCACTGGAATGGTATCCATGCTCGCCTGGCCCGCTTGGCTGACAATCCTTCTTCTCGTGACCAATCTGCTGTCGCTTGCCGCCCTGTTTTTTGTCACCCGGCGGATGCTGAAGCTCCGGCGGCAGAAAAAGCGGGCCTTCGCCTTTTCGGATTATCCGGTGCGTAAGGCGAAGCTGGAGGAAATCGCTCCCTGCTTCGCGATGAGCGGCTATGGACCGAGCCCGGATTCGGAAGTCAGGTTTATTGGCGGAGAAGGTGTGGTCTCGTCTCTCTCCGACCGGGAATCCTGGGTCATGGCGGCTTTGGCGAAGGGCGTGAAGCGGGTCTTTGAGTTTGGCACCTGCTCCGGCAAGACCACGCACGTCCTGGCGTTGAACGCAGCGCCGGATTCGGAAATCTTCACCCTGACACTGCATCCGGACGATCTGGCGGCGACGGAGTTCGGGTTTGGAGATGACAGGGAGCACAGGGATATCGCGCTGTCAGAATCCTCATTCGAGACATTCTATTATAACGGCCGCTCCTCGGAACGGCATATCAGGCAGATTTTTTCCGACAGCAAATCATACAATGAGGCCCCCTTGCGCGGCTCCGTGGATCTGGTCTTCGTGGATGGCGCGCATACCCGCTCCTATGTGGAGAACGATACCCGCAAGGCGCTGAACATGCTGGCGGATGAAGGGGTCATCCTGTGGCATGACTACAAGCCTGGGGTGCCGGGTGTGTTCGCGTTCCTGAATGAGCTTTCCCGGACCCTGCCGCTGGTGCATATCGCGGATACGGATCTGGTGATGTACAGGCGGGTCCGCAAACAGCTGAGTCCGGCCTAACAGGAAACGCTACAGGGCCTGAAATCGGTGCAGGGAAAATGCATCGTCCGTCCGGATACGCCCAGCTTTTCGTCGGTGGCTCTGCGCTGAAGGGTATAGAGGCTGAGGCCGATAATGACATCGATCGTCCCGTCCTCGGACGACATGGGCAGAAGCAAACGCTCGGCCTGCCAGGTTGCCTGGAACGCCAGTTTTTCTTCTACCGTGCCATAGAGAGCGGCCGGGCGTCCCACGATGGTGGCCCAGCGTGTTCTGACCGTCGGAAAATCCTTCTCTCCGACAATCTCTCGCAAGCGCCGGCCGCGAATGCTCTTTCCCCATGCGTCATTCACAGTCTCACCGGCGAGCTGACATATGAAATCATCCTGCTCCGGGTCAAATTTGTAGATCCAGATAAAGCTCAAAAGCTCCGGAATGGTGACCGGTGAAAAGGCTTTTCGAGCCGGTACAAGCGCGTCTCCGCGAGCATCGACCCAGGCGGCGAAGAAGGCGAATAGCCTTTCATCCGCATTCGGGAGGTGAGCGCGGAGCTTGGCCAGAGCCATGTCTTTATCGGAAGCGGTCATCTGTTCGGAGACTGTGAGAGTGCAAGGCGCACGAAGATACGCGGGAAAACGTTAATTTGCCGTTTCCCCGCGGGCCTATACCCACACTAATTTCAGATAAAGTCCAGATGAGTGTCCGGACATGGCGAGCCGGTTATGTCCGCCACCGAGACCGGCCGTCTGTTCAGGGCCTCAGGTGAAGAGCCGCTCGCCCTCCATGCCCTTGTAGAGACCCGCCACCTGCTCGGCATAACCGTTATAGAGCAGGGTCGGAATCCGGTCGTTTCCGCCGCCGAGCGGGCGTTCGGAGGCCTGGCTCCAGCGGGCATGCGGAACCTCGGGGTTCACATTCGCCCAGAAGCCGTATTCGCTGTCCTGCAGCTCTTCCCAGAAAGACACCGGGCGCTCGGACGTGAAGGTGAAGCGGACGATGGATTTGGTCGATTTGAAACCGTATTTCCACGGCACGGCCAGCCGCAGCGGGGCGCCGTTCTGACGCGGCATGGGCTTGCCGTAAATGCCGGTGGCGATGAAGGCGAGGTCGTTCATCGCCTCCTCGATGGTCAGCCCCTCGATATAGGGCCACGGATACCAATGCTGCTTCTGGCCCTTGGCTGTCTCCGGGTCCATGAAGGTTTCCATGCGGATATATTTCGCCGAGGACAGTGGTTCCGCCAGTTTCACCAGCGCGGACAGCGGGAAGCCGCTCCACGGCACGACCATGGACCAGGCCTCGACGCAGCGGTGCCGGTAGACCCGCTCCTCGAGCGGCATCTGGTCCAGCAGGTCGTCGATATCGATGGTCTTCGGCTTGGCCACGTCACCGTCGAGGGTCACGGTCCAGGGCCGGATCTTCAGGGCCTGGGCGGCGCGGTTGATATCCTTGTGGCTGCCGAACTCGTAGAAATTGTTGTAGCTGGTGGCGTAATCCGGATCGGTGATCGGCCGGTTTGGCCCGCCGTCGGCATAGGCCGGGTTCCGCTTCACCGGGTAGAGATGGGAGGAGGGATCTGGCGGCACGGCGGCGAGCTGTTTCGCCGCATCCGCTTCGGCGCTCGCCTCGTCGCTGCATCCGGCCAATGCGGCCGCTGACAGGATCATCGGTCCGGCCGCGAGGCCTTTCAGCAGGGCGCGCCTGTTGTGAAAGACGGATTCGGACGTGACCGCCCGTTCCGGCAATTCCCAGCCCTTCAGTCGCTTCAGCAGCATGATGTTCCTCCGGCGATACCAAACTCGGGACCAAGCTCAGGAACAGACATAGGGCAGGGAGCCGGGCACGGCCACTCACGTGCCGGTGAGAGGGCCGTGTCCGGGAGGTGCCGGGCGGCTAGGCAGCCAGTGTTTCTTCCAGCGCGAGCACGTCGAGGCAGGCCCCGGCGGCCTCCCGGCCCTTGCCCACCATATGCTCCCGGAAGAAAGCCGTATGGTCCTCCGTCTCGTGGAAGTGGTGCGGCGTCAGCACGACGGAGAAGACAGGCACGCCGGTATCGAGCTGCACCCGCATCAATCCGTCCACCACGGCGGAGGCGACGAAATCGTGCCGGTAGATGCCGCCATCGACGACGAAGCCGCAGGCGATGACCGCGGCATAGCGGTCGCTGGCAATCAGCTTCATGGCGGTCAGCGGGATTTCGAAGGCGCCGGGGACGCGGAAGCAATCGATCTTCGACGTATCGAAGCCGCGCTGCTTCATCTCGTCGGTGAAGCCGTCCCGCGCGCGGTCGGTCATGTCGCTGTGCCAGCTCGCCTGGATGAAGGCGATCCTGCCGCCGGACGGGCTACCGGTATCTTTTGGTGAGGTATTCATTTTCGGTTCCAACTCCATGCATCAATGACTGGAATCGAGGCCGAGTACAAACAGGGGACGGAACCCGCGAGGGCAGTCTCCGCTCCCATGCCGTTCTCTTTCATCCGGACTGTGACCGTCGGCTTCGGAGTTGCACCGAATCTGCTGACCCCGGCGGTCGCCGGGCGCTCGCGGGCTTCATGAGCTTTCCCGTACAGGTTGGCCCATGTTACCGCCGGTGGGGAGTTTCGCCCCGCCCCGAGAACAATGCCGTCCCTTGCGAGACGGCGGGCGGAGCCTAGCGCCGGCACTCTCTTCGGGCAATCCCGAAAGAGCCGTGTCGTTTTACCTCTGGCATTGCCGGTGCCGCGTCCTATCTTCACGGCGATGAAAGATCAGGAACGCAATTCCCTCGGCGGCCGCGTGAAGCGCTACGCACGGGTGACGGGCGCTGTCGGCGGCCTCGCGGCGCGGGTTGCGGGCGAGCGCTATCTCGGCATGAAGCTGGACAAGGGCGCGCACGCGGCGGAGCTGCGCGAGGCTCTGGGCGGTCTGAAGGGGCCGCTGATGAAGGTGGCGCAAATTCTGGCCACGATCCCGGACGCGCTGCCGAAGGAATATACCAACGAGCTGGTGCAGCTTCAGGCCGACGCGCCGAGCATGGGCTGGCTGTTCGTCAAGCGTCGGATGAGCCGGGAGCTGGGCGCCGGCTGGCAGCAAAAATTCGGCAACTTCGAGCATGACGCGGCGGCGGCGGCATCCCTCGGACAGGTGCACAAGGCGACGGATGCGGACGGCAAACCGCTGGCGGTAAAGCTGCAATATCCGGACATGCAGTCGGCCGTGGAGGCCGACCTGCGCCAGCTCCGGCTGATTTTCTCGATCTATGCCCGTTACGACAAGGCGATCCATACGGACGAGATCTACAAGGAACTCTCCGCCCGCCTGCGCGAGGAGCTGGATTACCAGCGCGAGGCCCGGCACATGGCGCTCTACGGCCTGATGCTGAAGGACGAGCCGGGCGTGCATGTACCGCAGAGCGTCGATACCCTGACCACGCCGCGCGTGCTGACCATGAACTGGCTGGATGGTGCCAGGCTGCTCGATTTCATCGCGGCGCATGACGATCAGGAAAGCCGTAACCGGGTCGCCCTCAACATGTTCCGGGCCTGGTACGTGCCGTTCTACGAATACGGCGTGATCCATGGCGATCCGCATCTCGGCAACTACTCGGTCCGCCCGGACGGCTCCGTCAATCTGCTCGATTTCGGCTGCATCCGCGTCTTCCCGCCGAGCTTCGTCAAGGGCGTCATCGACCTCTACAACGCGCTCTCGACCGATGATGAGGCGTTGGCGGTCCATGCCTATGAAAGCTGGGGCTTCGAAGGGCTGGATAAGGAAACCGTCGGGGTTCTGAACATGTGGGCCCGCTTCATCTATGCCCCGCTGATGGAGGACAAGGCGCGCCGCATCCAGGAAACCAATACCGGCATGTATGGCCGCGAGGTGGCGGAAAAAGTCCATGTCGAACTCCGCCGCCTGCGCGGGGTCAAACCGCCCCGCGAATTCGTCCTGATGGACCGCGCCGCCATCGGCCTCGGCTCGGTCTTCCTGCACCTGAAGGCGGAAGTGAACTGGTACCGGTTGTTCCACGATTTGATCGCGGATTTCGATGTGGATGTACTGGCGAAGCGGCAGGCGGAGGCGCTGGAAGAGGCGCGGGTGCCGGAGGCGGTTTGATGCCGAAGAGCTGGTTGGAATTTAAAATTTCCCTGCGCAACTCATGATGACGCGCCGAGTGTCGGGATACGCTTGGGTTACGAGCCGTGTTCCTTCGATCCAGCCAGAAAGATAATTCCCAGGATCTCGTTCTCATCTACGCCATATGCGGTGACAAGCTCGCGAATGGACGCCTGTTCAGTTGTTTCGTAGCCGAGCAGTGCGAGGCGGGCGATCAGCTCCGCCGGGTCGGCATGGGTTGCCGCCGCCAGGGCAGAGAGCGGCGCGTCGACCAGTGCTTCTTCGATGGGGCCTTTCAGGCGTGGGCCGCTGATCAGTCCCCAGGAAAAGAACGAGGCTGTGAGGATGATGGCGATGGCTGCCAGGCAGGCCAGCCCCCATCGCGATTTCACATGCTGTTTGAACGGACGCAGATGGATCAGAATGTGGCTGCCGGTCCCGGCCAGAAAGATCCAGGAGAACCACTGGTGGACAATGGTGGTCTGACCCGGCTCCCAGTCGAAAAACATGATGACGCCTGTTGCCGACATCAGGACGAATGATCCGATGGTAAGGGGCGTTGCCCATTTGCGCAGGGAAAGCGTCGTTCCCATGGCGTATTTCTCCTCGAAGCCGCCCGAGCCGCTGTTGTTACGGGTGGATGTATATGTGTAATATGCACATATATAGAGGCAGGTGTGACGTCAATGAAAAATGTGCAAAATACACATATAAGCAATCAGCTTCGTAATCTTCACGGCGCGTTGCTTGATATCGTCAGTGTCATGAACCGCCCTCAGCGGGACGAGGTGTTGATCACGGAAGCGGGCATCCAGCTTGATCGCGCGCTGTTCCCGCTTCTTGTCGGGATCGGGCGGTTCGGTCCCATCGGTGTGGTGGATCTGGCCGACCGGGCGGGGCGGGATTACACGACTGTCAGTCGTCAGCTTGCCAAGCTTGAAGACTCCGGGCTGATCGAGCGTCGGGGCAGCCCGGCGGATAGGCGGGTCCGCGAGGCAATCATTAGCCCGAAAGGTAAGGCAATGACCGACCGGCTTGATGCTGCCCGCGAGAGAATTGGCCGTGCGATCTTCGCTTCCTGGGAAGAGGGGGAGATGGATGAATTCGTCCGGCTGATGCAGAAATTCGCGGATGCGATCAAGGACGCACCCTCCGCCGACGGCGGACAAGATGCATAGCCGCAATTCTGGTTTATCAGGTGCTGGACCTATGATTGGGAGCAGTACAAATCAGCCCCGTATGGGGGGCTGGTGGTGAGGGTGCGATTGAAGTGCGCTGATTTCGAATGCGCATCCTTATCCAAGAAAATTGAGTAATATGTTATTTTCGTGCTATAGGTGTATTTCTAAATGCAAATTTTCTCCAAACATGAAAGGCGCACTAAAATGATACGTATTCTCTTCCTGGGGCTGCTGCTGGCTGCGGCTCCTCTTTCAAACGCGGACGCGGTTCAGTGTTACGAAGGAACAGCGACCATCAATCAGCAGAATTCCGGCAGCAACTGCACCAGTACGGAGAAGGGCTACAGCAATTCTTCGGCCGGGCCGCTGACTCACCAAGGGTGCACCGCTGCGAAGGCAGACGCGCGACAAAAGCTTATCGCCCGCATTCAGCAAAGCTGTGTGCCCTATGTTCAGACCAACACTCCATGCAAGGTCATCGACATTGACCGTTGTACCTAGATCCGCTTCGGGAGATCGATTGGCGCTTTCCCGTGGTACCCCCTGTATCACTGGCGGCTTGGCCTCGACCGAGACCGGCTTCCCGGCGGGGAGCCGGCTGTGATGGCGGGGCGGAAACTTTGCGGAATATATTTTCCTCCCACTGAATTATTATCGTCACCCCCGCGCATGCAGGGTGACGATGGCGGTTACAGATTAGGGGGCGGCTTGAGGAACTGGGCGGCGGTGCTGAGACGAATGCGTGTGACGAGTTGTTTACTGGGGAGGGCTTGAGCGGAGGTATGACGCTGATCATAGAAGAACTGCGCATGACTATCGGGTAGCGGTGTATTGGCCTGGCTTTTGACCTGCATCAATGTTGCGCTGCACAAGTTGGGTTACTGGATCGGGCACGATGACAGATGCGGGCTGGCGCCAACCGGTTTTGCCGGCAGGTCCACTCGCAGCAATTCCCCTCCTGGTGGGCGCGTTTCTCGAATGGAGCTCAGTGACATGCAGGCCGATACAGTAAAATCACGGACACGGAAATCCCGCCGGAGCGTGGATGCCGGCAAACAGACGCTCCGGACATCCAGCCCGCCCGCAAGAGCACCTGTCGCCTCTGCCAACGTCCCACTGGTTCCCACCAACGCGCCGGCTACCGTGGCATGTGATCGGCCGACACCGGGGCACTATACGGCGCAGGCCATAGATCATGCCTTCAAGGCCAATCTGGCGCGCTCGACTCTCGGCGTTTCCCCCGCCGGTCTTGCGACTTCCTCTTTCAATTGGCTCAGCCATCTTGCGCTGTCCCCGGGCAAGCATATGGAGCTTGTGGAGAAGGCGGCCCGCAAGGCCGCTCGGCTGGCGATCCATGCCGGAATGGTCGGGGTAAATGCGAAGGCACAGCCCTGTATCGAACCGCTTGCCCAGGATCGCCGCTTCTCGGGCGAGGCCTGGCGTCAGTGGCCCTTCAACATGATTTCCCAGTCGTTCCTGCTGACCCAGCAATGGTGGCACAACGCCACGACGGAGGTCGACGGGCTTTCGAAAGAGGATGAGCATGCCGTGTCGTTCATGGCCCGGCAGATGCTTGACCGTTATGCGCCGTCGAACATGCTCTGGACTAATCCCGAGGCCCTGAAGGCCACGGCGGAACAGGGCGGGGCGAACCTGATGCGCGGGGCCATGCATATGGCGGATGACTGGCAGCGCGCGATTGCCGGCAAGAAGCCCGTCGGTGCCGATGCGTTTCAGGTCGGGCGCGACGTTGGGGTGACGCCGGGCAAGGTGGTCTACCGCAATCACCTGATCGAGCTGATCCAGTACGAGTCGACCACGACGCAGGTCTACCGCGAGCCGGTCCTGATCACGCCTGCCTGGATCATGAAGTACTACATCCTCGATCTCTCACCGCACAATTCCCTGGTAAAATACCTGGTCGAGCAGGGTCATACGGTTTTCATGATCTCCTGGCGCAACCCGACATCGGAGGATCGCGACCTCGGTATGGAGGATTACCGTCAACGCGGCGTCATGGATGCTCTCGACGCGGTCTCAACAATCGTTCCGGACACAAAAATTCATGCGGTCGGCTATTGTCTCGGCGGGACACTGCTGTCGATCGCGGCGGCGGCCATGGCCCGGGACGGCGATGACCGTCTGAAAACCATCACCACTTTCGCCACGCAGGTGGATTTCACAGAGGCCGGCGAGCTGATGCTGTTCATCCGGGAAAGCGAAGTCGCCTACCTGGAAAACATGATGTGGGACCAGGGCGTGCTCGACGGCTATCAGATGGCCGGAGCCTTCCAGATGTTGCGCACGAACGATCTGATCTGGTCGCGCATGGTCCACGACTACATGCTGGGCGAGCGTCAGGAAATGAACGACCTGATGGCCTGGAACGCGGATCTGACACGGATGCCATACCGGATGCATTCCGAATATCTGCGCAGCCTGTTCCTGAACAACGACCTCGCTTCAGGACAGTTTACGGTCGGGGAGCGGCCGATCAATCTGGCGGATATCCGGGCGCCGATATTCGCCGTCGGTACGGTGAAGGATCATGTCGCGCCCTGGAGATCGGTGCACAAGATCACCTTCCATCCCGCGACGGATGTGACGTTCCTGCTGACAAGTGGTGGGCACAATGCGGGGATCGTCAGCGAGCCGGGTCACCCGCGCCGGAATTATCAGGTTGCGACCAAAAAAGCGGGCGAAACCTACATCGATCCGGACACCTGGATGGCAGAAACGCCACACAAGGACGGCTCCTGGTGGCCCGAATGGCAGGCCTGGCTGGCCGGGCAGTCGACGGCTGGCGCCGCGCTACCGGCTATGGGCGCGCCGGGTAAGGGGTATGCTCCGCTCTGCGACGCGCCAGGTTTCTACGTTCTGGAGCAGTAGCAAGCGGGTATCGCCGGCGGGTTTTCCCGCGCCTGCCAGACTCAGATTGTGTGAAACGGGTTTACGATATTCTGTGCTGCGGTCACGGTCTCGGCCGTGAGATGATCCGCCGCCTCTGCCCATTCAAGCGCATCGTCAACGGTGGCGAATATACCGCCCGGGACGCCGAAAACCGTCTCGACGCTGAGCTGGCGCATGGCCTCGAAGCGGGACGGCGGCACCACAATAACCATCGCGGACACGAGCCGGCGCATGTTTTCGGCGGCGCCGGCCTTGAGCCATTGTTTCGTGACGCGGGCAACGCCGGGCGCCTGATCGAGGGCGCTTTCGTCGAGATGGACCCGCAGCGGGACGAAGCGCTCGCCACGGGCGAACCAGTCATCCCATATGGACAGCATCTGTTCGTGCTGTTGCAGGGACTGGGCTCCCTCCAGCATCAAGATGCCGAGCGGCCAGAGGGAGTCGTCCGATGCGATGCGGGACATGCCGTTCACAGGCCGGGGCGCTCAGAACCGGGCACTGATGCCGAGCCGGAAAGTGCGCGGCTGGAGCAGGACGGCGGTGTCCGCCGCCTCTGTGGTGCCCGGATAGTAGGCGACGGCGGTGTCCGTATCGAAAATGTTCCTGATCTCGCCGAATATGCGGAAGCTGCCGAAGGCGTAGCCCATTTCGGCATCCGTCACGATATAGGCGTCGGTCTTGCCGCGCGGCCGGTTGTTGATGTCCGTGAAGTAGCTGTCCGAATAGCGCGCGGCCAGACTGGCGTTCCAGCCGTCCTGTTGCCAGGAGATGCCGGCGGATCCTGTGATGTTCGGAGCGCCGAAGAGGCTGTTCCCCTCAATCCCCGAGCCCGGATATTCCTCGACCTCGGTTTTCAGCAGACCGACATTGCCGAACAGGTCGACATTCTCGAAAAGTGCGAACGTCGCGCCCAGTTCCGCGCCGTAGGTCACGACCTGATCGGCGTTACGGACGACGAAGGACTCGTCCCGGGTGTCGAGCGGCGTCAGGTCGAAGGGCAGCTGCATGTCGGTATAGCGGGCATAGAACAGGTTCTGCGTCAGGCCAAGCCGTCCGCCCATCAGGGTCTGGCGCCCATAGATCTCGTAGTTCCAGACCGTTTCGGAATCATATTCGTAATGCACGATGGGGAAGGGGCTGGGAGAGCCGAAAGCGATGCCGCCGCCGCCCGCGTTATATCCCTTGGAAATCTGGACGCCGTAATTCTGGTTATAGGCCGCTTCCCAGTTCAGTCCGACCCTCGGCAGGAAGGCATTGAAGGTCCGGTCGCTGTCGATGCTGGCAACGGTGCCCGTTGCGTCGCCACCGCTGCGCCGGTGCTGTTCCTGCTCGTACCGGGCACCGACAGTCAGCTCCCATGCATCCGCGAGCGGGATGATCGTCTCGCCATAGAGGGCATAGGTGTCGGTCTCGTCGTCGAAATTCTGGTGCGAGACGAACTCGATGAATTCATCCTGCCGGGCCCGGTAGAGGTGGGTGCCAAGCAGGGCTTCGAAGCCATTATCCCCGGAATAGCGGACACGCGGGTCCATGGCGAGTTCGGTCGTGTCGATCCGCGCGTTCGAGCTGTCCGGTGTGACTGTCCGGGTAAACCTGAAATCGGTAACGGAGGCATCCAGCTCCAGACGCCAGTTCTCGTCCAGGTCGACCTCGAACTCTCCGCCGAGGCTGGTTGTCGAGGGCTTGTGGACCGGTTGCGCCGGGAAGTTGGAGTTCCGCTCCTCGAACGGGCGCACGATGATCTCGCCCTGCGGCGCCTTGTAGCTGCTGTGCGATGCGGTAAGAAGCAGCGTTGAATCAAGCCCGAGATTGGGGCGGGCAAGCAGCTTGCCGCGCAGGGAGAGCGCCCTGATTTCCCCCGGATTGTCGGTGCCGGGGAACGGTTGGTAATTCACGGAGGACTCCCCCGCCTGCCAGTCTGCCGCGAAACGGGCGGCCAGAAGATCCTCGACGAGCGGGGTGTTGACCATGCCCGAGAAGCGGCGCCCCTCGTAATTCCCGACAGAGGTCTGGACTGCGCCGGATTGCTCGAACGTCGGGTTTTTCGTGGTGATGACGACATTGCCCGCGATGGCGTTACGCCCGACCGGCGTGCTTTGCGCGCCGCGCAGAATCTCGACCTTTTCCACGTCCCACAGGGAGGAGTTTCCGAAAACGATTTCGTTGTAACTGGCGGGCCGGCCGTCAATCCGCAGGCCCATGCGGGCGCGGCTGCCGGCGAAGAAGGCGTTGGCGTTCTCGGCCGGGCCGGTGCCGTCCACACCGCGAATGGTTGGCGCTTTCGCGGCGCCGGTCGGCATCGTGACGTTTACCGTGTTTTCCAGCACGTCGCGCATGTTGGTGATGGCCGGGCGCTTCTCCAGCTCCTCCGCGTCGAGGATTTCGACGCTTGTCCCGGTGCGCTGTTGCGAGCGCTCGATCAATTCGCCGGAGACGGTGATGGTTTCCAGCCGGACGCTGTTGCCCTCCGTGTCCTGCGCGATGGCAGGTACGGCAGAGACCAGCACAACCAGCGTGCCCGCCAGTGCATCCGAAAGATAATCCCGCATTCCATTGAGCATCGCCAGAACCCCCAAATTCCGATAATAGTACTGATAATCATTCCTAATTGCGGAATTGAAATCACCGGATTACCAAGGCTCTGTCTACTCCGTCTGCGGGCAAGTGATCCGAAAGCGGGCTCAAATAAGGGTTTTGACGCCATGATTCACACTGACTGGACAAATGAGAGCTATCAGTTCGAGCAGCGTGTCGCCAAGCGTGCCTTTGGTCCTTCTGAACATTTCTCGGACAGGGACGGGAGCACGTTGCTGACCGTCGCCACGCTGAACGCGTTCGAGGGTGAATACGAAGTCGCACCTTACCTGATGCTGACCCTGTGTCTGGGCAAGGCCGGCCGCTTTCTGCGGTCGGGCGACTGGGGAAAGGTCGGTGGTACTTTCCGCTCCGGGACCCAGGCCCTGGCACTGCCGGGCACGAGGGCAGTGGGTTTCTCTCCCAAGGCGCGGCTACTGGGTATCAATATAAGTCCGGAACGGGCCCAAGCCGCGCTGGCGGATGTCGGGGGGCTGGAGGCGATGGTGCCCGCAGCCGGATGTCTGGGTGACGATCCGTTGATTGGCTCGGTGATGACCGCGCTCTGGCGCGATGCGCAGGTGCATGGTCTTTCCACCGCGTTTCTGGATCACGGTCTGGACCTGATCCTGCGCCGGTTTGTCGAGATTGACCGCCCGTTGCCGTCTGCTTCCGGCAGGCGGGTAAAGCCCTTGTCCGCACGGGAGTTGCAGAGGGCGGTGGAGTTGATCGACAGCCGGATCGGCCTGGATCTCAAGGTCATGGATATCGCGGGAGAGCTGGATCGCGATGTTCGAAGCCTGACACGGGCATTCCGCGCCGCGACCGGCTATGCCCCGTATGAATATCTTACTTTCCGGCGTATGGAGCGCGCGAAGGAGCTGCTCGGGACAGCGGAAACGGTCATGGAGATCGCCTTGCAGGTCGGCTATTCGAACCCGGCGAAGTTCGCGGCCGCGTTCCGGCGGTTCTGTGGCTGTTCGCCCTCCGAATGGCGGGGGCGCCGATAGGCTACCGCGCCATCCGTTCGCGCGGGACGCCGTCGCCAAGAACGACCATATCCATGGGAATGTCCCACGGCATCGGGAAGATCGTCGGGATTGCGCATCCGGGCAGGCCGATCCCGATGATATGCGGGCGGGGTGAGAGGCCGGCCAGGGTCATGTCGTAATAGCCGCCGCCATTGCCGAGCCTGAAGCATTCATCGTCGACGCCGACAAGCGGCGAGATGACGAGGTCGGGAATGCCGATGGCCCCTTCGGCGGGCACCGGAATGTTCCAGATGCCACGGGCCATGCGGGCGCCCGGCTGCCATTCCCTGAATTGCAGGGGCTGTTTTTTCACCACGACTTCGGGCAGCAGGATTTGCGCCCCCTGGCTGTGCGCTTCCTTCATCCAGGGGCGCATGTCGGGCTCCCCCAGCATCGGCCAGTAGACCGCGATGCGCCGTCCCTCAAGCGGTCCCGTGACCTGTTTCAGGTCCCTGATGATTGCTTCCGTGGCCGCGCCGCGCTGTTCCGGCGAAAAGGATTTTCTGACCTCGTACAGCCGTTGCCGTTCGGCCCGCCTGAACCGGTTGACGTCACGCAGGGTATCCGGGTCGACCGGATGTCCTCCGACCAGCAAATGAGCGAAGCAAGGGGCTTCTCCACAATCGGTCCCATTCGACATCTGAAGTGACCTCCCGGGGATAGTATTGTTATCGCGTGCCTGGTGTTTACCAAGCTTTGAAAACAACCTTACCCCGTATGTTTGGCCAGTACAGCGTAGAGTATGTTCGGGTCGACCGGCTTGGCGATGTGGTCGACCATTCCGGCGTCGCGGCTGTTCCGGCGGTCGTCATCGAAGGCATTGGCCGTCATGGCGATGATCGGCAGGGTGCTGTGCTTCAGATCTCCGAGGATCATCCGGGCCGCGCTGAGGCCGTCCATTTCCGGCATCTGCAGGTCCATGAGGATGGCGGAGAAGGTTCCCGGCGGCTCTGCCAGCACGCTCTCGACAGCATGTTTCCCGGTTTCGGCAATCGTCACATCCATGCCGACTTGTTCCAGCAGTTCCCGGGCGACGCGCTGGTTCGCCGCATTATCCTCGGCCAGCAGCACACGCAGGCCCGAGAGCGCGTCCCGGTGATCTTGGTTGATCTCGGGGCGGGAATACTCCTTCGGAGTTGTCTGCCCAAAGGCCATCAGAAAGATATCCCGCAGCCGCGATGGTGTCGCAGCCTTCGGAATCATGCCATCCGTCTCGGCGGCAGACGCTTTCTCACGAATCTCGTTCCCGCCAAATGTCGTGATCAGCAGGCGCTTGACCTCGCTGCCTGCGATGGCCGGACGGTCATGCAGTGCCGTGCGCAGGCGGGTTACCGTGTCCGGTGTGGCGAGGCCGTTATCCAGCATCAGGATGTCATAGGGAAGTTCGGCCAGGCGCAGGGCTTCCTCCGCTGCGCTGCAGTCGGCCACCGCTGTAACGGTGACACCGAGCCGCTCAACGGAACGGGCTATGCATTCCCTCGCCTTGCCGGAGGCGTCGACGGCAAGGACACGCAAGTCAGTCAGGCCAGCGTGCGTCCTGGCGGGCAGGACTTCGGCCGGTGTTTCAAATCTCACTGTAATATGGAAGCTGCTGCCTTCGTCCTTCACGCTTTCCACACCGATTGCCCCCCCCATCAGTGTGGTCAGGGCTTTGGAAATCGCCAGGCCAAGGCCGCTGCCGCCATAACGCCGCGTTGTCGAGGTGTCGGCCTGGCTGAAAGCCTGGAACAGGCTCTTGAACTGCTCCGGCGCCATGCCGATACCGCTGTCGCTGACCACAAAGCGAAGCGTTGCACTTGCCGCATCCTGCTCCACCAGATCAACGCGCAGGATAATCGAGCCTTTATGTGTGAATTTGGCCGCGTTGCTGGTGAGGTTGAGCAAAATCTGGGCGAGCCGGTACGGGTCCCCAATGAGCTGCTCGGGGACATCGGCCCCGACCGAGAGGAGCAGATCGACGTCTGGCGCGCTGATGCTGTTGCCGGTGAGCGCGATGACGTTTCCAAGCATGTCATCTCGATGAAACAGCAGATGCTCAAGCTCCAGCATACCGGCGTCAATGCGCGAGAAATCGAGAATGTCGTCGAGAATTCTGAGGAGCAGATGGCTGGAGCTTTCAACCTGTGTCAGATGCTCGTTCTGCTTCTGTGTCAGATTTCCGCGAAGGACGAGCTGGGTGAAGCCGATGATTGCGTTGAGCGGCGTCCGGATTTCATGGCTCATGTTGGCCAGAAAAGCGGATTTGGCGCGGGCAGCTGATTCGGCCTCGTCTCTTGCCTGACGGATCTTTTCCTGATCTTCCATCCAGTCGGTGATGTCGACCAGCACCGAGACCCAGCCGCCGGATTCGGTTTTCCGGGTGCGCCGGTCGATATGTTTCTGCCGCATGGGCCAGTATTGGACCGAGTGATTGAAGTCCTCGAACTCGTAGTAATCGAGATATTGTTGCCAGATTTCCTCGATCGTTTGCCCGGGGAACGAGTCCAGCTCTTCAACCTCATAGCGTAACAGGCCGTACATGCCGCCCATCTTGTGCATGAGCTCTTCGGTGTAGCCCTGGATCTCGACGAAGGCGTCGTTCCAGGCCCGGAAGTTGAAATCCTTGTCGTAAATGATCACCGGATGCGGGATCGCCTGCAGGGCGGCGTTCAGTTCTTCATGCAGCTGCCGGGATTCATCCTGAGCGGCGGCCAGATGGGTGTCCCGGTCGAGGAAGGACAGCAGAACGGCCGCTGTTGTAGCGGCAATGGACCGGAAAATTTCGCGGTCAATATCCGAGAAGGCGTTCTCACGGTCGGCGATTGCCGCGATGGCTCCGACCGGACCCGAGGCCGTCATGAGAGGAGCGGCAAGGGTTGTCTGTTGGGGAGATCGTGCCGGCGCCTTTTCCCCGATTGATATGGACTGACGAATGCGGATGCAGCGGGACAGCGGCGAGTCCGGATCCTCAAGGGAAATGGCCTGACCCTCCGCCGCCGGGTATGTAGTGGCCGGATACGTTGTCAGGCTTTTGCCCGTTGTGTCGATCAGGGCGATCTGGGAACGGTCGCATGACAGGATCTGCGGAACGCGCTGATCAAGCACCTGGCTGAGTGCCGGAATGCTGTCCACGGCCACAAGCGAACTCAAAAGGTCAGCCAGCTCGACGAATGGTAATCCGGGAGCGGTCTGGCTCGTATCGGAGGTTGGTCCGGTCATGGGCGGCATCTCTCAGGCATCGACGGAATATGCCCCGGAGAGGGCCATGCTTGGATGCATCTTAGCTTGGATACGGGGCATGACCATGGCAATAGAGGGCGGACCCGATCCGGGTCCGCCAGATTGTGCAGGCTCGGTTCCGTGGTCTTAACCTTTCCGGAACATGGCGGGTTCTTCGGACTGGCTGATGACGCGGTGTTCGAAGGGACCGGAGCGCTTGATCGTCGAGCCGGGCTGAAGATCATATTCCTCGGCATCGGTTGTGCCGTCGGCCCGGCGGACTTCCCGGCGGAACAGAAAACGTGTCAGCGCGGTAACCGTGTAGGTCTCGTCGGCACCGTATTTATGCCATTCGGTTGCGTCGCCTTTTTCAGGAAAAACAACAAGCCGGCCTTTGACGTTGGGTGAACCGATCGCTACCCCATCGCCCTTACTCGTATCGTGATTATGAACAGTCATCGTGGCCCCACCCCGATTGATTGAGATAACGGATTTCTAATGTGAGAATTCCGATGCCGTCAATCGAATGTCTTCAATTGCTTGTTGAAAACAATATATAAAATATTTCTTTTATTGCGCGTAATATGTGTGGCTGCGGAAGCAAGTGCCAGAAGCTCCCCCGGCAGATCAACATACAGCAGGAAAATTCGGATTATCGCATCGTGCAAAGCTGCACCCGGATGGATGCTTGTCTGACTGCATGGCGTTTTCGGTGGGGAGGGGGCGGATGCTTTCGCCATTTCACGTGCCAGAGCAAGGCCTCGTATCGCTGTGATTCCTCCCCGGGTGCGGGAGTTTACAGCGACACGTTTCCAGGTGTTTTTACTCTGTGGTGATTGCGTCTAACCCGTGCGCACACGTTGCAGGAAGTTTTGCACTTCGCGGCTGACCGTATCCGCCTTCTCCTGCATCAGGGCGGATGTCTGGCTGACGGATTGTGCCGTCGTCTCAGTGATCTGTACCGAGGCGCTGACATCGCCAATTGCTTGCGTGATGGAGTGGGTCTCCTCCGCGGTGATGTCGGTATTCCGGCCGATCTCCGCGGTCGCGGCATTCTGTTCCTCGATCGCGGCGGCGATGGCGGTCGTGGTGTTCAGCAACTCGTCGACCGAGGAGGCCACGTCCTTGATGCTGCCGACACATTGACCTGTCGCTTCGTTCAGTACCGTGATCTGCTCGCGGATATCCTCGGTGGCCTGTTTGGTCTGGGTCGCGAGCACCTTTACTTCGCCGGCGACAACGGCAAAGCCCTTGCCCGCATCACCCGCCCGCGCCGCTTCGATGGTGGCGTTGAGAGCAAGAAGATTGGTTTGCTCCGCGATGGAATTGATCAGTTCGACGACCGAGCCAATTTTCTCCACCGTGCCGGCAAGCGCGGACATCTGGTCTTCGGTCTGATCGGAGCGGGTGCGGGTATTCTCCACCACATTTTGCACCGTGCTCACCTGACGCTGGATCTCGCTGATCGACGCGGTCAGCTCCTGAGCCGCCGACGCGACGGTCTGTACGTTCCGGGCCGTGGATTCCGCCGCTGCATTGACCTGTTGTGTGCCGCTGGCGGACGCCTGTGCGCTCTTCGACATCTCTGCTGAGGCATCGGAGACCTTGCGGACTTCCTCGTTCATAAAGGTGACGGCAGAGCCGACGGACCGTTCGAATTCGTCGGCAAATCCCAGGAGGGCCTCGTGGCGTTCTCTTTCCGCTAGCTGTTCGGCGATGGCCTGTTGCCGGCGCAGCTCCTCGGATTCCAGCATCTTCTCGCGGAAATGGCTGAATGCCCGGGTCAACCGGCCGACTTCGGTCGCGCTGTTGTCGATTTCAACCTCGGTGTCGGTACGCCCTTCACTGAGATCCTCCAGCGCGCCGACGGTCCGGTTTACCGGCCTCGTAATACTGCGGCCGACCACGTAACTGAGGCCGAGACCGAAAAGCAGGCCGGCGGCCGCGAGGCCGAGGAAGAGGGCGGCACGTTTATAAAATGTGGCCTCGATATCATCGATAAACAGACCGGTCGTAATAACCCAGTTCCAGTGCTTGTCCGTCACTGACAGATACATCTTCGCTGCATTGAGTTCTTTCGAGCCGGGGCGACGGCCGAGAGAATTGGAGTATCCCTCAAGGTAGTCGGCGTTTTTTGCTGCTGACAAGAAGCCGCTATAATTAGCCCGCGTCTGAGCGCTCTTAGCCTCAAGAAGGTTGAGGCCGATCTGTTCCTGCCGGGAAGGGTGCCAGACCAGAACGCCCTCGGTATTGGCTATAAAGAAGTAATTCTTGCCATCGAAATTCATGGCGGCGATAGCTGCCAACGCCTGCTGTTTGGCGTCTTCCTCATTCAGGGTGCCATCTTCAGCCTGTTGGGAATAAGAATCGATAATGTTGACGGCAGATTCGACAAGTGCCCGAAGCTTTAACTTTCGCCCCTCAAGCATCGTCCCTTTCAGCTCGAAAAGCAGGACCGCCGTTATTCCGACTGCGACAGCCGAAATAACACATATTATCAAGGCTAGTTTTCCGCCGATGGACAGACGCTTAAGCATTGCCATTTTCCCAAGAGTTAATCGTCTGGGTTTTCTATCTCGTTAAGCGTTAGTAAATAATTAACGAGAGATATCCCTGGTTTATTTTTTGTAGGGAATTGTATTTGCCGTATGGCGGGCAGGCTTCAGGTGTTGGTGTGGGTACTGATGTTGCCCGCGCCATTTATTCACTCGGCTAAATATTCAGCAGGAAAATCCGGGTTACCGCGATCGTGACCAGTTCCAGATAAAGCATCATCGCGATCATCATGCCGTAACGCTGCAGGTCGCTGATCAATTTCGATTTACGCTTACGGGCGGCAGTGCTGAAACTGCCCCATTTCGAGGTGACGTAATCGATCTTCCGCGATTCCGCCGCCTGCCACCATTGCAGGCTGAGGACGACACCGGCGCTCGCAAGGCTGAAAATCCAGACCATGACCATAAGGAGCTGCGACAATGTCGGGTCCTCCCAATGGGTCCATTCTCCATAGGCCGTTGCAACCGCTGCACCGAGAGAAAAATAGAGCACGGCCCGCCATTGCTGATGTTTCGAGAAGCGGAGATTCTCGGAGGCGTCGGCATAGATCGCAAGGAACTCCGCGTGCGTCGTTTCCTCAAGTTCGCTCGGAGTGTCTTCCGCCGGATTTAACGGATCGGCGCGGTCTTCGTCTGTGTCGATCGGATTGAGCGGCTTCGCCATGATCGGATCCTTTCCGTCGTGTCTCCCTTTCTCAGGGGTATCGGCGTCATCGGAAACAGGGATCGGAATTCCTTACATACTAACGCTAAACGTCTTTATTATTTAATGGAATCTGAGTGTGCCTGATTGCCGTGCCGCCGGAGAACCGGATGGTCACGCCGAAATTTGTCATGCTAGGTTGATCGGAGACGATGCCCGTCGCGTCGCGGTTTTCGGGCGCCGCTTACAAGCAACAAGGGACGGCTTCGGTCAGCATGCATGCAGAGAGGCGCTTTGACCGGTTTTACGACCGACAGCAGTCTGAAACACCGTTCCGTGAGAGTTGCTTCGGAGCGTGTGGCGAGATGGTAGCCATCTGATGTCAATGACCCCGGAGCAGAGTGCGCGACAGTTTTCAGAATTGCTCGAGACGTCGCTCGGCGCACACCAGAAAGGGGATTTGGAGGTCGCCGCGACAGGGTACCAGGCAATCCTTGACCGGTTTCCTAACCATGCGGTGACGCTGGATCTCTATGGCACGTTGCTGCATCAGAGGGGTGACGTCGGAAAGGCGCTAGAGCTTCTGGAGCGTGCTGTGGCCACGGCGCCGGAGCTGGTTTCCGCACGGCTCCATTTGGGGGGCGTGCGGCTGGCTATCAATGATCCCGAGCACGCACTGGAAGAGTTTCAGGCAGTTTGCGCGGCAGATACAGGCAATGCGGAAGGATGGTTGGGGCAGGCGCAGGTGCTCGACCGGCTCAATCGGCTGGAAGAAGCGATCGCCGCTGCTCGCAGGGCTGTGGATATTCTGCCGACACATGCCGTCACACTTGGACGACTGGGTGCTCTTCTTCTGAAAGCAAGACAGGCAGAAGCCGCGTTGTCTGTTTTGGCAGAGGTGCATCGGGCGAATCCACTGGCTCTTGAGGCTTATCTGCATACGGCTCTGGCGTGGAAAGCCGTCGGTGATAGGGCGGCGGCCAGTAAGGCTGCGCGCCGTGGAATTGTCATCGCACCAGGCACGTTCGAGCTTTATCTACAGCTTTCCGGCTCAAAGGCTGACCCGGAGCATCGGCTGGATTATGTGGCCTGGGCCCGGTATGCGGTTACCTTGCGTCCTGGTAATGCGGATCTCTGGGCAAATCTGGCTGTGGAGTTTTCGCAGGAATATTTCAGTGATGCCGCGATCCGTGCAGGGAAGAGGGCTCAGCTGCTCGACCCCTTGAATGAAGCGTCCCATAACGGGTTAGCTGCGGATCTCTACCGAAGTCGATATATCGATGATGCGCGGCGGGCATGCTATCGCGGAATAATCGCTTATCCATACATTGCGGAGCTGAAGCTGATTGCGGCTGAAACGGAGCTGTGCCACGGCAATTTTGAAAAAGGCTGGGCTTTGTTCGAGGAGCGTCTCGATCCGAGAATGTCACCGAAGCGGATTGCGCTGCCGCCCTTGTGGGAGAACTGGGAGGAAGATCCAGGGCATCTTTTTATCGCTGCAGAACAAGGTATTGGCGATGAATATGTATTCCTGAGCTTTCTTCCATTATTTGCCGAGAAGGTGAAGCAGCTTACGATCGAATGTGACGAACGGAACCTTCCGCTCTTTACCCGGAGTTTCCCGGATCACAAATTTGTCGCGCGCCATATTCGTGCGGATGAGCAAGGTCGTGCTGTCTTTGACTATAGCAACTGGCCGGGCCGCCAGGATGTGGATCATGCGATTTTTGCTGGTTCCCTGCCGGGGCTCTTTGTCAGGAATGCGGAGCTTCCCGGTCCATATGGTGGCTATCTCAAGGTCGATGAGATGGAGCGGGCCGCATGGAAAGCGAAATTCGACCAGCTAAGCGACAAGCCGAAGGTTGGCATCTGTTGGCGCAGTGGCCTTGTGACAAAGATTCGCGCAGCCTATTTCACGAGCGCCGCCAATATGGTGGGCGCTCTCGGACCGGATGACGTGGATTTTGTGAGCCTCGTTTATGATGCGCGGGACGAAGAATTGGATGAGGTCGAGAGGCTGTACGGCCGCCGGGTTTATGTTCCGGAAGGGATAGATCAGCGCAACGAGCTGGATCGTGTTGCTGCGATGCTTTCAGCGCTTGATTGTATTGTTGGTATGGGGGCCGCTCCTATTCTCCTTGGGTCCGCGGTAGGAGTGAACGTTATCCATCTGGGGTGGTGCCGGTTTCATTGTGCAGATGAGCATGATGTTGTTTTCGGAAATTGCCATCCGATGCTCAAGCGCCGTGACAGATTTGACATGAGAATTGCCGTGCCTCGTGCGGCTGCGTTCCTGCCGACGCTGTTAGGGCGCTGAAAACGCTGGATGCCAGGTCAGAGATCCAGCAAGAGGAGCCCCGCCGCAAAACTCCCCGCGCCAGCCGCGGCTCCCACCAGCAGGTTACGCCTTGCCAGAAAGAAGATGGCAAAGCCGATGGCTACCGCGCCGAGCCTGAGAGCGAGGGATGTCTCGGCCAGATCGCCCGTTGGCAGCACGGCCATGCGGGATATCAGACCGGCGACAGTGGCGTAGGACACGCAGCCGATCCAACGGAAGAGAGCACCTTCCGTGTCGATTCTGGAAGCCAGCATGGCGCCGAGCACGCGCCAGAGAAAGGTGACCGAGGCAGCCAGCAGAACCAGCGCAAGCGGTGGGATCGCGGCGGTGCTCATCGGCGTCTCCCCAGAATAAGATAGGCGATGGTGCCGCCGATCAGGCCTGTCAGGATAACCCCGTAATTTGGCTCGAGACTGTGTAGAGGCGGGCCCAGAACCGCACCGGCGCAGACTGCGAGGATCACCAGGCGGTCCCGGTTGAGCGCGAACAGCAGCGAGAGAAAGACGACGTTGAGAAAGACCAGCGTCAGTCTGACGGTTGCCGGCATGTCCGCCGACAGCCAGTAACCGGCCAGCGTGCCGATGCAGCCCATAATGATACAGAGCCCTCCGACCGGCCAGTAATAGGCCAGCGCGGAAGGCAAGCTCATGCGTTGCGCTGCCGCCATGCCCATTGGCCAGGTAGAGGCGGACATCAACTGGGCAAGCAATATCCGTTTTAAGGGGTGAGGGGCGACCGACCGAAAGGTGCCGACCATGATGGTTGCCATCGGGAAGAACCGGATGCTTGCCATGGATACAGCCAGCAGGGTTACGAACAGATCCGCGCCCGAGGCCTTGAGGTCCGCCATTGCCACCTGGCCGGGCATGGCCCAGACGAGTGCCGTTGAGAGTACTGCCTCGAAAGCGGAAAAGCCGTTGGCATGTGCAAGCGAGCCGTATCCGAGCATGGTTGCGAAGACGACAATCGACGGAACCGCAAGGCCGTGCCTCACGCCTTCACGGAAAGCCTCTCCGCGATTGGGGTCGTGTTCGGTTCCGGATTTTTGCTCGCTCACAACCGCCTCATACGCTTTAACTCTTCCAGGGAGCGAAATTTGACAGATTGCGTCTGGATTTGGCTATAAAAAGCAGACAGACTGCCGACCTGAAACCGGTGAAAAAGCATAAAAAACAAATCACCGTCAGATCCGAGCGAGCCATGGGAGGCCGTGTAAATGCATGATGACCGACTGATCGAAGTCGACGATCTTCGGGTTCACTTTCCGCTTGATGACCAGACGGTCAAGGCGGTTGATGGGGTCTCCTGGCATATTGACCGGGGCGAGACGCTGGCTGTTGTCGGTGAATCGGGGTCCGGTAAGTCTGTGACGGCGATGTCGCTGATGCGACTGACCGATTATGCCGGTGGGCATATCGCGTCCGGCAAGGTCGATTTCCGGCGCAAGAACGGTGAGGTGATCGATATCGCCGGTGCCGATCAGGGCACGATGCGAAATATTCGCGGCAACGATATTTCGATGATCTTCCAGGAGCCGATGACCTCGCTCAACCCGGTCTTCACTATCGGGTTCCAGATCGCCGAGACCATCATGCTGCACCAGGGCAAGAGCGAGCAGGAAGCGCTCGACATGGCTCTGGAGATGCTGAAGCTGGTGCGTATTCCGGAACCGGAAAAGCAGCTGACCCAGTATCCGCACCAGTTGTCCGGCGGTATGCGTCAGCGGGTGATGATCGCGATGGCGCTGAGCTGCCGTCCGAGCCTGCTGATCGCCGACGAGCCGACCACCGCGCTCGACGTGACGATCCAGGCGCAGATCCTTGATCTGATCAAGATGCTGCAGCAGGAAATCGGCATGTCCGTCATGTTCATTACCCACGATATGGGGGTGGTGGCCGAGGTCGCGGATCGTGTCGTCGTCATGCTGAAAGGCAAGAAGGTCGAGGAAGGGCCGGCGGAGCAGATTTTCCATTCGCCGCAGCACCCTTACACCAAGGCCCTGCTCGCAGCCGTGCCGAAACTGGGCTCGATGCAGGGGATGACCTTCCCGGCCAAGTTCGCCAATGTCGATGTGAACCGGTCGGAAGGCGATGTGGTCAAGGACGCGTCGGCCGCGCATGAGCTGCAGGAAATGAAGGATACGGTCCGCCACACCGAAGCGCCGCTGCTGACGGTTGAAGGGCTGACCACGCGATTTGATATTCGCAAAGGCATGTTCGGATCGGCCTCGGCGCGGGTTCATGCGGTCGAGGGTGTGTCCTTTGGTTTGCAGCCCGGGGAAACGCTGGCACTTGTTGGCGAGTCCGGTTGCGGAAAATCGACCACCGGCCGTTCCATCATCAAACTGGTGGAGCCGAATAGCGGCAGCATCAAGTTCGAAGGCACGGAGCTGATGGGGCTCGACGCCAAGGACATGCGTCCGTTGCGCCGTGACATGCAGATGATCTTCCAGGATCCGTTCGCATCCCTGAACCCTCGCATGACGGCGGGCTCTGCAATCGCGGAGCCGATGATCGTGCATAATATCGCCTCCGGAAAAGATGCGGACGAGCGGGTGGTTTCCCTGCTGCGCCGCGTCGGTCTCGATGCCGAGCATGCGGAGCGCTATCCGCATGAATTCTCCGGCGGTCAGCGGCAGCGGCTTTGCATCGCGCGGGCGCTCGGCCTTGGCCCGAAACTGATCATCGCGGATGAGGCGGTCTCGGCACTGGACGTGTCGATCCAGGCGCAGGTCGTGAACCTGATGATGGATCTGCAGGAGGAATTCGGTCTGGCTTATCTCTTCATCAGCCACGACATGGCGGTGGTTGAGCGGGTCAGTCACCGGGTTGCGGTGATGTATCTCGGCGAGATCGTCGAGATCGGCCCGCGCGCGGCGGTGTTCGAGAATGCCCAGCATTCCTACACCAAGAAGCTGATGTCCGCGGTTCCCGTGGCCGATCCGTCGCGCCGCAAACGGGAACTCAACCTGATGACGGACGAGATCCCGAGCCCGCTGAAGCCGATGGGCTACGAGCCGCCGCCGCGAGAGTATCGCCAGGTTGGCGAGGGGCACTTCGTGCTGGAGAACTGATCCGGCAGAGACTGGACCTGACATTTGAAACGGCGCCTTCTTTGGGCGCCGTTTTTTATTGCGTCATGAGAGGGCGGAATGCTTTGCCGGTTGCTGGCCAGGGGCAAACAAAAAGCCCCGCCGATAAGGGCGGGGCTTTCAGTGATATATGAGCTGGCTCAGCGGGTTCTGAGTTTCGGATCCAGAATGTCACGGACCGCGTCGCCGAAGAGATTGAAGCCGAACACCGCGATGGTGATGGCGAGGCCCGGCCAGATCGGAACCCAGGGGGCGCTTTCGGCATATTCCTCGGCCCCGCCCTGCAGCATCAGGCCCCAGGCTGGTGTCGGCTCCTGCACGCCCAGCCCGAGATAGGACAGGGACGCTTCAAGCAGGATTGCTTCACCCAGGAAAGCCGTCAGCATGATCAGGAAGGGCGCCACCACGTTCGGGGCGATATGCTTCATGATGATGCGCATGTGCCCGTATCCGATGGACCGGGCCGCATCCACATAAGGCATTTCCCTGATTGCCAATGCGCTGGACCGCACGACACGGGCGCAACGCGGCACGAAGGGGATGGTGATGGCGATGATCACCTTGTCCGTGCCTGTGCCGAAGATCGAGACGATGGCAAGAGCCATGATGATCAGCGGAAAGGCCATGAAGACATCGATGATGCGCTGCATGATGAGGTCGAACCAGCCGCCGAAATAGGCACTGGCCACCCCGAGAACGAGGCCCCCGAAGGCACCGACGAGCGCGCAGGCAAAGCCGACGAAGAGGGCTGTTCTGGCGCCATAGACAATGCGAGAGAACAGATCCCGCCCGAACTGATCGGTGCCGAGCAGAAAGTCGAGGCTCGGCGCGACCAGCATGTGTTCAAAGCTGTTCGCTTCAGGGTCATAGGGCGCGATGATGTCGGCGAAGAGGGCCATGAAGACCATCAGAATAATGACGACGGCACCGCCCGTGCCCAGCGGCTGACGCCGAATCATCCGGCCGATATGGTCGGTGATCCGGACCCGTTTGAAGCCGGTGTTTGTTTCGGGATTTGCATCCATGGTGGTCATGTCCTGCATCTCCCCTAGCTGTATCGAATGCGCGGGTCGAGCCACGCATAGAGCACATCGACGACGAAGTTCATGAAGACGAAGATCGTCACCACGAGCATCACCAATGCCTGTGTCAGTGTGTAATCGGACTGGGTCACGGATTCGACGAAGAGCTTGCCGAGACCGTTCAGGTTGAACACCTGCTCGGTAACAACAAGTCCGCCCATCAGAAACGCGAACTCGATCCCGATGATGGTCACCACCGGCAGCATCGCGTTTTTCAGCGCGTGCTTGTTGATGATCACCTTCTCTATGAGACCCTTGGCCCTGGCGGTGCGGACGTAATCCTCCCCCAGTACCTCAAGCATGGCAGAGCGGGTCATCCGGGTGGCAACCGCTGAATAGCGGTAACCGGTCGCCAGCGCCGGCCAGATCAGTTGCGAGATGTTATGTGCCGGGTCTTCCCAGATCGGTTTGTAAGTGATCGGAGGCATCCAGGGACGTCCCATCAACTCCTGCGTCCCGATCAACAGACCAAGAATCATCAGAATGCCGAGCCAGAAGGAGGGCATTGCGATGCCGGCGATGCTGAAGCCGCGGATGAAATAGTCCGTCATGGTGTTTTGCTTCGCGGCGGATATCACTCCGAGCGGGATGGCAATTACGATTGATGTCAGGGTGGCCATCAGCGCGACCTGCAGCGACAGCTGGAAGCGCACGCCGATCTCGTATGTGACGGCCTTGCCGGTCCACATTGACGTGCCGAGATCGAGAACGAAGAGCCCTTTCAGATAGTCCCAGAACTGGACATAGATCGGGTTTTCGAGTCCGAGGCTGATTTGACATTGCTTGATTTGCTCTGGATCCGCGTACGCGCCCTCGCCACCGAACTTGATCAGGCAGATGTCGCCCGGAACAAGCCGCAGGAGAAGAAAGACGAGAACCGCCGCTCCGATCAGGGTCGGGAGCAGCATGAGCAAGCGTTTGACGATATATCCGTACA
>TARA_R110002051_G_scaffold149708_1_pt1 | contig 31170 bp, 48 predicted proteins | sample TARA_R110002051 | Tara Oceans TARA_R110002051 (sample SAMEA4397023) | marine metagenome | biome: Polar Biome; feature: [MES] marine water layer (ENVO:01000295) within the mesopelagic zone...; material: water (ENVO:00002006), including particulate matter (ENVO:01000060) such... | reverse complement strand
AATGATTCAATATCAGGTGCTTTAGAATTTATGCCTTCTACAGCAACAGGAGGTTCTACATTTACAACTCCTGCTATGACTATTACAAGTGCGGGGGTAGTTGATATGGTTGGTACTGTTAAATCAGGAGGAAACCAAAGATTTGGAGCAGGTGCTGCTCACGGAAACTCAAGTAGTCCAGGAATAACAACAAAAGCAAATACAACCGATGGAGTTTATTGGGATGGCACAGGAGCAGGTGGATGGGGTGGAGGAAACTTCACAACAAACAATTCAGATAGGAATATGAAAACTAATATTGTTCCTATGGATATTGATGCTTTAAATGTAATTAATTCTTTAGAAACTAAATATTTTAATTGGACTGAGAAAGCAAATAGAGGAGACACTACAATTAGAAAGGCAGGTATAATCGCTCAAGATTTAAAAGAATTAATGCCTGAGGGTGTTTATGGTACGGAATGGGATGATGATGATGAAAATACTAATGGATTATCTTTAGATGAAAATGCTACCACTGCACTTTTAATTAAATCAATACAAGAACTAAATGCTAAAGTAGAAATGTTAGAAAAGAATTGTAATTGTAAAAATTAGTATATTTGAATTTAATCATAAATTAATAAAATGTCAAAAATTAGTAAAGAAGAATTAAAAAACTTACAAGAACAAACAGGAAAATTAAATGCTATTAAGCACGATCTTGGTTTATTACAAACTCAAATACATTCATTAAATCATATGTTTGTTGATGAAATGGTAAAACAAGACAAATCTAAAAAAGAACTTGAAGAATCTTATGGTAAGATTAATATTGATTTAAAAGATGGTTCTTATGAATTAATACCTGAAGAAGATGAAAAAAATTAGCGAACATATAAGTTTCAAAGAAGCAACTCACTCTAATACAGCTCAGCAATTAGGTTTACAAAATAAACCAAAAGCTGATCATCTTAAAAATATGGAATTGTTAGGTGAAAAAGTATTTGAACCTTTAAGAGAATGGGTAGGAGCTCCAATACAAGTTAATAGCTTTTATCGTTCTGAGGAATTAAACTCAAGAATTGGCGGAGCATTAAGCTCTGCCCATCTTTCTGGTCAAGCAATAGATATTACTACTATGGGCAAGAAATCAAACCTTGAAATGTTTCATTATATAATTGAAAATTTAGATTTTGACCAAGTAATTTCTGAATATCCAACTGACGGTGAACCACGATGGATTCACGTTTCTTATAAGAGTAAAAAAGATAATAGAAAACAAGCGTTAGAGATTAAAAGAAAAGGAAGATATTTTACATATAGTATATGAGATGGGAATTAGCTATTATAGAAAGATTCACAGTTGGTTTAATGATTGGTTTTAGTTATTATCCAAAAGAAGATGAAAAGGATTTTACTGAATTGAATTTTTTTTTAATCTTTTTCGCATTACATTTTAAATTTTATTAAATGCCTATACCTAAAAAAAAACCTAATGAAAAACAATCTGATTTTATGATTAGATGTGTGCCTGAGTTAATGAAGTATCATCCAAAGAGTGAAGCAATAGCTATTTGTTATGATTCATATAAAAAAAAGAAATGAAAACAAAAGTGGGAATAGACATAGATAATGACGGAAAACCTGATTTACATTTTGATATAAAAACAATAATTCTAATTGTAGGGGGATTGATAAGTATTACAATGACTTACTCAGCGTTAACTAAACAAATAGAAGTAAACAGGCACGAAATTGAGATAGCAAAACAATTACCTCCTGCGCTATCACACGATATAATAGACCAAAAAATACTATTCTTAGAAAATAAAATTGATTCAGAATCTAAACGGTTAGATAAAATAGAAGATAAAATTTATAAAAGATGAAAGATTATATAAGTGTTTTACTGATTCCTGTTATTATTATAATATTTTTTTTATTATTAATAGGTTGCGGCACTTATACTAAACCACCTATTGCATCTCACGTTTTAGCGGTAACGCTTCAGGGGGATACTATTTTGGTAGCTATTGATAAAATACGACCTAATCAATATCAATTTTATTATCCTTTATATAGTCAACCTTATTATCGACCATATTATTATAACCAATATGATTACCAATGGAGGTATAATGATAATAGAGGAGTTTCATCATCTCGTGGAATTTCATCATCTGGAAACAACACTCCAGTAAAAGCTAAAGTAACTCCAGATATTACAGTTCGCCCACCCTCACAAGTGTTAAAAAAATAAGTATGGAAAATATATTAGTTAAATTATTTGGAGGAGTTGGCACAAGTATTGTAGAAAAAATTAGTGGTGTTATTGATAAACATACATTTAGTAAAGTAGAAAAAGCACAAGTTGAAAAAGAAATGACACAAATATTCATTGATGCTGAGGCAACAATTCAAAAGAGTGTTACGGAAAGATGGAAAACAGATTTAAAAAGTGATTCTTATTTGTCTAAGAATGTACGCCCACTTGTATTAATTTTTTTAATTATAAGTATGGTATTAATGATTTTTATTGACGCAGGTGCTATTAATTTTAATGTTGATAGTGAGTGGAAGGAACTCTTAAAACTATTGCTTACAACGACTGTAGCAGCTTATTTTGGAGGTCGTAGTTATGAAAAAGTAAAAAGATAAATTTTTTTTTATATATTTATAGAAACTTGCAAAACCTAATAAAGATGGACGTTGCTTGGATCAGGCAATTTAGAAATTTGTTTTTCTTAGGGGGTGTTTTTCTTTCTTTTTCTTTTTACTCTTTTTCTTTTTGTTTGTTTTAGTTATAAATTATTATATTTAAAATAAAAATTATGTTAAATTATATTATTGAAAAAATATTAAACTATAAAACATATTCTATTAGAAGAAAAATTAATACTCTTTTAGAAATGGATGCAGAGATATACTGTAATCTCGGCTCTGACAGCTCTAAAGCTGAAAGGTTAGAAGCTAAAAAACAAAGTAGATCTATTTATAGAGCTATTAGAAAACTTGATAAAAATACAGGAGATAGGTTTTTATATCATATGGATAAGTGAAGAAATCCAGAAAAAGTATAGTTAAACGACTTGATACAGTTTTCTCTTTATACATCCGCTTAAAAAATTCAGACGAAAATGGATTTTGTAAATGTATAAGCTGTCAAAAAATACAACACTATAAAGAAGTTGATGCTGGACATTTTATTAGCCGAAGGCATATGAGTACTCGGTATGATGTTGATAATGTTTTTCCACAATGTAGATACTGCAATAGATATGTAGCAGGTAATCAATGGTTATATTCACAAGCATTAGAAAAAATTAAAAAAAACTTACCTGAAAAATTATATTTAAAATCTAAACAAACAGTAAAATATTCTAATGACGATTTAGAATCGTTAATAAGTTACTATAACAATTTATTAAACCACTTAAACTAATTTTTATATTTGAATTGTTCTGTTCGATTTGTCTTTGTTAAAAAGGGGTTAATTAATTTTAGCTCCTTTTTTTTTTGCTTCTTATTAAATTTTTTGTTAATTTTATAATTCACTTTAAAAATAAAACAATGACAGAACAAAAGACAATTACAAAAGAAGAACACTTCGTTCTTGTAGATTATTATCAAAACTTCATTAAAAACAAAGAAGAAGAAATCCAAAATTTAAAAAAACAATTACAATTTACTTTAGAATCTAAAGATGTATTAGAAGCTAAATTAGAAGTTTTACAAAACAGTATAATATGAAAACAAATATTTATTCAAAGCTATACGCACTACAAAACGAACTGGGAGCAATAAGCAAAGATGCTACAAATCCCTTTTACGATTCTAAATACTTTGACATTAATTCACTTATAGGTCAACTTAAACCATTATTACAAAAACATAATTTAGTTTTATTACAACCAATTAATAACAATCTTGTAAGATCTGTAATTTATGATTTAGATGGTGGATCGGTAGAATCGTCAATGGAATTACCAACAAATTTAAATGCTCAAAAATTAGGTAGTGCCATTACATATTTCAGAAGATACACACTTACATCCTTATTAGCACTTCAAGCTGTTGATGACGATGGTAATTTAGCAGTTAAACTTCCAATGCTTTATGAAAATGTAGGATCCTGGAATGATGTTGTAGCAAACTTAAAAAACGGCAAAGTAGATATGAATTATGTTAAATCTAAATTTGACATTAGCAAAGTAGAAAATCAATTAAATCAATTAAATAAATAAATTATGGCTGGAATAATTACTGCATCAATAGATGTTTCAAAACTACCTAAAGAAAAATTCTTTAAAGGTAAAAAAGGAGTTTATTATGAATTTACAATTTCTGTATTTGATGAACCAAATCAATTTAATCAAAATGTAGCAATCACAGATTCACAAACTCAAGAAGAAAGAGAAGCTAAAAAACCAAAAAACTATCTTGGTAATGGTAAGGTAGTTTGGACAAATAACATTTTAAACAAAATAGAAAATACTGAAACTCCTAAAAAAGAACCAGTAAAAGTACCAAACGATTTACCATTTTAATTTAAGGGGGATTTAATTATCCCCTTTTTTATTTCCTTATTTAATGTCAGAACGATTATCCGAAGAAGAATCGGTACAGTATCTTATTATGCAATCTATTGAACAAGATTGTTTTGTTAATCCAAAAGAAAAAATAGAATATCCACCAGTAGCTATATCATTTGGAGAAAAATTAATAAAAACTTCTAAAGGAGATTCACTGCTTCCAATTGGGATTGGTACATATGGAAACTTTTCGTTTGTAAGTGCTCCACCAAAAACAAAAAAAACATTTCTTATATCGTTATTAGCTTCAGTTTATTTAGGAACACAAAACAAATTTGGTGGTAAAATTAAAGGACATAGAGATAATAGAGATGTCATTCACATAGACACAGAACAAGGAAAATGGCATTGTCAAAAAGTATTTAAAAGGGTTTTAGATATGAACCCCATTGATTATTCAGAAAATTATTATACATTTGGATTAAGAACAATAAGTTACAAAGATCGAATCAACTTCATAGAATATTGTTTAGAACACAAAGCAAAAAAACCAGGATTACTTATTATTGATGGCATAGCTGATTTAGTTTCTGATGTTAATAATATAGAAGAAAGTAATGCTTGTGTGCAAAAAATAATGGATTGGAGCAGCAATTATAATATTCACATTATTTGTGTAATACATTCCAACTTTGGCAACGATAAGCCAACAGGACACTTAGGATCGTTTTTGGAAAAGAAAACAGAAACACAAATTCAGTTAGAAGCAAACACAGTCAATAAAGAATGGACAACCGTAAAATGCAGAAGAAGCAGGGGTTATTCATTTGAAACATTTAGTTTTCAAGTCAATGGTTTAGGTTACCCAGTAATTGTGGGTGATCTTTACGATCCCTTGAAAAGCTAAATAAATGATTATACTGGAAGAAATTTTTATTAAACATCAAATTTGGATTGACATTGTTAAATCCTTTGGATGTAATGAAGAAACTGCTGAAGATATTACACAAGAGATGTACATCAAAATAAAACGTAAATTAGATGAAGGTTTAGATATTGAGTTTGGAGATGATGATTATAACTACTTCTATATTTACAAAACTTTAAAATCTTTATTTCTGGATCTAAAAAGAAAAGAAGCCAAAGTTATCGTTATACCTATAGACGAATATTTAAATTTAGAAATTGATAATAATAATATTGACTATGTAAATACATATATTGATATTCAAAAGGAATTAAAATCTATGTATTGGTATGACAGAAAAGTGTTTGATATTATAGACAAGGGAGAAAGCATTGCTTCTTTGTCAAGAAAAACTGGTATTCCTTATCATTCATTGTATCATACTTATCGAAAAGTAGTGGAAAAATTAAAACATTTAATATGAAATTAGGAGATTTAATATATTATATTACAAAATATACAGGTATTAGATATATTTGGAAAAAGATAAATCCCAATTGCAATTGTGATAAAAGAAGATCTGATTGGAATAAATTTAAAATTAAAAGATGGTAACTAAATTTAATAAAGATGACAGTAAATTATGGAAAGTATTTCGATTGCAAAAATCAGACACAATCAGCAGATTGGAGTATAGAACAATTTGTTTGCTGCACAGCCAGTACTACCAACATAAATACACAGAACCTTGTGTATGTAATCCCAAAAAAATAAATAAATGGATTAAAGATTTAAATATTATTTGGGATAATGGGATTAAATAAAATACATCAATGGGAAAAAACCTTAATCAATTTCTTAAACTTTGATGGGTGGGATTTAAAATGGAGTGGTGAAAGCTTCAATCACTATGACGCAATTGGTAAAACTCCCAAAGGTTTTGATTGTGTTATTGAAATGAAATTCAGAAATAAATATTATGAAGATAAAATGATTGAAAAATATAAGTATGATGAATTAATGAAAATAGATAAAAATATTGTTAAACTTTATTTTGTTAATGATCCAAAAGGTAATTTTTTATTTTGGTTGAATAATTTAATAATGCCAGAAGCTAAACCGATGTATTGTCCTGACACTACACTATGGACAAAAAAAAGAATACTAAAACCTGTATATCTTTTAAAAGAAACACAAGCAACTAAAATAAACATTAACTAAAACGCATTTATTGTTCGTATCACTATTCTATGTTTGTGTTATAATTAAAAAGCCATAAGGCATATAACTTAAAACATAGAAACTTTCGAAACATTAAACCAAGATTACACAGAACAAGGAAAAGCTGATTTAATAGATTTTATTATGTCACACAAAGAAGCATTATCTCACTTAGAATTATTATTAACAGAAACTGATAATGACTTATTAGAATACAGGTATAATTTGTTTGCTAATTATATTGAATACGAAAACGATTTAAATGGAGCTGCAGATCAAATAATTAATTATAACCTAAAAAGATTTTTATTTCAATTTGTAGAAGCTAAGAAATTACTAGATAAAAATTTAACATAGATTAATTGCGAGGTAGAGCAGTGGTCAGCTCGTTGGGTTCATATCCCAAAGGTCGCAGGTTCGAATCCTGCTCTCGCATCAAATCTTCTTATTAAATATTTTGTTTACAATCCATTTTTTACTACTTTTATAAAATGGTATTACTAATAGATGCAGACAGTTTAATATTTGCAAGTTGTTACAGATCCAAAAAAAATCCTGGAGATCATCCCTACTATGAAGATTTAGAAGATGCCAAAATTAAGTTTGATCATCAACTTATGAAGATTGTAAATGACTTAGAAGAACAATTTGAAATTGATAAGATAATTACTTTCAATGGATGTAAAGGAAACTTCAGAAAAAAAATAACCACCAACTACAAAGCCAATAGAAAAAAACAAGAATTACCACCACTACTTCACCCAATGCATAAATACGTTAAAGAACAATACAATAGTAAGTTTGGTTTTGGTATTGAAACTGATGATTTGGTTGCACGTTATTGGCACACACTTAGCCAAGATATTGGTAGAGATAATGTAATGATAGTTTCTATTGACAAAGATTACAAACAATTTCCTTGTTTAATTTACAACTACCATTATAAACACAAAACAATACTAAACATCTCCAAACAAGAAGCTCTATACAATTTCTATGAGCAAATGATAGTCGGTGATTCGTGTGATAATGTAAATTACCACAAGGGGAAGGGTGTTAAGTTTGCTGAAAAATATTACAAAGGATGTAAAACAAAATACCAATACACAAAAAAACTATATGAACTATTTAAAGAAAAATATAAAAGCAAGGCAAGACAGAAATACACAGAATGTTATAACCTTTTAAAACTAAGAACACAATGAAAAATTTAACACCTATAGAAATTGCAGATAAATTAATTGAATTATCTGGAATAAATGTATTTGAACAATCCAGAGTAAGAGATGTAATAGAAATGAGAGGTTTACTATGTTATCTACTTAGGGAGAAAAGATTAATGAGGTGGACAGCTATAAGTACCTTTTTCCAGGAAAATGGCAAACCAATGGATCACGCAACAGTAATCCACGCAATTAAAAACTATCCACTTTATTATAAGTCAAATAAAAGCATTAGGGAATTTGAAAAGATGTTTACATTTAGTAAAGATTTATCAATTGATGAAGTAAACAAAATACAATACTTAGAAAATAAATGTAATAGATGTGAAGAAAAATTAAAAGAATTAAATATTGATACTTCACTTTATAACACAATAAAACGCATTCCAACACATCAAGAATCTTATATAAAAGAAAAAATAGATTTACTACTAAAAGAATATGAATGGAAATCTAAACTAAAAGACACATCAACAGTATATGCTGGTGTTTAATATTAATTTAAAAACAATAGAACAATGAGAACAAAACAATTACAAACAGGAACGTACAATCCAAGTTACCCAATCAAGGAACTAAAAATGGCAAAAGTTAATCGTGAAACAAAACTAACACACGCAGAAAACTTTAAATCAAAACTAACAGATTATGGTTGGTTAATGCCAATTGTTGTATCTTCTAAAGGAGATGTAATAGAAGGACATCACAGAATAGAAAGTGCAAAGCTGTTAAAACAAAAAACACTTCCAGCTTATATTGTAGATTGGATAAATACAACTGATGCACAAAATCATTTGAGTTGCATTATTAGTTTAAACAATGGTAATCTTAATTGGAGTATGTTTGACTATTTAAAAGCATTTTCTAAACACAACATAAACTATAAACTTGTATATGACATTTACTTATCAAATACCAATAACATAACAGTAGGTAATATAATACATCTTTTCTTTTCTCCTAATAATAAAAATTTTAAAAAAGGAAAAGCTAAAGTAGATGATAAAGAATTTTCTGATTACTTATTAAATAAACTTTCTAACTTAACTCAATGCTATGGTAAGAAAAAAGTTGCAGCATATTGTGTTAGGGAATTTATTTGTGTGGCTTTTAATAAAGCTAAAAAAGATATTAATGCAATTGAATTTTTATTTATGAAATATGAAAATATGATTCACATAAACCACCCATCTACAACATCAATAGCAGATTTTCGACCTACACTTGAAATGTATCTTAATGATTACAATTTAAAAAATAAATGAATCATTTAGATTTGTTTAGTGGTATTGGTGGATTTAGCTTAGGATTAAAAAATGCTGGTATTTCTATTAACAATAGTTACTTTTCAGAAATAGATAAATACGCAATCCAAGTATATCAAAATAATTTTAAAGAATCAAAATATGTCGGATCAGTTACAGATATTCGAGGAGAACAACTCCCAAAAATTGACATCATCACTTTCGGATCACCTTGTCAGGATTTTAGCTTGGCAGGAAAAAGAACAGGTATGCAAGGAAATCGAAGCTCCCTTATTAGTGAAGCAATACGACTCATTAGCGAATGCCGACCACGTTTTTTTATCTGGGAAAATGTTAAAGGAACTTTCAGCTCAAACGATAGCAACGACTTTTGGGAAATTATCAAAACCTTTGCCAACATTGGGGGTTATCGACTTGAATGGCAACTGCTTAATACAAGTTGGTTTCTACCCCAACATAGAGAGAGAATCTATCTTGTTGGAATACTTGGAAAAGGAAGTGGAAAAGAAGTATTTCCTATCAGAGAAAACAATCAAAAGGTTAATGAGTTACAAAGACAATCAATTAATACCCTTGCAACACGAGAACCAAACAGTTATATTATTAAGGAAAAACTCATTCCACAAGAAAAAATAATAGTTAAATCAGCTACTAAAGTTGGTTATGAAACAGCAACTCCTGGTGATGCAATTAATTTAGCTTTTCCAGGTTCTACTACTAAAAGGGGTAGAGTTGGCAAAAAACAATCACAAACATTAGATACAGCTTGTAATATGGGAGTTTATACTGACAAGATTAGAAGATTAACACCTCTGGAGTGTGAAAGGTTACAAGGATTTCCAGATAATTGGACACAATATGGAACTGATGGTTTGATTTCAGATGCACAAAGATATAAGATGTGTGGGAATGCTGTAACAGTAGATGTAGTTCAAGCTGTAGGGGAGAGAATTAAAAATGCAATATAAATACGTTATATAGATATAAAGTTTAATTAATTAATATATTATTAATTGTGGATAAAAGAAAAAACAATGGTGGTCACTCTACAAAAGGATATGCAGGTCGACCAAGAAAAGCAGATGAAGAAAAGCTAATAGAAAAGTTAGATGTTTTAATTGATAATGACAAAGTAATAAGTAAGCTTGGTGAAATGGTTCTAAATGGAGATAGTAGAGCTATGAACTTATACTTTGGTTATCGCTATGGTAAACCTAAAGAATCAGTTGATGTGTCGTCTGTAGATGGCTTTAATGTAAACTTTAAAGATCTAATCAATTTTAAGTGATTGATATTGAAAAGAAGATAAACATAAATAAAAAGTACGCTTCTTTAGCTGCATCTGATGCTCGATACTTTATTGTTACTGGTGGTCGTGGATCTGGCAAATCATTTTCAATAAACCTTCTTTTAGTTCTACTCACATATGAAGCTGGACACACAATCTTATTTACCAGGTATACTCTGGCATCTGCTTACATTTCAATCATTCCTGAATTTATAGAGAAACTCGAACTCTTAGACATCTTTAATGATTTCTATATAACAAAAGATGAAATAAGAAATAAGCTCTCAGGATCAAAGATAATATTCAAAGGAATCAAAACATCATCTGGAGATCAAACAGCAAACCTGAAGTCATTGCAGGGTGTTACAACGTTTGTATTAGATGAAGCTGAAGAACTTACAAGTGAAGATACATTCGATAAGATAGATTTATCTGTTAGACAACTTAACCAGCAGAACAGAGTTATTCTTATATTAAATCCAGTAACAAAAGACAATTGGATATATAACAGATTTTTCCAAGACAAAGGAATCCAGGAAGGTTCTAACACAACACAAGATAATGTCACCTATATACACACTACCTACTTAGATAATATAGACAACCTGTCTGAAAGCTATTTAACACAAATAGAAAACATTAAGTTAAGGCGACCAGAAAAGTATAAACATCAAATGCTTGGTGGTTGGTTAGATAAAGCTGAGGGAGTTATATTTGATAATTGGAAAATAGGACAGTTTAAAAAGATAGGTGTTAGTGTGTTTGGTCAAGATTATGGATTTAGTAATGATCCGTCAACGCTGGTAGAAACAAATATTGATTCTGTTAATAAGATTATCTACTTAAAAGAATGCTTTTATCTTAAAGGATTAACCACATCACAAATAGCAGAGCTTAATTTAAAACACGCTGGAAATGCTTTAATCATTGGGGACAGCGCAGAACCAAGATTAATATCAGAAATCAAAGCTAAAGGATGTAATCTTAAAAAGGCAATCAAAGGTCAAGGATCAATTACCTATGGTATCTCACTATTACAAGATTATGATTTAGTCATTGATCCCAGTAGTATTAATCTAATCAAAGAGCTTAATAATTATTCCTGGTTAGAAAAAAAGTCAAAAACTCCAATTGATCGCTGGAATCATTGCGTAGACGGAATTAGATATAGCGTTACTTACCAGCTCCAGAATCCAAATCGAGGTAAATATTATATAAGTTGAATTGTAAAAAGTGTACACATAAAATGGTGTTTATTGGTTCAGCTCAAGATGGTTGGATGTGGTATTGTCGCAAATGTACTTATCTTGATTTTGCTAAAGAATCAGATAATCGTAAAAATATTTATTAAATTATTTGTTTATAACTAAATAAATGTTATATTTGAGTATAATTAATAAGTTCTTTAAAATATTGGTTGAATTGAGATAATATAAAGTTAGAAGTCAAGTATCTTAATATGGAAAGCAACAAGAATCCCAATGGGGCGGTAACCAATCCGATACAAGTAGAGGGCAAGTTGTAATAGCAATTAAAAGAAAGTAAGCTAAATAATGATTATCAAAGCAACCAATATTTAAAAAACAAAATAAAACAAAACAAACAATTGGAAATTTATAAAAATGCTCAACTTATAGGAAAAGCAATAGGTAACTTAGAATCTCTTAAAACTTATGCTGACTTACCACCTTATCAAAAAGAGTGGCTTAAAGATGCTTTAAATGCTATTAAATTAGTTGATTACATTAATCTTCAAAATAAATTTTAATATGAACAAAAGACAATATAGAAGTAATCAAGGTAGAACACCAAAACAAGAACACACATCTATAATGATGTTTAAAACAGGAATTATTCTGTTAATCATTTTAACCTTATTTATATCAAATGGAAAATAAAGACATTAAAGATTTTATGAGATTTTTTATAGGCATTACACTTGAAATTATGACAATTATACTTTCAATCACTTTTGTAATTGTATGTTGCTTTGTAGCTGTTGATTGTATTATAGATGCTTATAACTATTTTATAACACCTCACACAATATGATTAAGAAATTCTTAAACCAACACCCAAACAACTGGAAATGGCTAATCATCTTTTATGTTGCAGCCACTTTATTAATAATCCTTTTAACCATTAAAATATAATGAAGCAATTTAAAAAATTATTAAAGGAGATATTTAATCCAGGAAAATCAACACACAAAATCCTTAGATATAAATTCATCTTTAAAACTCAAAAAGAAAAAGATTTGTATATTGCTGATTGTGTAGAAATGTTAAACTCCAATATAAAATTAGAATATGATAACTAAGGCAGAAAATTATTTAGATATGCAATTTAATAACAATGCTCAATTAATTGCTACGCTTATTAATAAGTGGGTAAAAACTAATCCAGACAATAAAGAGTTTAGAGCTGTCCAAAAAGCTATTATTGAAAATACTATTTATGTAGCTACTTTACATAATAATCTCCTTGCGTGTAAATGGGTCAATAGTGATTATAGAGAACAAAGAAATGATGCCTTGTTAAAATTAGAAGAACTTAAAGAAGATATAAAAGAATATGAGTTATAACGTGAATACTTAGAATAGTAAAAGATAGTTTGTTTGTTTAAATTAGGTGCTTAGAAATAGGCACCTTTTTTTTTACAATAAAATCACTAATTAAATACGTTATATAAATAATGAAAGCTAATATAATTGTTCCTGATCATTTAAAAGAAATCACATTAAAACAATATCAAAAATTTGTTAAACTTCAAGATAAAAATGAAGGCACGTTTTTTCTGCAACAAAAGATGGTTGAAATATTCTGTGGAATAAAAGCTACAGATGTACTTAAAATACAATACAATGATGTTGATAGGATCACCACAGTATTGAATGATATGTTTGATAGTAAACCAGATCTGGTTCATAGGTTTGTTTTAGATGGGGTTGAATATGGATTTACACCTTCCTTAAATAAACTTTCATTTGGAGAATATATAGATTTAGATACTTATATGGGTGATTGGCAAAACATACACATAGCAATGAATGTTTTATACCGACCTATTAAACAAGAGCTTGGAGATAAATATTTAATTAAGGAATATACAACAGAAGGAAAAGACAAACTTTTAAGTATGCCTATGGATGCTGTCTTAGGATCAATTTTTTTTTTCTTCAATTTAGGGAAGGATTGTGCAGCGAATATTCTCAATTATTTGGACAAGGATCAGGAGATACTACAAGCTCAAGAACTGGATTTGGGAAAAAATGGGGGTGGTATCAATCACTTTTTGCACTCGCTGGAGGAGATATTACAAGATTTGAAAATATCACAAAACTAAACCTTCACGAATGTTTATTGATGTTAACATTTATGAAGGAAAAAAACGATTTAGAATCATCAGAAATGAAAAATAAATTTAAATGAGCCAACAAGGATCAAGGGCATTTTATCAAGCCACAGAAACAATTAAAGCACAGCTATTATTAGATGTTAATGTACACACAGTAACAACAGGAGATATAAGTGATGTTGATTTACAGAAGCAAACGATATTTCCATTATCACATATTTTAGTAAACAGTATTAGCCAAGAAGATGGTGTGTTAAGATTTAATATAAGTGTGTTAGCTATGGATATAGTACACCAATCTAAAACAGAAACTGTTGATCAGTTTGAAGGGAATAATGATTTACAAGATATTTTAAATACACAATTAGCAGTAGTGAATAAATTAATTCAAGTGTTAAGAGGTGGCACATTACATTTTGATAAATATCAATTAGATGGCAATCCAAGTATAGAATTGTTTTATGATCGTTTTGATAATGGTTTAGCTGGAGTTACTGCTACAATGGATGTATTAATTTATAACGATATAAGTATCTGCTAATGGATTTTCTAAAAACAAATGAAGTATTAAACAAATTTGGTAAGTATGTTGTGCAGCAATCTAAATCTAATTTAACAAGAGATAATAAGGGTGGAGGCAGTTTATACGATTCTATTAAATACACATTAGATACAGAAAAGGATATTTTTATTTTAGATTTCTTAATGGAGCCATATGGTGAATTTGTAGATAAGGGAGTTAAGGGAAAAGATCCCAACGCTTTGCCTAAAGGTTCTATTTGGAGTGGAATACAAAAAGCACCAACATCTCCATATAAGTTTGGAGCAATGAAATCTAAAGGATTAAGAAAGGCAATAAATAAATGGACAATTACAAAAGGTTTAACAGGAACAAGAGATAAAAAAACTGGAAGATTCTTACCAAGAAAATCAATGCAATATTTAATCACTAGGAGTATTTATTTATCTGGAATAAAAGCATCAATGTTTTTTACTAAACCTTTTGAAAAAGCATTTCAACGATTAACACCAGAAATTACTAACAGCTTTATATTAGACATCGAACAAGGAATAATATTAGGAACAAAAAAATAAAAAATAATGGCAGGAATACTCTTAAGAAGTCCAGTTTATAAAACAGCAACAGCAGGTGCAGGAACTTTTTCAACTAAATGTACTATCACATTAGATGGAACATTAAGATATACACTTGTTAAATCAACTTCAGCAGGAGCTACAATACTCTGGGAGATTTCAGAATTATGTAGAGATTATATAGAAACTAATCCTACGCTACGACCTGTTGGAACATTTCTTCCAGTAGTTACAGTTGTAACCTCTCACGTAGCTACAGATGGAAGTGGTGCAGCAGTTGCTACTACTACTTTCACAGATGTAGGATATGATGGTTATGGAACTTTTTTAGAGGGAAGTAATCCATCTGTTTCAGCAGATGGCACAGCTCCACCAGGATGGTTAGTATCTGGTAAATCTCCAAATGAAGGAACTAATAATTATTTTTATTCCTATGTGCCTACTGGTGCTATTGGTTGGGTTCCTTATATAGATTCAAGCAGTGAATTATTTTATCAGCAATACACAACTTCTAATGACGAAAGTACTCCGATAGCACTTGCAGGTTCATTTGATATGAATTTTATCCGAATTGATTGTACTAAATACGGAACAGGAAACAGAATATTATTCACTAATAAATTTGGAGCATTACAAGAGATATGGTTTTTTTTAAAAGAAGTTAATGCAACTTCAAGAAAACAAGAAACATTCCAAAGAAACATCATAAGTTCTACAGGAACTTACAGTACAATCGAACACACTAAAAAAGTTTATAATACAACTGCTACTAATACATTAACATTAAGCTCTGGATATTATCCTGAATGGGCAAACGATTGGTTTGAACAATTAATGCTTTCTGAATCTGTATGGCTTATTAATTCAGCTATTGGTGTAAACCCTACTTCAGCTAATTATATACCGTTAAACGTTAATAAAAGCAGTATGACACGCAAGACATCACTAAACAATCGACTTATTGAATATGAATTTGACTTTGATATGTCTTATGATTATATAAATAACATAAGATAATATAGATGCAAAAACTACAGTTATATATAGCAACTGAGAGAATAGATTTATTTAAAGATGAACAGGTTTCTATAAGTTTATCGCAGCAAGATGTAAAAGATCCTAAAAAGATATTTGCTGAGTTTACTAAAACCTTTACAATACCTGCAAGTGCTACAAATAATAAAATCTTTGACCATTATTATAATTATGATATAATAAATGGATTTGATGCAAGAAATAAAGTAGAAGCATCAATAGAATTAAATAACATTCCTTATAAAGATGGTTTTGTTGCTTTAAATGGAGTTGAGTTAAAACAAAACAAACCTTATGCGTATAAGATTACTTTCTATGGTAAGACAATTAATCTTACTAAAACATTTGGTGAAGATGATTTAACTGTATTGAGTGGAGAATTAGATGCTGCTTATGGATTAGATTATACTGCTGCGAATGTTCAAACGAAATTTCAAGGAGCTGTAGGTGATGTTATTATTGCTCCTCTAATTACTCATAGCGAACAACTTTATTATGATTCAAATTTAACAGCAACAGACGGAAATTTATATTATAGCATTGGAGCTTATCAAGGAGTAATGTGGGATGAATTAAAATTTGCTATTAAAATAGATACAGTAGTTGCAGCTATTGCTACTCATTATTCATTAACTTTTTCAGATGATTTTTTTAGCAACGCTACTAATTATCAATTCAATACTCTTTATTTATGGATGCATAGAAAAAAAGGCAAGGTAGAACCAACACAACAAATTCCGAGTTATGCTACTCAAGTTGATGGATTTACTCTGACATCTTCCTCTGGTAATTCTGGTGCTACAATAATGTCAGGCACTACTACCTTAGAAATAATACCAGGTTCTGATGACTTAATACAAAATGACTTAGAGCTTGATGTAAATGCTTCTTATACTACTATTCCTTATAGTGTTCGTTTATATCAAAATGGCTCGTTATGGTGGACTTCAACTGAAGTAGCAAACGATAGAACTTTAGATAATTCAGATTTTGGTTATTTGCCTGTTGGTACTTATTATGTAGAAGTTGTTACAGCAACAGCTATAACATTTGATAATGTAATGTGGAGTATAGCAGGTGATCCTCAATTACCTGCTAATCCTACAGGATGGACTGCAGTATATGAATCAGGATCATTCGATGCTACAACTACATTTGAATTTTTACCCTCTGCTCAATTACCTACAATTAAGGTGATTGACTTTATGAATGGCTTGTTTAATATGTTTAATCTAACTGCATATTATGATAATCAAAAACTATTAGTAAGTGGAAGTGTAAATCCAGATTATGGGAATATAAAAATTCAAACACTTGATTCCTTTTATGCTAATAATTATAATACTTGGGATATTTCACAATATGTAACAATCGATACAAGCCAAGTAAATGTAGGATTACCATACAATGAAATTTCTTTTGGATATGAAGGTGTTGAAACTTTACTTGCTCAAACTTTTTCGCAGGAACAAAGTATGGCGTGGGGTGCTTTAAAATATTCAGGCGGCACAAGATTAACAGGGCCAAACACTTCTTATACAATTAGTTTACCTTTTGAACATATGCAATATGAAAGGTTAGTAAACCAATTCAATAATGGAACTACAACTATTCAGTATGGTAGATTTGTAGATGATAATTTCGATTCTTATTTAGGTAAACCTTTAATCTTTTATCCTATTAAACAAACAAGTGGTACAGCAATATCATTTTTAACCACTGCTACTTCTCACGTTTCTTTAGTTGATTATATCATTCCATCAAATACCAGAGCGATAGCATTTGCTACAAGTACTGACAGTATTAATTTCAATGATGACATAAATGAATATACAGGAGCGTCTGGATTTACTGGAACGTTATTTAATAATTATTACAATACTTATATAAGTGATGTTTTCAACACAAGAAGAAGAATTACAAATTTAAAAGCATATTTACCTTTAAAAATGCTCTATAAATTACAAATGAATGATGTGATGACAATTAACAATCAAGAATATATAATTAATACAGCAAATATTAATCTAATTACTGGAGAAAGTAGTTTAGAACTATTAAATAAAATATGATAAAAAATATATTAGATCTATTAAAAATATTAAATGGTAATACTGAAAATATCAGAATTGCACAAGGAAAATACAAACTACCTGAAACTTTTAGTGAAGGTTTCAAACAAATTAAACAAACAGTACAATGGCACAAAAAATAGCAATAGAATTAGAATTTGATTCCAGTGGAGCAGTCAAGAATATTGATCAAGTAATCAAAGGAATCCAAGAAGTTAATAAAGCAGCAGACAAAGGTGCTAAAGAAGTAAGTATTCTAAGTAAAGGAATGAAAAAACTTGGATCTACTGGAAAAGCTATTGCTAAAGGTGGGTTAAAAGCTGTAGGTAGTGCAATCAAAGGTATTGGGAAAGCTTATATGGCTGCTGGTATTGGTTTGATTGTGGCTGGATTTGGATTTTTATTTAATGCTTTCAAAGAAAATCAAAAAGTTATTGATCAGTTTAATATAGTAATGGATGCGTTGGCAAGTGTAGGAAAACAAGTATCTGATGTTATACTTTCAGTTTATAAAAATGTGTCAAGTGCAACAGAAAACTTTGACGCATTAGGAAAGGTTATAAAGGGTTTATTAACTATTGCTATCACACCATTAAAATTAGGATTTCAAGCTATTAAAGGTGCTTTATTAGGTGCACAACTTGCTTGGGAACAATCGTGGTTGGGTGGCAATGATCCAAAAAGGATTGAAGAACTAAAAGCTGAATTAAGTGAGGTTAAAGACAGTGTAATTGAAATCGGAACTGATGCAGTTAATGCAGGTAAGTCAATTGTTAATAATTTTAGTGAAGCCATTGCTGAAGCTGGTTCTATTGCTACACAAGTTGTTGATGGTGTTAAAAAAATTAGTGTTGAAGCATCTTTTGAAACTGCTAAAACTAATGTTGAATTAAAAAAATCAGCAGAAAGAGCAAGGATAGCAAATCAAGGATTAATTGAAGATTATGACAGACAAGCGGAACAACAAAGACAAATAAGAGATAATGAATTTAAAACTATTGCTCAAAGAACTGAAGCAAACGAAAAATTAAAAGCAACTTTAGAAGAACAAAAAACTTTAATGCTTGAGAATGTTGCAGCAATCCAAGCGTCAGCACAAGCACAGTTTGATTTAACTGGAAAGGAAGAAGATTATCTTGCTCTTTTAGAAGCTAAAAATGAAGTCAAAGCTGTTGAAGCACAGATTGAAGGATTTATGTCTGAACAAGATTCAAACAGAAATGCTTTATTAAAAGAGAAAATAGAATTAGAACAAGCTCAAAGAGATGGATTAAGAGAACGTGAAGTGATAGAAGATGAATTTGCATTATCACAAATGGAAAATGAATTTGCAAGATTAGAAGCACTAAAAGCCATAAATGAAAGTGAACTTATAGAAGAAACAAAAAGATTAACTGCAAAACGTGCTTTATATCAAGAAGGAACACAAGCTTACATTGATGCTAATAATGAACTCTTAGCTTATCAACAAGCTAACGGAAATAAACAAGTAGAGATTGAAAAAGATTTAGCGCAATCTAAAACAGAAATAATGACCAATGCATTAGGTGCTTTAGCTTCTATTGTAGGTAAGAGTTCTAAGTTTGGAAAAGCTATTGCTATAGTACAAGCAGTTAGAGATACTTTTGCAGGTGCTAACAAAGCTTTAGCGTCAGCACCACCACCATTTAACTTTATAATGGCAGCAGCCGTTGCAGCAGCAGGGATAGCCAATGTAAAAAGTATTTTATCCACTAAAGAACCTCAACCACCAGCAGGATTACAAGCATCAACTGGTGGATCCGTTCCTACACCTGCTTTGCCAACACCACCAACATTTAACACAGTGGGTGCAAGTGATACAAATCAACTTGCAGGTGCTATTGGTACACAATCAAAAGATCCAATGAAAGCATATGTTGTGTCTGGTGATATTACAACAGCACAGAGCTTAGATAGAAATATTATTGAAGGAGCAACTATATAAATATAAATTTTAACTTTTAATACGTTATATAACATATGAAGATAATTGAATTAGTTCTTGATGAAGAACAAGACGAATCAGGAATCGAAGCAATATCTATTGTAGAATCTCCTGCTATTGAAGAAGATTTCATTGCTTTAAAATCTGATGAAATTAAACTTGCAGAAGTTTCAAAAGACAAAAAATTATTAATGGGTGCACTCTTAGTACCTAATAAACCAATATACCGAAAGACAGAGGATGACGAATATTATATATATTTCTCTAAAAAAACTATTGTTCAGGCATCACAATTATATTTAAAAAACGGTAATCAAAACAATTCGACTTTAGAACATCAACATTCTTTAAGTGGTTTAACACTTGTAGAATCTTGGATCGTTGAAAGTGAAACTCAAGACAAAAGCCGTTTATATAATTTAAATGTTCCTGTAGGTACTTGGATGGGCACCGTAAAAGTGAACAACGATGAAGTATGGAATGAATATGTTAAAACAAATAAAGTTAAGGGTTTCAGTATCGAAGGATATTTTGCTGATAAAATGGAATCTCCTAAAGAGCAAGTACAAGAAGATTTTGAGGTTGAAGCTCAAGAATTACTTTCTAAGATTGAGAAGATTGTTAAAGGTGAAAGGGTTGAATTAGCATTAATAGACGATGTAAATAATTTGTATGAAAAAGCTTTTTCACTTGGGGATGTTCAAAGTGAATTATTAAAAGCAGAAGATAAAGTTAAAAAATCCAAAGGTATTTATGAACAAATGCAAAAAGCATCAGCAGAGGCATTAGTTAAAGCTAAAGAACTTGGAGCAAGTGATTTTATAAAATTATTTAATACAAAAGAAGAATTAGCAAAAGGTTCTATAAAAGGTGCTGATGCTAAAATTACAGCCATAAATAAAGCAATATCAATAAATTAAATATATGAAAACACCAAAAGAATTAAAATCAATTTTTGATAAGTTTCCAAAAGAAAAGACAGAACTAAAAGCTGAAAGAGTACAATTAACTATAATGAATGATATTGATGAAGCTCTTGGTAGAGGTTTTGGTATGGAGGAGTTTGTACAAGATGCAATAGATATAGCTCAAAAAAATATGACTAAAGCAAGAGATATTTTAGGTTTTGATATGAACGATGCTTTAGCAGAAGCAGAGGGGTATATAGAAGAAGCAGAACAAGCTTTAAAAGAATTAGGTGCTGATAGTGCAAAATTAGATGGATATAAACAAGAGTTAAATCGATTACAAAAAACAATGGATGCTCTTGATATGGAGATTAAAAGAGTAGGATAATTAAATAAAACTAAAAAATAATTAAAAATGAACACTCCAAAAGAATTAAAAAAAATCTTAGATAAATTTCCAAAAGAAAAAGTGGAATTAGAAAAAGTGGAGTTGGGTTTAATGGATGATTTATCTAAATTTCTAACTGCTCTAACAAAAGCAAACAAACAAGTGGATTCAAATACAAGTAAATTAAGTAAAAATTTAAGAGATATTGAAACTATAAAAGATGAATTGAGAATAAACTATAATACTGCAGAAGAAAATAAAAAAGCTTTAGCAGTAGGAATGGCAAGTGCAATTAAACTTGGTGATAAAATTGCTATTGCAGCAAAAGATTTAGGAGTAAAACCATCAAGTATAAAAGGAGTTAATGAGTTAATTTCATTAGTTGAAGAAGCTGAAGGAAACGAAGAAATGACTGATACTTTTATAAATATGGCTAAAAAATATATTAAATAATTAATGTCAAGAAGAATAAAAAATGTTTTACAACCTGGAGATCCTGGATATATACCAGCAAGAACATCTCAAATAGGTGGGCAAAGGGGTTGTTTATGTGAAGGTGCAAATATCTATTCAAGGGAATGTTGTAATGGTTCTTTAATCGCTCAAGGCATAGGATCTATCACAAGAATAAATTGAAAATACAAAATTTTAAATTAATCACGTTATATATATAATTATGAAATCTACTGAAATGTTAAACCAAATCAAGACACTTTTAAACATCGAGGTAAAACTTGAAGAACAAAAATTAGAAAATGGAACTTTAGTTGAAGCTGAAAGTTTTGAAAAGGGAAAAGAAATTTTTATCAAGACAGATGATCAAAAAGTTGCAATGCCAGTTGGTGAATATATACTGGAAGATGGAAGATTGTTAGTTGTACAAGAAGAAGGAATTATAGGTGATGTAAGGGAAGTATCTGACGAAGCACCTGCAAAAGAAGATGAAGAAATTTCTGAAGATTTAGAAGAAGAAGAAGAAAAAGAAATGGCAGAAGTAGGTGATTGGGATGGATTAGAGAAAAGAATCCAGAACTTAGAAGATGCAGTTGCAGATCTTAAAAAAGATAAGGTAGAAGCTTCAGATGATGAAAATACTTTAAAATCAAGAACGGTTAAAGAAGAATTTTCTGAAATTGCTGCACAACCAATAAAACACAACCCAGAAACAAAAGCACCTATAAATAAAGGATTTAAAATAGCTGGTAATAGAATGCCAACAGTTTTAGATAGGGTTTTATCAAGATTAAATAATAACTAATAAATAAATTTTAAAAAATGAGTACATATAATTACTTGTCAAATGACCAAAGCTACAATCAAGTAGCACAATCTTACTACACTGCATCAGGAGATATTTCAGAAGCAGAGTTAGGAAATGATCATAATGTAGCAACTGATGCTTTAACCATTGGGTTGCCGTTAATCACATCAGGAAACTTAGGTTGCACTGTATTCTTTAGAAATACAGGTGCAGACGCTAACAATACAGTTGCAATTTCACCAAATGCTGCTAATAAAATAATTGGATCAATTACTTTAGCTGCTTCAGTCGTTGCATCAGGTGGTGTTTTAGATAAAGATTTTATCAATACAAAAGCAACATCTTTAAAAGGTGATTGGTGTCTTTTAAGAGCAGTTTCATTGACTGAATGGTATATAATCGGAGCACAAGGAATTTGGGCATCAGAAGCATAATAATTAATTAAATAAAAAATAAAAAAATGAGTAATTTAAGAAAAGCACATCTTGCTACTGCAGTAAATATCACAACTACATATGCAGGGGAATTTGCTGGAGTTTATATAGCTGCAGCACTTCTTTCATCAAGCACAATCAACGATGGTGGATTGTCTGTAAAAAGTAATATTGGATATAAAGAAGTGATTAAAAAACTTGCAACAGGTTCATTAGTACAACCAGCTTCTTGTGATTTTGATCCTACATCATCAATCACATTAACCGAAAGGATAATTCAACCAACTGAACTACAAGTTAATTTACAACTTTGTAAAAAAGATTTTGTAAATGACTGGGAATCTCAATCAATGGGATTTGGTTTAGGTCAATCATTACCTCCTAAATTTAGTGACTTTTTAATTGCTCACGTTGCTGCTGAAGTTGCACAATCTACAGAATTAAATATATGGCAAGGAGATACTGCTGCTGCTTCTAACAATTCTTTTGATGGATTTCAAAAAATTATTAGAACTTCTGCTGCTGCTGGAGATATTCCTGCAGGTCAACAAGTTGCAGGTGTTGCTTTAACTGCTGCAAATATTGTAGCACAATTAGGTCGTGTAGTTTCTGCTATTCCAAATGCTTTATATGGAAAAGAAGATTTATACATTTATATCCCTTCATCTGCTGCTAAATTTTATGTTGAAGCACTTGGTGGATTCTCAGTAGCTGCTACATCTAATGCAGGTGTTGACAATAAAGGAACAATGTGGTGGAACAATGGTTCACTAACTGTAAATGGTGTTAAAATATTTGTTTGTCCAGGTATGTCAGATGATAAAATGTATGCTGCACAGGTTTCTAACCTATACTTTGGAACTGGATTACTAAACAACAACCAAGAAATTAGAGTTCTTGATATGGTTGATCTTGATGGATCAGACAATGTAAGATTGATAATGAGATTTACTTCAGGCGTTCAATTTGGAATTGCTTCTGATATTGTTGAATATCAATAGAATATAATTAATCAAAATTTGGGTAAGTGGGATTAAACTTACTTACCCTTTTTTATAAATAAAAAATAAAATTATGGCTTGTCTTTTAACAACAGGTAGAGGTATACCTTGCAAATCAGCTTTTGGTGGAATAAAAACGATTTGGTTTGCTGACTTCGGTGGATTAACAGGAGTAACTGTTGATGCAACTTCAAAATTAGTAACTGCAGTAGCAGGAACAGTAGCAGGATGGACAAAATGGTCAGTCAAAGGAAATTCATCTCTTGAAACAACTGTAACAAGTTCAAGAGAAAATGGAACTACTTTTTATACTCAAACTTTAAATGCAACTTTTACATATTTAGATGCTAAAACTCAAGCTGAGTTACAAATTGTAGCTACAGCTCGACCTTATGTAGCGGTAGAAGATTACTACGGTAATGTCTTTTTATGTGGATTTGAAAATGGAATGGAATTAACTGGGGGCACTGTCGTTTCAGGAGCAGCTGCTGGTGATCTTTCAGGATTTACAATTGTTATGGAAGGAATGGAAGAATTAGCTCCATACTTTTTAAATAGTGCATCATTACTTACACCAATTGATGCTGATATTATTGATCCAACAGCATAACAATTAAATTAAATTAAATTAAAGCACTCTTATAGGGTGCTTTTTTTTTACCTTCACGTTTGTACAAAATAACTTATTTATTACGTTATATATGTAATGATTGTTTTTACTACTGCTGCAACAGCACAGACATTTAATATTATCCCACGAACTTACGAGAGTGAGTTTAGTATGGCTATAACTGATGACAGCACTAACATTCCAGTATATTATGATATCACAACTGCAACAACTGATGTAAATTATCTTACATTTAATCAGATATTTAATCCTGTATTAGTTGAAGGACATTTTTATGATATTAGATTATATACAGATTATAATTATTGGAATACTAATTATCAGTTATGGGAAAATGACACGAGTTTTTGGAATATAGATCGAACAACAGATGTAACTATTTTTAGAGATAGGATTTTTTGTACTGATCAATCTATTGATCAAATGGAAGATGAATATTATAACATTAACTTAGACATTTATAAAACATTTAATGCAACTAATGACAATCAATATAAAGTATTTTAAAAATGAGAAAAAACATTAAAAGAGATAATCAAGGTAGATTTTCAAAAAAGCAATCTCAATATAGTTTTGTTAATCTTGCTTCATATACATCACCACAAGTTGTTGAAGTAAAAAATCAAGATTGGGTTCAATATGGAATTGATAATAATTACTTTCAATTTCTGTTGGATAGGTTTAACGGTTCACCTACCAACAATGCTTGTATCAATGGTATATCTCAACAGATATATGGAAAAGGTTTAAATGCTACTGATGCCAATAGAAAACCTAACGAGTATGCTCAAATGATTACTTTACTATCTAAAGATACGGTAAGAAAAGTATGTTATGATTTAAAGTTAATGGGACAAGCTGCTATTCAAATAGTGTATTCTAAAGATAGAAAAAAAATTACATTATGTGATCACTTTCCAATTGAAACATTAAGAGCTGAAAGAGCCAATGAGAACGGAGATATTACAGGTTATTACTATTGGAATGATTGGACAACAATTAAACCATCAGATAAACCTCTAAGAATCCCCTCATTTGGAACTTCTAAAGAATCAATTGAAATATATTACATAAAACCTTATAAAGCTGGATTTTATTACTACTCACCTGTAGATTATCAAGGTGGTTTACAGTACGCAGAACTTGAAGAAGAAATTTCCAACTATCATTTAAACAATATAATGAATGGTTTAGCTCCTGGAATGTTTATCTCGTTTAATAATGGAGTTCCAAACCAACAGGAAAGGGAATTAATAGAAGCAAGGATAGCACAAAAGTTTTCTGGATCGAGTAATGCAGGTAAATTTATCTTAGCTTTTAACGATAACAAAGAACAAGAATCTACTATCACACCAGTTCAATTAAGTGATGCTCACCAACAGTATGAATTTTTATCCAGTGAATCACAAAGCAAAATTTTAGTTGCTCATAGAGTAGTTTCACCAATGTTACTTGGTATAAAAGATAATTCAGGATTAGGAAACAATGCAGAAGAAATTAAGACAGCATCCTTGTTAATGGATAACACCGTTATACGACCTTTTCAGGAGCTTTTAATTGATGCCTTTGATCAAATACTTGCTTACAACGATATCGCCTTAAACCTATACTTTACGACCTTACAGCCACTGGAATTTACTGATGTTGATCCTACAATTCAAGATGATGAAGATATTGAAGAAGAAACAGGTTATTCATTTAGTAAAGTAAATTTAAAACCTTATGCGTGGGATCAATGTATAAAAGAGCAAACTGCAAAATATGGAGCAATTGCAGCACCTAAGATTTGTGGATGGATTAAAGAAAATATGTCAGAAATTAATCTAAAAGAAATTGATGGTAAACCAGCTTTTGAATCTAAAGAAAAAGCAGATAGTTTAGCTGAAGCAATGGGATGTTCTGGATCTCACGAACATAAGGAAGATGGCAAGGTTTGGTATATGCCTTGTGAATCACACGATGAAGCAGAAGATAAGGAATTTCAAAAACTCACTGAAACAATAATGGAGTTTGGAGAAAATGAAGAAGATCTTTTAAATGATTATGAATTAATTGATGTTTCTGAAGTTGATTATGATAATGATGATATATATAATAAAAAAATTGAAGAACTAAACACACCATCAACTTTAAGTAAAATAATAAATTTAGTAAGAACTGGAAAAGCATATCCTAAAAGGGGATCTGAACAAGATGGAGTTACTAAACAAACAGGATTACAAAGGTTTATGGTTAGGTATCAATATGCACCATTAAAATTTGAAGGTGATGGAAGAAAGTTTTGTAAAGCTATGGTAAGAGCTAAAAAAATATATCGTAAAGAAGATATTGAAAAAATGGGTAAACAACAAGTTAATCCAGGATTTGGAGTTAAAGGAGCTGCAACCTATTCTATTTGGCTTGGTTTAGATTTAGAATTATATAAAGGTGGAGCAAATTGTAAACACAAATGGTATCGTAAAACATATATGCGAACTTTAGATGGTGAAAAAAGCCAAGTAACAACTGGAAAAGCTAAATCAAAAGGATTTAAATTTCCTATCAATGATAAATTGGTTCCAGTAGCTCCATTTGATATGAAGTATAGAGGTTACACAAAAGCGTATTGGGATAAAATGGGATTTGGTAAAAAGAAAAATAAATAATTATGGCACAACCACTTTTTATAAACAGAACGGATTTAGCAAGAAATTCAATTATTGATGGTAATGTCGATACAAACAAATTTTTGTATTTTATTTCAATGGCTCAAACTATACACATCCAACAATTTCTTGGAACTGAATTGTATGAAGAATTTGAAGGAATGGTTACTGCAGGAACATTAACAGAATTATTAAATCCAAATCATTATACTTTAATGATAGATTATATTCAACCAATGTTAATTTGGTATGCACAAGTAGATTACATTCCATTTGCAAGTTATTCTATTAAAAATTCTGGTGTGACTAAACATCGAAGTGAAAATTCAGAACCAGCCACAAAAGAAGAATTAGATTATTTAGTTGCAAAAGCTCGTGAATTTGCAGAATGGTATTCAAGGAGATTTGTTGATTATATGAATTTTAATCAAGCTACTTTTCCTAAATATTATTCTAATAGTGATGATGATATTTATCCATCACAAGATGCAACATTTAATGGTTGGGTTCTATGAGATATAAACCAAAACAAAAAAACGTAATAAAATTATTAATGTTTTTAAAAAAACAAAAGAGAAAAAAATAAATTATGGCTACTTTATACAATACTAAAATATCAGCTACTTATCCAGGTTTAATTAAGACAATAGATAATATTGCTATAACTGCTGCACTTAAACAACTTACTGATGGATCAGGAAACGCTTCTGGTTTATACTTAAACAATGCAGGTGATTTTAAAGTTACTTCTATTTTAGAGTGGGGTTCTTTAAAGGACACAGGAACAGGCGTTACTATCACTCAATTTGTAACAGCAGCAGATGGTATTGGAAACTTTAATAACGACACTACAGTGCCAACAAGTGCCGCTGTGAAAACCTATGTTGATGCAGTTGTAACAGCATCAGATTTAGATTTCTTAGGAGATTCAAATGTTGGAACACCTGCTGTTGATTTAGATTCTCAAAACTTTAGTATTTTAGGAACTACAAACGAAATAGAAACAAGTGGAAACGCTCAAACCTTAACAATAGGATTACCAAATAATGTTACTATTAGCGGAATTTTTACAGGAACAACTTTTAGTGGAGATTTAAATGGAACTATAAACACAGCGACAACAGCAACAACTCAAGTAGCAGGAAACAACTCAACTAAGGTTGCAACGACTGCCTATGTCGATACTTTAGATGCAGCAAGTGACTTAGATTTTTCAGGAGATAGTGGTACAGGAGATGTAAATTTAAACACTCAAGTATTTGCAATAACAGGAACTACAAATCAAATTACTACTGCTGCTGCAAGTCAAGGATTAAGTTTAAGTTTACCAGCTACTGTTCATAGAAATTTAACAGGTAATGTCACAGGAAATGTAACAGGAAACGTAGCAGGAGATTTAACTGGAAATGTTACTGCTACTTCTGTCTTAGCAAATGGCGTTACAGGCACAACTCAAACGGCAAGTGACAATAGTACAAAAATAGCAACTACTGCATATGTAGATGTTTTAGACGCAGCTTCTGATTTAGATATAACAGGAGATACTGGAACTGGTGATGTTAATCTTAACACACAAACACTAAACATCTTAGGTACTACAAATGAAATAACAACTGCCGTAGTAAATCAAACTGCTACAATAAGTTTACCGAGTAATATTAGTGTAGATGTCACTGGAGATTTAACAGGAAATGCAGATACAGCTACAGCGTGGCAAACAGCAAGAGATATTTCATTAACTGGCGAAGCAACTACAACAATATCAAGCGTTAATGGAAGTGCAAATGTAAGTGGAGCAGTAACTTTAGATAATAACTCAGTAACTGGAAAAGTATTAACAGGATTACCAACACCTGCAGCAGCAAGTGTTTTACCTGCAGATTCTATTTTAGATGGTATCGGAAAACTCCAATCACAAATAAATGGATTAGCAGGTGGATTAAGATTTATGGGTTCTTGGAATGCTACAACAAACGTACCATCCTTAAGTTCTGGTGGAGGTGAAGCAACAAGCGGAACGACAACAGGAACGACTGCAAATAAACTTGTAGATAGTGCTGCTAACTTTAGCGTAACAGTAACAATAGGAGATCAAGTAGTTAATCAAGTAGACGGACAAACTGCTTTAGTAACAAATGTAGACAGCTCTACAATACTTTCGTTAGATGATGATATTATGCTAACAGGTGAGGCATATACAATAGATAATACTCCATTTTTAACACAAGGACATTATTATGTTGTTAGTGTAGGTGGAACAACAAGTTTAAATGGTATTGCTAACTGGTCAGTAGGAGATTGGGCTATAGTAGGAGCAAATAACGAATGGACACAACTTGATCACACAGATGTTGAAGGAGTTGGAACAGTTGGAAACATTCCTAAATGGTCAGCTACTGGAACTATTGCTGATTCTATAATGGCAGAATCTGGTACAGAAATTACTGTTAGTGGAATTTTAAGCACAACAACAAATTTAAACTCAGGAAGCAACTTTGCAGTAGCTACTAATAAATTCACAGCAAACGCAACAACAGGAAACGTAGCTTTTCCTGGTGATTTAGCTATCAATACTAATAAGTTTACAGTAAACGCTACAAGTGGAGCTACAGCAGCAGCAGGAACAATAACTGCACCTACTTTTTCAGGAGATTTAAATGGTACAATAAACACTTTAACTACTGCCGTAACTCAAGCAGCATTAAATGGTTCTACTCTTGTAGCAACGACTGCTTATGCAGATGCAGCCGCTTCAGCAGTTCCTATTGGAGATTACTTGCCACTTGCAGGGGGAACACTTACAGGAAATTTAAATATAACTGGCGGAACAGTTTATGGTTTAAATATAACAACTTCTGGAACTCAAGATGTTATTAAAATAGATAGAGCAGCTACAAGTGATAATGCAATAACAAAATATCAAACTGCAAGTGCTGACAAATGGATAGTAGGTTTAAGAAATACAGGAGATGATAATTTTAGGTTTTATTCTTATGGAACTTCAACTGATGTTTTAACTATTAATCAAGCAGACGGAAATGTAGGAATTGGAAATACTACTGCTTATAGTAAACTTGAAATATCAGCTCCAACAACTAAGACAAATATTGGTGTACCATCTAATCAAACAATAACCTTGTCAGGAGGTGGTGGTGTTGGAGAATATAATCAAATTGGATTTGGTTACACAGCAGGAGATTATTCACCTGCAGTAATTGGATATATTACTACTGATGGTGGTGTTAGTACAAAAGGAGCTTTAGTTTTTGCTACAAGAGATAGTACTACAGCAAGTGCTCCAACAGAAAGAATGCGTATAGACAGTTCAGGAAACGTAGGAATCGGAACTGATTCGCCTACAAGAAGATTTCAAGTTAGTGGCTCTATTGCCACAAATGTTACTGAAAATGTTTGTCGTATTGAGGGTGGTACTTGGTTAAATTCTGGTGGTATTACTATTGAAAGTACTGGTGCAGATAGTGCAAGTGGTCGTATAACAACTATTTATAGTATAGACAATCAAGACCAAGCATCACCTTTAGCTTTTGGAACTGGTACAACAGAAAGAATGCGTATAGACAGTTCAGGAAATGTAGGAATAGGAACTACTTCGCCTACGGCTAAACTAACAATAGATAATAGTATTGCTACAACTTATTCTACAACTGGTTATGCTGCCACTCCTGCTAACAGTATGCTTTATCTTAATAATACTGATGGCAGTTCTGATACAGCTTCATTAATTAATTTTAGAACAGGTTCAGGAGATGGAGTATTAGGTTTTGTTGAGGGCGGTGGAACTAATGATGCTGATTTTATAATTCAAACGGACGGAGGGTCAAATGGTATAGAAAGATTTAGAATATTAAATAACGGAAACGTAGGAATAGGAACTGCCTCGCCTGGATATCATTTACAAGTTGGAGAAGGTAGTTCTAATATTGCAATGGGTAATAAT
>TARA_R110002051_G_scaffold4683_9_pt1 | contig 31218 bp, 17 predicted proteins | sample TARA_R110002051 | Tara Oceans TARA_R110002051 (sample SAMEA4397023) | marine metagenome | biome: Polar Biome; feature: [MES] marine water layer (ENVO:01000295) within the mesopelagic zone...; material: water (ENVO:00002006), including particulate matter (ENVO:01000060) such as...... | reverse complement strand
ACCTAAAATAAATGCGGCGTCTCTTGACGCCTTTTTTGTTGGTCCTAGAGCTGCCATGATTACGCCATGGAGTACCAATGCTACTGAAATTACTCAAAACATGGGTGTTGATGGCATCATTCGGATTGAGGAATTTAATGCGGTTGAGGAAAATCATGTTGGTTTTGATCCTATGATTTCGCAAAAATATACTTTGCTGAATCAAGAAGTGTTCACTATTCAGGTTGAACCAAAACCAATTTTGAATATTGAAGATATAGCTGCCTTCAATAAACAAGAAGGTTTAGCTTTAAATGATGAAGAGGTTGGTTACCTCAAAAATCTTAGTGAAAAAATAGGTAGAAAATTAACCGACTCAGAAGTATTCGGATTTAGTCAAGTTAACTCTGAACACTGCAGACATAAAATATTCAACGGTACTTTCGTTATTGACGGACAAGAGATGCCTACTTCGCTTTTTAAGCTCATTAAAAAAACATCACAGGAATTCCCTAACGATATAGTTTCGGCTTACAAAGACAACGTGGCTTTCGTTAAAGGGCCGACTGTGGTTCAATTTGCACCCAAAACTGCAGATAAGCCCGATTTCTATCAAGAAAAAGAGTTTGACTCAGTAATTTCTATAAAAGCAGAAACTCATAATTTCCCAACTACCGTTGAACCTTTCAATGGCGCAGCAACAGGAGCTGGTGGAGAAATTCGTGATCGTTTAGCTGGTGGTAAAGGTTCTTTACCTTTAGCGGGAACTGCAGTTTACATGACTGCATATTCAAGATTAGAAGAAGAGCGACCTTGGGAAAAAGGAATGAAAGAAAGAGATTGGTTGTACCAAACTCCGATGGATATATTAATCAAAGCATCGAACGGTGCATCTGATTTTGGAAATAAATTCGGTCAACCATTAATTACAGGTTCTGTTCTTACGTTTGAATATGATGAAGCTTCCACTCCGTTCGACTCATCTGAAGAAAACAAAACAACATCAACCAATAACCGTAGACTTGGCTATGATAAAGTAATCATGCAAGCTGGTGGTATTGGCTATGGAAAAATAGAACAGGCTATTAAGGATAAACCAAAAACCGGAGATAAGATTGTTATTCTTGGCGGTGATAATTACCGTATAGGCATGGGTGGTGCAGCAGTTTCAAGCGCCGATACTGGAGAGTTCAGTTCAGTTATAGAATTGAACGCAGTACAACGATCGAATCCTGAAATGCAAAAAAGAGCGGCCAATGCGATACGTGGTATGGTAGAGAGTGATGAGAACACCATTGTTTCTATTCACGATCATGGTGCCGGTGGTCACCTTAATTGTTTATCTGAACTAGTTGAAGAAACCGGTGGTAAAATCGACTTGGATAAATTACCTGTTGGTGACCCTACCCTATCCGCCAAAGAGATAATCGGTAACGAATCTCAAGAACGTATGGGTCTTGTAATCGGTAAAAAGGATATTGACCTTTTAAAACGTATTGCAGACCGTGAACGCTCACCTATGTATGAAGTTGGTGATGTAACGGGCGATGACCGTTTTACGTTCGAATCTAAAACCAACGGTGCAAAGCCAATGGATTTAGCACTATCAGATATGTTTGGCAGTTCTCCAAAAACAGTAATGACCGATAACACCGTTGAACGTAACTATACTAACCCGGAATATTCATTAGAGTTTTTTCATGATTATTTAGATGCCGTTCTTCAACTTGAAGCAGTAGCCTGTAAAGATTGGCTTACCAATAAAGTAGACCGTTGTGTGGGTGGTAAAGTTGCCAAACAGCAGTGTGTTGGACCATTGCAATTACCATTAAATAACTGTGGTGTAATGGCCTTAGATTATAAAGGAAAGGAAGGAATCGCTACAAGTATTGGCCACTCCCCTATCTCAGCTTTAATAGATCCAGCAGCAGGAAGTAAAAATAGTATTGCCGAATCGCTTACCAATCTTGTTTGGGCTCCATTAAAAGAAGGTATGAAATCAGTTTCACTTTCTGCGAATTGGATGTGGCCCTGTAAGAATGAAGGTGAAGATGCCCGTTTATATAAAGCAGTGCAAGCAGTTTCTGATTTTGCTATTGAATTGGGCATCAATGTACCGACCGGAAAGGATTCACTTTCCATGAAACAAAAATATAGTGATGGAGATGTAATTTCTCCAGGCACTGTAGTGATTTCAGCAGCAGGTAACTGTAACGATATTACCAAAGTAATTGAACCGGTCTTACAAAAAAATGCCGGATCGATCTATTATATTAATTTATCAAAAGATAGTTTTAAACTAGGTGGATCATCATTCGCACAAACTAGAAATAGTATAGGGAATGAAACACCTACTATTAAAGATTCAGCGTATTTTAAAACAGTTTTCAATACAATACAGGATTTAATTAAAGAAGGACAAATTGTTGCAGGACATGATATTGCTTCTGGCGGATTGATTACTACCCTTTTAGAGTTGTGTTTTGCCGACACTAATTTGGGTGCTAATCTTGACCTTACAGGTTTAGGCGAAGCCGATACCATCAAAGTATTATTCTCTGAAAATAGCGGAATTGTTTTCCAAGCAAAAGAGGATTCTATTGAAACTATTCTAAAAGGAAAGAATATCGATGCCACTAAAATAGGAACCGTTACGAATGCGGCTACGCTTACTGTTAGAAACAATAGTATGGAAATGGGACTTAATATTGAGACCTTACGCGACACATGGTTCAAAACCTCTTACTTACTAGACAACAAGCAAACTGCAAATGGTTTAGCAAAAAATAGATTTGACAATTATAAAGTACAGCCATTACAATATCGTTTCTTGAATTCTGATTCTATTAGTCTTCCAGTTCGTTCTAGTAATAATGGCGCAAGACCAAAAGCAGCGATTCTTCGTGAAAAAGGAAGTAACTCTGAACGTGAAATGGCAAACGCCATGTACTTAGCCGGTTTTGATGTCAAAGATGTGCATATGACCGATTTAATTTCTGGTCGCGAGAATTTAGAGGATATTCAATTTTTAGGTGCTGTTGGTGGATTCTCCAATTCAGATGTACTAGGAAGTGCAAAAGGATGGGCCGGAGCTATAAAATACAACGAGAAAGCAAATACCGTAATTAAAAACTTCTTTGCTAGACCAGATACATTATCCGTAGGTATTTGTAATGGATGTCAATTGTTTATGGAATTGGACTTAATTAATCCTGAACACGAATCTCATGGTAAAATGACCTATAACGATTCTCACAAGCACGAGAGTAACTTTACATCTGTAGAAATACAAAAGAATAATTCAGTTATGCTTTCAACTTTAGAAGGAAGTAAACTTGGGGTATGGATTTCTCACGGAGAAGGTAAATTCAAACTCCCCTTAACTGAAGAAAATTATGAAATTGTTGCCAAATATGGTTTTGAAGATTATCCTGCCAACCCTAATGGAAGTGATTTCAATACTGCCATGCTTTGTGATAAAACTGGTCGTCATTTGGTGACAATGCCACACATTGAACGTTCTATATTCCCATGGAACTGGGCTCATTATCCAACGGATAGAAACGATGAAGTTTCGCCATGGTTAGAAGCTTTTAAAAACGCTAAAGAATGGGTTGTTAATCATAAATAAACCAATATAAAATAGCATAGTTGAAAATAAAAGCTGTGTATTTCCTAGTGGAGTACACAGCTTTTTAACAAACAAAAAACAATTATCTAAACAATAATCTACCACTCCAAATTTTATCTTTTGAGTTTTAGAGTTTATATACGTAAAGCCCTGGAGCCAAACCTTTTCTATTTATAATTATCTCATTGAGTTATATATTCAGAACGCATTTTAATCTTATAAATGTAAAATTACACAATAAAGAATTTTCCTACAAAAATATCAATTGCATACATAACCCGTTCAACTACAATTTATTGTAGACAAATACTTAAAATGTGCAAAGTAAATTGGCTAGATTAATAATTAAGAATATTATAATCATTACCTATTTTATTTATTAATACAATTTTAATTAACCGAGTTCTTTCATTATTTTGCAATCAAGTTTTATAAATCAAGTATGCAAAAAGTTACCCGACTGTTCGATTTTCCATATTATCAGCTAGAGAAAAATGCTTTAGAAAAAGCACTTGTATCGAAAAAAGATGATAGGTGGATAAGTATATCTACTCAAGAATATATAGACATGGCGAATGCCATAAGCCGCGGTTTACTACGTTTAGGTGTTCAACCAAACGATAAAATTGCTCTTATCTCTAAAACCAATAGAACCGAATGGAATATTATGGATATAGGCATATTGCAACTAGGTGCACAAAATGTACCCGTTTATCCTACTATTTCAGAAAGTGATTATGCTTATGTTTTAAACCACTCTGAATCTAAATACTGTTTTGTATCGTGTGATGAAGTTTATGATAAGGTGAAATCTATTCAAAACCAAGTGTCATCACTAAAAGAAGTATTCTCATTTGATGTTTTGAACAATTGTAAAAACTGGGAAGAAGTTTTGGAGTTAGGAAAAGACACCTCTAATCAAAATGAAGTAGAAAAATTTAAGGAAGCAGTTAAGCCAAACGATTTAGCTACATTAATTTATACTTCTGGAACAACAGGAAGACCTAAGGGAGTAATGTTATCTCATGATAATTTAGTGAGTAATGCCTTAGAAAGTTTTAAAAGAATTCCTATTGAAGTCGGAAATTCAAAAGCATTGAGTTTTCTACCAGTATGCCATGTATATGAACGCATGCTAATCTATTTATACCAATATTGTTGTACTAGTATTTACTTCGCTCCTATAGATCAAATTAGCGAATACGCACAAGAGGTACAGCCTAATGTTATGACAGCCGTTCCACGTTTATTAGAAAAAGTGTATGATAAAATTATAGCTAAAGGCACATCCTTAACCGGAATTAAAAAGAAATTATTCTTTTGGGCGGTAGAAATAGGGTTAAGATATGAACCTTATAGTCAAAATGGTTGGTGGTATGAACAAAATCTTAAACTAGCACGTAAACTTATTTTTAGTAAATGGAAAGCAGCTTTAGGAGGCAATTTATCAGTAATGGCATCAGGTAGTGCCGCTCTACAACCACGTTTAGCACGTATTTTTAACGCTGCTGAATTTGGAGTAATGGAAGGTTATGGCCTTACGGAAACTTCTCCTGTAGTATCTGTAAATGATATGCGAAATGGTGGTTTTAGAATAGGTACGGTTGGCAAACCTTTGGATCGTACCGAAGTTAAAATAGCCGAAGATGGTGAAATTTGCATAAAAGGTCCTCAAGTAATGCTGGGCTATTATAAAGATGAAGCCAAAACTGCCGAGGTAATCATAGACGGTTATTTTCATACTGGTGATATTGGAGAAATCGATGCTGATGGTTTCTTAAAAATAACTGACCGTAAAAAAGAAATGTTTAAAACTTCTGGAGGTAAATATGTTGCCCCTCAGTTGTTAGAAAATAGATTTAAACAATCTAGATTTATTGATCAAATTATGGTTGTGGGTGAAGGTGAAAAAATGCCCGCTGCTTTAATTCAACCTGATTTTGATTTTGTGAAAAATTGGGCTAAAATTCACAATATTGAAATTGGCACCAATAAAGAACTTGTACATAATGAACAAGTAATAGCTAGATTCGAAGAAGAGGTCACCATCGCAAACGAGAACTTTGCTAAATGGGAAAAAATAAAACAATTCAGACTGACACCTGATGTTTGGAGCATAGAAGGAGGTCACCTTACCCCTACTATGAAATTGAAAAGAAAAATTGTAAAGGAAAAGTACATTGAACTTTACAATGATATCTACGAGCATTAAATAAGTATAATTACTAAAATTATTTTCGAAAAATATAGAGTGCAATTCAACTAAAAAAATATCTGAAATTTTTACTTGTATTCGGTATAGTTGGACTTGCAATAATGTACTTCCTTTTAGGTATGGGTCTATACAATAGTATTAACAATCAAGGAAGTATGAAAATATTCATAGTACCAATGATAAGTTCTCTATTAATAATCTCTTTAGTTATTAGTTCAAAAATCGATAAGGAAGTAAACAAAACGGTAGACAACATTCTTTAATTTGATGTGAATTAAAGAAGACTTTTCCAATTCTTAAAATTTTTTCAATTTATTATGCATGCATAATAAATTTGTTTATATTTGAGGACCAACTTCCACTGTATGAAAGAAACAACTATTGATTATGCGTTACGAGCTACATGGCAAGCAGTGGCTAGAATGTATAACGAAGAAGCAAAAAACTTCGATTCTACTATGGCCGTAGGTTTTACCTTATTGAGTATTGACCCAAAAAAGGGTACTCCTTCCACTTCCTTGGGTCCTAAAATGGGAATGGAAGCTACTAGTCTCTCTAGGATATTAAAAAGCATGGAGAAGAAAGGTCTCATTTTAAGAAAGCCTAATCCTAATGACGGTCGAGGTGTTTTAATATATCTAACAGATTTTGGTTTAGAAAAAAGAAACGACTCGAAAAGTACAGTTCTTAGATTTAATGAGGCCGTTAAACAAGAGGTTACAGAAGAAAAGTTATCTAATTTTTTCGAAGTTACTGATATCATCAATAAACTGATTTCAGATAAAAAATTATTTTCAAAAGATATATCAAATCATTAATACAGTCTTAAGTACATGAACAAGCACATTAAAAAAGTAGCGGTAATTGGTTCAGGAATAATGGGAAGCGGTATAGCCTGTCATTTTGCTAATATTGGCGTAGAGGTTTTATTGTTAGATATTGTTCCGCGTGAACTAAATGATAAGGAAAAGGCTAAAGGTTTAACCTTGCAAGACAAGGTTGTTCGCAATAGAATGGTAAATGATTCATTAGCGGCAGCATTAAAATCTAAACCTTCTCCTATTTATCACCAAAAATTTGCTGATAGAATTACTACTGGGAATTTAGAAGATGATATTGCCAAAGTATCTAAAGTAGATTGGATTATTGAAGTTGTTGTTGAAAGACTTGATATTAAAAAGATAGTCTTTGAAAACTTAGAGAAGCATAGAACGCCGGGTACGCTTATTACATCGAATACATCAGGTATTCCTATCCACTTTATGAGTGAAGGCCGTAGCGAAGATTTCCAGAAACATTTCTGTGGAACTCACTTTTTTAACCCTGCTCGTTATTTAAAACTTTTTGAAATTATTCCTGGGCCTAAAACTTCACCTGAAGTTTTAGACTTTTTAAATGGTTATGGTGAAAAATTCTTAGGTAAAACTTCAGTAGTAGCTAAAGACACTCCTGCCTTTATAGGAAATAGAATTGGAATTTTTAGCATTCAAAGTCTTTTCCATATGGTAAAGGAAATGGGCATGACTGTTGAAGAGGTCGACAAACTAACCGGACCAGTAATTGGTAGACCAAAATCTGCAACGTTTAGAACCGTAGATGTTGTTGGTCTAGATACACTTGTACATGTTGCTAATGGTATCGCTGACAATTGTAAAGAAGACGAAAAAATAGAGTTGTTTAAACTACCTGGTTTCATCAATACCATGATGGAAAACAAATGGTTGGGTAGTAAAACAGGACAAGGATTTTATAAAAAATCTAACGACGCTAAAGGTAAAACTGAAATTTTGACCTTAGATCTAGATACTATGGAGTATCGTTCTAGCAAAAGAGCAAATTTCGCTACGTTAGAACTGACAAAGACTATTGATAAAGTAGCAGATCGTTTTAAGGTATTAGTTGCCGGAAAAGATAAAGCTGGTGAATTTTATAGAAAAAGTTTTGCTGCATTATTCGCTTACGTTTCTCATAGAATTCCTGAAATAACCGATGAGCTTTATAAAATTGATGATGCGATGAAAGCTGGGTTTGGATGGGAACATGGACCTTTTCAAATTTGGGATGCAATTGGTTTAGAAAAAGGGTTAGAAATCATGAAAGCTGAAGGTGAAACTCCTGCTACTTGGGTTAATGATATGATTGCTGCAGGTAACAAATCTTTTTATTCAGTAAAAGACGGTGCTACCTACTATTATGATATTCCTAAAAAATCAGTAGAAAAAATACCCGGTCAAGATTCATTTATAATCTTAGATAATATTAGAAAATCTAAAGAGGTATTTAAAAATAGCGGTGTTGTCGTTGAAGATTTAGGCGACGGAATTTTAAATGTAGAATTCCAATCTAAAATGAATACCATTGGTGGTGATGTTCTTGCAGGACTGAACAAAGCAATTGACATTGCGGAAAAAGATTTCCAAGGTTTAGTCGTTGGTAATCAAGCTCCTAATTTTTCGGTAGGTGCAAATATTGGCATGATATTCATGATGGCCGTTGAACAGGAGTATGACGAATTGAACATGGCTATCAAAATGTTTCAGGACACTATGATGCGTATGCGCTATTCTGCAATACCAACAGTATCTGCACCACATGGTATGGCTTTAGGTGGTGGTTGTGAATTATCATTACATGCCGATAAGGTTGTTGCTGCAGCAGAAACCTATATTGGTTTGGTTGAATTCGGTGTTGGTGTAATTCCAGGTGGCGGTGGTTCTAAAGAATTTGCTTTAAGAGCTCAAGACTTGTTCCATAAAAATGATGTAGAGTTAAACGTGCTTCAAGAGTACTTCTTAACCATAGGTATGGCTAAAGTATCTACTTCTGCTTATGAAGCGTTTGACTTAGGTATTTTACAACATGGAAAAGATATTGTCGTCGTGAATAAAGATAGACAAATAGCAACGGCAAAGGCTCATGCAAGGTTAATGGCAGAAGCAGGGTATACGCAACCTGTAAAGCGTAAGGATATTAAAGTACTTGGTAAACAAGCATTAGGTATGTTCTTAGTAGGTACAGATGCTATGGAAGATAGTAACTACATCAGTGAGCACGATAAAAAAATTGCTAACAAATTAGCCTATGTAATGGCTGGTGGTGATTTATCAGAACCTACACTTGTTACAGAACAATATTTATTAGACTTAGAACGTGAAGCGTTTTTATCACTTTGTACGGAACGTAAAACCTTAGAAAGAATTCAACATATGTTGAAAACTGGAAAACCATTAAGAAACTAGAAAAATGAAAACAGCATATATAGTAAAAGCATATAGAACAGCAGTTGGAAAAGCACCTAAAGGAGTTTTTCGTTTTAAAAGAACTGATGAATTAGCTGCAGAGACCATCCAGTACATGATGAAAGAGCTGCCGCAATTAGACAAAAAACGTATTGACGATGTAATTGTCGGCAATGCAATGCCAGAAGGCTCTCAAGGTCTAAATATGGCTCGATTTATTTCATTAATTGGTTTAGATAGTGTTGACGTTGCCGGCGTAACAGTCAATCGTTTTTGTGCTTCTGGTATTGAAACCATAGGTGTTGCTACGGCAAAAATACAGTCAGGAATGGCTGATTGCATCATTGCAGGTGGTGCTGAAAGTATGAGTTCTGTTCCCATGACTGGTTTTAAACCAGAATTAAATTATGACACCGTTAAATCTGGACATGAAGATTATTATTGGGGAATGGGAAATACAGCTGAAGCTGTAGCCAATCAATTTCATGTTTCGCGTGAAGATCAAGATTTGTTTGCTTATAATTCTCACATGAAAGCACTAAAAGCTCAGGCAGAAGGTAGATTTAAAGAACAAATTGTTCCGATTGATGTGGAACAAATTTATATAGATGAAAATGGTAAAAAAGCAACAAGAAAATATACGGTAACAGAAGATGAAGGTCCAAGAAAAGGAACTAGCCTTGAAGCTTTAGCAGGATTAAGACCTGTTTTTGCTGCTGGTGGTAGTGTTACTGCAGGTAATTCTTCTCAAATGAGTGATGGTGCAGCTTTTGTTTTAGTAATGAGTGAAGATATGGTTAAAGAATTAAATCTTGAGCCAATTGCTAGACTAGTAAATTATGCTGCAGCAGGCGTTGAACCGCGAATTATGGGTATCGGTCCAGTAAAAGCAATACCAAAAGCATTAAAGCAGGCAGGATTAAAACAAGAAGATATTGAGCTTATAGAATTGAATGAAGCTTTCGCTTCTCAATCTATAGCTGTAATGCGTGAATTGAACTTAAATCAAGATATCGTCAATGTAAATGGTGGTGCTATTGCTTTAGGTCACCCCTTAGGCTGTACAGGAGCTAAACTTTCTGTACAATTATTTGATGAAATGCGTAAGCGTAACATGCAAGGTAAATACGGCATGGTAACCATGTGTGTTGGAACTGGACAGGGTGCTGCTGGAATTTTTGAATTTTTGAACTAAAAAGAATTTTTGTAGTAGGTATTACAGGTTTTAAAAGAAAACTTAATACTTCTTACTTTATATACTAATAAAAGTTAAACATGAGTACAGATATAGTTAATAAAGAAATTCTTAGAGGAGGACAATTCCTTGTCAAAGAAACCAATTGTGAAGATGTTTTCACATTAGAAGATTTGAGCGAAGAACAACGCATGATGCGAGATAGTACAAAAGAGTTCGTTGATAGAGAGCTTTGGGCGCATTGGGAGCGATTTGAGAATAAAGATTATGCCTATACAGAAGAATGTATGCGTAAGGCCGGTGAATTAGGCTTGTTAAGTGTTGCCGTACCTGAGTCTTATGGAGGTATGGGAATGGGCTTTGTTTCTACCATGTTGGTATGTGATTATATATCTGGTGCAACCGGTTCTTTTAGTACAGCCTTTGGTGCTCATACAGGTATTGGCACGATGCCTATTACCCTTTATGGAACAGAAGAGCAAAAACAAAAATATGTGCCTAGACTAGCTTCTGGTGAATGGTTTGGAGCTTACTGCCTTACTGAACCTGGCGCCGGTTCTGATGCAAATTCAGGAAAAACTAAAGCTGTTCTTTCTGCAGACGGTAAATCGTACAGTATAACAGGACAAAAAATGTGGATTTCAAATGCAGGTTTCTGTAATATGTTTATCGTTTTTGCTCGAATTGAAGATGATAGGAATATTACAGGTTTCATTTTAGAAAATGATCCTGCTAACGGAATCTCTATGGGTGACGAAGAGAAAAAATTAGGTATTCACTCCTCTTCTACTCGTCAGGTATTCTTTAATGAAACAAAAGTCCCAATAGAAAATATGTTATCCGAAAGAGGTAACGGATTTAAAATAGCAATGAATGCATTAAACGTTGGTAGAATTAAACTTGCAGCTGCTTGTTTAGATGCGCAACGTCGAGTGATTGGTGAAGCTACTAAATATGCGAATGAGCGTATTCAGTTTAAAACTCCTATTATGAATTTTGGAGCTATTAAATCTAAAATAGCCACAATGGCTACGAACTGTTATGCCGATGAATCTGCTTCGTATCGAGCCGCTAAAAATATTGAAGACAGAATAGCTATGCGCGAGGCTGCTGGAAATACGCATCAAGAAGCGGAACTTAAAGGTGTTGAAGAATATGCTATAGAATGTTCAATACTTAAAGTTGCTGTTTCAGAAGATGTACAAAGCTGTACCGATGAAGGCGTACAAATATTTGGCGGCATGGGCTTTAGCGCCGATGCTCCTATGGAAAAAGCATGGAGAGATGCTCGTATCGCTCGCATCTATGAAGGTACGAATGAAATCAACAGAATGTTAGCAGTAGGAATGCTTGTTAAAAAAGCTATGAAAGGTCATGTAGACCTTTTAGGCCCTGCAACTAAAGTTGGTGAAGAACTTATGGGTATTCCTTCTTTTGATACTCCTGATTTCTCTCAATTATTTGCTGAGGAGAAAGATTTAGTAACAAGATTGAAAAAAGTATTTTTAATGGTTGCTGGTTCAGCAGTACAAAAATATGGTCCAGAGTTAGAAAATCACCAACAATTAATGTTAGCTGCTTCTGATATTTTAATTGAAGTGTACATGGCAGAATCAACAATTTTAAGAACGGAAAAAAATGCCAAACGCTTCGGTGAAGCTGAACAAGCTACACAAATTGCAATGGCAAAATTATACTTATACAATGCTACCGAAACTATAATTCAGAAAGGGAAAGAAGCAATTATTTCTTTTGCTGAAGGTGACGAGCAACGCATGATGTTAATGGGACTTAAACGATTTACTAAATATACAAATAACCCGAATGTAGTAGCTTTACGCACGCAAATTGCCGACAAAGTAGCTGCCGATAACGGGTATACCTTTGACTAATTCAGATTACCTTTTGTTGTTTGGTAAATTGAATATAAACCGCCCTTAATAAGGGCGGTTTTTTATTTGGTAAACATTACCATAGAGCCTAATTTTATGCTATGCATAAAGAAATACTTGAACAGGTTTATAGCGTTAGTGATTTTAATAAAAATGGGCATTTATTAATAGAAAAATTGACCTCTCATTTAGAGGATAAGATAAATGCTAAATCACGAAACGCAATCAATTGGAACGAGCCAGAACAAGAATTAAAATTTTGGAAAGATTTTTTAATTCATGGTGATGAAATAGATTTGTTTCAAGAAATTACGAAACGTACCACCTATATTCATCATCCTAATTACTTAGGCCATCAAGTAAGTCCACCTGCTCCTATTACTGCTCTTACCTCTTTAATTAGTTCATTATTAAACAACGGAACTGCTGTTTATGAAATGGGCATGGCATCAAACGCTATTGAGCGTATCGTAATGGAAATCATTTGTAATAAAATTGGTTATGATACCGATTCTAGCGGGTTCTTAACCTCGGGTGGAACTTTAGCTAATTTAACCGCATTATTAAGCGCACGTAAGGCCATTACCAAAGTTGATATTTGGAATAAAGGAACACAAAACCAATTAGGAATAATGGTTAGCGAAGAAGCTCATTACTGTGTAGATCGTGCGGCTAGAATAATGGGATTAGGTAATCAAGGGATTATTAAAGTGCCCGTTACCAACAAATTTAGAATGGATACCGAATTATTAGAGGTGAAATTCAAGGAAGCAAAAGAAAAGGGAATTGAAATTTTTGCTATTGTCGGTAGTGCCCCTTCAACAGCAACTGGCATTTTCGATGATTTAGAAGTTATTGGCACATTTGCTGAGAAACAAAAAATTTGGTTTCATGTGGATGGAGCCCATGGAGGAGCTGGAATTTTTTCAAAAAAGTATCGACATACTTTAAAAGGTATTGAAAGAGCAGATTCAGTGGTTATTGATGGACATAAGATGATGATGATGCCTGCACTAACTACAGCTTTACTGTTTAAGAATGAAGTAAACGCTAAGGTAACATTTAGCCAAAAAGCCGATTATTTACTGTCAGATTCTGAACATGAAGATTGGTATAATTCTGGCAAGCGAACTTTTGAATGTACTAAAAACATGATGAGTATTCATTGGTTTACTTTGTTAAAACTATATGGCGAAGAGGTCTTTGATGCAAATGTAACTCAACTATATGATCTGGGTGCGAACTTCGCCAAACTTATAGAAGAGGAACCCAATTTTGAATTGGTCCTACAGCCTATGTCTAATATTGTTTGTTTTAGATATTGGAAACCTGGCTTAAATACTGAAAACCTCAATGAATTAAATATAAAAATTCGCCAAGCTCTTTTAGAGGATGGCGAATTTTATATTGTACAAACGAAATTAAAAGGTATTCACTACATGCGTATTACTGTTATGAATCCCTTTACTACCACTCAAAATTTTAAATCACTAATAGAAAAGATTAAAAATCTAGTTATAAAAATTTAATCCCTTAAATTTTCTAACATTTGATCTTCACTTTCTTTTTTAGAAAAGTTGATTGCACATTCAATCAATGCCAAATGTGAATAGGCCTGAGGGAAGTTTCCTAATAATCTTTTGGTCTTAAAATCAATATCTTCGCTAAACAAACCTAAATGATTACTATAAGTTAATAGTCGTTCAAAATACTCTAGTGCTTTTTTACGCTCTCCAATTTTGAACAAGCTGTTTATATACCAAAATGTACATACGGTAAAAGATGATGACGGTAGACCAAAGTCATCTTCGTTCTTGTAACGATATAGTAATCCATCATTATTTAACTCTTTACCAATTGCATGTACTGTGCTAATGTACCGTTCATCTTTGGCATTCACACAGCCATAAGATTCCATTAACAATACAGAAGCATCTAACTCCGTAGAACCATAAGATTGTGTGTATGCTTGTACCTTTTCATTCCAGGCATTATCATAAATATCTTGCCATATCTCTGAACGAATAGGTTCCCATTTCTCAATTTTATGTTTTTTTCCTAGCATTTCTGCTACTTTGATAGCTCTATCCAAAGCGGTCCAACATAATACCTTAGAAAAGGTAAAATGTCTGTCCTCTGTACGGAACTCCCATATTCCCTTATCAGCATCTTTCCAATTGTTACTCACAATCCAAACGATTCCTTTTGTAATCGCCCAAAGGTCTTCTCCATTATCAATGTCGACACTAAATTTCACCATTTGTTCATAAATCACATCCATCAATATTCCATAGATATCATTCTGTTTTTGGTGATAGGCAGCATTACCAACACGTACCGGTTTAGAACCTTTATAACCCGCTAAGTGATCTAAAGTTTCCTCAGTTAGCTTCTTCTCCTTATTAATACCATACATGATTTGCAGTTTCTCTGCCTTATCGGGTATTAAATCGATAATAAACTGTAGATATCGCCGTGCAATATTTTTATGACCTAATTCTGAAACGACCTTAATAACCATAGAGGCATCACGAATCCAGCAAAAACGATAATCCCAGTTTCGCACTTCGCCAATAGTTTCAGGCAATGACGTTGTTGCAGCAGCTAAAACCGCCCCTGTCTTGTCATAACTTAAGAGTTTTAAGGTAAGGGCACTTCTAGATATTTCTTCATTAAACTTTTTATAGGTCGGCGTTAAATTTGACCAATTTAACCAATATACTTTCGTGTTCTGCAAATCAAGATAAGCCCTGTCAGTGGTCGGCAATAATAGCTTTTCATTATATCCTATTAAAATATAACCATCTTCTTTAAGTTTAATTTTATCGCTATTTACAACTGTTTCTTTATCAAAAGATGAATACAGAAAAATAGTATCGAATTTCACATCATGGGTTAGACTTGCAACAAAGTCCTTTTTGATAAAAGATTCGGTTTTACCTATTGCATATTCAAGCTTGGGATCATATGTAATTGAAAACTCGGGCGTACCTGATATATGTTTAAAATATCTAATCAATTCCGGTGGGGCATGATATGATTTTTCTTCCTTTCTATACCGCGGCATAAAATCATGTATCTCAAAATGATTTTCTCCCGATTTGAACGAGGTTATTAAAATATTAGTAAAAGGCTCATATTTTTGAGATATGTTATAAGTAGAATCTACATTAATTTCAAAACTCCCTCCTATTTCTTCATCTAACAATTTTGCAAAAACAGACGGACTATCAAATTCTGGTAAACAGCACCAATCGATGCTACCTGTCTTCGATACTAACGCCGCACTTCTACAATTTCCTATTATTCCGTAGTCTAAATTATCCATTCAATAAAAATCTTAATTCATATGAGGTTTGAATTGCTATTGGCCTCCTTTTTTCCGAAATTTAGAGAAATAAATATCAAGAAGTAGCAAAAAAATCTCTTTTATGGCTAAAACTATCATTATCTCAAATAGACTACCCGTTCAATTGCAAATTAGCAATGGCGGCATTACTGCGGTGCCTAGTGTAGGTGGTTTGGCAACAGGAATGAAATCTGTTCATTCGGGTGGTGATAGCCTTTGGATCGGTTGGAGCGGACTAACGGACGAGGAAATTCCTGAAGAATTAATTTCAAAAATAGATAATGCCTTGGCCGAACATGGTTCTTCTAAAGTTAACTTGACCGAAAAAGAAGTTGATGGTTTTTATTATGGATTTAGTAATAGAACCATTTGGCCCTTATTCCATTACTTTTTAGAATATTCAGAATTTGAGCTAGAAAGTTGGGAAATCTATAAAGCAGTAAATCAAAAATTTGCAGATGCTATTTTAGAAAAAGCAAATAACGAGGATACTATATGGATACATGACTATCAGTTAATGTTGGTACCACAAATGGTACGTGCCGAACGACCAGATATTTCCATAGGTTTCTTTTTGCATATTCCTTTTCCATCATATGAGATATTTAGAACACTACCTTGGCGTAAAGAAGTCCTTTTAGGACTTCTAGGTTCAGATTTAATAGGATTTCACACCTACGACTATGAACGTCATTTTCTTAGTTCTGTACGCAGGCTATTAGGTTTAGAGGTAAGTTTCAATGATATTTATTTGGACGAAAGAGTGATTAAAGTGGATTCTTTCCCAATGGGAATAGATTATAAAAAATTCAGTGAAGCAGCAAAAGAGCATTCGCAACGAAGTGAAGAACAAAAATCTGAATTACAAAAACGATTGGATACGCATAAAAAGTCAGCTCCAGATGCAAAATTCTTTTTATCCATAGACAGATTAGATTATACAAAAGGAATTGCTAAACGCCTAAAAGCGTTTGAGTACTTCCTTAATAAATACCCTCACTATAAGGAAAAGGTTCGTTTAATTATTCTTGCTGTACCTTCTAGATCCAACGTACCACAATATCAATTATTAAAAAGAGAGATAGATGAATTAGTAGGCCGTATTAATGGAGAACTTTCTACAGTAAGCTGGACACCAATTTGGTATTTCTATAGATCTATGCCTTTCGAAAATTTAATAGACCTTTACACATCGTCTGATATTGCATGGTTAACACCGATACGAGATGGAATGAATTTAGTAGCCAAAGAATACATTGCTACAAGGACCGATAAGACTGGTGTATTGATTTTGAGTGAAATGGCCGGTTCTGCCAATGAAATGAATGAATCTCTACTCATCAATCCTAATAATTTTGAGCAAATAGCAGATTCTCTAAATGAAGCTATTAATATGCCAAAAGAAGAACAAATAACAAGAAATACGGTATTACAAAAGAGATTGGAACGTTATAATGTTGAAAAATGGGCCAATGACTTCATGAATTCTTTGATTAATCAAAAACAGAAAGACCAAACATACCAAACGAAGCGCCTATCTATAGACTTAATGAATACGGTTATGACCGATTACAAGAAAGCTAAAAGAAGATTGGTATTTTTAGATTATGACGGTACCCTTGCAGGTTTTCATAATGACCCTCAAAAAGCATCGCCAGATGAAGAATTGTATCGACTTTTAGACGAAATATCTTCGCAAGAAAACACTGATATGTATTTAATTAGTGGTCGAGACAAAGAAACATTTACGGAATGGTTCTTACCTAAAAAATACAATATGATCGTAGAACATGGTGTATGGATCTCTCAGGGTGGCGAAGAGTTTAGAATGCTCGAAAATGTAAAGAAAGATTGGATGGAAAAAATATTACCTGTTCTTGAGTCTTTTGTAGATCGCACACCAGGTAGTTTTATTGAAGAAAAAAACTACTCTCTTGCATGGCACTACAGAAAAACAGATCCCGATTTCGGTCAGAAGAGAGCCGTAGAACTGAATACCGTACTTACCAGTCTAATCGCAAATGATGACCTGAGTGTTTTAAATGGAAATAAAGTGATGGAAATTAAGAGCAGCAATGTCAATAAAGGTCGTGCTTCTATGCGGGTTTATAGCGAACACGATTATGATTTTGTTTTTGCAATAGGCGATGATTGGACTGATGAATTTATGTTTCAAGAATTACCCAAAGAGTCTATTACCGTAAAGGTTGGTCGGCAGAAAACGCAAGCAAAATTCTTTGTAGACAACACTAAAAATGTTCGTTCAATTTTGAAACGTTTTGCCGAAAAACGCTAGTTCCATTTGTTTGAATCAATTAGAAATGAAACAGAAGTATTTTACAATTCCCTTAAGTGTTTTTTGCTGTCTAAATGCTTTCACCCAACAGAGCACAGAAGTATACCTGACAGAACTAAAACAGGAAAATGATTCGTTAATAATTGACTCAATCATCAACATCTCTAACAATGAAGGCTATGATAACCAGCCTTCATTCTTTGATAATGATAAACTTCTTTTTTCCTCTACTAGAAACCAACAAACGGATATTGTTCTTTATTCGATTAAGGATGGTACCTCAAAATGGATAACCAATACACCTAAAGGAAGTGAATATTCTCCATTGAAAATACCAGGAAAGGATGCGATATCTGCTATTCGATTAGATGAAGATGGCCTACAACGACTATATGAGTATGATTTAAAGACTGGTAAATCAAGTGTGTTGTTAAATGATTTAAAAGTAGGTTATCATGCATGGTATTCCAATGATATTATCGTGTGTACGGTCTTAATTGAAAATCGAATGGATTTGGTGGTTTCTAATCTAAAAAACAATACAAACTATACTGTTCAGAAAAATGTAGGCAGGTCGTTACATAAAATTCCAAATAGTAATCTGATAAGTTATATAAGCAAGGAAAAAGTTGATAATGGAATTTGGACAATTAAATCTTTAAATCCAATCACTAAGGACATCTCTAATATTCTGAACGTATTAAGTAAAATTGAGGATATCACTTGGTCTCCTGATGGTACTATTTTATTTTCAGATATAACAAGAATAGCAAAATATCACCCTCAATTAGATAATAAAATGAGTACCCTACATGAATTCCCTCCTACCGAAATCGAGATGCAAGGAATTTCAAGGTTAACGGTTAGCCCTAATGGCAAATATATTTCTTTCGTTTCTAAAGATTCACCTGATAAAATTATAGATAAACAAGTAGAAACATTTAACGCACGAGATTTGGAAGCATTTGCCATATGCTTTTCTGATGATGTGGTGGTCAAAAACTTCCCAATGGACACACTGTACATAGGAAGAAAAAAATTGAAAGAGAATTATGAGGCTTTCTATAAAAAAACACCCGCAATAGAAGTCAAAGTAGCCTCTAGAATACTTATTGGACCTACCGTTATTGACCAAGAGGTTGTTACTATTGATGGTAAGCAAAACCAACAAGTTGCTATTTATGAAACTGACGGACTCATAAAAAGTATGTCTTTCATTAGAGATTCAGAAACAACTAATGACCCAGAAATTATAGTTCAAAAACAACTTGATGCCTATAATGCAAGAGATATCAACGCATTCTTAAATCTTTACGCAGAAGATGCAAAAGTATATGGATCGTCGGGTGAGTTAAGAACAGATGGTATTGATAAAATGAGAAAAAGTTATACAGATTATTTTGAATCGACCATCGATTTAAATTGTGTAATAAAGAATAGAATTGTTATAGGTAATAAAGTTATTGATGAGGAATATATTACTGCCAACGGAAATTCATATAGTACTGTGGGTATTTATGAAGTAGAGAATGGTAAAATAGCTAAAGTCACCTTTCTACACTGATATGGTGAAGCAAAAATCGCATACTCTCCTCGTAATAATACTTTCTCAATTTGCCTGTACATCGACTTGGTTTGCCGGTAATGCAATATTAGAATCATTAACAAAAAAATTAGATTTTGGTTCTGACATCATTGGCTATGTTTTATCCTCGGTTCAATTTGGTTTCATTGTCGGCACCTTGTTATTCGGTGTTTTAATGATTGCCGACAGATTTTCCCCATCTAGAGTATTCATGCTTTGTGCATTTTTTGCATCGCTATCTAACCTATTCTTAATACTACCTAACCTTACTGTTTTCGAACTTATTCTTGCGCGATTTAGCACTGGTTTTTTTCTTGCTGGCATATATCCTGTAGGGATGAAAATAGCTGCCGATTACTATGAAAAAGGATTAGGAAAAGCATTAGGTTTTTTGGTGGGCGCTTTAGTTTTAGGTACTGCTTTTCCATTTTTAATTAATGGAACCTCTTGGGGTAATCATCCCGATAGTGTTATAAAAATAACTTCGAGTATTACGGCAATTGGAGGTTTACTCTTATATATTTTAGTTCCTAATGGTCCGTTTAGGGTCATAAGTCCCTCTTTAAAGTTAGATGCAGGACCTAAACTTTTTAGAAATTCCGAATTCAGAAAAGCGGCATTTGGATATTTCGGACACATGTGGGAATTATATGCTTTTTGGGCATTTACCCCAATGGCAATCTATTGGTTTAATAGGCAAACTGGTAGTGAAATTTCTGTACCGTTATGGACAGGTATTATAATTGCTCTCGGTGGAGCTTCTTGTGCACTTGGCGGGGTGGCATCACAAAAAATTGGCAGTAAAAAAGTAGCAATGATTGCGTTATCGGTATCTGGATTACTTTGCGTAGTCTCCCCTCTTCTTTTATCATCGACTACACCTATTTTTTTATTAGGATGGTGCTTATGGGGAATTGCTGTTACCGCCGATTCACCCCAATTCTCTAATCTCGTTGCTTCTTCCGTTACACCCGAATTAAAAGGAACAGCACTTACACTGGTCAACTGTATTGGTTTTGCTATAACAATTTTAAGTATACAACTATTAGGGGTGCTTCAAAACATCATTCCTATTTATCTATTGTTCATTCCCTTGGCCATAGGTCCAATTCTGGGAGTATACAACCTAATAGACAAGAAGTTTAGGTAATTCTTGTCATAGCCTTTTTCGTGCCCATAATCAAAGAGAAATTGTGGAGTATTTATTGTACCATAAAATTCATTTACCGATTTTTGTTTCTGTAGGTTTAATACCTTTAACAATCGTTCAATATGCTATTTGCAGTTGTTACAAAGGAATAAAAATAAAATTTTCGTCCATTGAGTGGACTTCACACTAATTACAATTTTAAAATTATAAATCAAATTGAAATGAAAAAATTACTTCTTATTGGTCTTATGACCTCTTCGTTCCTAATGTCTGCACAAACCGACCAGCGTATTTATGACATTATCAATAACGTTTCTGCAGAGCGTATTGAAAATGATATTACAAAATTGGTCAATTTTGGTACTAGACATACCTTAAGTGATACAGTTTCTCAAACAAGAGGTATCGGAGCTGCAAGAAGATGGATTAAAAATGAATTTGAAAAAACATCAAGTGCTTGTAATGGTTGTTTGAATGTTATCTATCAAAAAGATTTGATAAAAAAGGGAGCTAATGACCGCATCATAAAAGATGTAGAAGTAGTTAATGTTCTCGCTATTCAAAAAGGTACTACATATCCTAATCGCTATATCATTATGAGTGGTGATATAGATTCTAGGGTGAGTGATCCAACAAATTACACAGATGAATCTCCAGGTGCGAATGATAACGCTAGTGGCATGGCGGGTACTATCGAAGCGGCAAGAGTACTTTCCAAATATAAATTTGAGAACAGCATCATTTATATGGGCTTATCTGGTGAAGAACAAGGACTATTCGGCGGTGGCGGCGTTGCGCAATATGCAAAAGACCAAGGTTGGGAAGTTATCGGAATTTTCAATAACGATATGATCGGTAACATTACTGGTGTAGATGGTATTGTTAGTAATGTTGATTTCAGGATTTTCTCTGAACCAGTACCTCCTACCGAAACGGAAGAGCAACGTAAAGCTAGACGTTTTTACGGTGGCGAGGTCGATGGTATATCGAGACAACTGGCACGTTATGTTCATAAAAATGTGAAACAATACATGCCCGAAATGAATCCGATGATGATTTATCGTCTAGATCGTTTTGGTCGTGGCGGTCACCACAGACCGTTTAACGATGCAGGTTTTCCGGGTATTCGTATTATGGAAGCACACGAAAACTACACGCAACAACATCAAGATATTCGTGTGGAAAATGGTATTGCCTATGGTGATGTTTTAGAACATGTAAATTTTAAATACGCCGCTAAATTAACTGCTGTAAATGCTATTAATCTAGCATCTTTGGCTTGGGCTCCACCTTCACCGACCACGGTAAAAATTGGCGGAATTGTTCAACCGGCGGCAAGGTTTCAATGGAGCAAAGTAGACGGCGCAAAAGGATATAAAATATATTGGAGAGATACTACCTCCCCTACTTGGAATTATAGCCGTTATGTGGGCGATGTTACTGAGTTCACTTTAGAAGGTATAGTTATCGATAATTTCTTTTTCGGAGTTTCTGCCGTAGGTCAAAATGGATTTGAAAGTCCTGTAGTTTTTCCTAACGGGATATTTAGATAAAATCGGCCTATTTAACCTAATGTTGATATTTTTTACAAGAATAATTTAATTCATTACAGGATGAAATATATAGTAATTGCCCTTGCCTTAGGGTTATACACTTTTGGTCAAGCTCAATCATTTACAGAGCAAGACACCCTTAGAGGAAGTATTACTCCTGAACGTTCTTGGTGGGATTTGAATTACTATCATTTAGACATCGATGTGAATCCTGATAACAAATTCATAAGCGGTAGTAATACCATTCGCTACAAAGTTTTAGAACCTCATCAAGTATTGCAGGTTGATCTACAATCACCGTTGAAGATTGAAAACGTGACACAGGATGGAAAGGAATTAAAAATAGTCGATAAGGGTAATGCCCACTTTATTCAAATTGAGAAGCTGCAAAAAATTGGTGAGTTTAATGAAATTATAGTCACTTATTCCGGACATCCAAAGGAAGCGGTAAGAGCTCCTTGGGATGGTGGTTTTTCTTGGAAAAAAGATGAAAACGGTAAAGATTTTGTGGCAACTTCATGTCAAGGTTTAGGGGCTAGCGTCTGGTGGCCGAACAAAGACCATATGTATGATGAGGTAGATAGTATGCTTATTAGCGTAAAAGCCCCTAAGGGACTTATGAATGTATCTAACGGACGATTAAGAAAGATAGATGAAGAAACAAATACGTACCATTGGTTTGTATCGAACCCGATCAACAATTATGGTGTCAACGTTAATATTGGCGATTATGTTCATTTTGGTGAAAAATACGATGGCGAAAAGGGAGACTTAGACATGGATTACTATGTACTAAACTATAATTTAGAAAAGGCTAGAATACATTTCAAAGATGCCCCGAAAATGATGGAAGCCTTTGAAAACTGGTTTGGCGCCTACCCTTTTTACGAAGATTCATTTAAGTTAGTTGATGTGCCTTATTTGGGCATGGAACATCAAAGCTCTGTGACCTATGGCAACCAATATTTAAAAGGTTATTTGGGTAGAGATTTATCAGGTTCCGGATGGGGTTTAAAATTTGATTTTATAATTATACATGAGGCAGGTCATGAATGGTTTGCCAATAACATCACATACAAGGATGCAGCTGATATGTGGGTTCATGAAGGTTTTACCTGTTATTCTGAAAGTTTATTTTTAGATTATCATTATGGCACTGAAGCTGCAAATGCTTACGTTCAAGGAATTCGTAAAAACATTAAAAATGATAGGCCAATAATTGGTATTTACAATGTAAATCATGAAGGCAGTGGTGATATGTACTATAAGGGTTCAAATATTTTGCATACACTGCGCCAAGTAGTTAATGACGATGGTAAATGGCGAATGATTCTTAGAGGGCTAAATAAAGAGTTCTATCATAAAACGGTAACAACAGACCAAATTGAACATTACATTAGTGTACAAATGAAACGCGATTTAAGACCGTTCTTTAATCAGTATTTACGCACTACCAAAATTCCAATTTTTGAGTATACTATAAACGAAAAAAAGCTAATGTATCGATATGCTAATGCAGTAGAAGGCTTTACCCTTCCTTTACGTATTTATATTGATGAAAAACCTGTTTGGCTAGAACCCACTGCTACATGGCAAAAACAAAAAGTTAAAGGAGACTTAAAAACTTTTACGATAGATCCTAATTTTTACATGGATTCAAAATCGAATTAAATTAATTGTATTGGGCTCATCATAAATAGTATTAGAGCAATAACCTCTTCTTATTTAATTTACATTTAACGATTATTACCCTAAGGCTTCATGAAAAGAACAATCGTTAGATTTAAAAACAGTGCCATCAGAAATTTCATTCGAAGGCACTCTAAGTATGTGCCAATAATATTCTTTATTGGCGGTTTTATTTTTGACACTCTAACCTTGGGCCGCATTGACCGTACTTATGATTTAACGATATTATGTTTGCACATGACATCGTTATCTATAGTACTATATCTATATAATTTCGTTGATGATGGTAAATGGAAAAATACATTCTTAGAACGATATGAAGAGTATTTTCCACTGGCCATGCAGTTTTTCTTCGGTGGACTTTCAAGCGCATATGTCATCTATTTCTCTAGAAGTGTTTCACTTTCAAAAACTGCATCATTTTTTATTATACTTGTCTTGTTGTTGATTGCCAATGAGTTTTTAAAAAAGAGAATCTCGAATAAATATTTGCAATTTGGAGTGTATTATTTTATCAGCTTTACTTTTTTCACCTTCATGATTCCGGTTTTTTTGAAGGAATTAAATACCACAATTTTTCTAATCTCAGGAGCAGCCAGTCTTGCTATTACATTAGTTTTATTAATATTTATTTATGGTAAAAGTCCAAGTACGCGACAAGAAATAAAGTTAGGTAAGATGATTACCATTATACTAAGTATATACGGTATAATTAATCTTTTCTATTTTTTAAAACTTATACCTCCTGTACCATTAGCTTTAGACAAAGGTATTGTAGCACATAATGTAACCATGAAAGACAATACGTATCTCGTAAGTTATGAACCTGAAGATTCCTATATTTTTTGGAGGAAACACAAATTGGATTTTAGCTATACCCCTGATGAAAGTGTTTATATATTTTCATCTATTTTCGCACCTACCGATTTAAAAAAAGCTGTTTTTCATAGATGGAAATGGTATAATGAAAATACTAAAGAATGGGAAACCACTGAAGATATTGGATATAATATTACCGGAGGCCGCGATGGTGGTTTTAGAGGATATACCTATAAGAACAATGTTAAACCAGGTGAATGGGAAGTACAAGTTTTAACGGATGAGGAACAGCTTTTAGGGGTCATAAAATTTGAAATTAAAGAACATTTGGCTAGTGAGTCTTTAGATTTAAAGACAGAACATTTTTAAAATAATCACTACACTTTTCTGCTTAAAATCCATTCTTGATTAGAGAGAATTATTCAAATCTAAAAATTTGATTTTCAATCTATTAACACCACTTTACCTAAAATTAAATATTGTCAAATAAAATATTGTGCCTTTGTTCGGTGCATGTAAACTTAGCCTACCTTCGCCAGCTTAAATTAGACTTTGTCGATATACCTAAAAGTTCGAGCGGTAGAACGTGTTTTCAACCAATTGGAAAAGGAGGTTGGCTCCTTTCAAAAATCAACAGGGCTGGGCTGCATGCCCAATTGCGGTAAATGCTGCACTAAACCCGATATCAATGCCACAGCCTTAGAGTTTTTGCCTTTGGCCTACCACCTTTTTAAAAAAGGTGAAGCCGGACAATGGCTCGACACTTTAAACAATGACAAGTCCACGACTTTATGTCCTGTCTTAAATACTATTCTTGCTCCTGGTGATATCGGTTTCTGTTCAGACTACACACATCGCGGTCTAATCTGTAGATTGTTTGGCTTTTCTGCTATGCTACATAAAAACGACAAACCTATTTTGGTAACATGCAGACCTATAAAAGACGGAATGCCAGTTGCGGTTGCTAAAGCGGAGTCGCATATTGCTGCGAAAAAAGAGTATCCATTAATCAGTAATTACTATATGCAATTACGTTCTATTGATGAATCTTTAGGGGAAGAGTTATTCCCTATCAGAATAGCCATTTCAAAGGCCATAAATGCTGTCTTAGGGTATTATGCTTACAGGAAACCACCAAGAGGGACAAAAGTTGCTTAATATGGGTTTCTGTTAAAAACAGATAAAACGTACCTTTATCTTTATGTAAATAGAGAACTTATTTAAAGAATCGGTTCTATAAAAAATAATATGATATGAGCGAATCTGCCGAAATTCCACATGCTATTAGTATTCAATTATCAAAAGAAAGTCCTAATTGGGAAAATCTTCTTAAATCAGTTCTCGAGCATTTCAATTGTTCTACAGGAACATTACACTTTTTAGATAACGACTCCTTACTACAACTACAAGCTCAAATAGGTATTCCAGAATTTTTGATTCCCAAGCTATCCACAATTCCTATTGGAAAAGGTATGGCGGGTATAGCTGCGGAACGCAGAAAACCTGTAGAAATGTGCAATCTACAAACAGATGATTCTGGGATAGCCAGACCTTCTGCAAAAGACACCAAAGTTGAGGGTTCTTTGGCAGCACCATTACTATACAATGACAAGTTATATGGTACCATCGGTATTGCAAAACCAATACCTTATGACTTCACAGAAAAAGAAACCAACTTATTGATGGAAATTGGCGAGTCGATAAGCCAAAAATTAAACCGATAGTTTTATTAAAAACCTAAGTATCTAAAATAAAAAAGCCCGCTCATGAGCGGGCTTTTAATTTCAATGTAATCTTATTCTACTATTTAAAAATAGCACTGGTAAGTGCCAACTGAGAAAGTTCTTTTCCTTCTTCACCTTTAAAGGTGATGAAGTAAGGCCCTTCACTGGTAACCGTTTCAGTAATTGGAATCGTAAACATTGTTCCTTGAGAACCTCCTGCTTGTGCCGGAAGTTGACCTTTACCTATTAAAGGACCATTAGCAGAGTTCTCATGAATTTCAAAATCAAAGAACATTGTCGGCGGTGCTTGCCATCCCGCAGTTAACGATACGGATTTCACGCCCTTTAACGAAATATCCTCTAAGACAAACCATCCTTTTGATTTGTTTATTAATAGAAGATCCATTCCACCAAAGCTCATTGCTTGCATTCCATCAACTTTCATTTTATCAGAAAATTTAACTGTGCTGCTTGGTATAGCTATTGATTTAGATCCCGTAAGTGGTATAGTTCCTTCAGCACCATCATCGGTATAACTAGCTGTAATGACCAACATATTACCTGGAGCAGAGGATTCTGCTATAATAGTACCTTTAGCCGGTAACGATTTCTCTTTCATTTGATCCCCTGATAATGAAAGTATATATAAAGCAATTTGCCTAGATTCATCTGAAGTTACATTAGGGTGTGCAGGCATAGTTACCTCTCCCCATATACCAGTACCACCAGTGACTATTTTACCTTGTAAATAAGTTAATGCATCGCGACGTTCTTTATATTTAGCCGCTACATCGTTGTAATTCGGACCTATAGATGCTTCCGCTTCTTTATGGCACGTTTTACAATCCATAGTCTGTGTTAAAGCTTTACCAGTAACTGCTGCAGAAACTTGTTGGTGCCCCATATTCATAGCTACCTTATCCATTCCTTCTAAATAATCGACACTTACAAAAATGCTCTTTGGGTCGACAGCTGTTCCGTCCGGATCTGTAACCGTTACATCATAATCAATTTTCTGCCCTGGCAAATAAAATGCCGGAGTGCTTCCACCTAAAGAGATTTCAACTTCTGGTCTAGAGTTACCTGCTACTATACTTGTACTCTCACTAGTTGCAGATGCTCCTTTATCATCAGAAGCAGTAACATTTAATTTGTACGATCCAGTATCGGCATACGTATAACTTACATTTGGCTCAGAAGTCTCTTTGGTATCACCATTACCAAAATCCCACATATATTTAATAGCGTCATCTTCACGGTCAACAGCTTCTACTCTTGCAGTAACAGCTAATGGAAGTTTTCCAGATGTGTGCTCTACAATTAAGTTATCAATAACCGGTGGTCTATTACCACCGTTAAATTCAATATAACTTAAAGCAGAATTTGCATTCTGTGAGAACCAACCACTTCCATATTCCAATAGATAAATTTTACCATTCGGACCTACTTCCATGTCTATTAGGTTATTCAACTTCACATTAGGTGCAAATGGCTCCATTTTACTAAAAGTACCGTCTTCAGCTAAATGAACAGCAAACATCCATCCACGCATCCAATCATAAACAATCACCTTACCATCATAATAACTTGGCAACTTTTTATCACCTTGATATAAATCTGAATAATAGGTAGGTCCCGCCATTGCGTTTCTACCTCCCGTAGCAGTTTGTGGAAAGCTAGTTGATTCATCATAAGGATAATAAATATAAGCTGGCATTGCAGGTGGCAATTCAGTTAAACCAGTATTGTTCTTTGAAGTATTCATCGGTTTCTCTGGATCAAATGTTGGTCCGCTTTCACCTGTTTCATAATCATATGCATTGTAAGCATAGTTATTACCAATAAATAAAGGCCATCCAAAGTTACCTGCCTTACGTGCTTGGTTCATTTCATCATAGCCCCTTGGCCCTCTAGTACCTAAACTATCTGCTCTTGCATCTGGTCCAACATCACCCCAATACACATATCCTCTTTTTATGTCTACGGATATTCTATATGGATTTCTATGACCCATAGTATAAATCTCTGGTCTTGTTTTATCTGTACCTACCGGGAACAAATTTCCTTCAGGAATATCATATGTACCATCTTCCTTTACTTTAATTCTTAAGATTTTACCACGAAGATCATTCGTGTTACCAGAAGAACGTCTAGCATCAAATTGCTCATGACCAGGCGTATCGTTTAAAGGAGCAAAACCATTGTTAACATATTTTTGACCTTTTTCATTAAATGGGGTTGAATTGTCTCCTGTAGATAAGTACAGTAAGTTATCTGGACCAAAAGCTATTGAACCACCCGTATGACAGCATATCTCCCTTTGAGAATCAATTTCTAAAATTACCTGTTCAGAGGCTAAATCGAAATTACCATCCATATATTTAAATCGTGCCAAACGGTTTATCCATTTATCACCAGTTGGTGCATAATACAAGTAAATCCAATGATTATTGGCGTAGTCAGGATCTTTTTGTAATCCCATTAAACCTTCTTCTGCATTAACACCAGGCGTTTCCAATGTTTTCCAGTATACATCTAATTTTGCTACTTCCTTTAATTCTTGAGTTTCATTGTTAAACAAAACAACTTCACCTCTTCGCTGTGCTATCAATACATCTCCATTTGGCAAAACAGCCATTTCTGTGGGCTCAAAAAACTGACCCTCACTTAAAATTACTTTTGCGAAACGGTCAGCATCTGGTGGAATTTGTGATTTTACCTTAGCATAATCTAAATTCAAATTATCACCAATGGCATATTGAATCCCTCCTAAAAGATGCTTAAGAAACAAGTCTTCAGAAAAACTTTCATCCGTATGACCTGCGCCTGTATAAAATGCACGGCCTCCATCAAAATCATGATACCATGCTATCGGATGAAAATCACCGTTCTCTCCACCTTCATAAGAAGATTCATCTAATGTCATTAATACATTAATATCTGGATTGATGTTTTTGTAGTTGTACAATTCATCCGTTCTGTTCCAAACACTATCGGCAAAAAATTTAGTAGCGATAAAGTTTTTATCCTTAATAATAAAATCTGCAGTTGGTGTACCTCTAGGGTGGCTTAAAAATTGCGCACCGGCTAAATTATTGTACCATCCCCAATCATATTCGGTATCTGCTGCGGCATGCACCCCAACATAACCTCCGCCAGCTTGAATATATCTTTCAAAAGCAGCTTCTTGAAATTGGTCAAGTACGTTACCTGTAGTACTCATAAAAATAATTGCCGAATACTGTTTAAGATTATCATCGGTAAATAATTCTGCATTCTTAGTCGTATCGACGGCAAAACCGTTTTCTTGACCTAATTTTTGAATTGCCGCTATTCCTGCAGGAATTGAAGCATGTTTAAAACCCATAGTTTTTGAGAAAACCAAAACCTTGGGTTCACCTTCCCGTTTATTGCCACCACAAGAGACAATAGTAAGTACAAAGCCCAAAAGCAGCGCATTAAAAAGTTTTTTCATACGTAAAATGTTGTTGTTTAGTTGATTTAAAGAATTGATAAAAATAGTGTTCACAACATTATAAAACAATTGTTTAACAACGAAACATTGTATTTTTACGAAAACTGCACCTACAAAAACGGAATAATGCCAAAATTACCAGAGTTATATTTCAGAAATGACATAGATTTTAAAGAATGGTTACATAATAATCATTCTAACTATTCTGGTATGTATCTTATATTCTACACTGTAGCCCACGAAAATGATAGTATGCGATGGGAAGAAGCTGTGCGTGTTGCCCTTTGTTATGGATGGATTGACAGTACGGTTAAAAGTTTAGGAGATGGCAAGAGACGTCAATATTTTTGTCCGCGAAAACCCAAAAGTGTTTGGAGTAAGGTTAATAAAGATCATATAAAAGAATTGAAGGCCAAAGGACTTATGCATGCTACCGGATTAGCATCAATTAAAATCGCTAAGCAAAATGGTTCATGGACATCTTTAGACGATGTTGAGAACGGTATCGTACCGCCAGATTTAAAGTTGGAATTTGTTGAGCATCCTAAAGCCTTTATAAACTTTACAAATTTCACAAAAGGCCAAAGAAAAGGCTACTTATATTGGCTTAACCAAGCTAAAAGGGAGGAAACCAGACTAAAACGAATTGCCGAAATCATAAGGTTATGCAAAGAAAATGAAAAATACAGAAATGGAGGTGGAAGATAACATAGTGAATAAATTGCTTAAACCCAACGCTACCCCTACTTACTTAATTATTAATTAAACCTTATTTTTACATTCGCTTTTGTGGTGTACCAAGCCAACGTGTTTCCGTTATTGGTTTTCCCGAAGATGTCTTTTAAATGTCTAAATTACCTAAGGAACATCAGTTCCTGGACTTATCTGATTATGGTAGGCCCTTTGCAGTCTTTATTGCCAACCATTTAAAAACAACAATATTTACGCCAATACACGTTACATTGGCCTTTACGGTCTGCGGACTTTTGGCAATTGCTTTTATCCTAAACGGCTTTTATTGGTCAGCTTTATTTTTTCTTATTTTAAAATCGGTTCTCGATGCAGCAGATGGTGAATTGGCGCGAATAAAGAATACACCCTCACATACCGGGCGTTACTTTGATTCTATTTCAGATTTTATACTTAATCTACTTTTCATACTTTCTATTTGGCATATTACAAATAGTGATATTTTCTTAGCATCGATAGCTTTCGTTGGACTAGAATTACAAGGTACTCTCTATAATTATTATTATGTGATTTTAAGAAATAGACATAATGGAGATACCACAAGTCGCGTATTCGAGAATAAAACTCCCACGGCCCTTAGAGGTGAAAATCAAAAAACCGTAGATATACTATACCGTATCTATTCATTTTGTTATGGCCCATATGATCGTATCATATATGGTCTAGACAAGAATGCT